>ENA-OXZZ01000175-OXZZ01000175.1-human-gut-metagenome-genome-assembly--contig:-NODE-175-length-25263-cov-11.288678_pt1 | contig 25263 bp, 21 predicted proteins | sample MGYA00244515_ERZ652815 | MGnify/ENA primary metagenome ERZ652815 (study PRJEB26926, sample SAMN06164594) | human gut metagenome | biome: ENVO:00009003; feature: ENVO:2100002; material: ENVO:00002003...
TTAGTAACTACTTCCTATTTTTATTTTTGCCCAAAACGTTTAGGACAATATTGGTATTTTGTCATAAATATCGGAAAATCACAGAGATTATATGGAAAATGCTGATGTTTTGTGGACGGACATCAAACCTTGACTTCCATTCAAATCAAATATAAAAGAGAGGGTGTACCGGATCCTTGATCTGATACACCCTCGTAATTCTAAGAGGTATGTTGCCGTTGCGGTACGTTACCATGTAGGTACGTTACCGTGTCGGTATGTTACTCTTGCAACTGCCGGAGTTTATTTCACTGCGAGTTTGGCAGTAGAGTTGCCGCACTTCACGAGATATATGCCTGCGGCCACGTCGATGCGTCCGTCGCCGATGGAGCTTGTCACAAGTCGACCGTCCATGGAATATACATTCACAACCGATTCGCCGGCACCGGCCACCACTATGGCTCCGGGTGCAGTGGTGAATCTTACGTCGTTCGACTCGACGGCTGCGATGCCCGAGGATTTGTCCTCGACATTGAGGTCATCTATTCTGATTAAAGTATTGGGCTGTGTGCCTGTCGCATAGAAGCCGAGCTGTATCTTCTTGCCCTTGAATGCGGAAAGATCCACCTCCGACAGTTTCCATCCGGCAGTTTCGGCACCATCGACCGTAAACGTCTTGACGCTCTTGAAGTCGTCGCCCGATTCAACCTGCACGTCGATCGTGCCGATGGAATTGCCGGCGGGATGGTAAACCTGGAATCCGAGCACGGGCTCCACAGCCGTGCGCAGGTCAATCTTACCCGTGACCATGATGGCCGCGTCGCCTGCTGTTTCGGCCGACATGCCGGCAAATGCCTGATCGCCGTCCGGAGCCGTTATATTGCCGTCGGCCTCGGAGTATATGCCCCAGAAGCCTTTGCCGGCCATCGTATAGACAGCAAGCATCGGCGATTCGCCGCCGAATCCTTCCGTCCAGGGAAGCGTATATGCTTTTCCAAGGGCGATGTCGCGTGTCTGCGAGCCGTTGGAATATCCACCGGTGGTGTGCGCGAAGATGCCGTAGCATTTGAACTGCTGGGGCTCGCCCTCGGCAACAGCCTGGAATACATAGCTTGTGCCCTTCACACCCTGAGCCACTGTCTTCTGAGCGATGCCCTCGCCGTCAAAGTACAGCTCGTTGATCATATAGTCGATGTTGTCAGGATTGATGGGCTTTCCGTTTTCGTCGGTTTCGGGAGCCTTCCAGGTCAGTTTGACTTCACCCTCGTTTTCCGTCTCCCATCCCTTGACCTCGGTGGGGAAAGAAGCCTTAGGCACGCCGATAAATGCGGTAAGTGAGGTTTCCATGCCTGCGCCGGCGTTGTTGTAGGCCAAAGCAGAATAGGTATAATCGGCTGCGATGGTAACCTCGTCTTTATATTCGATCTTTGCGCCGGGAGCGGGGTTTGCTATTGTATTGATAACCGTGCCGTTACGCTTTATCTCGATTTTTTCAATCGCGTCAATTGCGTTGCCCGCACTGTCCTTGGAAGGCGCGTTCATCGTGATGACGGCCACGAGCGGGTCATTGTAATTGCAGTCTACTTTGAAATCGTCTACAGCGGCCGGCACATTGGATTCAATGGGAGCCGATACCGAGAGGTTGTCCACGTGGAGATAGAAACCGTCAGCCTTGGTCGTGGCGTGTACGCCTATGTTCCAGTCGCCGCCGGTGTCGGGAGTAAGATAACCGTAGAAGTCGCCTTCGCCTGTGCTTCCGTCTTTAAGTAATGTCTCGGGAATAACCGTCATGGTCATCTTGTCGGGTTCGGCGGCCGTGCCGGCCTTTACCTCGAATGTCTCGCTCCAGAATCCGTAGGGACGCGCGTGCAGACTCACGCGATAGGTCTTGCCGGCTTCGAGTCGGAGCGCCGGCGAAATCAGCCAGTCATCCGTGTCGGTGCCGGTCATCACGCGGGCCTCCTCGGTATATCCGCTTTCATTCTTCAGGTATTCGGATTGCGCCCAGTGCCATTTCCCGTACGGTGTGCCGTTTTCGCTGTCACCGTCGCCATCGATAATGGTGAATTCATTCAGGGAATCCGCCGTATCGAATGTCTCGAGCCAGGGTACATTCTTGCCGGTCGAAGGTACGTATGCCGAATCAAGGATGTATGTGCCGTTAATCTCGGGAGATACGAAATCCTTGCCGTCAAGTTCGAAGCAGTTGGCACCTATATAAAACTCATATTTGCCATCGGCCAGCCCGTCAGGGAATACGGCCTTGAACGAGGGATGTGCCGCACCATCCACCGCGTCGATTGAGACGGCGGCGGTTTCAGTGCCTCCTTCGTTGGTCAGGATTACTCTTGAAGGATTAAGGAACATGGCTTTCTCCGCAGTGTCCGCGTTGTCGAATGTCACCACTACTTCCTTCAGACCGGCAACGGTGCTGCCCGATGCCGGGGTCAGGGAATAAGTGTAGGTCTTCGGCTTCTTGTACGTTACAGAATAATCCATTGCCGGAGAGGCGATGCCGTCGATGCTGAAGGCCCCCTTGTCGGCATGGAATGTCACTGTCCCTCCGTCCGGAGCAAGTGATTTGGACACCTGCAGGCGCAGGCCGGTGCCGGATGCCGAGAGACGGTAACCTTCTTCTTCCGAAGTATTGGACACAGCCGTCAGAGTATTGTCGTTGAGCTTCACTTCAATTTTGGCACCGGCTACTGCTGTGTTCAGTTCCACTTTCGTTGCATCGGTGAAGGTAAAGTTAATGTCGAAATCGCCATATTGGGGAATATCCTTTTCCGTGCCGGCTGGAGGATAAGCGGTCCATTTATAGTCTATGTCGTCGGAGACGTTATAGACTGTCGTGATCAACGGACTTTGCTGTCCATCGTGAGTGAAGGCTCCGGAAGGAATCAGCAATGTCCAGGCTCCGGGTTCGGTAACCTTGTCGAATGTGAATGTCCAGTATGAACCGAAACCGCTCACATCCGTACATTTCTTCGACTGCGTTCCCTTGGAAATAATCACCTCATCCTTGGAGCCGGTATTAAACTCGGTAAGGTAATTTCCATTGGGGAAATTTACCTGCACTTTTGAAACTGAAGCCACAGGCTTTGACGGGTCGGGAGTGAAGACGGGACCGTCAAACGGAGTTTCAGCTTTCGCGCCGGGCAGCGTAACAGCGAGGAGTGCTGCGGCGACGGCAAAATTAGAAATTCTCATGCTAAAAAAAGTTTGTGTTGTTTCATCCATCCTTGAGCCAGCATAATACTCAGGAAAATCTTATCGGTGTCAAATTTAGTGAAAAAATCCGGCAATATGCAAATAATAAAGTAATAAATAAAGATTTTTGTCAATATTCATTCAACTTCCACAATCCATTCGGCAATGGAGCGGATGGTGTCGTCGAAGTTTACACCGACCTTTACGATTTTGCGCCCGTAAGCATGTCAAGAAAACTCTGCTCCACATCCTCGTTGGGATAGTCGAGCTGAACAGTACGGAACCGACGGTCATAGCTTCGGATGGTCAGATATCCGATCTGATATAAAAACGGAATGACATCTTTCTGGTCAAATGGGGAATCCATCAGATTGTCAAGTCTGATATTGGTATGTTCCAGGTCGCGCAAGTCTATCTGCATGTCGCGTATCATCTTGACTAAGAATGTGGGTGTACCGGTTGAGAACCAGTATGACCCAATGTAACCGCTTGACAGCGCGCTCAGCAGGCTGAAGGGGTTGTACATGTCGGGCGATGTCGGCGAGAAATGATAGCCGTCGTAGTTCTTCTTCAGCTGCTCGTACGCCTCGTCGACCGACATTTCGTTCCTGTCGGCCAATTCGTGGACCCCTGCATCGAAATTGTCGCGGATTTCCTCGATGGTCATGCCGCATATCGCGCTGTATTCCTCGGAAAGTGATATATCCTGAAGATTGTTCAGGTCGCTGAATATGCTCAGCTTGCCGAACCGGGACACTCCTGTAAGCATCGCGAACTCAATGTATTGGTCGCAGTTCTTGAGATTACCGTAGAATGCCTTGAGTTGTGATCGATAAATATCTTGCAGTTCCTTATTTCCTGCGGTGTCAAGAAGTGGCTTGTCGTACTCGTCGATAAGTATCACCACTTTTTGTCCGGTCACAGCGTATGCCTGTTTTATGAAATATCTGAACCGTTCCGAATGAGAGGCTGTCCGCAATTCAGATCCGTAAAGTTTTTCCCATTCATTGAAGTCATAACCGAATTTCTCCAACAGACTGTCCGGTCTGATGTATTCATGTGCGTTGAAGGCGATATGCAGCACCGGATGCGGCTGCCAGTCGTGTTCGCAGCGGCTTATGGCCAGACCCTCGAACAGATCGCGTCGTCCCTGATAGTACGCTTCGATGGTAGACAACAGCAAAGACTTGCCGAACCGGCGGGGACGGCTCAGAAAATAATACTTACCTCTTGTTATGAGTTTTTCGATATACTCGGATTTGTCGACATACGTGTAACCATTTTCGCGAAGACTCGTGAAATTCTGGACGCCGATGGGATATTTCTCTGCCATTGCCATAACCATAACAATTATTTTCTTCGCTAAGTTACTAAAAACTCCGCGAATATCAAAACTGAAGGCATTGTCTCAGTTGAGTCTGACTCAATAGGGTGTGCCGGCCAGATGATTGCCGAATACGCGAAGGTATTCCTGTTCGAAATTTGGAGTGAGGATCCCCTTGCCGATTGCGGCGAGTATTTCCTCTCGGGTCCAGAATCTGCCTCCGTCGAGTTCGTCCGAGGGCCGGGGCGTCAGGTCGGTGACGGTGCGGTACACGTTCACATACTCCCTCTCGCGGGTGGATTCAAATACGTATGATTCAAGATGCTCTGCCTCGAATCCCTGCAGACCGAGTTCTTCGCGAGCCTCGCGTCTCAGCGCATCGTCTACGTTTTCGCCGTAATCCACATGGCCGCCTACGGCCGTGTCCCATTTGCCGGGCTGAATATCCTTCCAGTCGGGCCGGCGCTGCAGATATAGATTCCCCTTCCGGTCGAACACATGCAGATGTACCACCGGGTGCAACAACTTCGAGCCTCCGTGACATTCGCCACGCGTGGCTTGGCCTATCACTGCCCCCGATTCATCCACCACCGGAAATATCTCCTGTGAATTATCCTTATTCATTATCGAAATCCATTTGATTCGCGAATTTACAAAAAAATATTCCGATTGGTGTAATAAATTCCGGTTCTTTACGACTAATGTTGTAAAAGATTCAAAAATGGAGTTAAGTTACACACTATATCCGTATTGCCTGATTATACGATTTCAAGGGAAACTGGTCAGGATGCTGCGGCGGCTGTCGGCCCTGGTTTCAGGTTCTGTGAATCCGAAGGATTGCCTTATGCAGATTGTTGCGGGATGCGGTTCAGATTATTCCAACAGAGGATTAAAAGCTGCTGACGAAGCGTATTTCCTTGAGCTGACCCGGCAATACGATCAGCTCGTCAACCGGATATGCCTCTCCTATGCGGACGGCAGGGCAGATTTCGACGACTTGCGTCAGGATGTCTGGATAAATGTCTGGAAAAGTCTTGACGGATTCAGGGAGGATTCAAGCCTCGACACATGGATATATAGAGTGACGCTCAACACGTGCGTTTCCTGTCTGCGTAAAAGGAAACGAAGCGTCCTCACTTCTCCGATCGACGGAATCTTCCCTGAGCCGGTGGATGAAGAAGCATCCGATTCCTTGCGCGAACGGATCCGCGTGTTACATGGCCTCATTTCGCTGTTGGCTCCTCTTGACAAAGCGATTATGACCATGCATCTTGACGACCGCCCCAATGCTGAAATCGCCGAGGTGACGGGACTGACCAAAGGAAACGTGGCGACACGCCTTTCGCGCATCAGAAGCCGTCTGTCAACGGAAATAAATAGCAAATAACAAGAATAAAAATATAGATTATGACAACAGAAGAATTACAGAAAACTTGGCAGGAGTCCGGCCGTATCGGCTCACCGTACAATCCGCGGATGAACTCCCGGCGTGAAACGGCGCTCGAGAAGCTGGCGCGTGAGTACAGGCGATTTTCGATGGTGGCTCTCGTCATGACGATTGTAAGTTTAGGACTGTATAATTTCCCCTGGCTGGAGATGCCTTGGAAGGTGGTGATACCGGTACTGTTCATCAGCTTTTTTGCCACGGCGTCGACCATGGACCACTGGCTGGCCAACGGCATACGATCCATCGACTGCTCGCGCATGTCGGTACGCGAGGTGATAGACCGTTCGCTGTTCTACCGCCGCCGTCACCATCAGTTCATGATGATACTCATTCCCTACGCCGCCATCGTGCTCGGTTGTCTGGGATGGGCCTCGCGGGCCGACATCTATATGCTCATGGGCATGGGGGCCGGCTTCCTTGTCGGCCTGGCCATCGGCATCCGCAAATACATGGACTTCATGGCCTACTACCGCGACATCGCCTCCGATGCGGAATAAGTCTATGGTAAAAAACAGCAATTCAGTATAAGACTTTTCATACCTTAATAAATCGGGGAGCCGGGCTGTGTGTCCGGCTCCTTTCAGAATTATGATATGTAATGCAACATAAGGTTTTTGCAGCTTATCGTGGTTGGTTCAGGCGTCAAGCCATTTGGATTTGATTTCGTCCAGGAGGTCGAGGAGCTCGTGCTCGTGCTCGATGCGGAGCATCCGGATGCGGGTCTGGCGGAAGTCGGGCAGTCCCTTGAACAGCGGCGAGGCGGCGAGATGGCGGCGTATGTGGAGTATGCCACGGTATTCGTCGATACGGTCGATGCTCTCGCGGATCTGACGTTTCAGAAGGTCTAATTTTTCGGGTACGCTGAGCGGAGTGTACGCGCCGGTGTCGAGCATCTGACGCACGTCGTGGAATATCCAGGGGGCGCCGAACGACGCGCGCCCTATCATTATGGCGTCCACGCCGTAGGTGTCGAAAGCGTCCCGGGCCTGCTCGGGTGTGCAGATGTCGCCGTTGCCGATTATGGGAATCTCCATCTCCGGGTTGGCCTTCAGTTCTCCTATAAGCGTCCAGTCGGCCTGTCCGGTGTACATCTGGCTGCGTGTGCGGCCATGCACCGCCAGCGCCTTGATGCCGCATTCCTGCAGGCGCGGGCCGAGGTCGCATATTATCTTGTTCTCGCAGTCCCAGCCCAGGCGCGTCTTGGCCGTGACGGGAAGCGAAACGGCCTTTACAACGCGGCGCGTGATGTCAAGCATCTTGGGAATGTCGCGCAGCATACCGGCGCCGGCTCCCTTGGCGGCCACTTTCTTGACCGGGCAGCCGAAATTGATGTCGATGATGTCGGGTCCGGCCTGCTCGACAATCTGCGCCGCCTGCACCATGGCGTCGGCATCGCGGCCATATATCTGGATGGCCACGGGGCGCTCGCGGTCGTTTACGGCAAGCTTGCGCGTGGTGGACTTGATGTCGCGCACCAGCGCCTCGGCCGAGACGAACTCGGTATATACCAGTCCGGCGCCCTGCTCGCGGCATATCAGACGGAACGACGGGTCGGTCACATCCTCCATCGGCGCCAACAGCACCGGGCGTTCTCCTAAATCAATATCGGCTATCTTCATAACAGTGTGAGTCGGTATTTATAACAGTGTGAGTCTGGACAAATCAGCTTCGGTAATCATTTCGGCGCACCGGCGCACCTGCTCGGCGGAGACTTCGCGGATGTGGTCGCTGATGTAACGCAGGTCGCGCACCTCGTCGTACAGCAACAGCGAGCGGCCCAGCTCCATGGCGCAGTTCTCGCGGTTGTCGCTCAGCACGTCGAGCTGGCCGCAATACTGGTCGCGCACCTGTGCGAAGGCGCGTGGCGACAACGGTTTGTCGGCCATGCGGCGTATCTGGTCGCGGATTATGCGCCCGCATCGTTTCACAGTGGATTTGTCAGAACCGAAATATACGGTAAACGTGCCGCAGTCGGACAGCATTACCACATTCGATTCGATGGAATACACCAGGCCACGCTTCTCGCGAATTTCCTGACAGAGTCTGGAATTGAGCGCGGGACCTCCCAATACGTTGTTGAACAGCATCATGGCGTAACGCATCGGGTCGTGGCGCCCGGGTATGCGGCACCCGCAAATGGTATTGGCCTGCGAGTTGTCGCGTTCGCTGACTTTCTCGAAAACGGGCGGCACGGCCGGTGCGATGCGGTTGTGCACGGGTGCCGGATGATTCATGTCGCCGAAATAGCGCTCGGCGAGTCTCAGGGCCTTTTCGGGATTCGGGTCCACGCAGTACAGCACCATGTTTGCCGGCACATAGTATCGGTCGAGGAAATCGCGGGCCACCGTGCCGTCAAGCCGGCGCACGGATTCTTCGGAGCCTAATATGTTGTGGGCCATGGAGGAGCCGGCGTAGATATTCTCGTCGAATTCGTCGAACACCGCCTCCGACGGTGAGTCGTAGTAGGAGTGTATTTCCTCTATTATTATATCGCGCTCGCGCTCCACGTCGGCGGTGGGAAACGAGGCGTTCTTAACCAGGTCAGCCAACAGTTCAAGGGCGCGGTCGGCATAACCGGCCGGCGCGATGGTATAGAGCATGGTCAGCTCCTTGGTGGTGTACGCGTTGAGTTCGCCGCCGATGCTTTCCATGCGGTTGGAGATGTGCCAGGCGCGGCGGTGGCGCGTACCTTTGAATATGGTATGCTCCAGGAAGTGCGCCAGTCCCGGCGCGTCGGGATAATCGTCGCGGCTGCCGGCGTTCACCGCCAGGCCTATGTAGCTCACGGCTCCTGTGCTGTGCTGCGCCACACAGCGAAGTCCGTTGGATAATGTAGTGACCGTCATTTCAATACAGCCTTTACCTTATGTCTATTTACAATCCTTTGCCTTATGTCTATTTACAATAATGAAGTCACCTTATGTAAGATGACTTCATCGATATTGCTTATGAAAAGAATGTTTACTTTCCGAGGCGCGCGTTCTCGCGCTCGATGTAGGCGTCGATTGTCATGCCGTTGCCGAGCTGGAACTTCGGGAAGTCCTTGGCTATCTTCTGATAGCATTCCAGAGCCTTCTGGTAGTTCTTCTGAGCGTCGTATACGTTGGCTTCCTTCAGCAGGACGCGGGGAACGATCTGCGAGTTGTTGTCAGCCTTGCCGATGGCCTTTTCATAGCAGGAAATGGCCTTGTCATACTGCTTCAGGTTGACGTAGCAGTCGCCTGTCAGCACGATTGCGTTGGCCTCCAGCACGGGTTCGCTGCTGCTGAAGCGCTCCAGATACTCGGCAGCCTCCTTATACTTGCCCTGATTGTAGAGAGCTTCGCCTGCGGACAGGGCAGCCAGCTTGCCGGCAGTGTTGCCCTTGTTCTCGTCGGCTACCTTCTTATATTGCGCCGCAGCTATCGAGTCGTTGCCGGCCGCGCTGATCTCAACCTGGTTGTAAGCCTCGTAAGCCTTGTTTACCTGCGGGGTGCGGAAGAAATACATATAGCCGATTATCAGAGCTGCGATTACGAAAACGCCTCCGACAATCCATCCTATCACCGTTTTGTTGTCAGCCAGTTTCTGGCCTGCGTTGGTCAGCGTCTCGTTTACGTTCTCAATCGCTGTTTTCTCTTCCTGTTTGTCGTTATTTTGTGCCATTGCGGTTTAATTTTCAAACTTATGCGCGCCTGATTGGCGCATTCAACGCGCAAAGTTAATAAAAAAACCGCTAATTACAAACTTTTGTGCCAACGAATCGGCAACGGAACGGCAATGGAACGCTCACGGAACGTCTCAGCTATCACCCAAAGTGGCTAAACGTTTATTACATCACAGGTTGAAATAGAAAGTGCCGGTGGGCAATACGGTGTAGAAACTGTATTCCACATTGCGCAGCCGGTAATCGGTGCTGTAAGCCGGTTCGTCCACGCCCTTGTCCCACGAATCGGTCCAGGGATTCCAGGCGTTGAGCACGTTGACGGTATATTGCGCCCCGTTGTACTGGTAGCTGACCAACAGCGGCACCACGCGCCACACTCCTTGAGCGTCATAACCGCAGGCTATGACCTTCTCGGTGCCCTGATTCTGGAAATTGTTAGTGACCTGCGGCGCCACCACGACGGTAGGCGAGTAATACGGCCCGTCGTACCACGGACTGCCCCATGCCGAAGGTGGTGGACTCGGAGCGAAAGCCGGGCCACCCCAGCCGCCACCCCAACCTGCGCCGCCACCCCAGCCGCCACCGGCAGGCTGGAAACCGCCGCCGCTGCCCGGCGCCGGTAACGAATTCTGGGCCATCAGCCCCGCAACTCCGAACAATAATGCCAAGGCCATCACCAGCCCCCTGAGTATCCGTCCCTTGAGTATCTGCCCTTTGGGTGTCAGCCCCTTTAGTATCGTGTGTTTCATAGTTATCCTCCTTTTTTCTTAGAATAACAATCGACACACCCCGACGGTTGGCATCCAAGAGCCTTAAGGTGTGTACTATGACTGGAGGGGCGGTGTCCCCACCGCCCACATATTCACACCCACAGGTTCACCGCCCATATATTGACATAGTCCATAGGTTGACGACGTGGACGTCGTCATTCCAGTCGCCGTCACACGGCCCATTTCCGTAGAAGGCAGCCCTCACTCAATGAGCCATTCCTGAGCGGAAACGATGTGGATAGTCTTGTCGGTTAGTTGCTCGTCGCGGGTCTGGGACATCGCTATCAGTGTGAGGTTGTCGCAGCGAAGTTTGTCGGAGGCTTCGGCTAATGCGGTCAGTTCCCGCTTCAAAGTCTTGGGATTGCCTATGTCAAGCGAAACTTGTATCAATTCCGTGACAATGCCATGAGACGTGACAACGAAATCGACCTCGCGCGATGTGGATTCCGGTCGATAGTAGTAGATGTCTTGATAGTCGGGATTCGTGCGTCGTAGCAATTCCATCATCACGACATTCTCAAGACGCCAGCCCAAATTCTCCGTTGCCAAAGCATTATGACGATAGGTCATGACACCTGTATCTATAATATATGCCTTTTCATTCGTGAGTCGTTGTCTGCTTTTGTATGAGAACTTACGTACCGGCTGAATGAGAAAGGCCTGGCATAGATAATCCACATACTTACGTATCGTCTTATCAGAAGCTATTCCGAGATTTTCGGACAAGTCCTTGATATTGATTATTTGACCGGCATTATTGATCAAATGGTTGGCAAGCATCTTCAAGGCATCGACATTGGGGATCCTGAAACGTTTCTTGATATCTTTCGTAATGATGGCATTTATTATTCCTTCCACGTATGCCTGACGATTTGTGATGCCATCAAGTTCAGGGAATCCTCCTTCTATCAGATATTCATACAAGGCACTCTGCCGAGTAGCAACATTCTTGGTAGTGGGCAGATCAAGCGGCACTTTGCGAGCTTTACAAAATTCCTTGAAAGAAAAAGGATAAAGCCGGATTTCATTATAGCGTCCGGTGAGATGAGTGGAGAGTTCAGAACTCAACAACCTGGCATTTGAGCCCGTTACAAATACATGTAACCCCATGCGCAGGAGCCTGTTGACAAACAGATGCCAGCCGTCTACATTCTGAATTTCATCGAAGAAAAGATATCGCACGTCCGTACCATATATGACGTAAAGTGTTTCCAAAACATCGTTCAGGTCCTTAACGGAAAGTTCAGCCAAACGGTCGTCGTCAAAATTGACATAGCCGTAATTCAACTGCTGTTTTTTCAACGCCATGTGGCACATGGTGGATTTACCACTACGCCTGACTCCGATTACTACCTGAGCCAATCTGCTGCCGAATTCAAATTGCTTTGCCTCGAAACGCTCCACATAATCGTCACCAATCAAAGTGGTAATTTCCTCACGTTGATCAAGCAATATCTGTAATAAACTCTGTTTGTCCATAATGTGCTGAGTTGCTGTGCAAAAATAACACAAACTCCGCTAAATTACAAATTTTTTTCTGGCTGAGCTCAGGCTAAACTCCGATAAATCGGAATTTTTGAGGCTTTAAACTCCGATAATATGCTTAAAATGTGTTAACAAATTCCGATAGATCGGAGGCTTGCTTACTTGACGTAGAGGAAGATGGGGTCGGATTCGCGGTTGAGGCGGTCGAGGGAGGTGACGGCGTAGCTGAGGCCGGGCTCGGGGTTGGCGATGCGCACACGGTGGAAGGGGGTCAGCGCCACGATGGCCTGGCTGTTGCTGATGTCTAACTTCTCGCCGGGCAGGAACTCGTATACCACGAAACGGATTGCGTCGTCCGCTTTCTTCTCGCGGCCATTGGCCGGCGCGTCCCACGACAGGAACGAGCCTTCGTCCGACTTCTCAAGCTCAATCTTCTTCACGGCTTTTGGCCCTTTGCCTGGACCTTTGTACACCGGAGGCAAGGCAATCGTGGACTGATATTTCCTGGCCAGCGAATCGGCCGCTCCCTTGTAGTTGCCGGTGACCCAATAGCCATGCCACCACACATTGCCCCCTACGTTTTTCAGGTTGCGCGACAGCGTCACCTTCGTGTCAAGCTCGTTGCGGTCGTGGTTCTTGGGGTCGGCCGAATCCATGGTGCGTTTCACGTCCTGACCGATGTACAGGTCGGTGTTGTGGATGTTGTCGTTCCACCATTTCACGAGTTTGCGGCTCGGAGCGGCTGCCTGGTCAAGACTCCAGTATAGCTGCGGCACGACATAGTCCACCCATCCCTTCTGGTCCCAAAGCAGAACGTCGGCATACAGGTCGTCGTAGTTCTGCAGCCCGGTACTCTCCGAACCACGCGGATCCGTGCGTTTGTTGCGCCAGATGCCGAACGGGCTGATGCCGAAACGCACCCAGGGCTTTTCCTTCTTGATGGTGGTGTACAGCTGTTCTATCAGCAAGTCCACATTGTGGCGGCGCCAGTCGTTGCGGTTCATGCCGTTGCCCTTGCGCAGATAGCTCGCATCGTCCGGTATGGCTTTTCCCGGAGCGGGGTAGGGATAGAAATAGTCGTCGATATGTATGGCGTCCACATCATAACGATGCGTTATGTCCTTCACAACTTCGCAGATAAAGTCGCGGTTCTCCTGATAGGCGGGGTCGAACAGAATCTGGCCGTTGTAACGGAAGAAACGTTGCGGCTCCATGTTGCTGATATGGCTTTTGGGCAGAATCTCCTTGGCCGTCGAGGTCACCCGGTACGGGTTGAGCCAGGCGTGAAACTCCATGCCGCGCTTGTGCGCCTCCTGGATGGCGAACTCCATCGGGTCCCACATCGGATTCGGCGCTTTGCCACGCTTGCCTGTCAGCCACGCGCTCCAGGGCTCCAGGTCAGACTTATACACCGCATCGGCAGTGGGCCGCACCTGGAAAATCACGGCATTGCAGCCGGCGCGCTGCAGCTTGTCGATCTGATCCACGATATATTGCTTGGCCTGCGCGGTGGTCTTGTTCTGCCACTGCGTCTGGCCTATGACATGCAGCCACGCGCCGCGAAACTCGCGCTTGGGATTGTCCAGGGCCAGGGAGCAACCGAAGAAGGAGAGGACAGTGAGTACGGTGATAAGTAAATGCTTCATTTCAGTTTTTCTGTTTAGATGTGACTCCTATGCCGAAAAGCGCGAAGTCGTAGAGTGCGGGATCGTCGGGGCGCCATTCCCTTAATTTTGCGGTCAGGGCTTCCACCGACTTGCGGTCGTTGGCCTTGCGGACGAGCAATCCCAAGTCGCGGGCCACGTTGCCCACATGCACGTCCAGGGGTATGAACAGTTTGCTTTTAGGTATGGATTTCCATACACCCATGTCCACGATTCCGTCGTCGCGCACGAACCACCGCAGCGCCATGTTCAGCCGCTTCAGGGCCGTGTGCTGCAGGTCGTGAGGCAGGCAACGCTGCACCGGCACGCCGCCATTGGCTTCGGTGATGCGCTGCTGCATACGTTCGGCCAACGCCCATGCCGGCGCTTCGGAATCCCGGATTTCCGGCGCCTGTGCGAATGCGTCGAGCGACGGATAATCCTTGTAGATTGACTGCAGGCCCGCAAGGTACTGCTGCAGGTGGCGTGCGAAGAACGTGCGGTGCAGGTTCATGTCCGGGTCAAGATCCAGATAACCCTGATCCATGACATAGTTATAAGGATCATTGTCCATCAGGGCGAGGATTCTGTCGGCGTCGCGACATATCATCTTGCGATTGCCCCACGCGATGTTGGCCGCGAGGAGACCGGCTATCTCTATGTCCTGGATTTTGGAGAAACGGCGCGGAAACTGCACCGGATCCTGCGGTATGAATTCGGGAGCGTTGATTCGTGCCGCCTCACGGTCGAGCAGCTCTTTCAGATCGGAGTCGGTCATCGTCATTTGCCCCCGGCCTCCTGTTTCATAGCCTCCGCGGCCTCCTCAAGCTCGCGGGCCACGGACGGGTTGACGGTCTTGAGCGTCGATACGAATGCCGAATCGAACGCCGCCGCGCTCTGCTGCTTGCCCGCGCCCGAAAACTTGCTCTGCTTGGCGCGAGCCTCGAGCAGCTGACGCTGCAGTTCGATGGTGTCGCGCCATGGGCGGTTCAGGAATATACGGGCCGCCTCGCGTCCCTCCATTGCCGCAGCCTCGATGTCGGCTGCATTCTCGCCCCCCTTGTTCTCCTTATTGCCTCCGCATGCGGCAGGCATAATCAGCAATGACGCTATGCCCAGAGATGCGATTATATTTTTGATATTCATTGTCTCAGTTATTTATACAGCGCGTCCCACCACGACGGATCGTCCTGGAGCCACTTGGCGAACCAGGCCATGATGGTGTTGTGCCACGACAGTTTGTTGTTGAAATTTGAAATCACATGGTTCTCGTCCTTCACGGTGATGAACTCCACGTCGCGGCCCAGGATCTTAAGGGCGTTGAACAGCTGGATGCTCTCGCCGATAGGCACGTTGGTGTCGACCGTGCCGTGCAGGAGCAGGAGCGGAGTGTGTATCTTGTCGGCGTTGAACAGCGAGCCCTGCTTTGTGAATAGTTCCGGATCGGTCCAGGGGTAGCTCTTGGCCGCTGCCACCGAGTTGTAGCTGTAGCCCCAGAATCCCTCGCCCCAGTAGCTCGTGACGTTCGAGATACCGGCGTGGCTGATGGCCGCGTGGAATATGTCGGTCTTGGTGAGCAGATACTGAGTCATGAAGCCTCCGTAGCTTGCGCCGAGACATCCGATGCGGTCTTTGTTCACGAACGGATGCGCCTTGCAGAATTCCTTCACGCCCTGGATTATCTCGTCGGCCGTGCGCTTGCCCCATGCGTTGACGTGGCGCGCGGAATACTCCTGGCCGTAGCCGGTGGTGCCGCTGGGATTCAGCACATACACCACATAATCCCGGCTGGCGAACACCTGCGGCGAATAGAGGTGATAGAACGATGCGTTGCTGGGCGACGTGCCGCCGTAGTAATACACTATCAGCGGATATTTCTTATTTGCGTCGAAATCGGGGGGCAGACACATATAGCCGTCCACCACGGTGCCGTCCGATGCCGTGAAATTCCAGGGCTCCATCTTGCCGAACTGCGTGTCGCCGAGCCATTCCTTCAGCGGGTCGTCCACCAGGGTGGACTTGCCGTTCTTCAGGTTGAGCAGGCACGCCACTCCGTCGTCGGTGAAGCTGCCGCCCCAGTAAGCCGCGTAGCGGTCCTCGCGGTCGCCGATGCTGAATCCGCGCACGGTCTGCAGGTTCTCCTTACCAAGCATCACGATCTTGCCGTCCGAGGGGTTAAGCTGATACAGGTCGCGGAAGAAGCCGCGCTCGCCGATGAAGTATATCCTGTTGTCCGCGGCGTTCCATACAGGCGTTCCTTCCAGCGACGGGTCGAAATCCTTTGTCACGGGCTTAACCGACCTGTCGCTCAGGGTCATTATGAATCCCTGGTTGTCGAAGTTGTTGGCGATGGGTTCAGGGTCATGGTTTGCGCCGATGCGGTCGAACGCGTCCGGACCGCCCACAACGAACAGACGCGTTGCGTCGGGCGAATAAATGGCGTTGGATACGAATCCGTCGGCATCGTTGATGATGGTGTCGGTGGCGAATGTGTTCATGTCCATCTGCACGAGCGACACGCGGTAGAACGGGTACTTGTCGGGAGTCTGACGCTGTGACATATACAGCAGTTTCGAACCGTCGCGGCTGATGTCGCAGATGGAAGTGGTGCCACCGCCGTAGGTCAGCGGCACGGCCACGCCGTTCTCTATGTCATAGCGGCAGATGTAGAACCGGTCGCGGTCGCCCGGAATGCGGTCGTCGGGACTGGAGTAGCGGCGCATCACGCCCTCGTTCTTGGCCCCGTCTACCTTGTCGTAATAGAACAGATATTTCTCGTCCGGGCTGAACGTCACGCCCTGATCGGGAATTGCCGTGGCGATGCGGGTTGTGCGCATGGAGGGTACCTCCATCACGTACAGGTCATAGTCCTTTACACCCTCTTTGGTGAAAAACAGACTGTTGGACTTAGGCATCCAGTCGGCCGAGAAGTCGATGTTCTCCGACACGGTGCGGCCTGTGGCGGTCTCGGTCATTACGACCCGCTTGCGCGATTCTTCGGCCGAGATTACCTCGCGGTAACGGGTCAGCAGATACTTGCCGTCGGGGCTGAGGGCCATCGACGACACGCGCTCGCCCTGCATGGTGGAGAGGGGTGAGACGCGGCGATCCATGTCGGCGCCGGAAGATACCCTGACGGACTCGAAATCCTTGTCAGGCACGAATTCAAGCCGGAACTCCGGCTTGCCCGGGTCGTCGGGCATGGTCAGCACGTTGACAATCAGTGAATAGTCCTGCTGCGGCAGCAGTTCAATGTCAGCCGACTGCTCGCCCGGCACACTGTCGGCCGTGGTCTTGGAGATCTTGACGTCGCCGTTCAGTATCACATCGGCGCGGGGCGAGGAAACGAGCTTCAGCTTCCCCTTGGCAAACCGTTCGGCGCGCAGATGTGACGCGAAGGTGCGGAGCTGCGGAGCGTTCTTGCTGTCGACCAACACCTGGTTGCCGGCCGTGTCGGGCGTCATCGCGGTCCAACCGGCCGTCTCCGGCCATTGTGTGGCGAAATGGCGCGACTTAAGCAGTTTGTCGGCGCTGAAAGGATTCTCCTTCTGCACCGAGTCGGGCTTCTGCGGCAGGTGAAGCGTCACAGGCGCCGAACCCTTGAATCCGCCAATCACGTATGCCGATGCGCCTGCGGTCATAAACCCCGCCAATGCCACGGCCAGAACACTCTTTGCTCTCATAGTTATATCGTTGTTTTCTGAACCTGAATCTTATTTATAGAGGGTGTATCATAATTGGCATGAACCAATTTTGACACACCCTCGAATTCGGATGTCCTAAGGGACTCAGTTTAATTGTTGGGTTTCTCCAGAGCCGGGATGCTTACGAGCTTGATGCGGTACACCAGGTTGGTGTACGGGCGTATGCTGCCCTGCGCATTCCTTCCGTAACCGGCGGTATACGGCATGATTACGGATACCGAGTCGCCGACATTCATGTTCATCACGGCCATCTGGAAACCGATTTTGTTATTGTTCACCACGGCGGTGTACAGCGAGTCGCCGTTCGTCTTGTACGACGTGCTGATCAGTGTGCCCTCGATGTCCTCCAGCTCATACTTCACGCTGATGGTAGAGGTGGAAAGGGGACTGAGGCTGTCGGCGGTGAGACTACGGTCGTTGTACCACTTCATGTACACCTCATGATATGGCGCCCATGTGGCCGTTACCTTGTCGTATCCCGACATATCGACTGTGTCGAGCCATAGGTCGTTCTGTTCGCGCCAGTCCTGATAGTCCTCCACATCGCTGCCCAGGCAGGATGAGAGAATGCAGCCGGCGGCCACGAGGCCAAGTATTGCGAAAAATAACTTCTTCATCTTAGAACTTTACTTCGGGAGCCTTCTCCGCGCCGGCCTCTGCCTTGAACTGGGGCTTCTCCTTGAAACCGAACCATCCGGCATAGATTACGGTGGGGAATTTCTTGATGCTGGTGTTGTATTCCTGCACCGACTCGGTGTAACGCTTGCGCGCCACGGTCACGCGGTTCTCGGTGCCTTCGAGCTGTGCCTGCAGGTTCAGGAAGTTCTGGTTGGCCTTCAGGTCGGGGTATGCCTCGGTTACGGCCAGCAGCGACTTCAGCGCGCCCGACAGCTCGTTCTGAGCCGCCTGGTACTTGGCCAGTGTCTCCTCGTTCAGGTTCTCGGGGTCGATGGTGATGGAAGTGGCTTTGGCGCGCGCCTCGGTCACCTTGGTCAGTGTGGCTTCCTCATGGGTGGAATATCCCTTCACGGTGTTGACCAGGTTGGGGATAAGGTCCGAACGGCGCTGGTACTGGTTCTCGACCTCGGCCCAGGCCTGGTCCACACCCTGCTGTTTCTCCACCAGCGAGTTGTAGTTGCAGCTCGACAGTCCGCACAGGGCGAACAGAGCCACGCAGATCATTATGATTTTCTTCATATCAGTCAATTTAGGTAAAATGTCGTATCGGCGGCATTATTTGTCGGCCAGACGGCGCAGCAGGCTGTTGAGGCTCACCTCGTCGGCCAGTATCTTCTCCAGGTCGTCTACGTTGACACGTTTCTGCTCCATCGAGTCGCGGTAACGCAGGGTGACGGTGTTGTCCTCCAGGGTCTGATGGTCGACGGTGACGCAGAAGGGAGTACCGATGGCGTCCTGACGGCGGTAACGCTTGCCGATGGAATCCTTCTCGTCGTAATGGCAGGTGAAGTCGAAGCGGAGCTTGTGCTGTATCTCGCGTGCCTTCTCGGGCAGTCCGTCCTTCTTTACCAGCGGCATCACGGCGCACTTCACCGGCGCGATGGGAGCCGGGAAATGCATCACCACGCGCGAGTCGCCACCCTCCAGGGACTGGTTCTCGTAGCAGGAGCACATCACGCTCAGGAACATACGGTCCACGCCGATCGATGTCTCGATGACGTAGGGAACATAGCTCTCGTTCAGTTCCGGATCGAAGTACTGTATCTTCTTGCCGCTGAATTTCTCATGCTGCGACAGGTCGAAGTCGGTGCGCGAGTGTATGCCCTCCACCTCCTTGAATCCGAAAGGCATCATGAACTCGATGTCGGTGGCGGCGTTGGCGTAGTGAGCCAGCTTCTCGTGGTCGTGGTAGCGGTATTTCTCGTCGCCCAGGCCCAGGTTCTTGTGCCACTGCAGACGCACCTTGCGCCAATAGTCGAACCACTGCATCTCCGAGCCGGGGCGTACGAAGAACTGCATCTCCATCTGCTCGAACTCGCGCATGCGGAATATGAACTGACGCGCCACGATCTCGTTGCGGAACGCCTTGCCTATCTGCGCGATACCGAACGGGATGCGCATACGGCCCGTCTTCTGCACGTTCAGGTAATTCACGAAAATGCCCTGAGCGGTCTCGGGACGCAGGTACACGTCCATCGCGCCGTCGGCCGTGGAGCCCATCTCGGTCTTGAACATCAGGTTGAACTGACGCACGTCGGTCCAGTTGCGCGTGCCGCTGATGGGGTCTGCTATCTCGTAGTCCAGGATTATCTGCTTCAGCTCGTTGAGGTCGTTGGCGTTCATGGCGTCCGAGTAACGCTGGTGCAGCTCGTCGCGCTTGGCCTGATGCTCCAGTACGCGCGGGTTGGTCTGGCGGAACATAGCCTCGTCGAACGACTCGCCGAAACGCTTAGCGGCCTTGGCCACCTCCTTGTTAATCTTCTCGTCGAATTTGGCAATCTCGTCCTCTATCAGCACGTCGGCGCGGTAGCGCTTCTTGCTGTCGCGGTTGTCTATAAGAGGATCGTTGAACGCGTCCACGTGGCCCGATGCCTTCCAGATGGTGGGGTGCATGAAGATGGCCGAGTCGATGCCCACGATGTTGTCGTGAAGCATGGTCATTGCCTCCCACCAGTAACGCTTGATGTTGTTCTTGAGTTCCACACCGTTCTGGCCGTAGTCGTACACAGCCGACAGACCGTCGTATATCTCCGATGACTGGAATACGAAACCATATTCCTTAGCGTGTGCTATTATGGACTTGAATACGTCCTCTTGCTTTGCCATTATGCTATGTTAATTTGTTAGCTTGTCTGTTAAAAACGCGTCCGATTGCCGACGCGGTCCGGGGGCGCCATCATGGAGCCGCCAATTCAAAAAACAAAATTACGAAAAATATTCGAATACACAAAGTATATGCGTGTTGCGCGCACACGCACTGGCTGTGAAAGATACAAAAAAATCGGGGGCCTGTCGTCGACAGACCCCCGATTTCACAATCAGGCATCCAGTACCTGTCTTGTTTCCATAATCTCCAAGCTGAGGTTCAATGATTTCAACAGTTTCTCAACTGTGTGTATCGACGGGTTGGCATAGTTGCCTTCAATCGACTTGATCATCCTAACACTGACCCCGGAGATATCGGCAAGCGACTGCTGCGTTAGCCGCAATTCCTGCCGACGCTTTCTGATTTCTTGTCCAATGTCCATAGTGCTTGGTGTTACTGGTAGTCTTCTTAATAATATCCAGACGGCTCTCCGTCTCATTCTCATTGTGTTGCCTCGCGGCGATTCGGATATAACTGTCGCAAGGCTGTTAAGTTAGCTCTTGTTTAATATCGCGAATTTAATCAAAACAACTCAGATTTCCAAAAATATCACCTTAAAACTTGATAAATTTGCCGTTTTAGGATTTGTTAACAATTAAATGCCTGAGCTGGGCAGTGTGTTCTCCTAATTTTGCCCCAGTAACCCAAAAACGATACATCAACACAAAACTCAACCGTTATGAAACCTATAAACAAAGAGACTCTTGCAGACTGGGCCGACCGTAACCGTGGATTGATAGCCATATATTGCATAGGAATCGCCGTAGTATTGCTTCAGCTGCGCAGCATGATGTAATGTCGCTTCGTGCAGGCAGCGGCAGCCTTCAGCTTAGCGGGACGTCTTGTTGAACCGTGCCGAGCGGGGAGAGTAGGCCAGCGAGATCATATAGTCATCGCTGCGGTACGAATAGACTATGAACTCGCGTTCGTTGCCGTCTGCATCAGTGACCTTGACGCGACCGTAACTGTTCTGGTCAAAGTCAGGGAATTCAGCCTTATCATATACCGGTGTGGCAGGTCCGACGGCGGGCATCTTCACGATGGCGATGTTGTCGCGCAGGTCGACGCCGGCGGTGAGGGCAGCCTTGTAGGCCGCTTCCTTGACGGTCCAGGCCAGGATATTGTCTGGTACGGAGTCGGCGGGAATGATCTCCAGTTCCGCAGGCGACAGAAACCGTTCGCGCACCTTCAGCACCTGTTCGCGGTCATGGCGTTCGGCGTCGATGCCGAGAGCCGCGCGGTCGGAATATTCAGCCAGTGTCACTTCGGGAGTGTCGGGCAATGTGGCTATGGCCAGCAGTCCGGGGCAATGAGTCAGCGATATGCGCGCCATGCTGCCGGCTACGTACGGCGCCCCGTTGTCAAAGTGGCGTATCTCGCGATAGTTTTCCTTGCCGTTCTCGCCATATATCTGGCGCGCCATGTCCATCCATGCCGGCCCTTTGTAATCATCACCTTCGGTGATTTCCTCCACCTTGATGCACGGCAATGTCGGGTGCCGCCAATACACGAAGTCTTCCATCAGTCTTTATCAGAATCTTTATCTTCTTTCATCCGGGCCTCGTCAGCGGCCTTTTCGCGGCGTTCCTTCACCACCTTTACCTCCACGATGCGGTGACGCTCCATCTTCAGGACGTTGAAACGCAGGTTGTCGCGGCGTATTATCTCGTTGGTGGCGGGGAAGTCGCCCTTTATTTCCAGCAGGAGTCCCGCCAGTGTCTCGGCATCGCCGATGTCGCCGAGCGACTCCTCCCTGATGTCCAGCGCCTCGCAGAAATCCTTCAATGGAATCTTTGCGTCGAATATATAGGCGTCAGGTCCTATCTGGCGGTACATCTTCTCCTGCTTGTCGTCGTATTCGTCGTCGATGTCGCCCACAATCTGCTCGATCACATCCTCCAAGGTGACGATGCCCTGCGTGCAGCCATATTCGTCGATGACGATGGCTATGTGTATCTTGCGCTTGCGGAAATCCTCAAGCAGGTCGTCTATCATTCGCGACTCGGGCACGAAATACGCGTCGCGCACCAGCGACTGCCAGCGCGGTCGGTCCGTTGCGTCCAGGTAGGGGAGCAGGTCCTTGCTGTACAGGATACCTATTATTGTGTCCTGCGTGGTGTCGTACACCGGGATGCGCGAATAGCCCGAATCGAGTATCACCCTGATCACCTCGTCCCAGTCGTCGTGCACTTCGATGGCCGTGACGTCCACGCGGCTTATCATGATTTCGCGCGCGTCCTTCTCGCCGAACGACAGGATGCCTTCCAGCATCTCCTTCTCGTCCCCCTCCTTGACGTCCGATATCTCCAGCGCCTTTTCAAGCTCGTCGGTGGTGACGTTCTGTTGCTTTTTGGTCACTACCTTGTTGACTATAACGGTGGAACGTACCATCAGCTTGGAGAGCGGCGCGAACAGCTTATACAGAATCATGACGCCGCCCGACGTCATCCTGACCCACCACATAGTGCGTCCGCGTGCCACGAGCTTCGGGAATATCTCGCCGAACAGCAGCAGCAGGAAGGTCATGAACACCGTCTGTATCAGGAATTCGGCCACCACGCTGTTGAACGTGACCACCTGCGAGATGGCGAACGACAGGATGACGACCATGGTGATGTTCACCAGGTTGTTGGATATCAGAATTGTGGCCAGCAGCTGTTCGGAATTGTTGATGAGTTTTGATGCACGGACCAACGCGGGGTCGTCCGACTCCTCCACCTCGTCCACCTCCTGCGGATTAAGGCCGAAAAAAGCAATCTCGCTTCCTGACACGAATGCCGAAAGCAAGAGGCATATCACCACTATCAATATGAGGAAACTCCAGGCTACCCAAGTACTGTGTTCGGGAGCATGAAATGTAATAGCTGAATCGCACAGCATTCCCGGCAGTCTGCCGATGATGCCGCATAACACTCCGGCCATATCGGCCGGCAAAGGATCTGGGTCCAAATCTAAAGTTTGTTGGTTAAGACTACAAAATTATAACTTTCAAGCGAGATATGCAAATATACATGCGCCGAAGCAGAAGTGTAGCAGAAGCAGAAGCCGGCACCGGGGAAGATTAGGGAAGATTCGGCGCCGGAGGAGAAAATGCCGGATTGCCGGTCAAAGAATTGCAATTGGTGTTGTCAAATCATTGAGGATATAGATGTCGTCATTCCGGTTACTTACGGCACATCTCCAGTGGTTTGTTCAATATTTGCTGTCACCTTTATCGCTGGAGGCTTTTCTTTCTGATTATAAGACCTTCATAAAAATCTTCGCCGGATATTTTGTCAAATATTGTATAATACAAACCATTGTCATCTCTACCGTCGGAGTCAGAAGCATTGAATCTATTATCCCATATATGACCCTTGACAGGCCTTATATTTCCAATCACATTATATTTGACATTACCTTCTTCATCTTCTTCCCTTTCGAGGACCTCGAATATATCATTATCACGTACATTCTCTTTCATTCCGATTTCCGCGAATATGATATCTTCATCCATCCGCAAGTCTGTCTTGATTCTAAAATCCGGACAGATGTCCTGAAGACTTGCGATATTCATGTCCATGATTCGAGCCATGGCTGTCTTTACCAAATCTTCGTTGCTCTTGATTCTATGATCCCGTTTCTGTTTATATTGCTGTGACGAACTTCCCACATATTCAAGTCGGAACGTCGAGGTGTCGTCCTTGAACAAGGCTGACTTGTCGGAGTCCTGGTTCTCTATATACATGGTATCATAGAACTTACCGGCAGTTTCTTCATTCCAGACAAGTTTATACAGATATGTCTTACACATTAATTCATAGCTGTTACGGCGTGTGTCACCTGAATGATACTGTCGGTTGTATTCGCTTAATGTAATGCTGTCGTTAAGGTTGATTATATCATCATCGGATATATTGGATTTCTTGTTGAATGACATCTTTTTCGTAAGTTCCTTATCCATCGGAACAAAATCATGTACAGCCACGAACGAATAATTGAGCAATCGCTCTCCTCCGTCCGCCAGATAGGCCTCTCCGCGAAGCATCTTCCTCGCGACACGGGCGTCATTCATGGTCGCATTGTAACATCCCCTCCTCTGGATCAGGCTCATGTCGAATGTCCCTGTTACTTTATTGTATGAGAACCACTTGGCAACCATCTTTTTAGCCACCTGCGCATCTGACAGAAAATAGTCGATTCTCTGCTTTGCAGACAAGTCATCGGACGCGAACTTAATAAAATTGACACCAAGATTATGGTCGTTCATGTGGTTAGACAGCGGAATCGACTTATATTCATGTTCCAGTTCACGAAAATATGTCTTGTGCGGATAAGACACCATAAACTGGCACAACGACACCCGCTCATAGCGAGTGTCGTCTTTATCCGCTTTTACACCTTCCGGCAAAGTCAGTATTGCCGAAAGCACGAGAGCCATCTTAAAAATCCCAATCCTCATCGATATCGTATGATGTCTTGTCGACCTTTTGCGGTCGTGCCGGATGTGTCTTCATGAAATTAGTTACCAGGTCGCCCATACCCATGGCATCTTTCATGTCTCCCTTAAGGAATTTTGCAGCGGCCTCATTCTTTTTATCATGATATTTATATTTCTTCCAATCCTTCACAACTTCCAATTGCGCATTTGCAGGGATGATGTCAAATTCGCTGTCCGACACCTCCCGGGGTGTGATGGATAAAATTTCGTTGCATACAAACTGCGCGTATGGGGCGGAAGTCGTCATAGTATATTTAGTCAATACGCCCGGTACATTCATGCCGGCATTCAACACTTCCAGCGCCGCAGGTGAAAGTCCGAAGTCATCTTTTATGACCCAACCCGATAATTCCATACCCACTGCCGCCGATTTGTCGCTTATATATTTTATGGCTGTTGTTCCAAGCATTTCCCGTGTCTGATCGGTTTCCTTGGCGGGGAATTGAAAAGCCGATGCGTTGTATTTTACAGCCGGACATGAGTATCCGGAATTATCGGAAGACGCATATTCAGTCATCATGCCGTCTTTCAGAACAGTAATCGTTCCCTTTCGGCCATCCTGAATCAACATCTTGTCTCCCTTCACTATCATGGTGCATGTGTTCTCACCATTGAATACCAATGGCTGCGAGGCAAGCACTTCGGGTGATATATTGCGAAAACTTCGATATTTGATCTCGCCTTCGAATCCCATGGCTGACTTGAACTGAAAAAAGTTGACACTTTTGGGAGCAATACTCGAAAGAGCCAA
>ENA-OXZZ01000204-OXZZ01000204.1-human-gut-metagenome-genome-assembly--contig:-NODE-204-length-23255-cov-11.259095_pt1 | contig 23255 bp, 17 predicted proteins | sample MGYA00244515_ERZ652815 | MGnify/ENA primary metagenome ERZ652815 (study PRJEB26926, sample SAMN06164594) | human gut metagenome | biome: ENVO:00009003; feature: ENVO:2100002; material: ENVO:00002003...
TTTCCCCCCCCCCTTTCCTCTCCTCTCTCCTCCCGCGCGGAGCCGTTCCGTTTTGGAGCTCCGCTCCATTTTAATTATCAACCCCAAAAACAAACCCATCATGGCATTCAAAAAAGGAGAAATCGTACTTTTCGAAGTAGACAGGTCGGTGACAGACCCCGAATTCATTAACATCAAGACCGGCTCCGTCCACGGCCTGAATGAAACGGTCCAGGTGCCGAAACTGCCTTTCCAGAAGGAACCCGAATACCAATTGCCGGAATATATCGCTTGTCGCATCATAATCTCCTATAACGGCACTGTGACAGTGAAACAGCATCTGCCCGCCATTATTTACGAGCTTTACAACGACACGTTCCGACGCGGCGAAAGCATAGAATGCACCGTGACCTACGTACCTTTGGACCGTATGCACGACAAATTCAAGGTTGTGGACAGCAACGGACTTATATTCAGCATACACGACCGCAACGCCATGTTGCAGAAGGGCCAGAAGGCGAGCTGTAAGTTCCAGTCGCTCAGCAAAGCGGGCTGCATCGTGCGTTTCGACAACGACAGCGCGCGCCTGCCTTTCTACGAGCCCAAATCACTGGCCGAGAAATTAGGGTTGTCCTCCACTTTAGTAAACTTCATCCGCGAATTATGGACCTCAGGCCCGGATTACGAATACCTGAAAAGCGACCTTGACAACCATAACCCGTTATGGTTCATCAACAAGATGCGCCTCACACTCAGCACGTTCCCCTGGGGATTGACGGCCGACACGCTGAAATACCGCATTTCGGAGGTGAGCCAGTTCCTGTCGGCGTTACGCGCCGGAGCCCTGTACTTTCTGGAGGATTCCGACTTTCTGGAGGGTCTGGCGTTCGAGGCACGCAAGTCGATGCAGCAGCAGATCACCACACTGGTGGAATCCGTGCAGCCCTACGAGCAGTTCATGGGTCTGCTGCGCAACGACAAGCTCGATGAATTCGTAAGCTCCATATTCGCCAAGCTGGAGAAGTCCGGCTATCTGTATCATCCCGACCAGGCATTCGGCGTAATGATGATGATATTCCGCCTGTACCCGCACAAGGTCAGCGACTATCTGAACAGCATATTCCAGAGCATCTTCACACGCAACCTCGAGAACTGGGAACGCGAGCCGTTCCGCACGGCGTTCGTGGAGCAGTTCGAGATGTATCTGCAGCAGGCGGCGGCCAGCATCGACGGACTCCCGCAGGCCGAGACCCGCAGCCAGAAGGAGAAGGTGCTCACGGCAGTAACGGCCACGGCGCTCAAGATCCTGCTCTCCAAGCCGGGCACCGACCTGAACCGCACTTATTCATACTATTACCGTTACATATCGCTGCTCAGCACCAACCGGACCCGGAACGTGCTGAACCAGGCCATAGGCGCCCTGTTCGGATGCACCTCGCTGACCAAGCCGCTATATTCGCAGCTGCGCGACCCGATGTATCTGGTGGCCGCGGCCGCCACGCGCACCATCAGCTCGCCATTGTCGCTGATCCGCGGAAACCATCGGTTCACCTCAGGACAGCTGGAACTCTCCATCAGTCCCGAAGGGATGGAACTGACCCGCAACGACTCCACGCGCGACCCCGAACAGGCCGTGCCTTCCGTGCTGATGCAGTGGCTTCATCCCTCCATCATGATAGGGGGCATTAGGGGTATGTCCGGCTCCAAGATCAAGAGGATGAACGACCACAACTCATGGTGGAACGACATAGAGCACGAACTGTTCCGCCGCGACGAGATCACGGTTCAGACAGACCGCCCCCACTACATCGTCAAGGCCGAGCCGGGCGACGTGGTGACAATCGAGGTCAATGCCATGCTGCGTGACGACGACCAGGGAAATCCCCGGTTCCTGTGCGGCATCATCGACGACGACTACGAGGACGGCTCCGGCTACATAGACTGCAAGGACGTGGTAGGCTATCGAGTAAGATACCTGGACGACACTTGCTGGCACGACGCCAACGGAAAGCCGCTGCAGTTCCGCGCCACTGTGACCGATGTGGACGACGACGGCAGATACCACTTCTCGCTGCTGGAACAGGCCGGCGAATATGTACGCGACAACATGGACATCAACACCGAATACCGCGCCGTAATCACCAATGCCGAAAACATAACCGAAGGCCACAATTTCAGCGCGCTGACCCTGAAGGGATTCGGGCTGTTCGTCGAGGCGGACTCCAGTTTCGACATACGCAACAGCGACATCGTCAACGTTAAGCTATACAGTGTGTCGGGGGGCGTGATAAACGGATATATCACCGAGAAACTGGATAAATATGCCGATAATTTCACCACCTCCGATGCGTTCAGAAACATATTCCGCGCCCTGTCGCTCAACGGCGACGACGACATGAACATGGATGGCGACGGGCAGATGGAGGAGGAATACGACGAGCTGCTGCCCGACGATATGCAGGAATTAGTAGAGATAATCCGTTACGCCGCCATAGCGGAGAAGGATCTGCTGGAGGCTTACGACTATCTGCGTCTGGCTCGCATCCTGGCCCTGATGGCCGACGACAAGGAGAAAGCCGATACCCTCTCCACCCACGCCGAGCTGTTGCTGATGCACGATTATTATGCCACCAACAAGCGCATCGACCTCGCGGAGCTTTCCAAACTGGAACAGGAAAGCCTTAAGGTACCCATCCTCACCAGCATGTACCGACGCCTGGAGATGGTGGCCTGGATGGGCGACGAAAGCTATAACTCCTCACTATACGAGATAGCGCGGAATCCCGAATCGTCGGAACTGGACCGCACCATAGCGAGGATGGTGCTGTCGTTCAACATGATGTCGGACGTGAGCGACAATTCCGACGACATCTGTTCGCGTCTGCGCAAGGAAATAGGCAACGCGCTGGATGTAGTGAGCGACACGCGTCTTGGCAAATATTACGGCTCGGAATCCAAATTCATCGAGTTCAAGACCAGCATCGTCTATCCGGCCGTGGCACGCGGCCAGAAGATGTATCCCGACCCGATGGCCCAGCAGGACCACATTCTGTCGCGCATAGCCGGATTCCTTAACGCCGAGGGGGGCACGCTGTTCTTAGGCGTGAACAACGAGGGGTACGCAGCCGGTCTGCCCGACGACTTCGAATATTTCCGCACGCATACGCTTGTGGCCGGCAAACATCAGCATAAGATCACGGACGCCGACAAGCTGCAGGTGTACATCGACAATCTGCTGGCCGACAACTTCGGCCCCACGGCCCTGGCCCGCATCTCGGTGTCGGTCGACGACGACGAGCTGAACCGCGAGAAGGGGCGCGTGGTGATACGCTTCGACATCGAAAAGAGCCTTGAACCGATTTATTACAAGGACCGCCTGTACGTGCGTCTGTCCGGTCAGTCCACCAAATACTTCACCGGACAGGCCGAGGAGGAATTCAAGCGCGACCGGCGTCGCCAGCTGGCTGAACTGGAGGACCGCAGCCGCCTCCATGCCGAGGCCCTGAAAGCCGAAGCCCGTGCCGAAGCAGCCCATGAAGCCGATTCATTAAACGCAGTCAGGCCAGAGACCAATGAACCCGCAGCCGAGACATCCGCCTCAGCCACCCCGGCCGATGCCACATATACCTCATCGTGGCGCCCCAATGTGCTGCATGATTACGAGGACGGGTATTCCGAACCGTTCGGCTATCTATACTTCGACAAGAAAGGCAATGTGGAATTCAGCCCGACCGACCTGTATTGCGAGGGCGACTGCATACTGAGCCTGATCATACCGCACGACATGGAGCACGCCAATCTGGTGATGTGTTATGAAAACAGCGAGCCGCTGCGCATCCCGTTGGCCGAGATATACGAGAAGGGTGCCAACTCCAGGATAAAGTACGGCACCCGGTCGCCGCTTCGTTTCGCAGCGATAGCCGACGACCATGAAGGCGTGTTGAGCTTCGTGGCCGACAATTCCGGCAACGTCTATTTCCGCGTGGAGCCGATGACGGAAATAGGACAGGGACATATCAATTCAGATGGCGAAAGTGCCGTATCCAGCACCCTGAACCATGTGTGCGGCTGGGAGATTGTTGCGGAGCAATCCATGCCTGGGATGTCGAGCGCGCTGAAGTCGTCGCTGAAACGCAAGGCACTCGGCGCTCCGTTGCGAACCAATGAGAACAAACCGGACCTGATGGAGAAGATGGCGCACATCATCAACTCATGTCATGCCTGATATGGACACAGCCAAAACCAACTGCCGCGTGCTGCTTGACGTGCTGACTGCACAGGGGCTGCGCTATGCCGTGGTAAGCCCCGGCAGCCGCAACGCTCCGCTGCTTATGGCCATAGCCGCACGGCCGCTGATAAAATCCCGCGTCGTTACCGACGAACGCACCGCCGCGTTCGTGGCCTTGGGTATGGCCATAGCCACGAACAGGCCGGTGATGCTGTGCTGCACCTCAGGCACGGCGCTGCTGAATTACGCTCCGGCCGTGGCCGAGGCGTTCCACCGCCATGTGCCGCTAATCGTGGTTTCGGCCGACAGACCGCGCCGATGGATTGACCAGAATGATTCGCAGACCATGTGCCAGCCGGGCGCACTCCGGAACATAATAAAGAAAAGTTTCGACATTCCCGTCTCGGACGGTAATTCGGTAGAATGCGGCAACCCGACATTCCGTTCCGAATATGAATGGTACGTGAACCGTGTGTCCAACGAGGCGTGGATAGCTGCGACATCCGGCATCCCCGGCCCCGTGCATGTTAATGTGCAGATAGACGCGCCAATCGGAGAGACAACCGAGACGGATGGGACTTCGGCTTCCGACTCAGTGCGGAAAATAAAGACGCTGGGAGGACCCAATACACTGACACCTGCGCAATACAGGGAACTGGCCGAGACAGTGGCCGGCAAGAAGATACTGGTGGTGGCGGGATTCATGAGCCCGGATTCAAGGCTCAACAAAGCGCTGGCTGACTTTCTTCAGTTACCACAGACAGCCATCTGCGCAGAACCTCTGTCGAACCTGCATCCGGTCGGACATCCCGACGCCTGCGTCACGGACTTGGCTCTGGCTGCCGATGAAGATACGCTACGGTCATTGCGGCCGGACATCATCATTTCCATAGGAGGCGCCGTCGTGTCGTCGCGCCTCAAAACGTTTCTGCGCTCGTGTCCGGATGCGGAATGCTGGACACTTGGCGACACTGACCCGGGCGTGGACTGCTACCAGTCATTGACACTACACGTAGACGCCGGTCCGGCCCTGTTTTTCCGAGGATTCGCATCTATTATAAAATGGATGAAAGGGCACGGTATGTATCGTGACGAAAACAGCGCTGCGGGTTACGCCGAGGCATGGCGCAATGCCCGTCAGGAGGCCATAAAACGGGCTGAGGAATATATCGGCTCCGCGCCGTGGTCGGAACTGAAGGCCATGAATATATTGCTGAATGCCGTGCCGCGTAAGTTCAACCTGTTCTTCTCCAACGGAACAGCGGTCAGATATGCCTGTCTGGGTCTTGCGCCGATGCCGCACGCCTGCTGGTGCAACCGGGGTGTATCAGGCATAGAGGGAGGCAACGCAACGGCCGTAGGCACCGCCGTGTGCTATGCCGGCCCGACAATGCTGATTTCAGGCGATATGTCATTTTCGTACGCCCCTGAGATAATGGGCCTGGACCTTGTGCCCGACGATTTCAATATAGTGGTACTTAATAATGGCGGTGGCGGCATATTCCGCTGCATCAGCGCCACCTCGGAGCTTCCGATTCGGGAAGAAATGCTGTGCGCGCCACGTGAACTGCCACTGGAAGCTCTGTGCCATGCCTACGGATGGAATTACCTCCACGCCGACTCCGGGACTGCCCTCCACGCCGTCCTCCCCTCGCTGTTCGCTTCGGGGCGTCACCTGCTCGAAATCACCGTAGACCCGACCCTCTCCGCCAAAGCCTTCACCGGCTTATTTTAGCCAGCGACGGTAGCAGGCTTTCGTGATATATCGAAAAATCAAGGACATCAGGAATATCAGGCACAGGTAAATGACCAGGGGAAGTGCAACCGGGTCCCGCGGTTGGAAAATTTCCAGAATAATAATCCTGGCAACTGGATGAGCCACGAACAGCATGGGACTCAATCGTCCTATCCATATCCAGAAATCCCTCCATCCCGGAATACGCATTGACCATCGGGCCACGACTATGGCAAGTACGACACACGCCAGTATGGAGAACTGCCATGTCATCCAGTCCAACATCGACGGCAATATCAGCAATGCTGATAAGATAACAATGGTTGCGGCCACATCGCGCCGTATACAGAGAGTGCGTCCGTATAAAATACCGAATGCAAGGAGTGTGGCCCATCCCGTCACATTATGACGTATCCACGCCATCGTTTCAGATTCCGGAGGTGTGATAAGCTGCAATGCTATGGAGAGTGCGACACATACCCACATCCACCATTTGGGCCGATGGTAAATCAACAACGCATAGACAATGTATAGTTCCATTGTCAGTCCGAAGTACCAGAATACTCCCGGATTCGGTTTCCACCACGGATAGACCACATCGGGAAGCATACTCGCCTGACATATATAATTAGCTATAGATCTGGAGTCTATATCACCGTAGGGAATAGCAAAAGCCAAAGTAGCTATAATCAACGTCACTATTCCCGGAAGCATCAGGAAAAACAGTTTGAAATAGTTGTACCGCAGAAATCGGCCTGTTTCAAGCGGCGTTCCATTACGCTCATATTTCATCACCAGTCCATACCCGGTCAGAAATATGAACACAGGGACGCCATACCATCCGAAAAACGACATGATGTCGAAGAACCATTGCAATGCCGTTGCCTTTGGAGTCAGCAATGAGATGATGTTAACCGAATAGAATTCAAATTCATTTTCCAACGTTACGCCGGGGATAAAATGACAGAAATTATGGAACACTATCATCATGATGGCCATGCCTCTCATCACGTATCCGCAATCACGGCTTATGGTCAGTTCTGTATATTTTGGGGACATGAAGTATAAATGGACATTATTCAGCCTTTGAACAGGGACATCTCGCAGCGGGCGCAGTCGAAGGCGAGGCGGAAGGTGTGCGGCCCGGTGGTGATGGTCAGGGGCTGCCTGAAGCGGCGGCGGATGGCGGGATCCTTGCAGTCGCGCTGACAGGCGCCCAATTCGCGGAGCATACAGTAGCGCGTGGTCATCACGGCATCGTCATAACGGGGATTCTTTTCCACGGCCATGTCCATCGACTCGACGCCATGATCTTGGTAGAGCTTACAGGCCATCACATTCGCGACATTGCCGCGCGCGTCAAGTTTTCGGTCAGGATAAACGGCGGTTTTATCCTCTGGACGCCGACGGTCGGACGGATATGTCTCAATATTGAGTCTGTCCAGCATATCGGTGCCCTTGCGGCGCAACTCGGTCAGCACCGAGGCCGGAATGAATGTTTCGGGCTTCAGCCGGTTTTCTAAATTGCGGAGACGGTAAACGGTGGCGCCCAACTTGCCTAACACCCGTTCGGGCTGCATCGGCTTTTGGGCCTTGTCTTTCGCTACGCCCTGCAGCGATACCGTAGCCGTCAGTCCGCGTTCGTCCGTAAGTATAAGATTATCCTCATCTACTGTAATGTCCACCCACAGCTTGCGCTCGGGCGTTCGGCCTGACATTAGTTTGTTCCATTCTATGTCGTTGGTGCGGTGAATCACCGCGTCCTTGGGCAGTTCGAACGGGCGCGAGCCGATGATACGGCCGTTCCTCACACCGTTTACATTAACCCCCTCGTATTCGCCACGTGTGTTGAAGAAACTGATGCCGTCGCCGTTATGCAGCTTCGAGATGTCCGTTATCTCCTCGCCCATCGACTTGGGCGTCAGCAGCGACGCCATCCTGCCCGGTCGGCGCGAGCCTAAGAAATAATCCGTAAATCCGCGATTAAAACTCTTATCAAGCCGCGGAGTGTAGTTTATGACACTTTCGCCAAACGACGAGCGCACATAGCGGTCCGGATTCCGTGCTATAATCTCGTCGATTGCCTTGCGGTAATATGCCGTGACGTTTCTGACATAGTCCACATCCTTAAGCCGGCCTTCAATCTTGAACGACGACGCTCCGGCCTCAAGCATCTCCTCCAGATGAGGCGAGGCATTGAAATCGCGCAAAGAAAGCAGATATTTGTCCTTCTCAATCACCTGGCCGTCGGCGTTGCGCAGCGTGTAGGGCATACGGCACATCTGCGCACATTCTCCGCGGTTGGCGCTGCGTCCAAGGCACGTCTGACTCGCCGCGCAACGTCCGGAATAACTCACGCATAGCGCGCCATGCACGAAGCATTCCACGGGCACAGTTACATTATGGCATATATCCTTGATTTCGGGTATTGTCAGCTCGCGTGCCAGCACTATCTGCGAACAGCCCAAGGATTCCAGGAACCGGGCCTTGTCCGGCGTGCGCGTGTCGCATTGCGTGGATGCGTGCAATGCGATGGGCGGGATGTCCATGCGCAGTATCGACATGTCCTGCACTATCAGCGCGTCGACTCCGGCTTCATACAGACGGCATATCAATTCGCGCACCTGTTCCAGCTCGTTGTCGTAGACCAGGGTATTGACCGTGACATAGACGCGGGCGCGATAAGTGTGCGCGAACTGCACTACCTCGCGTATATCCTCGATTGAATTGGCGGCACGATGGCGGGCGCCATGACTTGTGGCGCCTATATACACGGCGTCGGCGCCGCTCAGGATCGCGGCCTTGGCCACCTCCCGGTTCGCCGCCGGCGACAACAGCTCTATCTTTCTCGGAGCCATCGCTTGTTATTTCTTGAACAGACGGTCCAGCTGCCGCTTGTCGTCGCGTTCGCGCAGAGTCTGACGCTTGTCGTATTCCTTCTTGCCCCGGCCCACGCCTATCACCATCTTGGCCAGGCCGCGGTCGTTGATGAACACGCGCAGAGGCACGATAGTGAAGCCCGGATTCTCCGAAGCCTTCTGCAGCTTGGCTATCTCCTTGCGGTTCAGTAGCAGCTTCCGGTCACGCCGTGCAACGTGATTGTTGTACGACCCGTAGAAATATTCCGACACGTTCATCTGCTTCACCCATACCTCACCGTTCTCGATCAGACAGTAGGAGTCGACCAGCGACGCCTTTCCGTCGCGTATCGACTTTATCTCGGTTCCGGTCAACACTATGCCGGCGGTATATGTGTCGCCTATCTCGTAGTTGAAGCGCGCTTTCTTGTTCTGTATGTTAATATCCTTTGCCTTCATTGCAGTCCAAAATTACACAAAGTGCCGCATATCTCCAAATTTAGCCTCACACTCCCGGCAGCAATACAGCGAAAAGCCACTGCCAGAACATCGGGAGTCCTACCGTCAGCACACTCAGTATCACCGTGGTTGTACCCCATTTTTCCTTAGGCACACGCATCACGGGCACGAGGCGGTGTATCAGATAGATGGTCCATAGCGGCAGGAACACCAGCACCGGCTCCATGAACGGTATGGCATTATAAGCCACCTTAAACAGTGCCAGCGTAGAGAACAATACCATCAACGCATTACGGCCGAAATTTGTTTCCAGCGTCTTGTTGGCTTCAGCGCACAGGAATGGGCGTCCCAGTATGGGCAGCACGATGTAGCTGAATATATAGGACACGAATATCACCAGCGCCGAGACTATAAGTTTCAGCACCGACTGGTGGGCTTCGTATATCAGATCGACGAACTGCGACAGCGCGGCGGCCACACACAACGGATAGAAATATACCGAGGCTACGGATTCCTTCTTAAGCGAGGCCCGCTTCAGGTCTTTCCATCCGGCGGCAGGTCCGAGCATCACACGCCACAGCAGACTCATGCGCGACGGGCTGCCCTTTTCCTTTTCGCCGCCGTCCGCTTCAGGGTCCGCGGGCCGGTCCGGATCATCCTGACCGTACGCGTACGGCAGCTCGTCTTCATCAATTATTTCGTATAGGGGTTTGTCGTTTTCCATCTACTCTTTAACGCGCCGGCACCACTAAAATTGCCTCGTCGACACATATATAACAGAGGACGCACCGGGAATCCGATGCGTCCTCACTATGTTTCAGCGGCTATATGTCAAGCCTCACGGTCCTCGTTGAGGATACGGATCATTTCGATGGCTGACTTCGGGATGCGTGTGCCGGGGCCGAAGATGGCTGCCACGCCTGCCTTGTACAGGAAGTCGTAGTCCTGAGCCGGAATCACACCGCCGGCGGTAACCAGGATGTCGGGACGACCCAGTTTCTTCAGTTCCTCAATCACCTGCGGGATCAGCGTCTTGTGGCCGGCGGCCAGCGAGCTGACACCGAGGATGTGCACGTCGTTCTCCACTGCCTGACGGGCTGCCTCGGCGGGAGTCTGGAACAGCGGTCCCATATCCACGTCGTAACCGCAGTCGGCATAACCGGTGGCCACTACCTTGGCGCCACGGTCGTGACCGTCCTGCCCCATCTTGGCAATCATGATACGCGGCTGGCGACCTTCACGCTTGGCGAAGTCGGCAACCATGCGGCGGGCCTCCTCAAACTCGGGATCACCCTTTTCTTCGTTGGAATACACTCCTGATATGGTTTTGATTACAGCTTTATAACGTCCTACCACAGCCTCGCATGCGTCGGAGATCTCGCCCAACGACGCCCTCAGGCCTGCGGCCTTTACGGCCAGGTCGAGCAGATTGCCCTTCGACGGATCCTTCACGGCCTCCGTGATGTCGTTCAGAGCCTTCTGTACGGCCTCCTCGTCGCGGTTCTTGCGCAGTTCCTCCAGACGGGCGCACTGTTCCTTGCGCACCTCGGTGTTGTCCACCTCCAGGATGTCGATGGGATCCTCGTGGTCCAGACGGAACTTGTTGATGCCCACGATGGTCTGGCTGCCGGAGTCGATGTGTGCCTGCGTACGTGCTGCGGCCTCCTCGATCTTGAGCTTGGGCAGACCGGTCTCGATGGCCTTGGCCATACCGCCGAGCTTCTCGATCTCCTGGATGTGCTCCCATGCGCGGTGAGCGATCTCGTTGGTCAGGCTCTCCACATAGTACGAGCCGCCCCACGGGTCGATCTCCTTGCAGACGTTGGTTTCCTCCTGGATATAGATCTGTGTGTTACGTGCGATACGTGCCGAGAAGTCGGTGGGCAGCGCGATGGCCTCGTCCAGCGCGTTGGTGTGCAGCGACTGGGTGTGGCCCAGGACTGCGCCCATAGCCTCGACGCAGGTACGGCCTACGTTGTTGAACGGATCCTGCTCGGTCAGCGACCAGCCGGAGGTCTGACAGTGCGTGCGCAGTGCCAGCGACTTCGGGTTCTTGGCGCCGAACGACTTCACGATGCGGGCCCACAGCATACGTGCGGCGCGCATCTTGGCTATCTCCATGAAATAGTTCATCGAGATACCCCAGAAGAAGGACAGACGCGGAGCGAACGAGTCGATGTCCATGCCAGCGTTCACACCTGCGCGCAGATACTCCAGACCGTCGGCCAGCGTGTATGCCAGCTCAATGTCGGCTGTAGCACCGGCCTCCTGCATGTGGTAGCCGGAGATGGAGATGGAGTTGAACTTGGGCATGTTCTTCGACGTGTATTCGAAGATGTCGGCGATGATCTTCATGGAGAATGCCGGCGGGTATATGTAGGTGTTACGCACCATGAACTCCTTGAGGATGTCGTTCTGGATTGTACCGGCCATTTCCTCGAGGCTTGCGCCCTGCTCCAGACCGGCGTTGATGTAGAACGCCAGCACAGGCAGCACGGCACCGTTCATGGTCATGGACACCGACATCTTGTTCAAGGGTATGCCGTCGAACAGCACCTTCATGTCCTCTACCGAGCAGATGGACACGCCGGCCTTACCCACGTCGCCAACGACGCGTTCGTGGTCGGCGTCATAACCGCGGTGAGTCGGAAGGTCGAATGCTACCGACAGACCCTTCTGGCCGGAAGCCAGGTTACGGCGGTAGAATGCGTTGGACTCGGCGGCGGTGGAGAATCCGGCGTACTGACGGATGGTCCAGGGACGCAACGGGTACATGGCGCTGTACGGGCCACGCAGGAAGGGAGGAAGACCCGACACGAAGTTCAGATGCTCCATGCCCTCCAGGTCGGCCTCGGTATAGACGGGCTTCACGGGAATCAGCTCCGCGGTCATCCATTCCTGCGCCGCAGCGGGCTTGTGATCCTTGGCGATCACTACTTTATTTATATCTATGTCTTTGAAATTCGGACGCATGCTATTTAAGGAGTTTGGCGTTAAAATCTACTAACGTGTCAAGCACATTGACCTTGACATGGATGAAGTTCTCGATACCCTGTGCCTTCAGGTCGTCCATGCAGGCGGGAGCTCCGGCCACTACGAAGATGGCGCGGCCGTCCAGTTCCTTGAAAGCCTCGGGGGCGTACCGGGCGTACTCGTCGTCGCTGCTGCACAGCACCACTACGTCGGCGTTCCCGGCGATGGCGGCGTCTACGCCTTCCTTCACCGTCTCGAAGCCGATGTTGTCGATTATCTCGTAACCGGCGCAGGCGAAGAAGTTGGAGCTGAACTGGGCGCGTGCCAGACGCATGGCCAGGTTGCCGATGGTGAGCATGAACACCTTGGGACGCTTGCCCGAACGCTCCGTGTCAAGACGCAGCTGCTCGAACTGGCTGGCGGCACGGTCCATGTTGAGCCACTCCACGGCGCCGTCTACCGGCTCGTCGTGGTGGCAGCCGCATCCGCATCCGCAGCTCTCGCCCTGCACCTTCTGCAGTGCCGTCTCGTTGAAGTTCGGGAACTGGTTGGTGCCAAGCAGGTTCTCCTTGCGGCGTGCAACGTCGAGGTGACGCTTCGTTCCGCTCTCGTTCACTTTCTTCTGGATCTCGCCCTGCTTCAGCAATGCCTCGAAGCCACCGGCGTCCTCGGTCTCGTTGAACAGCTTCCAGGCCTGCTCGGCGATGGAGGCGGTCAGCGTCTCGATATAATATGAACCTCCGGCAGGGTCGACCACCTTGTTGAGGTGCGACTCGTCGCGCAGCAGAATCTGCTGGTTGCGTGCTATGCGCTCCGAGAACTCGTCGGGAGTCTGATAGCAGCTGTCGAAGGGAAGTGTCTCGATTGAATTCACGCCTGCCAGTGCGGCCGACATGGTCTCGGTCATGGAACGCAGCAGGTTCACGTGCGAATCGTACAGAGTCTGGTTGAACATGCTGGTCAGTGCGTGTACCCACATCTTGCAGCTGTCGTCCTCCTTCGGTCCGTAAGCCTTCACGATTTCGGCCCACAGCATGCGGCCGGCGCGGAACTTGGCTATCTCCATGAAGTAGTTGGAGCTGATGCCCATGTTGAACTTGATGCGCTGAGCCACCTCATCGACGTTGAGTCCGGCTTCCGTCATCATGGTGAGCCATTCGGCACCCCAGGCCAGCGCATAGCCCATTTCCTGGGTGATGAACGCGCCGGCGTTGTTGAGCATATAGGAGTCGACTGCGAAGCAACGCAGGCCCTTCACATCCTTGACGGCCTCGTACACCTTCAGGCCCTCCTCGGCGGCGTTCTTGGGGAACGGCAGGCCGTGCTTCAGCAGGCGACGGAAGGGATTGTAGTTGACGGCTCCGCGGAATGCGTCGGCGGCACCGGCCTCCTTGATCATTTCTACCAGAACGGCGGCAACCTCGGCGGCTTTGCCGGGGCAGCAGTCGATGTTCACTTCGGTCTTTTTCAGGTCCACGTCCTTCAGGATCACCTTCAGGGCCTCGGCGGGATTCTTGCCCAACTTGACGCGCAGCGACTCTACGCCACGGTCGGTGATGTGGCGGATATGGTCGGCCATAGCCTCGGGGGTGTCGCCCTGTACGGCCTGAGCCACCAGCCAGTCGTTGTCGGCGCGTGTGCCGCGAACGTAGGGATACTCGCCGGGAAGACTGCCCAGGTGGGTCAGCTTCGACAAATCCTCAAGTCGATAGAACGGCTGTACGTTGAACCCCTCGTTGGTGCGCCACACCAGTTTACGGTCGAAGTCAGCACCCTTTAAGTCCGTTGTGATTTTCGCCTTCCACTCCTCGGTGGTCACAGGCGAAAACATGTCGAACAGTTTTTCTTTCTTTTCTGCCATTGGTTTGGTATTTGATTCTCTAATTTTTTCTATAATTCAAGACCCGCTCATCACGGATTATGCTGTAATATTAAGACCCGCATTACTACGGAGCTTTCATGGTGTCACAAAATTATGGAATTATTTCTGCATTACGAAATTTTTAAGCAAAAATCTGACCGTTAATCGTCACTAATTGCAAAATATACGCCGGGAAAGCTCCGGTGCGAATCAAATCAGCGATTTGTTCTCGCAACGGAGCACTCTGGCGGGGAAATCCTCCACCATCTGTATGTTGTGCGTGGCCATGATCACGCCTGTGCCCTGGTCCGAAAGTCTGTGCAACAGGTCCACTATCTGGTATCCGGTCTGCGGATCGAGGTTTCCGGTAGGCTCGTCGGCCAGTATCAGCCTGGGGCTGTTGAGCAATGCGCGGGCTATCACCACGCGCTGCTGTTCGCCTCCGCTGAGCTCATGAGGCATCTTGTAAGCCTTGTTTTCCATTCCCACGGCCTTCATCACCTCCTCGATGCGGTCCTCTATCTCCCCCTTCGACTTCCAGCCGGTGGCCTTCAGCACGAAGCGCAGGTTTGCAGCCGCCGAACGGTCCTGCAGCAGCTGGAAGTCCTGGAACACGATGCCCAACGAGCGGCGCAGCCCCGGTATCTGACGGCTGCGCAGCCGCAACAGATCGTAGTCCAGCACCCGCGCCGTGTCGCCTTCAGGTATTTTCACCTCGGCATACAGCGTCTTGAGCAACGAACTCTTGCCGCTGCCCACCTTGCCGGTCAGGTAACAGAACTCACCTTCCGACACGCTGAACGTCACTCCTTTCAGCACCACGCGGGCGGCACGCTCTATCGTGACGTTACGGTAGTCCACCAGCCGTTCGCCGCTTTTCGAAGACCCGGCCGCGGACTCGGCCTTAGTATCCGTTACGACGACTTCATCGTCGATCGTTTCGTATATTTTCGATTCCATGTTACAAAGATAACACTTTTTCCGCAATTTACAGAGTTATGTGTTTAATCTTTTATAATGGATGTTTGTTATAATTATAAAATCAAGGAACCGTTAATAAGATACAGTTCCATAATAATAATCTATTAATCTAATTTGATACTGAGATGAAAAAATTACTTTACCTGTTGCTGCTGTTGCCCTTAGGCTTTCTGGCATCGTGCGATTCCGACAACGATCTGCCGGACGTAGACATCACAGTCACATTCGATAATGTAGTTGAAGGCGAGGATGCCATCTATGTGGTCAAGGGCGATACGCTCAAGATCGAAAGCATCACCTGCAAGGGCAACGACAACAAGCAAGCTGCCGTAAACGAGGTCACATACGTACTTGACGGATTCCCGCTTGGCACATCGGTCATAGCTCCATACGGCGCTAAAATCGCCACCGATAATTTCTCGGCCGGCAAGTTCCTGTTAGGCATGCGCATGAACGTGCTTCAGGTAGACAAGACACTGGCTTTCGGAGTAATCAGCTTCGGATTCAAGGTTGTGGACAGCGCGGCCGATCTGCCCGATGGCAAGGAACCCGGAACGCTGACCCGCACTGTACGCATGTCGGCCAAGAAATGACGCCGGCCTGACTGAGCTGATTTTTGATTTTTTATTTTATCCGACGAGGGAGTGCCGCAATCGACACTCCCTCATCTTTATTCCGGTTTACTCGGGTCGGATGTCCTATTCCCGGGTGTCGGCGTCAGAACGGTTGCGTCCGCTGCCGAACAGCGACTGAACCAGTTCCTGCACCTTGCCCACCTCCACCACATTGATCTTGAATTTGGGTGACATTCCCTTCAGATTCCCCTTGGGAATGTAGATGGTGTTGAATCCTAATTTCTCGGCCTCGGCCACACGCTGCTCCACACGGGTGACGGTGCGCACCTCGCCCGACAGGCCCACCTCGCCGGCGAAAGCCGTGCGCGGCGGCAGCGACATGTCGAAATTCGACGACATCACGGCGGCCACCACAGCTAAGTCCAATGCCGGATCGGTAACCTTCAGGCCGCCGGCTATGTTCAGGAACACGTCTTTCTGCCCGAGACGGAAGCGCGCACGCTTTTCCAATACGGCCAACAGCATGTTGAGCCGCCGCTGGTCGAATCCGGTAACGGAGCGCTGCGGCGTACCGTAAGCGGCGCCCGACACCAAAGCCTGAACCTCCACCAGAAACGCGCGCACCCCTTCCATCGTCACGCCGATGGCCATGCCGCTCATCTCCTCCTCGCGGTTTTCCGACAGCAGCATCTCCGACGGGTTCTTCACCTCGCGCAGTCCTTTGGACACCATCTCGTATATGCCTATCTCGTTGGTGGAGCCGAAACGGTTCTTGATGGCGCGCAGCAGACGGTACAGATACTGCCTGTCGCCCTCGAACTGCAGCACCGTGTCCACAATATGCTCCAGCACCTTGGGGCCGGCGATGGATCCCTCCTTATTAATATGCCCCACTAAGATTACCGGGACGCCGCTCTCCTTGGCATAGCGCAGCAACGACGCGGCGCATTCGCGCACCTGCGACACGCTGCCTGCGGCCGACTCTATCTCGTCCGACATGACTGTCTGGATTGAGTCGACTATCACCAGCTCCGGCTTCACATTCTCGATCTGCGTGAAGATGGCGCTCAGATTGGTTTCGCACAGGATGAAGGTGTTCTCCGACACCTTGCCCAGACGGTCGGCGCGCAACTTGAGCTGCGCGGCACTCTCCTCGCCCGACACATACAGGATGCGGCGTGTGCGTATCGACAGGATGTTCTGCAGCAGCAGAGTGGATTTGCCAATGCCCGGCTCGCCCCCTATCAGCGTCAGACTGCCCGCTACCAGGCCTCCCCCCAACACGCGGTTCAGCTCGTCGCTCGGCATCTTGAGGCGCACTTCCTCGCCCACTTCTATCTCCGACAGTTTCACCGGCCGCGAGCTTTTCACCAGTCCGCGTTTGCCGCCCTTACTCTCCTTGGCAGACACTTTCTCCTCGACCATACTGTTCCATTCCCCGCAGCCCGGACACTTGCCGAGCCACTTGGCACTCTCATATCCGCAATTATTGCAGAAATATACGGTTTTCGTCTTAGGCATCATTCCTCATCTTGTTGTTGCAAAAATAACAAAAAATTACTAAATTTGCACAAACGTTGAAACTTTCCTCCCCGCAGCGTGTAATATCTGTGACGGAAGACCGTAACAACCGCCATGAAATAAGATACAACATATTAATATAACCCAATAAACAGTATTAATCATGAATTTTCTCACAGATGAAAAGCTTCTGATTGTCGGCGCAGCCGGCATGATTGGCTCCAACATGGCCCAGACCGCCATTATGATGCGTCTTACTCCCAACATCTGTCTGTACGATCCCTATGCAAAGGGACTGAAAGGTGTTGCCGAGGAAATGCTGCAGTGCGGCTTCGAAGGCATGAACATCACCTATACCGACGACATCGAGACCGCCTTCACCGGTGCCAAGTACATCGTATCGAGCGGCGGCGCACCCCGTAAGGAGGGCATGACCCGCGAAGACCTGCTGGCAGGCAACTGCAAGATCGCCGAGGACTTCGGTAAGAACGTGCGCAAGTACTGCCCCGATGTTAAGCACATCGTGGTTATCTTCAACCCCGCCGACATCACCGGTCTGGTAACACTGCTGTACAGCGGCGTCAAGCCCGGCTGCGTCACCACACTGGCCGCACTGGACAGCACACGTCTGCGCAACGAGCTGGCCAAGTGGTTCAAGATCTCCCCGGATCTGATCACCAACTCCCGCACATACGGTGGCCACGGCGAGCAGATGGCCGTATACGCAAGCACCACGATGGTAAACGGCAAGCCTCTGACCGAGATCATCGGCACCGAAGCACTTCCCGAGAATGAATGGGAGGCCATGAAGGTACGCGTGATCCAGGGTGGCAAGAACATCATCGAGCTCCGCGGCCGCAGCTCGTTCCAGAGCCCCGCGTATCTGTCGATCGAGATGATAGCAGCCGCTATGGGTGGTCCCGCATTCCGCTGGCCCGCAGGCGTATATGTAAACGACGCCAAGTTCCACAACATCATGATGGCCATGGAGACCACCATCGACAAGAACGGCGCATCGTTCAAGGTCGTAGAGGGCACTCCCGAGGAGGCTGCCGAACTCGAGCAGAGCTACAAGCACCTGTGCAAGCTCCGCGACGAAGTCATCGCACTGGGCATCATGCCTCCCATCGACAAGTGGGGCGAGCTCAACCCCTACATGGTCGAGCAGACCGTCTAAGAAAGGTCAGAGCTTCTTAAAAGCCTTTCGCTTTATGGAGAAGCCCCACCACTTATATAGATAAGGAAAACAAATCTCAGTAATTACAACCGAGGATGAGGGTGTGCCGGAACTTCCGTTCCGCCGCACCCTCTCTTTATATTATATTTTTTAAGATTGTTAAAATTTGGCAGGACAGATGCGATTTTGGGCGTGTTGGTGTGCGATTGCGTCCTTTGATTCGGAATGTGACAGAAGCCATGGATTTTTTATCACGATCATATTTAGTAATTTTGCAGTGTAAACCAATAAATAACAACACAAGTGAAAAGGACAATGAAACATTTGATGCTCCTGCTCTCCATGGTGCTGATGACCGGCATCATGACCGGCTGCAAGAGCGATGACAATGGTCTGAGCGGAGTATACGCCGAGATAGACGGCAGCGGTTTTGGCTATGCCTATTACTTCGTCAACGACAACACCGTGAAGTGGTGTTACTGCCATGATGGTTATAAGGCTCCCACAAATCAGATGATAGGTTATACCAACCAGGTTGGCAAAAGCTCGCTGTATTCCTCCAACGATAATCCCTCCTACACATATACGTATGTTTATGAGGACGGCAAAGTGTACATTCCCGAGAAGGGAACAATTCTGACCAAAAGCGGCAACCGCCTTACGGACGGAGGCCACACTTACCGCAAATATTGATTTACCTCCTCGAAATTACTGAATAATTTTTGAATCGAACATAAGTGCCGCGCTGCCACCCAGCGTGGCACTTGTTGTTTTAACCGATAAGGAAGCCGGCCGGAGGGTCGGCTTTAATTTTGCGTCATAATTAATCAATCACTGTTACAAACACTATTACTGAAATGAATATGACGACTGAAAACTTATGGCAGGCAGCCGTGGCGGTGCTGGGGGCATTGGGCGGTCTGGATCTGCTGAAATGGGCGGCGAACTTAGTGATGAACCGGCGCAACAACGCGCGCATGGCCGACAGCCAGGCTGACCTATCGGAGTTTCACACCATGAAGGAGATGATCGAGTTCCTGCAGCAACAACTCAAGGAGAAGGAGGAACGCTTTGCGGAACAGACCGGCCTGGTGCGTTCGCTCAACGGCGAGGTAATCTCGCTGACACAGGCCAAAGCCGCCGTCGAACTGGATCATGCCCTGCATCGCTGCGACAATCTGACCTGCCCTCACCGCCTCCCTCCCAACGCCTTCACCTCCGTTGCCTCCGTCTCCAATCAGAACACCTAATCACTTTTCACTTTTCACTTATCACTATGACTTATATAGTTCTTATCGATAACGGGCACGGGGCCGAAACTCCGGGCAAATGCAGTCCTGACGGCAGGCTGCGCGAATATGCATGGACGCGCGATATAGCGCGTCGTGTCTGTGACAAACTGAAAGCGTCGGGTTATGACGCCCGGCTGTTAGTGCCGGAACTCAACGACGTTTCGCTACGCGAACGGGTCAGACGTGTCAACAGCGTTTGTGCCGGTGCCGGTTCTGACAACGTACTGTTGGTTTCCATTCACGTCAATGCGGCCGGCACAGGCCAATGGCATAACGCCTCCGGATGGACGGCCTGGATAGCACCAAACGCATCACAGCGTTCACGCAAACTTGCTATGTTACTCAATGCCGAGGCCGTCAACCTGAATCTGAAAGGCAACCGATCACGCGAGCCGTTCTTTACCGGCAACTTCGCCATCCTGCGCGATACGAAATGCCCGGCGGTCCTGACCGAAAACATGTTTCAGGACAACCGTAACGATGTGGATTATCTCCTATCCGACCGTGGCAAATCCGAAATCACAGAATTACATGTAAATGCAATCACCCAATATATAAGATCATTATGAATTGTAACAGACTTATTCTTCCCATGGTAATCCTCGCCGCTTTGTGCGGATGCCGTTCGCATCGCAACCAGACTCCTGTGCCCGAAACGGTTACCTTGCAAGCCACAATGTCAACCCGCGAGGTTCACACCCGGCATACCGACACCATATATATCCACATACCTGCGCAGGAATCGGAGCGCGAGACATTCGACAGCGTCTCGGTGTTGGAATCCGACTACGCCGTGAGCGAGGCACAGATCCGCCCCGACGGTTCATTGCGTCACTCCCTGCGTCACAAAGACACACCGTTACCGGTTCAGGTCATTACCACCACCGACACCATCTACAAGGACCACATCATCGAAAAGCCGGTCCCGGTCAAAGTGCACGACCCCGCACCTTCAGACCCCGCAAAATCCTCCCGTTCCACAGTCCTCCCCTGGCTTATCGCCATCACTTCTACTATAATGTTACTCCTGGTAATAGTAAAGCGTCTGCGAACGAGAATCTAAATATTTATCAAAAAAGCCAGACGAAGAACAAGGCGCAGTCTGTCCTCGGCCGCGCACTGGAAGGGCGGCGTCCCCGCCGGCCATTAGTTGACGACGTGGACGTCGTCATTCCAGTCATACGCGGGCGGGAACAGCCCATGCAGCAACATCCATTTAATAATATTTAACATATTGATGATAAAATCAGGCAGTGATTACTATTAGTTTTGCATTATGCAGCAGGTAAAGACTAAAATAGTAACCCATGATAGCAGAGAAGTCGAAGCGACGGCTCCAAAGATTCTATCTGTGAGCAGAGCCACCGATGTGCCCGCGTTTTACTCCGACTGGTTTTTCCGGAGTCTTGAGCGTGGTTATTGCCGTTGGCGCAATCCGTTCAATGGCACCGATATTTACGTGTCGCTCAAGGACGTAAGATTCATTGTATTTTGGTCAAAGAATCCAGAGCCACTTATTCGATACCTGCCGCAGTTAAAAGAGAAAGGAATCAATTGCTATCTCCAATATACCCTTAATGACTATGAGCACGAAAGATTGGAACCGGGAGTGCCGGGGTTTGAGAAACGAATTGATACCTTCCGCAGACTTGTCGGTATGCTGGGATTCGGAAGTGTTGTATGGAGATTTGATCCTTTGATACTTACCGATAAGATCAGTATTGTTTCATTGATTGAGAAAATCGGCAAAGTCGGCAATCTGCTGAAAGGCTACACTGAAAAGTTGGTTTTCAGTTTTGCAGACATCGCATCGTATCGTAAAGTAAGCGGCAACCTCAGAAACGGAGGCATATCTTGCATTGAATGGACAGACGAAACGATGCATGAAATGGCTCAAAGAATCGCTCTCGTCAACAAATCAGAAGGCTGGAACTATCATCTTGCCACTTGCTCGGAGCGTATTGATTTGGCTCCATACGGCATCAGTCACAACAGGTGTGTGGATGACGAACTCATTTCTCGAATTGCATGGAGCGATCAGGAATTGATGAGTTATCTTGGCATCCGGATTATCCCTAAAGAACGGAATATATTCGGAGAATCCCCTCTGCCGGCGGGAGCATGGGAAGTATCAGACAATTTTTATGCCATCCGCACCCGTGTAAACCGCGACAGCGGACAGCGCAAGTACTGTGGATGCATCGCATCCAAGGACATCGGACAATACAACACCTGTCCCCATGGCTGCCTCTACTGTTACGCCAATACTTCCCCCGCGTCAGCCCTCGCCAATTTCCGCCGACACAATCCCGATAATGAAATAATAATCTGAATTTACACTTTTAACTATCATGTTGAAACTATTGAACTTCGATAAAATACTACAACAAGCCTCTACCAAATATCTTGCCCTTCCGGAATCAAGACAAAAACAATTAAAGGAATCTCTTGATAATGGGAAAGCAATATTGAGAAATGAGAATCAGATGAATGCCTACCTTCATCACTATGGCGAAATTCATCGTCATAAATTGTTACGTGCATATAGAAATCTTCCCCCATCACTATTTAATGGTAATTTCTCAGTAATTGACTGGGGATGTGGTCAAGGTCTGGCATCTATTGTACTTGATGAATTTATAGAAAGAGAGAAAGGCCTGTCTCGGGCCATCACAGATATAACTTTGATTGAGCCTTCAAATATATGTTTACGTCGGGCCATCGCGAACATTAATTGGTCATTACCCAAAGGGTTGCTCAGTTATCTCAATAAGAAAGAAGAAGCCGTTTTACCCGAGGACTTATGTATGCAAGAAAACAAGATATTACATGTCTTATCTAATGTTATAGACTTACCTGAGTTTACAGGGGAAGGTATTAAAAAGTATTTGAGCCAGTCATGTAAAAGCCGGCACATAATTGTCATGGTCAGTCCCTTCTATCCCGAAGATGGGAGAGGCAAACGGATGGATGAGTTTTGTAATTCTCTCAAAGGATTCCGAAAAGTATATTCATTTCAAAAGCATATCGGCGAATGGGAAGAAGACTATAGCTGTCAGATAAGAATATTAGATAATTGGTAAACTTTTCAATCTATATTCCAGTAAGCATCTGGATCTCCATCAAAGATTGTGTCTATATCATCATCTGAATATCCTTCTATTTCTTGCGCCCAGGAGCCTGCATATCTATTATATGTCGGAATATCTTCATCGCTTGTATCTTCGCATTCTTTATCATTTGAATCAATATTATACTCAGCATATTCGTATATACCTAAATCCCTATACAAATTCATTATTCTGCTATCTTCAAAAAGCCGGTCCATTATAAAGTCGGGATATAGAATCTTAATTTCTTCTTTTGCCGTTTCTTGCAATGTAAAGATAACACCTGTACAATGCTTTATGCACCAGTCCAAATATGATGGATTAATATCCATCACATCTGCTAAACTTAAATCGTGATACCTCCCAAAGTTGAACTGATCTTCTATCGTATCAAAATTACATCTACGAGTTCTCATTTTCCGTCCGAATTCCAGAAGATTCAAATATTTCAGTAAACGTCCCAAACTCCGCGACGCATTTCTTTAAGCCCTGATTTTATCGGGGCT
>ENA-OXZZ01000218-OXZZ01000218.1-human-gut-metagenome-genome-assembly--contig:-NODE-218-length-22470-cov-12.762659_pt1 | contig 22470 bp, 18 predicted proteins | sample MGYA00244515_ERZ652815 | MGnify/ENA primary metagenome ERZ652815 (study PRJEB26926, sample SAMN06164594) | human gut metagenome | biome: ENVO:00009003; feature: ENVO:2100002; material: ENVO:00002003...
CGAGATTGCCTCTTGTCTCGTGGGCTCGGAGATGTGTATAAGAGACAGATATTGAGGAATATGAGCTATTTCATTTCCACCGTTATAGAATCTTTCCCATAGTAATCCGCACATGCATCATTCACCCACGTATACCCATCCTCCGGCTGGAGATCTGCGTACATGATCAGTTCCACCGGATATAACGGTGTGAACACTACTTCCTTCACGGAATCATCCTTGAGCACCTTGAATCTCTCTTCCCAACCTTCGCCATACGCCTGTGCCCAGCCGTTCTTCCACATGCGGTAAGCGCGATAGCTGCTGGTCTGCTGCACATTACCGAAGAGCACTGCTGCCGCCAGGAGCACTCCTACAACGCCACAATACCTAAACAGGTACTTCTGTGCCAGATTATCCACCTTCTCGCTTTTTTCCGGTTTCAGAATTCTCCCAGCGATCCATCCGCACCAGTAGATCTCGTTAGCCACGATCCACAGCACATAGAAATACCACAGGATCGCGCTCTGTCTGCCACCACCCATGGTGCCGTTCACATACAGGGTTGCCGTAGCCTGGGAGGCGTACACGCCGAAGGACAATGCAGTGAACAGTCCCGGCAGCCGGAATGTATAATGCATCTTCCGGACTGCTTTCCATGCAAAAGGAATCACCAGAAGCAGCAGTAACAGCATCTTAAGGTTCGTCCAGCTGACAATATTTAAAAACGTTCTGACGAAGGATTCCCAGATTGCCATCAGCGGAGAATACAAGGTATCTCCCTCAAAGTTCCACTCCAGTCTGGTCTGCGTCCTGGTAGAGAAGCATACAATGCACAGGCTGGCAATATTGACCAGTACCACGAACCAGGTTCTGCGGAATCCATCCTTATTTTTCGCTAAAAATACAATTTCCAATAACACCAGAAGACAGAAGGTTGATAAGCTGGTCGCCAGGTTATCTCCACCCACTAATATTGCCAAAATGCAGGTGATTACCAGGCTTAGGATTCTGTCAACCTTTTTCAATTCTCTTGTGGCAAGCTTCAGTACCAGTCCAACCAGTATCAGAGATAAGCTGTAGATTCCGGTATAGTTTACCGCCCCGGTGTACCAGTAGAAACTTTCCTCTGGAAACGGACAATACAGCAACTGGATCATGATCATTGGAATGCTGATAGGGAGGATCAGTCCTCTGTTCTCCTTGCCAATGCACTGCGCCAGCAGGTACATCTCGGAGAAAATGATGGATCCGATCATCAGATACGCCACAATCGCGTAGCAGTGTTCCCCGAAGATTCCGGGCTGCAGTGTTGCCAGTGCAATATTGGCGAAACGCGCTTCCCAGTAGCTCTCCTGTACGGTCTCTATGATTGCCTGAACGAATGCGATCAGTCCTCCATGGTTCTGGAGCACCTGATAGGTATGCACTCCATAGGACCAGTCATCTGCCGAAGCGTAGTTGTATTTCGAGATTGCAAGTAGCGGCCACAGGATCACAGCCAATGCAATTACACATGTAGCGCTGATCAGCATAAGTTTCTTTTTCTCTGTCAGTTTGGTCAGTTTCACTTTGATTATTCCACCTTTTCTTTGGTATAGGGCTCCACAACGTAATAATTATTATAGAACGAAGTAATATCGTATTCTTCTTCATCAAACAGGTCGATCAGTTCATAGTTCACCACGTACACTACATCTTTCCCCTGATTTTCCCGGATGGTATCCTCTGTCACGTATTCAAAATGATATTTTTCCGCATAGGGCAGCTGTTCTCTGCCGTCCTGCACGTTGCTGACACCCTGGAAATACCGGGCATCGATCTGGTGACTATACATGGTAAGGATCTGTCCCACCATATACTCGCCCTCGCCCATAGGATCCGGGTCTATGTAATACTCATCGCATTCTATCGTATGTGCGTAATCCAAAGCATTCAGATAAGGTTCATAATAGTAGATCCGGCTTAAATCCGCCCATTCTCCAAAATAGGTGGCAGCAAACGTCACTCCCAGCACACCATATAACGCAACTATGGGGATTTCCGTGATCTTCCACTTTTGAATGCATGCCGCCATGCCCACAGCTGCCAGAATGATCACCGGGTAAAATGCAATATTGATGCGGTGCAGCACCGGATATCTGGTAATGGCACCGATGATCACTGTAAGTCCCATCCATGCGAACAGGATAAACACAGGGGTCTTGTATTTCTCCGGCAGTTTCTTCTTTTTCCAGTTCCAGATTACTGTGATCAGACCGATCAGGAAGAAAATATCCGTCACATAATACACCGGTCCGAATTTGGCTACCGCACTGGGCACTGCCTGATCTCTTCCGAAAAATACGGTTTCTATCATGCATACCAGATTTTCCTTCAGCTGATACCAGGAAAAGTTAGCAAACAATACATCTTCTCCGCGCACGCTGTCCTGAAAAGAGGGAATCGTAAATAGCGGTGTCTCGATGGTCTCTTTTCCCAGCACTGTGATCAGCATGGACAGGTACTCCGGCAGCACGATCACCGCATAGACTGCAATGCAGCCCATGAGTTCTTTCCAGTTGATCTGTTTTTTCTTAAACAGGTAGATTGCCACTGCCAGCAGGAAAACAGGTACGGAATAGTCCGATACTGCATAGCAATAACAACACAATCCGAAGAACACCATGGACACATATAAGAAGACTCTGTTCCACTTTTTCCCTTCTATTCTGTGCAGTCCTGCCAGTAAAAAGCAGACGGCAAACAGGAACATATGGGGGAACATGTTACAGTCGATGGACCAGCGGCTCTGCATATAGTGCCAGGGGCAGATCATTCCGAAGAGCAGCGCGATCATAGCTGTCCATTTACCTGCCAGTTGTCTCGTGAACAGATACAGCGCCAGGAGCCCCAGACAGCTGGTGATCAGGAGCGGCAGTCGTATCGTAACTGTGGAAAATCCCAGTATTTTAATAAATGGAACCATACAGTAGGATAAAAATACGCTCATCTGGCTATTCTTCCACGCTGTAAAATGCACCGGATACCGCATACCGTAACGGTCTGTTCCGTATTCCGCCAGCGCCTTGGCATCCACCGCCGCCATAGCTTCGTCCTGGTGCACGCCGATGGGCGGTGCACCGAAATGGTATGCCCGGACGAAGATTGCGGCGAGCAGGATTACTGCTACCAGGAATATTTCCGTCTTTCTTGATTCCAACAGCGTCTTGATTCGCTTATTGCCTGTGATTGTCTGTGTGAATTTCATTCTCTGTCTCTTACCCTTTGTCTTGCTTAAGCTTATCTATCATCTTAACTTCTTAATTTACATAATATCCGGAGACCAGTCGACATCTACGTCTCCGCCGGAGCTTCCGCCGCTGTCGGAACCACTACCGCCTCCGGAGCTGCTTCCACTATCCGAGCCGCTGCCGCCTCCGGAACTGCCGCCACTGTCAGAGCCGCCTCCGCCTCCGGAACTGCTTCCACTATCCGATCCACTGCTGCCTCCGGAACTGCTTCCGCTGTCTGAACTGCTGCCGCCCGAACTGCTGCCTCCACCGGAACTACTATTGTCTCCAGAGTTCGTGCTTCCACCGGAACTACTTCCGCTTCCGGAACTGCTTCCGCCGCCAGAACCACTGTTTCCGCCACTAGAGCTGCTTCCACTACCCGAACTACTTCCACCTCCGGAGCTCGTACTTCCTCCCGCGCTGCTACTGCCTCCGGAACTGCTATTGCCACCCGAGCTCGTGTTTCCTCCCGCGCTGCTGCCGCTTCCGGAACTGCTTCCCGCTGTATTTGTCGTCGATGACGGTTTGTTCGTTGTGGACGGTTTGTTCGTTGTAGACGGCTTGGGCGTTGCCGCGGGTTTCGCCGTCGATGTCGTTCCGATCTTATTTTTATTATCCACAGCCGGTTTATTCGATGCAAGTGTCACTGTACCGGTATTCTTATTCCCGGCAGCTGCCTTGATCTCTCCTGTGGAACTGCCGTTTTCTCCCGGCTGTTCCCCTTCCGCAGACTGCGCTGATGCCACCTGCGTTCCAAAAGCATTTTCTCTCTCCTCGTATGCCAGGAAAGGATCCTCCTGTATGAGATCCGCCGCTTTGCCGGCACTTACCCAGTATTTTCCATCGTACCACTGGATCTCGCCGTCGAATACTCTCACTCTGGCGATGTTGTCTGTTGTCTCACTGCTATCCGGTTCTATACTGTCTTCTGCACCATCTGCTCCCTCGACAGTCTCTTCCACATTCTGTTCTGCCATAGGCTGCGCCTCATACGGGGTATACTCAGGCACGCTCTGTAATCCCAGCACATCACCCCCGAAGGAATAGCTCTCCACTGCCGCATCACTATCCAGCCCCTGCCACAGGCATCTGCCGGTAGACGCATCGTAGGCATACAGCACTGCCTTTTGGTATCCGCTGCCTTCTAACAGCTTCTTAAGTTCCGCCTCACCGGGCTGTTCCAGCAAGGTTTTCCCCTCATCATCGAATTCTCCCTGATAGGTGGTATATTCCAGTTCCCCACGGCTGTTCCACAGAGAAGAAAGGTCTACACCGTTCTCACCGGAAGAAATATCACAGGTATATTCTCCTGTCAGGACATCATTTTTCATCGTACCCTGTTCCCTGGTAATGCTGCCGGTTCCGGCATCCAGGTAGTAAGACGCTATCGCGTCTCCCGTGCAGATCACGATCTTCAGGGTATTTTCTGCATTTTGCAGGACAATGCTTCTCCCGCCGGCAGTATACCACACTTTTGTTACTTCCGCGCCATCTGCTCCGTATCCCACCTGAAAATAGAGTTCTCCGTCACCGTCCAGGTAATAGCTTCTCTGTCCTTCTCGCAGCTTCGGCATCAGTGTATCGAACCATTCTTCACCGGTCAGGGCTTGTATTGCCTCTCCCACAGTATCATCCTGCGTCAGATTCTCTGTCAGAGTCTCAGCTGCCTGCCGGATCTGCGGCTCTTCTTCCACCAGATTTACCGTAAGGGTCTGCAGCAATTCAAACGCTTCTGTATCGTCGTAGAGACGGTAAGACTGTTCCAGCAGGTCTCTCTCTTCCCGCACGCGACCAATTTCGCCGTAATCTTTTGCCAGTGTCAGATATTCCTCGCTGGTCAGTTCTCCCTTGCGGTACTTGGTCTCCATATTGACGATCTCCACTTCCAGTGAGGACAGGATCGGCTGTGCTTCCAGGGTTCCCACCACATGTTCCTCCTGTGTGTTGCCATCACCGCAGCCGGTAAACACTATTGCCGTCCCGGACAGTATTCCCGCCGCCAGAAACGCTATTTTCTTCTGTCTGTTCTGCCATTGCTTCATAAATTTATTATCCTGCTTATCCTTTATTACTTATCCTATTGTCTTATCCTATTGTCTTATCCTATTGTCCTGTTGCCTATCCTATTGCTTGTCCGCATCCTGGATCAGTTTCCGCAGATACAGGTCTGCGTCTGATTCTTCTTCATATATTTTCATCCGTAACAGTTGTTCCGCCAGGGAATAAATATTTTTTGCCACGACCGGTCCGTAGATTGTAATATCCCGTTCGTCCTTGGTCAGGGTCGCGTAACCCCGGAACGCATAGTCCACTTTGTACTGGTTGGCAGGCATTCCCACCAATACAGAAGTATAGCGGTATCTGTTATCCACGGTCTCGTAGATGCTGTCCTTAAATATTCCGGAAGCATCGGTTCCGTAAGCCATTCCCTGCAGCACCTTCTGACCTCCCACCACCATGGGATAAGTCTTCCGGTTGGCATCGGTCATGATCAGGGTCCCGTATTCCTTCAGCCGGTAGCCGTCCACGCCATCTGTCTGTAACAGTTTTTTGCGCAGATCCGCGCTGATGCCGGTCTTAAAGCGGATTCCTGATTTGTCGGTGATACGGATAGAGAATCCATGATAAGTCAGCAGATCCGTAAGCTTCGGCTGTGCCGTCACTTCATAGGCATAATCGTTGTATTCCAGGGTCCATACGTACATTCCCACGGGAACTCCCTTTTCATTATAGCGCATAACAGTTGCGCTTCCTGCCGTATCATCCGGCAGTTCCAATGATACTACTCCATTTTCAGCCTGTACCTCGTATTCTATGCCGTCTATGTACACGGTCGTATCATCATACCCTTCCGGGATCTCCAGGGTGATCTTCGTGGAAGGCACCGGAGTGGGTGTGGGTGCAAGAGTTGGAGTCGGCGTCGCAGTCGGCGTCGGCACCGGGGTCGGATCCGGCTCTCCCGGCATATTTTCGTAGACCGGAATTCGGAATACGAAGGAATTACCCAACGCATTTGCCGAACTGTACAGTCTGAATACACTGGCTGCCTCGGAAGTCGGCGCGGAGATATTCTGCATGTACTGATGCTGGTACAGTCCGTAGGCACTGTTCTTATTTACATTAAACTTCTGCAGATACGGGGTATCCTGTCCCTTATTGATGTATTTGTCCGCGAGGAGATTTGCACCTCCCAAAATGGAAAAATACGCTCCCTTCCATTCATTCGCTTTCGCGTATTCCAGTCCGTTCCGGATGATTTCCTCCGTTTTCTTGCCATTTGCTCCCACATTAAAATAGTTGTAATAGCCTTCATATCCCTCCACGGTACCGGAGATAATGGGAGACGTTCCTTTTCCCTGCTCCTGCAGGACTCTTGCCGCCAGATGGAAGGGACTTACCTTTCTGCAATCCTCTTTTCCGATCATATAGAAGATGTACTCAAAAGTCATATTGGTTCCGGGAGCATTTGCACTGCTGTTCATGAATGTATTATCCAGAAAACTTTTCAGTGCTGCCTCCGTATGATAAGTCTCATTGTAAGTTAACTGCTCGAACTGGAAAATCGCGCCTTCCCGCAGGGCATTCCGGGGATCCATATAGGCTTCCAGTGCCTGTCTGGATGCGTTATACCATCCGGCGCCGTAAAAATCTCCCTTCGCCCAGGCCGGGGAGCTTGCACTGACCAGACTCCTGCCGCCCTGCATTTCATTCGTCACTGCGGTGTTCCAGTCCAGTTCCGTGTTGTATCTGACGAATATCCAGTTGGGATATTTTTCCTTAAGTGCGGTTAATGCCGGCTGATACCCTGCCGGGAACTGTTCGATATCCGCATAATTCCCCTGTCCGTCTGCGGCAAGCATAGCTGCGCCGCCGGGATTCATCCCGTAGTATTCTTCCCATTCCAGGAATCGCTCATCGGAACACGCCAGGTAATCTCTGCGGACATATCCTATGTAATCGGTACCGCTCATGTCCGTGGACACTTTTTCCCAGACCTGTCCGTCTTCGTCCACCGTCACATCCAGGATCTCTACCATCTGTCCGCTGGGTACCGTCACTACTGCTGCGCTGTCTTCTGACGCATCGCTGTGGAGCTTGTATTCATCACACAGGTAGACTAACGCCATGACCTCTCTGTCTTCCACGATCTGTCTAAGTGCCTGTCCCGCCTCCGCGATCCACGCGAGATCCTCTTCATCCAGTGCGTGCGCCTGATAGGTATTGCCCTCATAGGTAAATATGAATGCCACCAGGAGTATTGCTCCCAGAATCGCCAACTTTCTCTTCATTTACTCTATATGCTTCACTTTCTTATGCAGCACCCGGATTTCCCTGGGTGCTATGGTAAATATGGTATGGTAAAACTTGTTTTTCTTAGTAAGATAAGGATTTTTCATGGCTCTACGCCAGGTTTTCCGCATGTATTTTACCACATTCCGGTAAAATACGTTATCCTTTGTCATCTGTTCTGTGGGAATATGCAGCAGGTAATCCAGTCTCTGGAAGATGCCAAAGCGGAATGCAATCTCTGCAAGTTCCTCATCCTCCGGCCAGGTATCCGCCACCAGCTTCTGCACCATATCCGCATTGTCCACATTGTCTGCGTAGACTCTGGAAAATCCGGTCTGCTTTCTGGTATTGCTGTCCGGGCGGTAAAATACATGGTAAGACTGTCCGGGAACGCAGACAATGCCAGGAATCGCCGCACCGGATCCGCTGCGTCGGGTCAGCAGCTTCACCAGCAGATGAAAGTCTTCATTTAATACTCCCACGGGGAATCCCTCTTCCTCAAACAGATCTCTGCGTACTAATTTGGTACAGAAGGAGCAGTCTCCTCTGTGCATTAACAGCTCCCGCAGGAACTCTTTCGCCGGAATCTCCTGTCTCTCCGTTACCGGTTCGCAGATATTCGGAAGTTTCTTTCCCTCCGGGTCAATCTCGTCCCTGCCGGTCTGGGCAATGGGTAGATGTGTCGTCTCTATGGCTTGAAGCAGTCTCTCATACATATCCGGCTCCACATAGTCATCGCTGTCTACGAAGCCGAGGTATTCACCCGTTGCTTCCTGAATTCCCAGGTTCCTTGCAGAAGAGGATCCGCCGTTCTGTTTATGGAATACCCGGATCCTGACATCCTCCGCCGCCAGCACATCGCACAGTGCAGAAGTGCCGTCCGTGGATCCGTCGTCCACCAATAGGATCTCGATTTTGTCATACGTCTGCTTCCGCAGGCTTTCCACGCAACGGGGCAGGTATTCTATAATATTGTATACTGGCACGATAATACTTATTGTTGCTGTTTCCATATATCTTCCTTTATGCTATGCATCCAATCCGACCTAATAACATTTGACATGATTTATACATCGAAGTTACCACAGGGCACAGGAGTTCTTGCCACATCGGATGGATCAGATCTTCCCCTGCTGCATCTCCCGGTACATCTTGCGCTCTGAAATCACCGGTGCCACCGAACAGGGTCCGGAGGCCGGCAGTTCATATGCGGTCATCTCATCCGAAACCACACCTTCTAATGTCGTAACGGCTGTCGTATCGGCTGCTTTCAGGAAGCCTTTTCCGACACAGAATTCCGTAAGGCGCTTCGCTGCAACCTCTGCATTCCATTCTTCCGCTATCGTGGCATAGGCATTTCTGCCAATGCAATGACACAACTCGCGGTCCTGCAGGAGGCTTCTGACGCTCGTAAGCAGCTGATCCTCTCTCCCGGTCTCGTAGGCATAGCCGTTCTCCTCCGGATGGATGAGGTAAGGCACCGCCCCGATCATGGCATCCGCCACCACCGCACAGCCGCTGTTCATGGCTTCATTGACGACAGCTCCCCAGCCTTCCTTGCGGTCGCTGGTGACCAGATAGATCTCTGCCCGCTCCATAGCTTTCCGCACTTCGGCAGGCTCCTTAAATCCCGGGAGGTCTACTTCCGCTTCCAGTCCGTATTCTGCACGCAATCTACGTACCTCCGGCTCCAGTTCTCCTCCGCCGATCATCTCCAGATGGAACGGGATTCCCTGCTCCTTCAGGCTCTTCGCCATACGAAGCGGCAGTTCCGGGTGCTTCCAGTCGATCATCCTGGCTGCCCACAGGATCGTGGCAGGCTCCTTCTCCGCCATCAGCTGTTCCACATCATAGACCTTTTTCTCAGGAAAATATCCCCATTTCAGCATTTTCTCCGGATATGCCCGTACGATATGGAAATCCGACGGCACATAGGCTCCGGCGCATAATAGATAGACTTCTTTGTTTCGATAACGCGTGTGATCTTTATATTTTTGTACCAGACCTCTGGGGGATATGGCTTTCCACTGAGCTTCCTTATACAGTCGTTCGCTGTAACGGATCACAGGCTTCCCCTGATGCAGTCTGTCCTGAATGAAGCTTTCATCATCGGTACCGCCGAACAATACCACATCCGCCTGTTCTATGAGCTTTCTGCCCTTTTCCGGTTCTGTATAGTAATGAACCAGATACGGGTAGTCCGCTTCCTTCCATCCCATGCGGAGTCTCTCCTCTTCCACCGGTTCTGTCTGCAGAAAAGCAAAGCTTCCCCGAAGCAGTTCCTCCATGGCATTGCAGAAGGGAATCTGGTGATGATTCAGATAATTAGACACCATTACAAATTTTTGCATAGATTTCCACCATTTTTTTATAATTTTGCTCCGGATCGTGATTTTTCTCTGCATGTTTTCTTGCATTTATGCAATAGTCCTGTTCTTTTACAGGATCACTCCACATCTGAATACACGCGTCTGCAAGGGATTTGGAGATATTTTCCAGGGTTTCGTTATTTGAATCACATTCGTTATTTTTAATTACAAATCCCGGATAGAGGATCCCATCCTCTCCACCGGTAAAAATACTGGCGATTCCACCCACCTCGGCACTGACGCAGGGCATGCCTAAAAGCATCGCTTCCCCCAGGGAGTTCGGCGAATTCTCAATACTGGACGGGCATACGAAGAGATGGCTCTTTAAGTACTGTTCCTTCATCTGCTGAGCGGACAGTCTGCCGAGGAAATGGATCCTTTCCTCCAGATGCCCCTCTTTTAACAGCTTCCTGAGGTACCGTCCATAGGCGGAGATCTTAAGCTTCTCCTTCCATGTACCGTAAGCCGTCAGGCTGTTGCCTGCCACATAGACTTCCGTATCCGGGAATTGCTTAAGGATCCGCGGCATGGCTATGAGCATATAGTGCAGGCCCTTAATCGGATAATCACCCTGACTTAAGAAGATGGAATGTGGAATGCACTGTTCTCTGCTCCACTGTCCGGTGTAAAAATTGCTCCGGAGCGTCTCATTCATGGGATAATAGGTCACCCCGGGATGCCATTCTCCCGTGTAATGTCTGTCCCATGCCGTTCTGCCGGTAACATTTCCGGCGAGCCGGATGGCTTCAATCTCCATCTCACCGCGGCGGGCGAATTTCTCCTGCTGGAGCTTCAAGGTATCTTTTTTTACCAGATCCCGGAAGGTCACGGAATTCACAACCGCTTCCGGCAGATCCGCGAAATAGCACTTCGCATACACTGCGCACAGTCCCTGTATTCCGACCAGTATCCGGTCTTTTCTCGGGAATGCTCTGCACATAGCCAAGGTGTGTGGATATTCCGTTCCGAAGCAATGCACCACATCCGGTGCGAAATCCTCACAGATCTCCCGCAGCTCCTGTTCCAGTGCAGGATCATACAGATCCGGGCGGGTCGTATCTTCCACAAATTCATAGGCAGTAAAGGAAGTTTGAGCGTTCTCCCCACAGGAGATACGTATGCCCCGATGTCCGTCCCCAGAAGAAGGCAGTCTCTCCGCCACCGGGAACGCTACTGCCAGTTCGATGCCGTTACTGTCGCCATGGCTTAACACCGCCGTTAACAGCCCCGACAGCCAGCCCTCCTTGTTGGAGCTCTCTCTATGAAAATGCTCTGCCACCGCCGGCAGCATGATATTACACAGCCACAATACCTTCATACTATCTCCCGTTATACTATCTCCCGTTCAAACAACTATCGGCAAAATAATTATCTATTAATTAAAAATCCAGTTCAGATACGGCAACAGCCGCACCTCCACATCATACATTCCCCGTAGCAGCAGGACAAAATACAGTAAAAATGCTGCCACACAGCCCGCCGTGCACAGCAGGCGGAACCACTTTTTTTCGATCCGCTGTAAGGCTCCCGGAATCAGGAATACCTGCGCCGCGATCAGATAATAACCCACTCTGGACACTTCCGGAATAAAGGATCCGCAGCAATACACCACCAGTCCCATCAGATTCAGGTAAAAGTAATACCGGTATCTGCGGTCCTCGCGGATGCACTTCCGATAGCAGAACAGGCACAGCACCAGGGTACCGACGCATTTGCCGATATTGGCCCAGGAGATCTGTCCGTTGTCGAACATGGAATTCTCATAATACGGATAGAAATAAAATATAATTCTGCGATAGATGTCCTGCCCGAAGATCAGGGATAAGATCAGCAGCACACCCACGCCGTAATGCCATTTTTTTAAGCTTGCCCGCGACAGCAGATCCGCAATGATGTATGCCGGAATGACTAACAGCACCGATTTATGGATCGTAGCGCCAAGCAGCACCCACAGGATAAATTTGCCGTATTCGCCCCGCAATACATATTTCTGTGCATACATCGCCAGCGCCAGTGCAAAATAGTAGCGCACGGAATTCATACTGTTAAAATAGAACCCTTCCGTCAGCAGCAAAAATAACGACATGACATACCAGTCTGCCTGATCATGCAGGGATTTCAGGAAGAAAAACACCGTGATCAACGCGAAAAAGCCAAAAATCGGAAGATACGAGCCTTCCCCGAAGATCAGGTGGAAAAATTTCACAAGAGCTACGAAGCCCTTTTCATAAGAGACATGTCTCCCCTGATCGATCAGTTGGAAATTCAGCCAGTAGACCCAGTAATCACCGCCTACTGCGATACGACAGGCGGATACCCCGGAAAGCAGCCCGAAGATGGCAATCTCCGCCACCAGGTTCCTCGCCTGCTGCCTGTCATAGCCCACACAGGCACCGGGCAGGCGTCTGCCGGACAGATATCCCGCCGTGTAGGCACTGTTACTCACAAAGCAGCCAAAGACAAACGTTACCGCCGTCAGTACGATATATACCAGTGCACTTTTCTCCATGTGGGGCTCCTTTCTTCCTGTCTGAATATTTTCTCAGGATATTTTTATCGGTGTCGCTCCCGATCCGATCGATCTATCTGCGCTTCGCCTCGCAGATGCCTTCCCGCATCCAGCGTTTTGCCTGCTTCAAGGACACATCGGCGCATAGTGTGCTCTTATGTGCATATAGGAAACGCAGTGCCAGGATCCACTCCAGTCTGCCGTACAGATAATGATACAGCACGCCTCTATCGTGGAAGAACTTCTCATTATAGCCCCGAAACCAGCTGGATTCTCCCGCCTCTTCCCTGCCGATAGTCACTGGTGCGGTATAGACGCGGTATCCTTTTTTTTTGAATTCTGTCAAAAACAGGCTGTCCTCGCCGTTGCTGTATTTCGCACCGCCGCCGAACAGGAGGGAAAACGTGATCCCGGATTCCAGTAATCTGTCTCTTCGGATGGCAAAGCTTACCGCCCCGTAGCGTCCGCAATTATACCAGCGTACCCGTTTCCGCTCTGTAATGTGATATGTTCTGCGTTCTTCCTCCACGGTAATGTTGAAAATGATCATATCCGCTTCGGGATTCCTCTCAAATTCCGCCAGGATCGCTGCTTCGTAGCCATCCTCATATACGATATCCGCATCCGAAAAAAGGCAGATATCACCCTCTGCCCGCAGGATCGCCTCATTACGGCTTCTGCCGATCCCTCTGTCAGGGAAGCTGTAATACCGTATCAGATATTCTTCCCGCGGATCTGCTTCCGCGCTTCCCCCATGCCCTGCGATCTTCATCTCTTCATAGGCCAGCCGGTCGCACTGGTTGATGATCACCGCGTCCGACTGCAGGTTCATATGCTCCACTGTCTCCGGGAGTGTGGTATTCATCACAGATGCCAGAACTTCTACCTTCATTCCTGTGTTCCTCCCGGAAGAAAATAATATCTGCGGATCAGTTCTTCATCCGCATTCCACAGAAGCGCTCCGTCTATGGCGCAATCCTGTGCTGCCAGATATTCCAGGACTGCTTCGATCTGTTTTCCCACATGGGGGCCTGCAGGTACCGCCAGGATCACCGCATCCGCCCCGCGCAGTGTCTCCGCGCTCTCCGGGCACAGCAGGGGACTCGGTACCGCGGTGAATTGCCACTCTTCGCTAGTCTTTACATCCTCCGCAGTCACTGCCGTACGCAGTTGTGAGATTACTTCCGCAGGATCCTCTCCCGGCAATATTCCGCACACCATGGCAGTAAGTTCCACCTTTCCGGTGCTCTTGTACCCGGTGTCTTTATTCCCGATATTCTTACGCTCCGTGGCCTTCTGCAACAGATATTTCACATTTTCAGCAAATCCCGCACTGTGCACCGTGCCGAGATCCTTCAGTCCGTAGCGTCTGCGCAGTGTCGCCGGCAGCCGGATACTGTCCCTGGACAATTCCCACAGAAGGAAGACCATCACCGACAAGAATAACGATACGACCGCCGCCAGTATTACGGCTTGGAGCGTCCGCACATCCGGTACTACCGCTGCTGCCAGGTTACCATGATCCAGTACTTTGATCAGCCGGATCTCCGCTATGGTCTCTGCAAATTCATTGCACATGGTCTCTTCCACCGCTGCTGCCAGTGCCACGCTCTCCGCAGGATCCTGCAGGGTGGCTTTCGTCACGGGAATACTGAAATCGGAAGGAAGCGTGGCGGAAAGTGCATTAGAGATGCTCTCTCTTCCCAGCGCCAGGACCTCTGCTGCCTTCGTCTCTCCCCGGTCAGCTGCCTCCTGTAAATGTGTCTCCACGCCGTCCAGAAACTCTCCGGTATGGACCAGGCTGTTCCAGGTAGCCTCGTTGATATAGTAGGCTCCTGCCGCATTGGGGTTCTCAAAATATTCTACCTTATAAGTGGAAGAAGCCGCATACCCAGGATCGGGCTGCAGCAACACGTTTTTGACATAATAACCGCCGCCGAACAGTACCGTTCCCAGTACTGTCACCGCCAGTATTTTCCACAGATTACGGCATAAGCACAAGACCTCCAGCCGCAGATCAAAGGGTTCCTTCCCATAGCTTGCTTCCATGGTGCCTCCTTTTTCCTTCTCAGTTGTCATCTTTTTCCGCACGGCCATCATACTCTGCCTTGAAGGCTGTTACCTGTTCGCTCTCCACACCCTCCGTGCTGTCCGGCCAGAACAGTACCTTCAGGGTCAGAAGCATCAGCTTCAGATCCAGCCATACCGAATAATTCTCGATATATGTTAAATCCAGTTTTAATTTATCGTAAGGAGATGTGTTATATTTTCCGTATACCTGGGCGAATCCCGCCAGTCCTGCCTTCACCTTCATACGGAATGCGAATTCCGGCATGACCTCGGTATACTGGGCAATGATCTCCGGCCGCTCCGGTCTCGGACCGATGAAGGACATATCTCCCCGCAGGATATTGATCAGCTGGGGCAGCTCGTCCAGTCTGCACTTTCGGATCACCTTACCTACCGGTGTGATACGATTGTCATTTTTCTGTGCCAGGCGCGCCACGCCGTCTTTTTCCGCATCGGTACGCATACTGCGGAACTTCATGATATAGAATTCCCTCTGGCCGATGGTGCAGCGTACCTGCTTGTACAATACGGGGCCTCCGTCGTACAGCTTGATCGCCAGGGCTGTCAGCAGCATGAACGGTGATGTCACCACCAGCAGGATCAGGGAACAGACCACATCGATGGATCTCTTGATGAACCGCTGCTCCATGCTTAAGGAGTATTCCCTGGTCAGCAGGATCGGCGTATCAAATACATGTAATTCCTCGGATCCCACTAAAATAACATCTGATATTTTAGGCATTACATAGACTCTGATGGAATATTCGTAGCAGAATTTCAGGATCGTGTTGCGGTCCTTCTCATTAATATCCCAAATGACCACCGCGGTGATCTCACCGTTTTGGTAATCCTTTAAAATCTCACGGCACAGTTCCTGCGAACCCTTTTTGATATGCTCGCATTTTGTGATCTTATACTTATCCTTGCGGCTCTCGAACTTTTTACAGATATCCTCAATGGGACGGTCCCCGTGGATCAGCAGCAGCTCTCTGGGAGGGAATGCCGTCCGGTAGATCTTATTTGCAATATTGGCATAGATAATGACTGCTATGATCTGCAGGAATACCATCAACAGGAACATATCCGGCGGGAAAATGCTTCGCGCCATCATACACAATTCCGCATAGATCAGCATGTCCGCCATCAGAGTGGCAAATACCTGGGAGAAGATGATCTCCGTATTTTTCAGATATCCCAGCCGCATACCGCCATACGTCACGGAGAAAAAGATCAGTATCACGCTGTAAATACCGTTCTCCAACAGAAAACCTCTGTACCAGATCTGCTGTAAGGGATCTACCAGCTGGAACTGAAAATGGAACTGCCACATATAAGCAAATAACGCGATCTCCAAAAGCAGGCAGATCGCTGACAATCCTATATTGATCAATCGCTTGAAGGATTCCCTTCTCCGCAATCTATTCACGTAATAATTGTTTGTATCCAAGACAAACTCCTCCAAATCTGTTTCCATACTTTGATGCTCATGCGGGCCAAGGCTCTTGCCCCGGCATCCTTCTATATTCTCCGCTGCACTGCCCGCACCGCCCAGAAGCAGAAATGCCACGCACTGTTTATCACGGACATTCCCTCTGCCTTGCGGTACAGATTCCATATTCTGCGCAGAGCTTCCAGTTTATTGGATGACAGGGATTTCCCCGCTCTCCGATATTTTACCAAATTTTCATCCAAACCACAAGCTACATAACCCTGCCGCAGTATTCTCCACCACAGAGCGGTATCTTCGCTTTTGATCTGCGGCATCTGCAGCTGCTCTTTTGACAGTTGTTCCATGTCAAACATCACGGTGCTGGTGAAAATGGTGGTATTTTTCAATGCTTCTTTATACGTAATGGTGTCAGGAACGCGAACCACTTTTCCGGTTCCCTTGCCGTTCTCGTCCGCGAACTCGTACCCAGTGAACACGAAGGCGGCCTGTCTCTCTTTCAGAAAAGCAAGCTCCTTCTTAAGCTTATCCGGCGCCCACAGGTCATCCGCATCCAGATAGGCAAGATATCTTCCCCTTGCCTCATTGACTCCCAGGTTCCGCGCTCTCGCCGCCCCCAGGTTCGTCGGATGGGTCAGCAGTCTGATCCTGCCATCCCCGGTGCGCTGTATATACTCCTCGATCCGCTGTCTGCTCTGATCCGGACCGCAGTCTTCGATGAGCAGCAGCTCCCAGTCCGTATAGGTCTGGGCGCGCACACAGTCCATGGTCTCTTCAATATATTTTTCAGCCCGGTACACCGGCACCACAATACTGATCATATTCTGTTCCATGAAAATACCAATGCCTTTCAATGGCCTGCGTGCTTTCATCCGCAGGCTCATTATTCTTACAACTCTTAGTCTCCGTCACTCATCCGCTACGCCCGCTCACTTCTGCATCGTCAACAGATAGTATCCATTCAGAGGCTGTAGCTTACTCCCGGCAGTATTTTGCAGCTCCGAGAGTGTCTCCTTCCGCAGATTCCCCGGGAGCAGAACGATATCCACATTTTTCTCTGCCGCATATTTCAGACAATCCGTGAAATCGATCGTCCGCGCACCGGTACTTTCATCCATACGCACATATTCCGTCTCTCCGGTGGCTTCCAGATGGCTCATCCACAGATACAGATCCTCCTGTCCGGTCGCATAGGTGTCATAGGAATAGCTTCCAAGGGAGGCATCCCAGATGCTCCTGCCGTACACCGGATAGATCTCCGCGCTGTACGCCCTGGCGGCTGCCATGATCTCCTTCGGTGCCCACAGAGTAACGCTTGCGTCTCCGCTTTCCGTCAGCCGGTATTCCGTAAGGTCTGACAGTGTCTCCCAGGGTGATGTTTCAGGATTCTGTTGTATCGTCATATCCATGACAGGGATCTGTGCGGTCTGCTCTTTCGTCCATTCCGATACCGGATTGCCGCTTAAGAACACGATTCCCAGCAAGATCACCGTTGCCATAAGATTCGTAAGAGTTCTTTTTTTCCATAATCCGCATAAAAATTCTGCAGCAGCCCATGCAATCAGCGCTGTCTGCGGCACCACTGCCCAGATCCATACATATGAATAAAATGCGGTCTGGTATTTCATCAGAAAAAGTGCGCTCAGCGGGCAGATGCATGCCAATACCGCCAGAGCAGTATACAGCCATAATGTCATGGTTGTCTTATTGCGATCCTTGCTGCCTGCTCCGGCATAAAGGGCATTCCGCCTGTGGATTGTATATCCGAGATACAGTATTGCCACCAGCAATAGTGCCGTGAATTTTCCGTGTTGCGTATAATCGGTCCAGCCGTTCAGGGCGGTTTTTAGTAGTGTCATCCTGCCGCCTCCTTTTTCCGTCTGCCGGGAAGCAGTGAAAGCAGCTTATGAAGCACGACCCAGCCAAGCGTCACAAGCAGGCAGACTCCGGCACCGTACAGAGTCCACACCATACAGGCTTCCGCCAGCACACACAGGATCACGCCGAAGTACTTTCTCTCCATCAGACAGGCGATCAGATACGGAAGTAGTACCACTGCCCGGATCGTCACTCCGCGGAAGCCTCCGTAGAAAATATCAAAGCCGTCCATGCCGGGCATATACGCTCCTGCACAAAACAGTATTCCCACGATCAGCAGAAAGGTCTTACTCTTCGTCCCATCTTCTCCGAAAATAACGGCTCCCAGCCTGCCGTAAGCCACATATCCAAGCAATAATGTCACGCAGGGAATCAGCCGGTATACCACATCCGCTGCGCCCATCCCCGTCCATCTGCAGACAGCCCCGTACAGGGTCGGAAGGCACAGTATCCGAAGCCTCAGCGGCATTGCTGCGGTATAGGGAACTCCCGTCAGGGGATCCACGGTATAGATGGCATTCTCCTTAAGGAAGGTATTCACCGTCTCCAGTGTCATATCTCCGTCCAGCCATGCCCGTTCTCCCGTAAGGATCCGCAGGATCTGCAACAGTATGAAAAACGCCAAAATTCCTGTCAGAATCCGCTGCGTTCTTAACACTTTTTTCTTCTCCGGTGCTGTTTTACCGGCTATAACGGTGACTGCCACCGCCTTTTTATGTCTGATCAGACTGAACAGGATTGCCGCGATCACCATAATCACGATCTCTGCCAGCATCAGATCCGTTACAGTCAAAAAAGACCACCCTAACAGGCAGCCTGCCAAATGGGCGACTTCCGTCAGCCCGATGATGATCAGGCTCCCCCCGATCAAAATATCTGATGTCCGAAAAGTCATTTTATCTCCCAGTGCCCGCTGATTCAAACGCAGGCTTTTGTACATCTTATCATATTTATAAGGACTTGACAAATATTACGTTTGAGAACGTACCATAACGTACCATAAACGCACCCATAAAAAAGCCACATACCGAAACTTCCCCTTTCGGTACATGGCTCCTATCAGTCTGCCGGGGAGAATACTGCATCTACATGATCAACTCTCCCGATCTCTACAACAAAAACAATATGTTACATAGCCTTATAATCCAGTCGGATGTTATCCGCGATACGGGCGATATACTCGCTGTTCGTAGGTCTCGTCCTTCCGGTAGCTACAGAATAGCCAAAAATCTTCTCGAATGTCTCGACATTTCCTCTCGACCAGGACACTTCAATGGCATTCCTGATCGCTCGTTCCACCTTCTGGTCAGTGGTCCGGAAATGCTTCGCGATCGTAGGATATAACAGCTTGGTGACGCTGCTTACTACCTCCATGTCTTTTCCTGACAAAATGATTGCATCCCGTAAATAGTGATACCCCTTCAAATGAGCCGGAACCCCTATCTCCAACATGATTTTGGTTACATATCTCTCTAACTCTGAATCTTTTACTGCAACAATATCCAAAACAAGTCCCCCTTTTTACTTGTCGAGTATTGCTCCCTGGCAGTGACTGATAAAGAAATAGTATCATAGCTGTCGATTTTTGAAAAGACATTTTTTCGTTAAAATATAGTTAAGAAAGTAAAAATGTTACATTTCCCCCCTGTTTTGTAACACTTTTTCACTCAAAAAAGGCTTAAATTTCTTCTTTTACCAGATAAATCGGTCTGCGTTTCACTTCCATGTAAGCTTTTGCCAGATACTGTCCCAAAATGCCAGTGCAGAAGAATTGTACCCCACTGGTCATCAGGATAATACATACCAGCGAAGGCCAGCCGGATACCGGGTCTCCGAAGATCAGCTTACGCACAATAATAAAAATGATCATCATAAAAGCGATCACGCAGAACAATACGCCGACAAACGAAGCAATCAAAAGCGGTGCCGTGGAGAACGCGGTAATTCCATCCAGGGAATATACCAACAGCTTCCAGAAATTCCACTTGGTCTCCCCCTTGGCACGCTCCACATTTTCATACTCCAGCCACTTGGTGTTGAAGCCTACCCAGCCGAAGATTCCCTTGGTAAAACGGTTGTACTCCCGCATGGACAGAATGGCATCCACCATCTGACGGGTCATCAGGCGATAATCTCTGGCGCCGTCCATCATCTCCGTCTTGGAGATTTTTTTCATCAGCTGATAGAACCTTCTGGCGAAAAAGCTGCGGATCGGCGGTTCGCCCTTACGGGTCACACGCCTCGTTGCCACAGAATCATAACCCTTCCAGATCCACTCGAACATCTCCGGAAGCAGAGAGGGGGGATCCTGCAGATCCACATCCATCATTACCACGTAGTCTCCCTTTGACTTCTCCAGGCCGGCGAACATAGCTGCTTCTTTTCCGAAATTCCTTGAAAAAGAGATGATATGGACCCGCGGATCTGCCTCGATCAGCTTTTTGACCTCTCGCACAGTGCCGTCCTTCGATCCGTCATCAATATAGAGCAGCTCCAGTTCGATGTCTTTTTCTTTGAAAAATGTATCGTTCTTCGTCAGCTCCTGATAAAACAGGGCAACGCTCTCTTCTTCATTATAGCAGGGTACTATTACGCTCAGCAGGCTCATCCTATAAGTCTCCTTAATATATATCTGTATAAATCATCTGATATATTGTCTCCGGTTATCGTCCGGTATATCATCTGATATATCGGGCGGCTATATCATCCGGTATATCATTCGGTATATCGTCCGGCTATATCATCTGCATATATACCCGGGAATAATTCATCTCCGGATGGTTTCATTATACTATCCAAATGCATATCATTTCAAGGTCAACACTGTACTTTTTCCGCTTTTTGGATTATACTAAACTTATGTATGTCCATCTGTGGGATAAGGGCATACCGGAAACGAGGTAAATAATGAACTTTTTTCAGGAATTTTTCAGTAATCATATTTTTCTGACCGCTGCATGCGGCTGGCTGGTGGCTCAGGTGCTTAAGACCATCATCCATCTCATCGTCTCCAAAAAATTCGTAGCGGAACGTCTCGTAGGCAGCGGTGGCATGCCCAGTTCTCATTCCGCCACTGTGTGCTCCCTGGTGACGGCGGTATGCTACGAATACGGTGCCGGAAGCTTCGAGTTCGCCATCTCCCTGATCCTTGCGATCATCGTAATGTACGATGCCATGGGTGTCCGCAGAGAGACCGGTATTCAGGCTCAGCTATTAAATGAGATGCTGAAGGTATTTGAGGATATGGGGCGCAGTGAAATATCCGCCCACGATAAATTAAAAGAATTCGTAGGACATACCCCCTTGCAGGTATTGATGGGAGCCATTTTAGGAATTTTCTGCGGTGTGATTCTTTACACTTTTGTATTTTAAGATTCGTCCATTATACTTGACAGAGGTGACATTTGTATGTGTTTTTTCAAAAGCAGAACTAGGACACTGTTAAGAGCCACCGCGCTTTGCCTGTCCGCTTCTCTCCTGTTGACCGCCTGTGGCCAGCAGAACAATAATAACGATATATTGAGCCCGATCCTGCCGGAGGACAGCCCGGCTTCCAATGCAACCTCCGGTGAAAAAATGCCGGATCCGGTGACGATCGTGGTGGAGGACGACACCAATCCGCCTGTGGAAGGTATGGTACGCAGCCGTCTGACCAATGAGTGGGTGGATGCGGATGTCGCAGCAACCCGCCCCATCGCAGTCATGATCCCCAATGAAGCTTCCGCGATTCCACAGTACAGTCTGTCTGAAGCTTCCATTATCTATGAAGCCAATGTTGAGAACCGTATGACACGCATGATGGCAATCTATGAAGGCTGGGAAGATATGGACAAGATCGGTAATATCCGCAGCCTGCGTGATTATTACGCTTACTGGGCATTTGAGTGGGATGCCTTTTTAGTACATTTCGGAGGACCTTTTTTTATCAACGAGCTGATGGCAGAACCGGATACGCAGAATATTGACGGTACTTCCGGCACGGACGACGAGGCTTTCTTCCGCACCAGTGACCGCAGCAAGCCTCACAACGCTTATGCTTCCGGTGCAGGTCTGTTAAAAGTCATTGAGAAAAAGGGATACAGCTTAAATTACCGTGGTCTCACCGACGAGAATCATTTCCGTTTTGCCACGAAGGCAGAGCCGAATACACTTGATCAATACGGCTCCAAGGCAAAAGATGCCACCTATATTGATATGTCGGGATGTTATCCCCTGACAAGATGTTATTTTGAATTCAATGAGGATGATGGACTCTATTACAGATCCCAGCATCTGTCCGGCAGTTCGGACGGCCCTCATATCGACGCCGTCACCGGGAAGCAGTTGTCCTTTAAAAACATTTTGGTGCAGAATACCTTTTACGAGGAATTGGGGGAAGGATATCTGGCGTTCCAGTGTCACGACACCACACGGGATGGATGGTTCTTCACAAACGGACGTGGTATTCATGTCAACTGGGAGAAGACTTCCGATTACGGTGCGACGAAGTATTATGATGACAACGGCGATGAGATTGTACTCAATACCGGCAAGACCATGATCTGTATCGTGGAGAACGGAGATTCCTTCACGTTCCATTAAAGATGTAAATTGAGAGTTTACGCGAGCAATGAGCCGCGCATAGGCAAAATAAGAACCGTGATTGGGAGCTTG
>ENA-OXZZ01000250-OXZZ01000250.1-human-gut-metagenome-genome-assembly--contig:-NODE-250-length-20253-cov-9.080701_pt1 | contig 20253 bp, 20 predicted proteins | sample MGYA00244515_ERZ652815 | MGnify/ENA primary metagenome ERZ652815 (study PRJEB26926, sample SAMN06164594) | human gut metagenome | biome: ENVO:00009003; feature: ENVO:2100002; material: ENVO:00002003...
ACGAGATTGCCTCTTGTCTCGTGGGCTCGGAGATGTGTATAAGAGACAGGACTATTTCGTTAATGTAGATAAAGAAAAATGGAGGTTATGGAAATGGGTAGAGCAGTAAGGGCGGCAGTTGCCGGAATCCTGATCGGTTTATTTTGTGGAACATTATATGTGGAAATGGGAGTACTGAAAAGATTATACAGCGCGAAAAACAGCGTAGAGCAGGTGATGAACCTGATCGAATATGCGGAAGAAAATGAAGATATAGCCTGTGACAGTACAGAGGAAAATTATGCTGGAATAACCAGTGACAAAACTTCACAGGCAGACGGTAAGAATGATGGATCGAGCCAGCAGGTGGTAAATGGTCTTGAGCCTTCGAATGGTCAGGATACAGAACGGTCAAATGATATCCAGACTGCATTTCGGATTCTGGATGGCACAACATTAAATGCGTATGAAACACAGAAGCAGTTACAGGAACTGGAAGCAATGTATGATGATATAGCAGGAAATGCAAGTGCGGAGAGTCAGATGAATGCTCAGAATAAGACATCAGATGTTATCCGTATTCGAATAAGATATGAGGGAAATGAGAATTTATCGGATAAGCAATTGGATGAATTTACTTCATATGTTGAGCAGGCGGTACTTTACGGTATAGCCGAGAAGCTTGGCGCAGACTATAACGATCAGGAGAAAAGCATTGTGCGAAAGAATCTGATACTGAGCAAAGAATATATCGATGCCTGTGCAGAGGAAAGTGCAGAAGAATACGGCATCCCGGTTACTGCATGGTCAGCTTTTGAGTATCTGAACCTTCCGGCAGCAACCTTGAATGGCGTTGCTTATCCGGCCGGGTATTATGAAACTTTGTGTGTGACGTTGAAAAGATTATGACTGACTTTTCCACCTACCCCTAAATCCCCGGAATCCTTGAATTATATAGGTGGTTGTGGTATGATATGAGATATTTTGATTATATATTTCAAAGGAGCTCAAGGGAATATGACTAAGAAAAAACTGGTAGTTATTTTTGGAGGAAGATCATCGGAACATGAAGTTTCATGCATTTCAGTTCAGACAGTTGCCAAAGCGGTGGATACGGACAAATATGATATGACACTGATCGGAATCACAAAGGATGGAAAATGGCTGAAAGCTGACAGCATTGAGAGTATTGCTGACGGAAGCTGGTACGACAGTCAGGTTCGTGCAGTGATTTCACCGGATTCTGCAAAAGAGATTATCATAAAAGATGGCGACAGAATCTATGCGGAGCCTGTAGATGTTATTTTCCCTGTTTTGCATGGTTTATATGGAGAAGACGGTACGATTCAGGGATTGTTTGAGATGGCGGACATTCCATATGTGGGCTGCGGTGTATTTGCATCGGCTGCTGCAATGGACAAATTCCATACAAAGATCATTGCTGATCATATCAATGTAACACAGGCAAAATTTGTTCCTGTAGTAGAAGATGATTTTGATGATCTGGATGTTGCGATGGATCGGGTAGAGAGCGAGTTAAACTATCCGGTATTTGTAAAACCATCATCCGCGGGTTCATCAAAGGGTGTTACAAAGGCACATGACAGAGCCGAGTTAGAAGCTGGTCTGCATGAGGCACTCAACCATGATTCCAAGATCCTTGTCGAGGAAACGATCGTTGGCAGAGAGTTGGAATGTGGTGTACTTGGATATGGAAATCATACAAAGGCATCCGGTGTTGGAGAGATCCTTGCTGCCGCAAATGCAGATTTCTATGATTTTGATGCAAAATACAATAATGCAGATTCCAAGACGATCATCGGGGCAGATATACCGGAAGAAGCTGAGGACGAGATCCGTGCAGAAGCAATTCGTATCTTTAATGCGATTGACGGTTTTGGACTTGCCCGTGTGGATTTCTTCCTTGAGAAAGACACCAATCGTGTAATATTTAATGAAGTAAACACATTGCCGGGATTTACATCGATCAGTATGTATCCAATGCTGTGGGATGCTGAGGGATATGATATCAAGACCCTTGTAAATACCTTAATTGAGATGGCATTTGAAAGATAATTTATGACGACGAGAGATATAAAGATAAAAGTAACGGGTGTACAGAGTGTTGCCGGGGCGGATGATGAGCCGGAGGTTCTGGAGCTTGAGACGCGGGGAACATACTCTGAGAAAAACGGAAACCGCTATATCAAATATGACGAGTTCATTGAAGATGTGGAAGAACCGGTGAAGAATCTTCTGCGGTTCGATGAGCATGCATTACAGCTTACAAAACGTGGCAGCGTGAACACGGTTATGTTATTTGACCGGGAGAAGAACAGCTCGGTGCATTATGCAACTCCGGTTGGACCGATCTGTATGAATATCTGTACGGAGGAATATCATATGGAGCAGTCTGAGAAGGGAATCCGGATTGATATCCGTTACTGTATTGATTTTAACAATGATTATATTACGGATTGCAGTCTGAATGTGACTGCGGACTACGAAGGGGTATAAATATATATGGGTAGTGAGAAATCCTTCGACAGCTTTCTGGGGATTGAAACGATCGCGGAGACAGTATTTGGAGATATGAAGGTATGTCTTCCGGTGAACGAAGAAGATAATAATTATGAGGTTACATATTATAATGATCTGGTGACGATGTTCGACGAGATCAGCATGGAGCCGGAAGATACGCTTGTGGATTTCGGCTGCGGACTTGGCAGAGTGCTTTTTTACTGTAATTCCAGACATTACTGCCGGACGGTTGGAATCGAGAACAATGCCAGGGTCTATGACAGACTTCTGACAAATGCCGCAAGCTATCAGAGCAAATTCCTTGATCAGGAGGAACGGATGCAGTTCCTGAATGTGGAAGCGGAGGCATATGAGATCGGAGATGAAGACAATTATTTCTATTTCTTCAATCCATTTTCCGGCGCGACCTTCAAAAAGGTGCTGGATAATATCATCGCATCGGTGCGGAGACAGCCGAGAGATATTGAACTTCTGATCTACTATCCGACATTTGAATATCAGAAAGCAATCCGTGACTGCAACCTGTTCGTTTTAAAGAAGATGATCAAATTGTCCGGTTATGAAGAAGACCCGGATGAGAAGGTTCTGGTATATCATTTGTCACGATATTTTGTAGCGTAGAATAAATAAGGCGGTCTATCTGGCGGACTAGCTTTATATTGACTTGTTGCGATTCCTATTCAATGCACATGTCTGATTCGTAAATACTCCTGTGCCAACTCGTCCTTCGGACTCAAACAGGCACCCGTATTTACTGACAATGTGCATTTCATTACGGAATCTTCGCTAATGTCAATATAAAGCTAGTCCGTCAGATAGACCGCCTTATTAATTTCATACAAATCATAATCAGGATACAGGTGATTCCGATGATTCCCCACAGTATAGAGGGGGAGATCGCTATACTTCCGATCACATAGGAAGAAGCGTTTAAGATCATATGAAGGATCATGCCGGGGATCAGGGAACCTGACCATACGGCAAGACAGCCCAGAATGATTCCGGCCGGAACGCTGTAGCAGAACTGAACGACATTTCCATGATAACAGCCGAAACAGAATGCTGTGAACAGGATCGCACAGAGGGCGGCATGCTTCGTGTGAAATGCAGAGACAGACAGCTTCAGTGCCACTCCCCGGAAGGCGAATTCTTCTGCGATCGGTGCGAGAAGTGTGACTGTACAGATACGGATGATTCCATTGTTGATGGAAAATGACCGCTGTACTCGTTCATGGTATGAGGTCAGAAGTTCCGGTCTGTAAGTGTCGATCAGACGGAGAATACAGGTTGTTAAGAATTGAAGGCTGATACCAAGGATCAGCAGGAGAATAAAGATAATAAAAGCACGCAGGAAAGGATTTTTCTTTCCTGCGTGCTTTGTTTTTGAATGATCGGACAGATAAAAATATCCGAAAATACAGATACAAAGAATATATGAAATACATGATGTGATACTGCCGACAGAATCAGTCTGACTGCCTGTAAGATCACAGATCCGGGTGCCTGCAAGATATACAATATTATGTATCAGTAATGCGGTAACCGGAACCAGACAGGTAATAACTAATTTTCTGAGGTCGACACGAGTATTTATCATGATTACTGGATCTTCTTTGCCCTTTCTTTTTCTTCCTTTGCCTTTGCTTTTCTTGCGGCTTTTTCTTCTTTGCTGAGTTTCATGCTGGCAGTTTCCTGCTCATAAGTCTGCTCGTATTTCTTCTGTTTTGCACGAAGCTTCTGGCTGAATGATTTCTTTGCAGGCTCCGGTGCTTTCTTACCACGAACATTCTTAACGCTTGTGATGTAGATACCGCTGACCATAGCTTTAACTTCGCCACGGACAGGCATAACATCAAAGATTCCATCGTCGCAGATCAGATTGATGATCTGTGGGCCAATCTTGGCTTTAACGATAGGAAGCTTGGCTTTCTGGTAACGCTTTGGAGTTGATTCCAATACCTGTTTCGGAAGATTTGCATCTTTCATAGGCAGCATCTTTTTATCGATGACCAGCATCGTGACAGGCTGTGCAGCCTGAAGCATAGCTTCTTTCTGTGCGCTCTGCTTTTTCTGCAGGCGGTTTCCTACTATGTAAAGTACTACTAAGATTACAACTAATATTGCGATGACGATTAACATCCATCCCCACCAAGGCATAATAAGTTCCTCCTTATATTTCATTATTTGTCTGTGATTGCAAATTGTATATATTATGATTACTTTTGACCTTACCAATCAGGGAACGCTTCCGCTCGTTTCTGCGCTGCATAACTTCGAACTAAGCTCGAAAATACCTCGCTAAGATCTCAGTTACTCCTGCAGCGGTACTAAGATGCCGCTTCTGCGCCATCTAAGGACCGGCGGACTCAAATGTCCCTGTATTGGCAAGTCAAAGTAATCAAATATATATACAATTTGCAATTATATTATTTTTCTGTCATAGGCAGATTTTTTAACCGGGCTGCCTGAATCTTACCGGGGATTGCATCCAGAACCTCTTTACGTTCCTTCGGCTTCAATCCACGGATATCAACCGGCTCTAAGAATTCGATCACAACCTTGCTGCTGTGAAGAAAATTGTGTTTATTTGCTTCCATACATTTGTCTGTTCCGCAGATAGCAACCGGAATGATCAGACATCCGGCTTTCTGAGCGATCTTGAATGCACCGTCTTTAAATGGCAGCAGTTCGTCGCCCTTATTTCTTGTTCCCTCCGGGAAGATCATCATGGAGTGACCGGATTTGATGATATCAGCAGTCTGCAAAATCGTTTCCAGACCCTTTTTCAGATCGGTACGATCCAGATATGTGCATCCGATATCATCCATGTATTTGTAAAGCAGAGGTATATCCTTGATATTGTCCTTGGACATGAAGCCAAGCGGCATATCGATTGCATTGTGACAGGATAAAATATCAAAATAGCTTCGATGATTACCAACGAACATGACCGGTTGGTCGGTAGGAATATTTTCCTTGCCAATAATTGTTCGTTTACATCCGGTTAAGAACATAACTACTCCGAAAAATCCTTTTACCAGCTTCTGAGCCTTGATATAAGCTTTGTCCTGATCCTTTTTTGCAAGCTGCTTCAGATACAGATGATATGGAAAACAAAATATGATTCCAAGTACTGCAAACAGTACAGTAATAATGGTTCTCAAATATATCCTCCTGTTCTATCTGCCGTAGAGTTTTGCTGTCTCAAATAGACGTTCTTCTAATTTAGTATCCATGTCTTTATCCTCAAAGCGCCAAGCCCAGTTGCCTTCCCCTACACCCGGAGTATTCAGACGAGCCCATGAATCTAATTTCAGAACATCCTGCATAGGAACAACAGCCATATTTGCGACAGACGAGAAACATGCACGGATCATAACCCAGCAGATATCACTGGCATCTGTGCTGAAATAGCGGCGAAGCTTGTCCTTGGATGCTTCGTATGCTTTCTGATACCAGCCAAATGTTGTGTCATTGTCATGTGTTCCTGTGTAGCATACACAGTTTCTTGTATAATTATGCGGAAGGAAATCATTTTCTTCCGGATTCTCAAATGCAAACTGTAAGATCTTCATGCCAGGCAGATTGAATTTGTCACGCAATTCGATAACAGAATCGTCGATCTCACCCAGATCCTCAGCGATGATCGGAAGGTCATAGCCAAGATTTGCCTGTAACTGTGTGAAGAAGTTGATACCGGGAGCGGGTTTCCATTCTCCGTTGATGGCGGTTTCTTCGCCATAAGGTACAGCCCAGTACCGGTCAAATCCTCTGAAATGGTCAATTCTTAAGAAATCTGTCAGAGTGAGCTGGTATTTGATTCGCTCGATCCACCATTCATAACCGGTAGCGGTATGCTTTGGCCAGTTATACAGTGGGTTGCCCCACAACTGTCCGGTCTCTGAGAAATAATCAGGTGGTACACCGGCAACTTCAGTTGGGTATCCCTTTGAGTCCAGCATGAAAAGCTCCTGATGGCTCCATACATCGGCACTGTCCCATGCAAGGAAGATCGGAGCATCACCTATGATGCTGATGTTCTTTTCATTTGCGTATTCCTTGATCGCCATCCACTGTGTATGGAATAAGAACTGGATGAAATCATAGTAACCGATCTCATTTGCAAGCTTCTTTTCCCATGTGGTACGCTGTCTTTTGGTAGGTGCTTTCAGGGAATCCTCCCACATATACCAAGGCATTCCTTCATGGAAATCCTTACCTGCCATAAACAGGGAGTAGTCAGCGAGCCAGGAGGAATCCTTTTTGAAAGAAGCAAATGCTGCCATCTGTTCCTCGTCTGTTGACAATCCGTCCTCATAGTCAGGATCAGTAAAACGTTCGTAAGCGAGCTTTAACAGCTTTGTCTTAAAAGTGATCAAGGTTCCGTAGTCGATGTGGATGGGATCCCATTCCGGCATATCGGTAAAATCATCTTCTGACAGAAGCTTGTATTCTTTTAATGCATCAAGGTCAATAATTAACGGCTGACCGGCAAATGCGGAGAATGGCTGATATGGTGAATCACCAAATCCGGTATGTCCAAGTGGAAGCACCTGCCACAGATTCAAGCCCGAATTTGCCAGAAAGTCTATAAACCGGTATGCACCTTTTCCGAGATCACCGATTCCGTAAGGACTTGGAAATGAAGTCGGATGTGCCAGAATACCAGCGTATTTCTTTGGCTTTTTTTCATGGTTGTTTTCTAACATGCTTATCCTCTTTTCCTATTATTATATTGACGTTTTTGGTCTGGTCAGATATATCTGTCTGCCCGAACATCATAAAACCTCATTTTTCCTTGAAAAATCAAGGCGGTGTGGAAAAAAACACCGTACGTTTTATTATACATAAAACGAATTATTCTTACAAGCCTGAAATTGGGGGAAGTCGCAGTCCGCCTGCCCGCCTCTGTCGGTCTCCTTGGCTGGTATGGGTGGCTGGCATGGCAGTTGGTCTCCCCACTATAATATGGCATCAGCGAGAATTTCGTCGTGAGATGCACATTGCCAGTAAATACGGGTGCTTGTTTGAGCCGAAGGCGAGTTAGCACAGGAGTATTTACGAATCAGGCATGTGCAGCGAACAGAAATCGCAGCAAGCCATTTATAGTGGGGAGACCAACTGCCCATGCCAGCCACCCATACCAGCCAAGGAGACCGACAGATGTAGGACGGATTTTGCGGACATTCAAAATAAAAAAGAATGTGGAGGTAACAGACAATGGCAAAATCATTATTTGAGGAACTGGGCGGCAAATACGAAAGGCAAGGGGATTATTTGATACCGTGCTTAACTGTACCCGCCGAAGAAGAACAGGCAATAGGCATCTGGGGGCAACGGCATTTAGATTATCTAAAACAGTACCGTAAAGTTACATACACCAATCTTCTTACAAGCGGCAGGCTAAACGCCTACCTTGCCGACATCAACAGACAGGCACAGGAACGCTTTGAAAGGCTCATAGAGGGTATGAAACAGGCACAGGGCATAACGGAACAGCTAAAGGCAGAAAACGCCTTAGAATGGACAGGATGCCTCAATAACATAAGGGCTTGTGCGAGGGAGATTGTGGAAAAGGAAATTATTTTTGCATAAACAGATGATTAGTGGCAGGGGGAAATCCTGCCGCTTTTTCTGCTTTAGTTTGTCAGCTTGACAAATAAAGGGTTAAGGAATATAATTAGATTCAGTTTTATACAAGGAGTTAATAAATATGCGGCAAGGTATTCTTAAATAAACTGTCAATTTGATAGTGGGAACAAAAAGTAGCAGTCCCGTTTCACTTTTAATATGGGGCTTAGTTTTTTGTACCCAGTTTAAGAATACTTTTATCATGTAATTTTATATGCCCGAAAACATATAAGTGTTTTGGGGCTATTGGAGTTATTTACCCAGTGATAGGAGTATTTATCACTGGGTATTTTTATGCCCTTTTTTGGGTGTTGATAGGAGGAAAATCACATGAAAATAATTAACTTAGGCATTCTGGCTCACGTTGACGCAGGAAAGACAACATTAACGGAAAGTTTATTATATACCAGTGGTGCAATTGCAGAACTAGGGAGCGTAGATGAAGGCACAACAAGGACAGATACAATGAATTTGGAGCGTCAAAGGGGAATCACTATCCAGACAGCAGTGACATCTTTTCAGTGGGAGGATGTAAAAGTCAACATTATAGATACGCCAGGCCATATGGATTTTTTGGCGGAAGTATACCGTTCTTTATCCGTTTTAGACGGAGCAGTATTATTAGTTTCTGCAAAGGATGGCATACAGGCACAGACCCGTATACTGTTTCATGCACTACAGACAATGAAGATTCCGACAATCTTTTTCATCAATAAAATTGACCAAGAGGGGATTGATTTGCCAATGGTATATCGGGAAATGAAAGCAAAGCTTTCTTCGGAAATTATAGTGAAGCAAAAGGTTGGGCAGCATCCCCATATAAATGTAACGGACAATGACGATATGGAACAGTGGGATGCGGTAATTATGGGAAACGATGAACTATTAGAGAAATATATGTCAGGGAAACCGTTTAAAATGTCAGAACTGGAACAGGAAGAAAACAGGAGATTCCAAAACGGAACGTTATTTCCCGTTTATCACGGAAGCGCTAAAAACAATCTGGGGATTCGGCAGCTTATAGAAGTAATTGCCAGTAAATTTTATTCATCAACGCCTGAAGGTCAATCTGAACTATGCGGGCAGGTTTTTAAGATTGAATATTCAGAGAAAAGGCGGCGTTTTGTTTATGTGCGTATATATAGCGGAACATTGCATTTGAGGGATGTTATTAGAATATCTGAAAAAGAGAAAATAAAAATCACAGAGATGTGTGTTCCGACAAACGGTGAATTATATTCATCCGATACAGCCTGCTCTGGTGATATTGTAATTTTACCAAATGATGTTTTGCAGCTAAACAGTATTTTGGGGAACGAAATGCTGTTGCCGCAGAGAAAATTTATTGAAAATCCTCTCCCTATGCTCCAAACAACGATTGCAGTAAAGAAATCTGAACAGCGGGAAATATTGCTTGGGGCACTTACAGAAATTTCAGATGGCGACCCTCTTTTAAAATATTATGTGGATACTACAACGCATGAGATTATACTTTCTTTTTTGGGGAATGTGCAGATGGAAGTCATTTGTGCCATCCTTGAGGAAAAATATCATGTGGAGGCAGAAATAAAAGAGCCTACTGTTATATATATGGAAAGACCGCTTAGAAAAGCAGAATATACCATCCACATAGAAGTCCCGCCAAATCCTTTCTGGGCTTCTGTCGGGTTGTCCATAGAGCCGCTCCCTATTGGAAGCGGAGTGCAGTATGAAAGCAGAGTTTCACTTGGATATTTAAATCAATCGTTCCAAAATGCGGTTATGGAGGGGGTTCTTTATGGCTGCGAGCAGGGGCTGTATGGATGGAAAGTGACAGACTGTAAAATCTGTTTTGAATATGGATTGTATTATAGTCCTGTAAGTACCCCCGCAGACTTTCGGCTGCTTTCCCCTATCGTATTGGAGCAGGCTTTAAAAAAAGCAGGGACAGAACTATTAGAGCCATATCTCCACTTTGAAATTTATGCACCGCAGGAATATCTCTCACGGGCGTATCATGATGCTCCAAGGTATTGTGCAGATATTGTAAGTACTCAGATAAAGAATGACGAGGTCATTCTGAAAGGAGAAATCCCTGCTAGATGTATTCAAGAATACAGGAACGATTTAACTTATTTCACAAATGGGCAGGGAGTCTGCTTGACAGAGTTAAAAGGATACCAGCCAGCTATTGGTAAATTTATTTGCCAACCCCGCCGCCCGAATAGCCGTATAGATAAGGTTCGGCATATGTTCCACAAGTTAGCTTAACAGCTTGCAAAAGTCATATAAAATGAGATTTGAAAGGAGAATGTAACTTCATGTTTGCTAAAAATTCAAAGGCATATTCTGTCTACCTGCTGTTCCGATTTGTCTGTTCCCTGGCGGTTTCTATGTCCACAGTGCTTTCCATCGTGTACCACCTGGAGGTGGTGCAGCTGGATGCTTTCCAGCTTGTCCTGGTAGGGACGGTTCAGGAGACCTCCTGCTTTCTGTTCGAGATGCCCACCGGTGTGGTGGCGGATTTGTATAGCCGTCGGCGCTCGGTGCTGATTGGAATGTTCCTCTACGGCCTGGGCTTTCTGATGGAGGGTGCGCTACCGTGGTTCGCGCCGGTTCTGCTGGCCCAGGTTGTCTGGGGTTGCGGTGATACCTTCATCACCGGCGCTCTGGAGGCGTGGATTGCCTCGGAGGAAGAGGACAAACCCATAGACAAGGTGTTCCTGCGGGGCAGTCAAATGGGGCAAATCGGCGGCGTTCTGGGCGTGGTGCTGGGCACACTGCTGGGAAACATAAACCTGCAAATGCCTGTCATCTTGGGGGGCAGTTTGTGCTTGTTGTTGGGGCTGGTGATGGTTCGCATCATGCCAGAAACCAACTTCTCCCCTGCTATTGAGGAACGGCAGGGCTTGCTTAAAGACTTTGTCTGCCTGTTCAAGCTCAACCTGGGCTTTGTGAAAGGCGCACCTGTGTTGCTGGCGCTCTTAGCAATCACACTATGCGGGGGACTTGCCAGTGAAGGCTTTGACCGGCTCTCCACCGCTCATTTTCTGGATGACACGGTAATACCCGTTATCGGGCCGCTGAACAGCGTCACTTGGTTCGGTGTTATCAGTCTTATCGGCAACGGCTTAGGTATTCTGGCTTCTCAGTTGCTCATCGCCCGCATGGAGAAAAAAGGGACTGTCAGCCGAACCAGTGTGGTCATGTCCACCAGCGCCGGGTATATCCTGTTCCTGGTTCTCTTCGCGGTGGGGCGGAGCTTTTGGTTCATGTTGTTGGTGTTCCTGCTGGCGGGGCTTATGCGCACCATCAAGGAGCCTGTGCTGGCCGCCTGGATGAACGACCAAGTGGATGAGAAAATGCGCGCCACAGTCTTTTCCACCAGCGGACAGCTGGACTCTTTCGGGCAGATCATCGGCGGGCCTATTGTGGGGCTGGTAGCCCAGCAGGTGTCCATACCCTGGGGGCTGGTCTGTACCGCTTTCCTGCTGTTGCCCGCGCTGTTCTTAGTGCCGGTGGCGGGAAAGAAGCGGGATTGATATGGCATAGTTAAGTTTACTGACGAGCGGGAGATTACTTCCGCTCGTCTTCATTTAGTAGCGCAAAATTTGAGGACTCTTTATTTCCTTATTCGGTATAGCGGAGGCGGCTGTCAATTCGACATAATTTTCTTGTGATACTTTACCGTACATGAGCATTTGTTTCGTATTTGAAAGAACAAACTCACCAAATAAAAAAAACGATATTCGGGTGGGTTATTTTGTTATACCCTAAATTACCCTCTGAATTTGTTTTTAAATTTGGAGGGATTTTTTTATGTCCTTTTTTCGGGCAGTTATCTATCTGCTCATACGAAGCAAAATTTATCAATACATAGCATATCAGAGAACGGCAGGAAACCAGTTAAAAAAATTTCTGCCTATGCAACGGCACTTCCTGCCTTGAATGTAGAAGTACAATCTCCATACAACAGAATTAATATTTCCCATAACCGTAAAGGTCATAGAGCCTTTGCGGTTTTTCTTTTGTCGATTTTTGTTGGAAAGTGCCATAGGGCTATTAGTGGTGTTAGGTGTCGTTCGCCACCTCTCCATCTGGATTTTGAACATTTCAAAAATTCAGATGGGAGGTACTTACAGTGAAATACGCACCGAGAAAGGTATATATCAAGGAAAGCGGCAGATATGTGGAACTGTCCTATACGGATTTCTGCCGCCGCAGGGAATCCGACCAGACCTATATGGACAAGCTGTTTATCCCCATTCAAGGCTGTCTGCTTGAAGTCGTGAGGGAGCAATACACGGACTTCTACCGAGATAAGGAACGGTGGCGTTATCTGAAAAAATTAGATACGAAGAACAGCCTGCTTTCTCTGGATGGATTTACGGACAGCGAGGGGAAGCCTTTAGACTTTATCGCTGATGAAGCGGCAGACATTGCGGAAACCGTTGTCAATGCGGTTATGGTGGACAGGCTGAAAGCCGCCCTGCCTTTGCTGTCGGATAGTGAACAGGAATTGATACAGGCAATCTTTTTTGACGGACTTTCTGAGCGTGAAGTCGGGGCGAGGTTCGGCATAACCCAGAGCGTTGTGAACAAACGCAAAGCCAGAATCCTAAGAAAACTAAGAAAGATAATAGAAAATTAAAATTTAAGGCGTTCAGCCCCCTTGTTTTTTCCTTTGGGAAAATGAGGGGGTTTTTCTCTGCCCTCTCAATCAATTCTGATTGGAGGAAAAGAAGCATGGCATATAACCACGGACGGGAGGACAGGAAATGGCGTATCTGGAAAGAAGCGGAGGAAAAGCTGCTGCGTGAGTGCGGCGTTGATGAAGCGACCATTGAGCAGATACGCATTGCGGACAGGGCAGACTTCAATTCCAACAGGCGGTTTTACCGATGGACGAATGACATTGCGGAATACCTTGAGGACATGGCAGACAGGGAGCGGCAGACGGAAGTGGGTACGGTTGCGGAGTTACTGGACGAGATTGAGAGCGAAAATCTCTATCAAGTATTAGTCGCGGTGGACGGGCGTACCTTGAAAATCGTCCTGCTGAAAATGCAGGGGTATTCCACAAAGGAGATTGCCCCGCTCGTGCATTTGACGACTGGTGCCATCTATGCGAGGTTAGACCATCTGCGGAAGAAGCTACGAAAATTTTATAGCGTCTAAAACAGCCTGCCGTCCTGCGGGCTACTGGGTGAGGGATGGAAATCCCCTCACTTATTTTTTGCAGGAGGCAAGCGGGATGGCATACAGAGTTAAGGCGTACACGCTTCGGGAGGAATCCACGGAAAGCGGCACAAGGTATTTTATCAGCTTTAAGGACGGGCAGGGCAAATCCCACGAGTTGGAAGTGTCGGAACAGTTCTTTATGGAGTTTCGGCAGATGGAACGCAGGAACAGGAATCTCCTCCAATGGGACGAGCGGCACAGGGAGTTTTCGGAAGTATGGGACGAAACGCTGAACAGGCGGGCGTTGAAGCTGCCTAAGAGCATAGAGGAACAAATGATTGAGGCAGAACGGGCAGAACTGCTCTGTAAGGCGGTTGACGGACTGCCAGAGATACAAAGGCGGCGTTTCCTGCTCTACTACGAGTATGAGTTCAATTTTTACCAAATCGCCGCTATGGAGCATTGCACCGCTTCGGCAATACAGAAATCTGTTGCGATTGCAAAGGAGAAAGTAAAGGCGGAAATGAGGAAGTATCTCCAACCGTGACCGACACCGCCCGAAAAAGAAATCTGTTTTTTATTTGTGTGGGATTGGCGGCATTACATACTCTCACTTTTTCTTCGTGGGAGTAAATCTATTTTTAAGGAGGTCAACGCCTATGTGCAACGAAAACAAAAACACCGCCCGAAAGGAGGAAAGCCATGCAGAAGTTACAGACAGTCAACGCCGAAACGCTCCTTTATGAACCGCTTGAGAAGCCGTCCTTTGTGGTGGACAGCCTTATCCCCACAGGCTTGTCGCTGTTCTGCGGCTCACAGAAGATAGGAAAGAGCTGGCTCATGCTGAAGCTATGTTTATGCGTGTCGCAGGGACTTCCCTTGTGGGATATGCCGACAATGGAGGGCGACGTGCTTTACCTCTGCCTTGAGGACACGTTCTGCCGTATACAGGACAGGCTGTTCCGATTGACGAACGAAGCGAGCAGGCGGCTTCACTTTGCCGTGGCAAGCTGCAAGCTGTCAGACGGTCTTATCGTGCAGCTTGAAGATTATCTGAAAGATTACCCAAACAGCAGGCTTATTGTCATTGACACTTTGCAGAAAGTCCGTACAGCTTCAAAAGACAATGCCTACGCAAGCGACTATGGGGACATCTCACTAATCAAAGACTTTGCCGACAGGCATTCATTGGCGGTCATTGTCGTACACCACATCCGAAAGCAGAATGACAGCGATGTGTTCAACAAGGTGTCTGGGACGACAGGCTTAACGGGGAGTGCGGACGCTACCTTTGTTCTGGAAAAGGAGAAACGGGCATCCGACACCGCCAAGCTGTATGTGACGGGCAGGGACACGCCCTATCAGGAATACACGCTGCGTTTCCGTGATTGCAGTTGGGAACTTGTGGAGAGAAAAACGCAGGAGCAGCTTGCGAAAGAAACGATACCAGACGTCCTTTTTCGGTTGGTGGATTTTATGAGGGATAAGGAAGAATGGGCAGGCACGGCAACGGAGCTGTTAGCCGCTATGAGGGAAACGGAAACCATACCCACGGTGATTACGAAATGGCTCAATGAATACCGCACCACATTTTTAAATGAGAACCATATCGTTTATCAGTACAGCCGCAAAAAACACGGCAGGCAGATTTCGCTTGCAAAGCGGGCGGGTGACAGCGGTGACGGTGGTGACAGCGATATTGGGATACCCCCTGTTACTGTCATTGACGCTTAAAGCCGTGTAAAGCTGGCGACTCTGCCCTGCGGGTGACAGCGGTGACGGCGGTGACAGTGATTTTAGGATACCCTGCCGCTGTCATCCCTGCGGGAGAACACCCCGTAAACGCAAAGTGCAGGCGTAGGATTTACCCGCCCTTTTCGGCGTGTAAAACCACCCCTGCGGTCAGAAAAATCCTTCCGATTTTTCCGACTGCGTTTACAGGGTGTAACACACTACACTTTGCCCTGCAAAGTCGTGTGCCAGACGTTCCCTCTGGACTCCCTTATGGCAGGTCTTACGCCCTGCTTATCCTACGCTCCACGCTTCGGATAAAAGAATGGCAGCATGACGGTGACGGCTCTTGCGAGGGGGTATTCCAAAAACACCGTCATCATCGACATGACCGTCATGCAGGGAATAAGGGTGACAGTTGAGGCAGTCGGTAGGGGGTATCCCAAAACTGCTGTCACCGCCGTCACCGCTGTCACCCAAAGGGCAGTTTACCCGCCGAAGAAAGGAAGATGATGAATTATGCCCTATGCAATCCTGCGTTTCCAGAAACGCAAAGCGGGCGGCGTTGCGGCTTGCGAACGCCACAACGAGCGTAAAAAAGAAGCCTATAAAAGCAATCCAGATATAGATATGGAACGCTCGAAAGATAACTACCATCTTGTGAATCCGCCGAGGTACACCTACAAGAAAGAGATTAACCGCATGGTAGCCGAAGCAGGGTGCAGGACGAGGAAAGATAGCGTGATGATGGTGGAAACGCTTATCACGGCTTCGCCAGAATTTATGAACAGCCTGCCGCCCAAAGAACAGAAAGCGTATTTTACGATGGCTCTGGATTTCATTTCAGAGCGTGTCGGGGAGAAAAATATCCTCTCCGCAGTCGTCCACATGGACGAGAGAACGCCGCATATGCACCTCTGTTTTGTGCCGATTACACCAGACAATAAGCTGTCTGCCAAAACAATTTTAGGCAATCAAAAGAGCCTGTCCGAATGGCAGACCGCCTACCATGAGCGGATGTCCTCACGGTGGAATCAGCTTGAAAGAGGTCAGTCCTCAATGGAAACGAAGCGGAAACATGTCCCCACATGGCTCTATAAGTTGGGCGGCAGGCTTGATAAACAGTATGAGGAAATTGTGTCTGCACTGTCCGACATCAACGCCTTTAATGCAGGGAAGAAGCGTGACAAGGCTCTGGAACTGATTGCGGCATGGCTCCCAGACGTGGAGAAATTCTCAAAGGAAATCAGTAAGCAGAGTGCCTATATCAATAGCCTAAAGGAGCAAATCGGGCAGGAATCAGACTATGCGGGGCGTATGCGTGATGAAAAGTATGAGCAGGAACTAAAGGTGCAGAAAGCGAACCAGAAGATATTTGAGTTGCAGAGAACCAACGAGCAGATGGGGCGGCTGCTCTCAAAGATACCGCCCGAAGTGTTGGAAGAATTGCAGAAAAACCATAAAAGCAGAGCGAAAGAAAGGTAGATATGTGAATGAAGAAACAGGATTTTAAGGTGTTAAAGACCAAAGACTTGTACCCGTTTCCCGACAATCCGTTTCATGTGGCAGAGGATGAAACGCTGTCAGAATTAGCGGAAAGCATCAAGGAATTTGGCATTGTCACGCCGATAATCACACGCCCGAAAGAGGACGGGAACGGCTATGAAGTGATTGCAGGGCAGCGGCGTGTCCGTGCGTCTGAACTTGCAGGGATAAATACCGTGCCTGCGTTTGTCCTGCCCTTAGACCGTGACCGAGCCATCATCACCCTTGTAGACAGTAATTTACAGCGTGAGAATATCCTGCCATCAGAGCGGGCGTTTGCCTACAAGATGAAATCCGAAGCCATGAAGCGGCAGGGTTTCCGCACAGACTTAACCTCGTCACAAGTTGTGACGAAGTTGCGGACGGACGACAAGGTGGCACAGGGCTTCGGCGTAGGCAGGATGACCGTACAAAGATTTATCCGTTTGACGGAACTGATACCGCCGATTTTGCGGATGGTGGACGAGGGGAAAATCGCCCTCACGCCTGCGGTGGAACTGTCCTTTTTGAAGAAAGACGAGCAGGAAAACCTCTTTGCCACGATGGAGAGCGAAGAAGCAACGCCCTCACTCTCACAGGCACAGCGGATGAAAAGCCTAAGCCAGAGCGGGCGGCTTGACATGGATACGATATTTGCAATTATGACGGAGGAAAAGGGAAACCAGAAAGAAACCTTGAAAATCAACACAAGCAAGCTGAAAAAGTATTTTCCGAAGAACACAACGCCGAAGCAGATGGAGGAAACCATCATTAAACTTTTGGAGCGTGAATTGCAGAGGAAACGGGGCAGGGACAGCCGCTAATCTTCTCTTTTCGGGAGGTAAATGCAGAAAATTGAGGTATGAAGAATGAAAGAAATCCAGTATGAGATTGTAAAGGAAATCGCCGTATTGTCTAAGGGCGACAGCGGCTACACAAAAGAAATCAATCTTATCTCATGGAACGGAAGAGAGCCGAAATATGACATCCGCAGCTTTTCCCCGAACCGTGAGAAGTGCGGAAAGGGTATCACGTTGAACGCTGATGAAGCAGCAGCACTCCTTGAAGCATTACAGAAAGAAGTAAACAGCGGGGATTGATGGTATCTGATTGACAGGGCGGGGCGTTTCCAGACGTTCTCCTGCCCTGTCTGGAAAGGAAGATTTAAGTATGGGCGAGGATAAGAAAGCAGATAAAAAGAGAAAGCGTATCGTGCCGAAAGCACCAGTTCAGATGATAATCAGCCGTGAATATGTCGGCACGCAGACAGTCACAGAAGCGTTTATCCCGATTATTTCCGAGGATATTCGGAAGAAGATTGCCGAGGGCGACACCTTCGACAATGAGGGGCTGTCCGCTTAGAATGTACGCAATGGAACATGAAAACAGATAGGACAGATATGGAGGTTTTACAGTATGGCAGGAATAAGAATGGAGAACAAGATTTATGAAGTCGGCATGTACTGCCGCTTGTCAAAAGACGATGGCACGGATAACGAGAGTGCGAGCATTGCGACACAGAAATCCATCCTCACGGATTATGTGAAAAAGCAGGGATGGCACTTAGCAAAAACGTATGTGGACGACGGTTACTCTGGTACAAATTTCCAAAGACCAAGTTTCCAGAACATGATTAAGGACATTGAAAGCGGTCTGATAAACTGCGTTATCACGAAAGATTTATCTCGTCTGGGGAGGAACTATCTTGATTGCGGACTGTATCTGGAAGTGTTTTTCCCAGAGCATAATGTGAGGTATATAGCGGTCAATGACGGCGTGGACACGCTCAATAAATCCGCTATGGACATCACGCCTTTCCGCAACATCCTAAACGAAATGTATTCCGCCGATGTGTCGGTCAAGATAAAATCGGCGTACCGAGCGAGGTTTCAGCAGGGGAAATTCATGGGGACGACAGCACCATACGGTTACGTCAAAGACCCCGCCGACCACAACCATCTGCTGATAGATGACAAAGTTGCCCATGTGGTAAGGGAAATATTTGACCTTGCGTTAGCGGGCAACGGAATCGCCAAAATCCGCAAGCACATCAACAAACAGCATATCTTACGCCCCGCCGCTTATGCGGCGGAGCAGGGGGCAACAGGCTATGAGAGGTATTTTGAGGAGAATGAGGAGAACCGTTATATTTGGAGCGAGAACAGCGTAAGGGGCATTTTAAGAAGCCCGATATATGCGGGAAACCTTGCAGGCTACAAGCGGATTGCCGCCAACATGAAAAGCAAGAAACGCCCCTCTAAGCTGCCCGAAGAATGGGAAGTGATACCAGACACCCATGAGGGGATAGTCACGCAGGAGGAATTTGATACCGTACAGCAGCTTATTACAAGCCGCAGATTACCAGAAAACAAGGGCGGCTTTGAGAACATCTTTGCAGGCGTTATTAAGTGTGCGGACTGCGGCTATGCGATGCGGGCTATGAGTGCCAACAGGAGGAAACGCCCCGACATCATCGACTGCGTACAATATTCCTGCAATAATTATGGCAGATACGGTAATATCATGTGTACCGCACACAGCATTGAAGCGAGGGACTTGTTCAACGCTGTCCTCACCGACATCAACCGATTTGCGGATATGGCAGTCAATGATGAAAAGGCAGTGAGGGCGATTGAAAAGCGGCTCACGGAAACAGACCAGAGCAAGGCAAAGGCACTGGAAAAGGAGCAAAGAAAACTGAACAAACGCCTTGCAGAACTGGACAGGCTGTTTTCCTCACTCTATGAAGATAAGGTGATGGAGCGTATTACCGAGCGGAATTTTGAGATGATGTCGGGAAAATACCAGAAAGAACAGCTTGAAATTGAAGCAAGGCTGAAAGAGGTAACGGAAACGCTCAGCGACAGCTATGAGAAGACGCAGGGTGTCCGTGATTTCCTCTCCCTAATCCGCAACTATCAAGGCATTAAGGAACTGGACGCAACCATCATAAACGCACTTATAGACAAGATACTTGTTTCGGAACGTGAGAAACTTACAGACGGAATGGTGCGGCAGGAAATCAAGATTTATTATAAATTCATCGGCTTTGTCGGTGAATTACATATCACACCGACAAAGCGGTGGACTGCGTTAAAGCCTAAGAATTGTACGGTGTGCGGTGTTGAATATGTTCCCCGCTCTGGCATATCGAAGTATTGTCCTGCTTGTGCCAAGAAGATACAGAGGGAGAAATCAAACGAGAGCAAACGCAGGAGCAGGGAGCGAAACAGACAGGCATGTATTGAACTGTCCGCAAAAAATGACCGACTGAGGCGGGCAGACAGGTTGTGTTAGTTTTATAAAGTTTTGTTTATGATCTTCATAAATACATCAGAAAATAAACACAGTTTAGACACACTTCCCTTATATACTGTGTATTGTAAGAGTTTTTCATTTATTTGAATCCTCTCTCCCCTCATTTTTTGCAAGTGGTAATAAATCTTTCCCCGGTTTGTTACCACTTGTTTTTTGTTATAGCGACGAGTCAAGTGCAGTGTGCTTGCACAACTGCATTTGCCGACCGCTAATCACTGAGCCGATAGGCTTTTATCTTAAACAAAAATGTCAGTTTTAGTTTATAAACACATCAGAAAATGAACACAATTTAGACACACATCCCTTATATACTATGTATTGTAAGAGTTTTTCATTTATTTGAATCCTCTCTCCCCTCATTTTTTGCAA
>ENA-OXZZ01000306-OXZZ01000306.1-human-gut-metagenome-genome-assembly--contig:-NODE-306-length-17656-cov-8.430316_pt1 | contig 17656 bp, 5 predicted proteins | sample MGYA00244515_ERZ652815 | MGnify/ENA primary metagenome ERZ652815 (study PRJEB26926, sample SAMN06164594) | human gut metagenome | biome: ENVO:00009003; feature: ENVO:2100002; material: ENVO:00002003...
GCAGGGACGCTTAACGCTACACGTCCGCAGATTAGTACATATATCTCAGGTTAGTGGCGTTTTTTGAAAGGTAAATGTCAGTGCAGTTGTACCGATACACTCACGAAAATATTAATTCCTTGTCGTTGAGGAAAATGTTTTAGGCAGTGCCTGGCAATATATTTCACTTGAACGGTGTCTGTAGGGCACCGGTTTTTTGTATTATGTGCCGCTTTTGCGACCGTTCGTGCCGTTATAACAACCGTTCGTGCCAAAAAGTTGAAAATGAAAAGCGAATGAGTTATGATATAATTATAAAATTATAAGGGGAGAAGTATGCTCATCTGCGTTTGCGATACCGCAAACGAGGCGGAGATACTGAAAGCTAAAATAACACAAATCGCAACGGCGGCATATCGAAGAATTGCCTACAGGGTATGTCAGAGGTATGAGAGCTTTGCGAAGGAGTGTAAGACGGCTGACCTTATAATCGTGCTTGCCGACGGAGCGGACGGTATGGAGGGCGTTATTGCGGCAAAGAATGCCGACAGGGATACGCCTGTAATATGGCTGTCGGACGATGAGGGATTCGGGGCGCAGTCATACAGGCTTGGCTGTACCTATTTCCAAAAGAAGCCGATACCGCAAACGAGGCGGAGATACTGAAAGCTAAAATAACACAAATCGCAACGGCGGCATATCGAAGAATTGCCTACAGGGTATGTCAGAGGTATGAGAGCTTTGCGAAGGAGTGTAAGACGGCTGACCTTATAATCGTGCTTGCCGACGGAGCGGACGGTATGGAGGGTGTTATTGCGGCAAAGAATGCCGACAGGGACACGCCTGTAATATGGCTGTCGGGCGATGATGGATTCGGGGCACAGTCATACAGGCTTGGCTGTACCTATTTCCACAAGAAGCCGATACCGCTTGAAAAGCTGAAGGAGGCACTGCATAAGTGCAGGTGCATGGCGTAAGCACGGGTAAATCTACAGGAGGAAAAACATGAAGAAAAAATTTGTACGGCTCATAAGTGCGGTGCTGTCTGCGGCAATGACGCTGACGGCTGTACCATTATCGGCATTTGCCGAGGGTGAGGTGCAGGAGCATATACATGAGACCGCAGGCAATGGCAGTACGGTTATTACCGAAAAGCTCGACTTTGCGTCAAAGACAACAGACGAGAGCGGCAACGGCTGGAGCTGGGATTATGACACAAAGACGCTGACACTTGACGGAGTGAACATTCAGGCGACAACCGACAGTAAGAGCGTCGTAACAGTCCCCGACGGCACGGAGATAGTGCTGAACGGTAACAATACTATCGTACAGACCGATACCGGCGAAAGTGATACATACGTTCTCAGTGCCGTAAATACGAATACTACTAACTGTGACGGCACAATGACGATCAGCGGCGACGGTGTGCTGAATGCAGAGAACCGCTCTACAAGCAGTATGTCACGCTCTCTCGGCGGAACGACAATCCTGAACGGCGGTACTGTAAACGCAACAGGTAAAGTAGTTGCAGATTCGCTTGAGATACATAATGACGGTGTGCTGAACGCAAATGCGACAACTGCATCTTTTGAGGGTGTGGCTGTCAATGTCAGCCGTGGCATTACTGTTGACGGCAACGGCAGTCTTACTGCAGTAGGTTGTGCTAATGAATCTACGTTAAACAGTGCAATATTGCTTACCAGTAATTTCGACAAAATTTCCGTCAGCGAAAACGGCAGTATTACTGTGCCTGAAGGCAATGCAGCAAGAGTCGGAATATACTACAGCGGAAACAACGGCAACGGAATGGATGCCGAAATAAGCGGCGGTAAGGTCACTGCTTACGGTACTAAGTATGGCATTTACAAAGTAAACCTTATAATGAGCGGTACAGGCTCGGTTTACACTACGGGCGGTTCATACGCTATCGGTCAAACTTTGCCGGAAATAGACATGGATGAATTAATAGTAAGGGGTTCTGCCGATTTCAAGGCTGAGGAAAGTGCTGTGACAGGCGAGGTCAAGTATAACAGCGGCTATTATGAGATTGGCGGAGCGGACGCTAAGACGGTAGTTATAAAGCCTGATACTTCTCCCCGTATAATACTCGGCAAGCAGACAGGAATATTCAAGACGGAAGAGTTTGAAATAATTGAAGGCATGACTGATACCAAGCTCAAGGGTACGGTTTACTTTGATATTACTCTGAAGAATATGAGCGATGAAGAGTTTGCAGACGCAAGAGGCTATTTCGGCGGCGATGAACCCGATTTATCAGCAAGCATAATCAAGACCGATTACGGCTGGGTGTGCATGGTCTGCGATACCGAGTTTTCGGTTACATACGACACTGATAATACTCTTACAATAAAGTGCGGAGATATTGTATCCAATACCGTTCAGGTAAAGTCGAATGCAAACCGTTTCAACAAGGTTACACAGGGTGACAACACAAACAGAACGGTTTTCTATACAAACACTTCGCAGGAAGAGAAGGACAATTACAAGCTTGTAAGCACCTATACGGTTGACAGTGAAAGCATAAGCTATAACTGGTACAGTACGAACAGTGCATACAGTGCAGATGAGCTCGGTGCGGCAGTATCCGGAAGCAACGGCGAATTCAAGCTTGCGGATAATATTCCTGCCGGAAATTATGTTCTGTATTGCGATATAACCTATTCAGACGGTGACAGCACAGAAACTGTTACAGAAAAATTTACATTTACATATAAAGAATGTGCACATAAAAACGGTTATTCCGACGGTAAATGCACAAACTGCGGAGCGTTATGTGATCACAGCAATATTGATATTGACACGGGTAAGTGTAACGAGTGTGCGCATCAGTTTGTTGCTACAATCAGCACAGACGGCAGTGCGCCGACAGGCTATGACACGCTCGCAGACTGCCTTGACAGCATTACTGCCGAAACCGGAAACTATGTTAAGATCTATCAGGATATCGGCGATACATCGGCAACTGCAACTTTAGATACTATAGATGTAAAACACAATGTTATGATCGACCTTAACGGTCACAAGCTGAACAATATCAAGCTTGGGGTCAACAAAGACGTCACGCTTACATTAACCGGCACAGCGGGCAGTTATGTTACGCAGGTGTATGTTCGCAAAGGCGGCGGATCATTCATAATTGACAGCGAAGCAAATGTAGAATTTAATACAATTTTTGTTGAGGACAGTGCACGGCTTGCTGTAAACGATGGCGCAAAAGTAACTACAGAGCAGTTGACTGTGATAGCATCCGTGAATGATGACGGAACTACAACGACATCTGTAAAGCTCGCTACGGGAATGAAGTTAGGTGGGCTGACATATCATTGCCAAAACAATTCCGGAGTTCTGAAATTAGGCAATCTTCTTGATGTTACCCGGCAGGCACTGCGACGTGAAGATAACGGCAATTATCTTGATCTTTATAAAGAATATGGAAGTATGGGTTATTCCGTTGCGCTTACTGTTGTTGAGCATACTGACGCTGACCACAAATACAGCGATGGAACAGGCAAGTGCGAGGAGTGCGGAAAGCCCTGCGAGCATGGCGGCGATATAAACACGGATAACGGCATCTGCTCAATCTGCGGTGCGGTTGTGTCTGTCGCAATCTATACAAGTGCAGACGGAAACTTATCATCTTATTTAGATGCCGATGAGCTTCACTCTTTACTGAATGAATACAACGGAAGCGGCACGATAAAGCTGTTTAAGGATTATTCTAAACCAAGCGCTCAGTATGACTTATACGGAGAACTTACAATTGACTTAAACGGACGCCAATTTAATATCCGGAGTATTACTCCTTGCAAAAACGGAAAGCTTACGATCAAAAACAGCGGCAATCCGGTTATGCTCGGTTGTAATGTATATCCGACAAGCGACCCTTCCTACGCCGGCGGTACGCTTATAATAGACGGCGATGTAGTTTTAGACACTTCGATCTATGTATATGATTCGAGTACGGTTATACTGAATGCCGGTACATATCCAGCCGGACTTTACGCAAGGGACAGCAAGACATTATATGATATGCTCGGCGAGGGTAAGGCTTTCTTCAAGACTGACGGAACTCTTTTCAATGCAAGCGTTAAGGAAATATCAAGCAGTGAAACGCTGACAGTCAAAGACCACAGCCATACCTATGTTGACGGCAAGTGCGGCTGCGGATATGTTTGCCCTCACAGCGATGTTGACAGCGAAACGGGTAAGTGTACAGAGTGTGGATATCAGTATGCGGCTGTTATCGTAAAGGACGGGGCTGTAGCTTCCATTTATAAGGAAACTGAGATGGAAGCGGCTTTTGAAGCGGCTGACAGAGAAGCAAACACCAGCTGTACATTAAGAGTATACAAGAATTATACAGGCAGCTATACAACACTCAGCGGTAAGTTCACGCTGTGGATCGCTGAGAAAGCCAATGTAGGTACGTTAACTGTTTCGGGAGATATAACCGTTACGGGATCGGGAAAAAATAATCGTATTTATGGCGATTTCAAAGTAGCGAACGGCGGTAAGCTGACATTTGACGAAAAATGCGGCGCTATGGGAACTGTGTCGGTAGGTGCAGGTACATTTGACTGCTATAGTACATTTGCTATAACACTCAATATAAACGATGCAAGCAGTAACGTAATTCTTCACGGCGGAGCTTTCAAAACAATATGCTATAACGGCGGCGGGGACAGAGCAAACGCAGAAATACTGACTTTGTTGGCTGAGAACCGTATGTTTATGAAGTCTCCCAATCCTGAGCCGATAGACGGCTCAAAAACACTGTTGAAAGACGGTTTTGCAACAACTGTTATTGTAATACCACATGAAGATCACAGTTACGACAGCACAACGGGCAAGTGTACGATTTGCGGTAAGCGGTGCGGTCATACGGATGTTGACAGCAAAACGGGTGTATGCTCTACCTGCAAATATCAGCTTACTGCGGGCGTTTCGGGCGTGGGAACAGCGAAGTATTTCGATAATATAGACGACGCTTTTACTGCGGCATTATCGGCGGAAAACAACGGTTGTACGCTGACATTGTATAAGCACTGCGAGATAACACAGAACGCAGAAATCGGCAATACAACAGTTACTGTCGATGTGAACGGATATTCACTCGGCGGAGAGGCGGATATAAGTGTAAATAACGGTGGTGTGCTGTACCTTAAGGACAGCAGGAAAAGCACCTACTACGGATGCATAGACGCACCTTTTAGTGTAAACGGCGGTACGCTTATAAACGGTACTGCAGACGGCGGCAGTTCAGCCGCAGATGTACTCAATTTAGTCATTAACAGTGCTAAGTGTGTCGAAATATACGGCGGCATATTTGAGAATGTTTATATTGCACACGCAAGCGGTGTAGCTTTATACGGCGGAAGGTACAACACCATCTGCGGCGAGGAAAGCAACAGCACACCTGTAAACACTCTGCTTGCAAAGGGTTATGCATTTGCGACCGTACAAGAATTCACAACTCTCCCCGAAAGTATAGTTGACGGCAGTGCGGTGACACTCAGCAAAGGAATTAGAAAAGTCACGGTTGTAAAGCATACTCATACATACACCGAAACAAATACCAAGTGTGCGTGCGGTGCTGTGCTTTTTGCAAAGGTGACATCAGCCGACGGTACTACTAACGAATATTTTGACAGCATTGAAGATGGCTTATTATATGCCGATAAGGCTGAAAACAAGGGCTGTGTTTTCACTCTTGTAACAAGCGGTAAGATCAATAGTAGGGTTACGCTGTCAAACGGTCAGTTTACTATTACCACAAGTAATTATGGTACTATCTATGATTACAACCAGACAATAACTATTGACGGTGCAGATGTTATTGCTGAAGGTTATATGTTCATCAGGTGCAAGGTTAATGTGAAGAGCGGTTCTCTTACATTACCTGAGGGCTCAAGCGCCGGATTTGATAGTATTGCTATATCAGGCGGTACCGTAACTGTCAGCGAAGGCGTCAATGTTGACAATAATGCGGGTGCTGATAATTTATTTGTAAGCGAAGACGCAACTGACGCAAAGCTTACTATAGGCGGAGGTACTTACAGCAATATCAATCTCGGACAGTTTAAATTAAAGGACGTAATCGCAAGCGGTGTGCGTGTGATAAGCTACGACAATCCGACAGATCCGACTGCGGAGAAAACAGCAAAGGCTTTATTATACAGCGATATAGCCGAAAAAAATAATTTTGACTCCGAAAACGGAACTGTAAGCTATTATCTGGTCACAAAGTGCGAGCATAAGAATGAGGACGGCAGTTATGCCTTTAATGACGGCGTATGCAAATACTGTAACTCTGAGTTTGCCGCAAGCGTAAGCTATACAGACGGCGGCGAAAAGACAGAACTGTTCGGTGATATTTATGACGCTTTTGATAAGGCTAATGAGATAGGTACGGCTACTATAACGCTGTATAAGGATATTACAGACAGCGAAAGTAAACGGGACGTTACCGTTACGGGCAATGTAACGATTGCACTGAACGGTAAAACACTGGGTGGTCGTTATGGCATAGCGCGTATATCGGTATCTGACGGTGGCACGCTTACTGTAAACGGCGATGGCGATATGGATACACCTATTTACGTTAATGAAAACTCAAAATTAGTCATTAACGGCGGTGGATACTTCAATTCTGTGTCAGTTAAAAAAGGAGGCAACGCAGAAATAGGCGGCGGCACTATACGAGGTCTGTCCGTTCGCGGTAACGCAAAACTCAGCGGCGGTAAATTCAACGACATCGAGATACTTAACGGCAATCTTGAATCTGTTCTGGCTGACGGTTATGCTTATAAAGTGGACGGCGGTGCATGGCTTTCAATTGCAGAACGTGCAGAGAGCGTTTATAGCAGTTTGAATAACAACGATAAACCGTTGAGTGTAGAAGAAGCGCCGATAAAGAGCGCAAGTATTGCGTGGTACGGCGGAGGAACTCCTGTTGTATACCGTAACGGAGCGAAAAATTTAGACGTCAATGTTACATACGAATTGGCGGACGCTTCAAAGCAGATAACCTATTCGGACTATGTAAACGGCAATAATCACAGTAAAGATTCTGAGTTTTCTGATAACTGGTATACGGTATTCGGTTATAAAATCGGTGAGATTGTAGCGGAAGACGGTGAGGTTGAATATTACACTGTACTGAAGTGTGACGGATACGAATATAAGTCGAATGTGCTTAAGCTTACACTTGCGACCTGCTCGCACCCGGAGGATAGCTTTACCGAGAAAAACAACGACGGAGGGGTATTCTGTGGTATATGTGGTCTCAGAATGGACGCTCAGGTAATAAAGGCTGACGGTGAGCCGTTAGGCTATGCGGATATAGAGAGTGCCATAAAGCTGGCACAGGAGAACGAGGGCAGCACTGTAAAGCTGATTTCTGAAGGAGTATCTACTTCTAATATATCCATTACCGTGACGGGCGGCAAGTTTACTGTTGACTTTAACGGTAAAGAGGTATATTATAATTCCGATGTCAAAGGCGGAGACGTGACTTTCACTTCTTCGGTAAAACAAGCCGATGCAGAAAATCTGCTAAGCACAATCAATGTAAACGGAGCTGACGCTAAGGTTACAATTGACGGTAAAATCAAGCTGGGAAGAGTAAGAACATTTAGCGGTACGCTTACAGTAAACAGTACCGATGGCTATATTGATGAACTGTCAACAGAAGGCGGAAAGACTGTTATAGACGGTGCAAGAATCGGTGCACTGAGAATTTTCGGCGGTGAAGCGGTCATCAATGATGTTAATGCCGATTCTTTAGCTATGTTTGACAACCGCTCCGGTGAAAGCGAATATAACATCTCTATCGTAAGCGGTAGGTTCGGCAGTTTCACTTGCAATGCAGACAGCGGTTATAATATAGGCAAGGTGATGGCGAGCGGAAGCAGCGTATTTGAAAAGGGAGAACCTTGTTATTATGACAGTGTTAAAAATCGGACCGAAGGTACTGATTTAGTCTTTGGTGTATGCGACCATAAAAACAATATGGGTCGTCCTAATTTAAACGATGCAAATGTTTGCAATTACTGCAATGAGGAAATCGTTGCAACTGTAAGCTATACGGCAAACGGCGGCGAAGAGACGGATCTGTTCAGCGATATTTATGACGCTTTTGACAAGGCTAATGAGGTAGGTACGGCTACTGTAACGCTGCAGAAGAACATCACGGACGATATTACAGATACGATAGCTGTTACAGGCAATGTTACGCTTGAACTGAACGGTAAAAGGCTCTCACAACCCGGTACTGATGTATGGTATTCCATAGAAGTAACGAGCGGTAAGCTGACCGTTAACGGCAGTGGCTTAATAAAACGTGTTGCCGTTTGCAACGGCAGCAATGCGGAAATCAACGGTGGTACTTTCTCTGACTTCATAATTAAAGACGGCGGTAACGCTGTAATTAAAGGCGGTCAATTCTACAGCTTACAGGTTTACGGCGAGGGCAGAAACGTAGGACAGCTTCTTGCGGACGGCTATGCCTATTGGAGTTTTATCGATTCCGGCATCTGGTCTACTATTGCAGAGCGTGAAAAGCAGGATATAGCTAATGTAGAAGTAAGGACAGCGCCGATAAAGAGCGCAACGGCGACAGCAAATAAGACTGTGCTGTACCGCAACGGCGGAGGTGCACGGCAGATCTCATTTAAATTCAATGTTAAGACAAGCGACGGATACACGGTAAGTGATGCCAATAAGGTCACAGTCGGTTTATATGTCGGCGATACCTTAATAAGAGAGAGCGACTTCGGCGGAAATTCATCTACGTTTGCAAATGCAAGTGAAATTTCCGATACTGACGGCACTGTAAAGGCACATCTTGTTATCACGCTGAACGGATATGAGTATGTGACGAATGATGTCGAGTTTGAAATGGCGACCTGTACGCATCCGTATGACGCATTAACGACAGACGAGTATGATTACTATCGTTGTTCGTTATGTGATGCCAGCATAAATGCGATACTTGTTAAAACAAACGGCGACAAGGCATGCTATACCGACAATGTGCCCGAAGCATTTGAAGCGGCACAGCTTGAGGAGAACAACGGCTGTACATTAGAATTATACAGAGGTGTGAACAGAGACTGTGAGATCACACAGGGCAGCTTTACCGTTTTATTCAAGAAAACGGGAAGTGCATCTGCTGTGATCAAAGTAAGCGGCGGAAATGTCAAGATCACGGGAGATGACGGCTGTACATTATCGAAGTATCCGGGAAGCTCGGTGGGATATCTCATAGCTGTAACGGGCGGCACGGTAACGTTTGATGACATAACTATCAACGATGACAGTATCAGCGTAAGCGGCGGCAAGACTGTTATAAACGGCGGTACTTATAATAAGCTGAGCGTCAGCGGAGGTACGGTCACTATAAACAGCGGTACATTCAGCAGCATAGATGTAAGCGCAGAGGGCAAGGCACTGAAAGATCTGCTCGGCGAGAACAAGGCGTTTGCGACAAGCGACGGAAAGCTGTTTGACGCAAGCAAGGTTTCGGAAAGCGATAATTCACTTACGGTAATCGACCACAGCAAGCATGTGTATGACGAAACAGGAAGGTGCGGCTGCGGTTATCAGTGTGCACACAGTGAGATCAATGCGGAAGGTGTATGCAACGAGTGCAATGCAAAGATGTATGCTGCAGTCACTGTAAAGAGTGAGACCGGAACAACGGTAAAATACTTTACAAAACTTACGGAAGCGTTTGAGTTTGCGGCAAAGAACGAAAACAAGGGCTGTACGCTGAAAATGCTCAGAGATTTCTTCGATAGAAATACTGACATTAACGTAAACGGCGGAGAACTTACTGTCGATATGAACGGCTTTGGTGTCTATATCAATAGCTTTAACGGATCCGGAACCCAAATCACTATACGCAGTGACAGTAAGTGTACTTTTGGGGTTGAAAATGGATTTAGCATGGACGGCGGCACTGTTACTTTCTCGGGAGAGGTCAGCGTAGTTTGCCAGAATGTGAAATTAAATGCCACATACTTCTCCTCCTATGTTGAAACGCTGAAAATTGACACGCTGATTTTAGAAGACGGTGTTCTGCTTAAACAGCTGGCAAGTATCACGAATGCTAATATCGCTAATATAGACTGCTCAAGTGAAATTTATCTTTATCAAATTTTAGCGAGCGGCAGCCGTGTCGATTCTCAGCTGTACAGCGCTCTGAAAGCAAACGCTTCGTCAAACTTCGATAACGTAAGAATAATAAGATGCGACCACCCGGACGGTGTGGGCAGAGATAACCGTTGCATATACTGCAATTCATTGATCGCTGCAAGCGTAAGCTATACCGAGAACGGAGCGGAAAAGACAGAATATTTTGTTAAGGAAGATCTGGGAAAGGCGTTTGCCAAGGCAAACAGCGTTGCAAGTGCAACAATAACAATGCTGATGTCTTCCGTTTATGATACAGACTACCTCCCTGTTACAGGTGATGTTACACTTATTGCAAATGGCGATAACGCCATCTTGTATAATACAGTAAAGGTCGCCGATGGCGGTAAGCTGACACTTAGGGGCAACGCCAATATTTTCGCTGTAATTGCCGAGCCGGGCTCCAGGTTGACTGCCGAAGAAGCCACAAGAATCGCATATCTCACCGTAAACGGCGGAGATGTTAAGCTCAGCGGCGGACAATATGATAACATTACGGTAAAAGATGGCAAGATAACAGATATTCTCGGCAACGGCTATGCGTATAAGAAAACAGAGGGCGGTGCATGGCTGACGCTTAAAGAACGTGAGATGTCGGAAGCAAGCGGTGTTACCGTTGCTAAGGCACCGATAGTACAAGCAACGCTTAGCACAGAAATAAACAAGCTGTATCGCAACAGCAACGCAAACCCCACGCTGAAGTTCAACCTTGCTCTTGCTCACGGCTCGAACCTGAACGACTCGTATGTAAGTAAGAGATACGGTATAAACTCCTATGTAAGCGGAGATATAATTTATAGCAGCTTAAGCGCACTTGTAAAGGACGCTAAATTGTCGGCAGACGAAATAATTGATAAGGCAGGCGACAGCGATGCTGCCGAGATATACTTCGTAGTTACTACCGGTGACGGCTATGAAATAAAGTCGAACACTGTAAGCATAGACCTTGTTGACTGTGATCATTCTCAGGTGGTCGATCCTACAGCGGACAAGGAAACCGCAGGTAATATTACTAAGCCGACATATTGCGAGATATGCGAGAGCAAGTTCAATGCAAAGATAACAAAGGGCGACGATGTCAAGTATTATAACGATCTTGACGAGGCTGCGAAAGACGCTCAGAAGAGCGAAAACGAGGGCTGTACCTTATATCCGCTTTATAACAAGAACGGATACGGCGGTCAGTTAGTCATAACCGAAGGTAACTTCACGCTCAAGTACGCAGTTCGTACAGCGTTCTCACGTCCGATCATCATAAACGGCAAGGCAAAGCTGACGGTTACGGGACGTTGTGCGGTGACAGCGTTTGAGAATCAAGACGCATTCATAGTGAGGGGCGGTGATGTCACATTTGACGGGCTTGCAACAGGCAGCAATGTGACCATAAACGGCGGAAATGTTACAATGGCCGCAAACAATATAAATTGCCTTACTATAAACGGCGGTAATGTATCCATTTCGTCAGGTGGGTTTGCCGAAATCATAACTAAGGTCAGCAATAAGGTGATAGCCGATTATATCGATCCCGGCTTCTGGGTACAGGACAGAGGAACAAAAGAGTGGATAGATATATACAGTCTTAATAAGGCAACGGCGTCATCGACAAGCGGCCTTACGGTACGGGTGTGTCCGATGCAGATAATTCAGCCGAGGAATAATGTATATTACACCAACGGCTATTATCCCGGCGACATACCGTCACTTCAAATAAGTGCAGTGCCGTGGTATTCAGGCGAGGTCGACGCAAATGTTGCTTATCAGTGGATCGGCATTGATGAAAACGGCTACGAAACAGTGATAGAGGGCGCTACAGACAGAAAGCTGTCGCTCGAAAATCTCACAACGGGCAGGTACTACTGCCGTCTTACCTACAGCAATGCTACAACGGCGGGAGTTTCGATGAAGTCGGACGTTGTAACGGCTACGATAACCGAATGTGAGCATTCCGGAGGAGAGGCTACCTGCACCGAAAAGGCAAAGTGTGAAATATGCGGTGCGGAGTATGGTGAAACGAAGCCGCACAGCTATGCACATATAAAAGCGCCTGAGTATCTTAAATCTGCGGCAACCTGCACTGCAAAGGCTGTATACTATACTTCCTGCGCAGAATGCGGACTGTCAAGCAAGGGTACAGACGATGAGGCTGTTTTTGAGTATGGCAATTTCGGACACAAGTTTACACAGTGGAAAGGCACAGATGCAAATTGCACCGAAAACGGTTATAAGGAAAGACACTGCACCGAATGTGACTATAAACAAACGCAGACTATCAAAGCCAAGGGTCACCAATTCGGTGAATGGAAGGTAACAAAGAAAGCCGGTTGTCTGACTGACGGAGAACAGACTGCAGTGTGTACAGTATGCAATCATAAGGAAACAAAGGTTATTGCGGCAACAGGACATAAGTACGATACAAGCACGGTAGATCCGACATATTCCGAAAAGGGATATACGCTTTATAAGTGCCGTTTATGCGGAAGCTCATATAAGAGCAACTTTACCGATATACTTGAGATGCCTGTGGCGGAGGGCTTTAAAAAAGACTCTGCAACAGATACTACAGTAACTCTTAAATGGGACAGATATGCCGATGCAGACGGTTATATTGTAGAATGGTATATCGACAATGAGTGGAAGTCAAAGACGATTGAGGGAAATGAAAATGTATCTCTGACACTGGACGGTCTTAATGCAGACAGTGTGTACAAAGTCAGGATAAGAGCGTACAGCGGCGATAATTACAGCGATTATATTTATCTCAATGTATCTACAACGTCTTCGACGATAACGGACGATCCTTCTAAGGACAACGCAAATACCGGTGCTGAAGGCATTGCAATAGTTGTGGACGTTGCAATTCTGGCTACGGGTACTTTAATAATCACGAAAAAAAGAAGAAAGTGATTTTTGTTAAGGTAAACGTTTGATATGTGCAAGAAACCCACGCATTTCGGTGCGTGGGTTTCGTTCTGCAACGACAAAATATGCAGGTAAAGCGATTTTGGATAATATGAAACAGCCGTAAGCGAGAGTGCTTACGGCTGTAGTTTGTTTATTGCTTTTTTGTGATGCCGCCGTTTCGCTGTCCTGCGGTAAGCAGAATTTTGAAAAAGGCGAATCCGGTGCGGCTTACTTGAAGTATCTGTTCAGCAGACCCTCGAAAGCCTTGCCGTGACGGGCCTCGTCCTTAGCCATCTCGTGAACTGTGTCGTGGATAGCGTCAAGATTTAACTGCTTTGCTCTCTTAGCAAGGTCAAGCTTGCCCTGTGTAGCGCCGTGCTCTGCGGCAACTCTCTTTTCAAGGTTTTCCTTAGTCGATGCACTTACAACATCGCCTAAAAGCTCTGCAAACTTTGCAGCGTGTTCAGCCTCTTCCCAAGCTGCCTTTTCGTAGTAAAGACCTACCTCGGGGTAACCTTCTCTGTGAGCGGCTCTTGCCATAGCGAGATACATACCTACCTCTGTGCATTCGCCCTCAAAGTTAGCCTTTAAACCTGCGATGATCTCTTCATCCTCAACTGCCTTTGCAATGCCTACCTTGTGCTCGTCTGCAAATACAAGCTTATCGTTTTCCTTAAGCTCTGTGAACTTGCTGCCGGGAACCTTGCACTGGGGGCAGAACTCGGGAGGTGTATCTCCCTCATGAACGTAACCGCATACCGGACATACCCACTTTTTCATAGTAAATTACCTATCCTTTCATAGCATTAAAATCTTTATTTCCTTATTGTTGTTGGTGAAATCAGTAACGTTTACTGATTTGTTGATTTTATTATAACCGATACTTCGGCATTTGTCAAGAGGTTTTTGAAAATTTTTTTGTAAAAATTAGGTTAGTTAGGACTTACTCGGGCGGCTTGGGAGGAGAATTACCGTTTTCAGCCGAATAAATGCCTTTTGTGCCTTTTAATTGCAATTGCCGAGAAAAACGATTATAATTAATATGTGAGAATATGGTTATAATTACGGCTAAGAGAAAAGGAGAGCTTATGAGAAAAACAAGCGAAAAGATATTACGGACACTGCTTGCGGTATCGGTACTTGCAACGGCTGTGCTTTCGAGCGGCTGCCTTGACGATGAGGAGGAGATTTCCGACAGCACGGCAAGCGACAACAGACAGACGAGTGACGGCGGCAATTCGGAAAGCAGCGAAGGCAGTGATAATAAATATGAGGGAAGTGTTACGGGCAGTCGTGCGTCAAAGCTGACGTTCAGCGGCTCGGACGGGATAAGCATTACGAGAAAACAGCGTGAAGCCGAAAAGCCTATGGGTGAGGACGGCACACAGACGGTATTCGTGTATATGTGCGGAAGCGACCTTGAAAGCGAGAACGGGCTTGCGAGCGGCGACATTGAGGAAATGATCGCAGGGTCAAAAAGCGGGAACGTGAAGTTCGTCATTCAGACGGGCGGTGCCGGAGCGTGGGCGGATACATACGGCATCTCTGCCGAAAAGACACAGCGTTATGTTGTAACTGGCGGAGAAATAAGCCTTATCGATGAAAAAGAATCTGTCAATATGGGCAAGGAGGACGTGCTTGTCGATTTTCTCAGCTGGGGTATAGAAAACTATGCGGCGGCTAAAATGGGGCTTATCTTCTGGAACCACGGCGGAGGAAGTATAAGCGGCGTGTGCTTCGACGAGCTTAACGAGAACGATTCGCTGTCGCTTGAGGAGATAGACACTGCACTTACCTCAATATACGATAAGATGACGGATAAGTTTGCGTTCATCGGCTTTGACGCTTGCCTTATGGCAACGATCGAAACGGCGAATATGCTTGTTCCGCACGCAGACTATATGTTTGCGTCTGAGGAAACGGAGCCGGGTTACGGCTGGGATTATACCGAGATAGCAGGCTTTATGGAAAGTAATCCGACAGCGGATACAGCAGAGCTTGGAAAGACGGTCGCTGACAGCTTTATGGCATCGTGCGAGGCTATCGGTGCAGGCGGCGAGGCTACGCTTTCGATAACGGATCTCAGCCGAATAGACGAGCTTGTAAAGGCAGTGAATGACGCCGCCGAGGAAATGAACGATATTTCTTCCGACCCTGCACTGCTTGCAAATGCGGTAAGAAGCATCTATAACGTAAGAGCATACGGCAGTAACAACGATACAGAGGGATATACCAACATGGTGGATCTCGGCTCTATGATAGCGGCTACGGTATCGGGCGACAAGGCGGACAAGGTTATGTCGGCGCTTGAAAAGGCGGTAGTGTATAACATCTACGGCGAGGACAAGGACGGCTCAACGGGGCTTTCGACCTACTATCCGTTCGGCGTTTCAGGCTCTACTGAGCTTGCCACATTCGGCAAGGTGTGCGTAAGCCCGTACTATATGACGTTTGTTGACAGAATCGCATACGGCGCACAAAACGGCAGTACGGACGGGTACAGCGGTGAAAAAACATGGCTTGCGGACGGTGCGGTGTACTGGAGCGACGGGGATTATTCCGACTACGAGAGCAACTGGGAGCATTACAACAACAAGACCGACAACATGGGCTTCTGCGGTGATAAGAGCAGTGTGCAGATAGATGTCGGCCCTGTGCTTGACGATGAGGGAACGTTCTACTTCAATGTTACGGACGATACTATAAACAACCTTGCGAGCGTAAACTGCTCGGTTTACCGTGTTGACGAAGAAACGGGTGAGCTTATCGAATTCGGTGTTGACCAGAGTACAAAGGTTGATTTCTCATCAGGACTGGTCGAGGATAATTTCAGCGGGCAGTGGTATATGATTGAGAATAATCTTATCCCTATGTTCATAGTGGAGAAGAACGGAAATAGCTCGGTTTACACATCTCCCGTAAAGCTCAACGGCAAGGAAACAAATCTGCGTATAGCTATGACGCAGGACGGCAATGCGTATGACATAACGGCGCTTGGAACATGGGACGGCGTAAACGAAAACGGCGAGTCGGCAAGAAGCGTTGTTCCGCTTAAAGAGGGAGATGTCATAGTGCCGATATTCAACACCTACGACAGCGAGGGTAACTTTGCAGGCAAAGCGGAGGGCGATGAATGCACCTACAGCGGCGACAATATGATAGAGTTTGTCAATCTGCCTGCAGGCGACTACAGATACAGCTTTGTTATCAACGACATTTACGGAAATGTGTGCTATACCGGCTTCACGGTATTTACGACAGACGATGACGGGAATGTGTTCTTTACGCCGGAGGAATAAGCAGGACGGCAAGCCGTATCAAGCGGACGCTTCTCTTTTATGGTAAAATAAATTCAGTCGGAAAGGCGGAAGAAAGCTGTAAGGGGGAAACAGATGAGTGAGATAAACGAATGGTATATGAATATTCAGAATATCGTTGACGACATAGACAGGTGTATAAAAAGCGGCAAGGACGAAAGGCTGACACTCGGCAGGCTGTCGCAGACGCTTGGCTACTCGGAATACTATGTTTCAAGGAAATTCAGCGAAGTATCGGGAATGAAGCTCAGGGATTATATGAGATACCGCAGGCTTGCTTTTGCGCTGAGGGAACTGAGAGATACCGACAAGGGCATACTTGATATTGCGCTTGACTATGGCTTTACATCTCATGAGGCGTTCACAAGGGCATTCAAAGCGGCATACGGAATTACTCCGAGCGCTTACCGCTTACACCCTGTGCCTGTAATTCTCCGCACGGCTATAAGACCTTTCGACTGCTATCTTTTAGGCATAGGAGGAACAGGTATGGCACAGACAAACAGTGATATTAAGGTGTATTTCGTAACTATCCCGGCTCATAAATTCCTGCATATCAGAAACTACGAGAGTATAGGGTATTACGACTTCCGGGAAAAGCAGAGTCACATTCCCGGACAGGACTGCGAAACTATATGCGGACTGCTTGACAGCATCAAGGGCAAGCTCGACGATATGGGCGGCGATGAGGCAAACAGCGGAAGCGGTCAGGTGATGGCGTACATAAACGAGCCTGAGGGAAGAATATGCAGCTGGGGCATTCCGCTGGCTGAGGCTTACGGCGTAAGGCTTCCTGCCGACTACAGCGGAGAGATACCAAGGCAGATGCAGATCATGGACGTGCCTGAGGGCGAGTATATCGTATTTGAACACGGACCGTTCGACTTTCAGACCGAAAACAGTGCGGTTGAAGCAAAGATAGAACAGGCTATGAAGGACTTTGATTATGAAAAGTCGGGCTATGAGCTTGACAAAACGCAGGGCAGGGTGTTCTACTTCTATCACGACTGCAGGAGATACTGGAAGTATATAAGGCCTGTGAGGAAAACCGGATAAACGGAAAACCGCCTTTTAATCGGGGCGGTTCTCAGACTGTAGAAAAACCTATATAATTTTTGAAAATGGGGTTGAGGGGCGTAGCCCCCAACAGGGACTAGGGGCGGTAGCCCCAGCGAAATAGCCCCTTCCCCGGGGAAAGGGGTTTTCGGCAAGGATGCCGAAATAAGGACACACCAAGCTTTGCA
>ENA-OXZZ01000313-OXZZ01000313.1-human-gut-metagenome-genome-assembly--contig:-NODE-313-length-17482-cov-11.737362_pt1 | contig 17482 bp, 10 predicted proteins | sample MGYA00244515_ERZ652815 | MGnify/ENA primary metagenome ERZ652815 (study PRJEB26926, sample SAMN06164594) | human gut metagenome | biome: ENVO:00009003; feature: ENVO:2100002; material: ENVO:00002003...
ATTTATTTGTGATAAATAAAAATTATTCATATCTTTGCGACAATAAATAACATAACAAAAGTGCAATAACGTACGCGAAAGTCCGCCGGCTGATTGAAAATAGAGCAGATAAGTGCAAAATAGCACTTGTCGCAAGCAGGATTTGCATATTGTAAGCACACCGCGCACGCCTTAAAATAGAACACACGGGATTGAAATTAATCCCGATTTTGTGTATAAGTGATCGAAATCAGTACTGCATTGAATAACGATATAACAAAAAATAACTTTAAAACCATGAAACAGATCCTCGCATTATCAGCAGCCGCCATGCTGCTTGGAGTTGTCTCCTGTTCGCAGGAGGATGTCGTCGGCCCGAAGGGTGACGGCAACGTGACATTCACTGTCACTATTCCGGAGAAAATGGGTACACGTTCGTTTGCCGACGGACTTACCGCCAACGACCTTCAGATGGCGGTGTATGACGCCGAGACCGGCTCGCTTGTCATGACGCCTGCGGATCAGAAGTTCAGCGAGGCAGCCTCAGGCTCCCTTACCACAACCGTATCACTGAACCTTGCTTCCGGCCGCAGCTATAAGATTGCCTTCTTCGCGTAGAACAAGGATGGCGGGGCATATACCTTCAATGCTGACACTAAGACCATAACCGTCAGCTATGGCGCGATGGCCACTACTTACAATACCGATGCGTTCGACTGCTTCTATACGCTGTACGAAACCGGCGAGATCACCGGCGCCATCAATCATGTTGTGACGCTGAAACGCCCCGTTGCACAGGTTAACTGGGGAACATCCGACCTGGCCGAGCCGGCTGTCGTTGATCCCAACGCATACGGAGCGGATGCCGCCAACCTTGTCTCGGAGGTGTCGACAAAGGCATACACCACGTTCGACATGTTCAGCGGTGATGTGACAGGCGAAGCCGAGGAAGTGACGCTGCCGTATCTGGCACGTCCGGCAGACACGGAAAGATTCCCCGTCCAGCCCGATAAATACGCATACGTCTCCATGCAGTACCTGTTGGTGCCCGCAGCGTCGTCGGTGATTGACATCACTCTCAAGACGGCCAACAGCGCCACGGCCGAAAAGTCGTTGAGCACGGTGGCAGTGACCAATGTGCCCGTGCAGGCCAATTACCGCACCAACATCTACGGCGCGCTCCTGACAAATCCCAATTATTTCACTGTAACCAAGGATGAAAACTGGAACGACAGCTATGATTTCCCTGTTGTGCCGGTAGAAGTGAAAAGCAACGAGGAGCTGGTAGCCGCATTACAGAATGGCGGAAACTATGTGATACCGGAAGGCGAGAGCCTGACCATGCCCGATGTAACCACGACCGTACAGTTGTCAAAACCTCTGAAACTCAATGTCGAAGGTACGATGAATCTGACAGGAGTCGGTAATGCTGATTCTCCTAATGCCGCAGACAGAATAAGGAATCTTACACTGTTAAATGTGGCCAGCTATGTTGAATTGACAGGTTCCGGCACTATTGAAGCAAATGGTGGAGACTTCTTGTTCCATGTCACCAAAACAGGAACACTTAACATTGATGGAGTTGATATAGTGTATAACTGTACCGAAAACGCGTCAAACAGAGCGGCAATCAATACCGGTGTCAATCCCGTGACTGTGAAAAACAATACCATTACTACAAACTGTACGGCAGTGCGTCACAACAGTTCCGGTACACTCACAATGGAGAATACTACAATAAATGTAAATCTCCGCAGTGATGGCGGCAATATGTGGGGCGCCATAGAGTCAAAAGGGGCTGTGAACCTGACAAATGTAAAGATTAACAGTAAGGCACGGGCTATTGAGATAGATGTTCAGCCAGTAGATAAACCATTTGATGCTATGCTGAAAGACTGTGAGTTCTATGCTGAAGCTGACCGTGTACTTTATGTATCTTCGGCGTGGGTTGCAGGTTCAAAGCTGACGATAGACGGTGGCAAATACTCTTGCAAGAATACAACCGGCACAGAATATAAAGCACCCATCGTTTTCGATAGCAACAGAAGCGGCAAGAAATTTGACTGCAACATTATTTCCGGTGAATTCGTGAAACAGCCGTGGGGATTCCAGCATGGTACATGGCCTGATTGGATTGACGACGATCCCTCGGTATATCTTGCTCCGGGATCGGTATGGGAGGAGATTACCCCCGCCGCAACCAACCCGGTATATACCTGGCGAGTAGTAAAGCAATAATAGCGATGCCGAGATTCAGGAGGCTGTGCCGTCGCGGCGCAGTCTCCGTCTCAGCGTATTTATATGCAAAATCCCCTGAATCCGGTGTAATATTAACCTGTTACCGTGAAGAAATATATTCTAACAATACATACGTGCATCCTTGCACTGGTGCTGGCCACAGGCATCAGCGCGTCGGCGCTCAGCCGGGATGAACACGAGTTCGCGTCAGGCTTCAGCATCAACAAGAGCAGCCTGGTGATTGACGACGGCCTGGAAAGTCTGGGGCGTAAGGTCGCCGACTGGCACAAGGCCGGTCATCTCGAACGGTTTGATGTGTGTGGCTACTCGTCGCCCGACGGGCCTTATGCCTTCAACGCCCGGCTCGCCGCAGATCGTGCCGAAGCGGTACGCAGGTATTTCAACCGGTACTGGGGTATCCCGGTTTCGCTGATCAACGTCAGCAATGTGGCCGAAGACTGGGATACGACCCGCGAGCTGATAGCCGCCGGCGACATCGCCGACAAGGACAGTATTCTTGCCATCATCGACAACGAGCCGGACTGTGACCGCCGCGAGGCTGAGTTGCGCAGTTATGACGGAGGCAACGCATGGCGCCGGCTGGCTGCCGAGGTATTCCCGCAGGTGCGCCGTGCCAGGATTGTGGTAGTCACCGACGACGGAGAGTTAGAGGCTGTCCTGACCGACGAAGGCACCGCGATCGGGCATGTAGAAGAACCCGTTGTGGAACAGCCGGCGGCAGAACCCGGGGATGATGTTTCCGTAGCAGCCGACACGGAGCCGGTGTGGCAGCGCCACGCATACCTCAAGACCAATGTGCCGGCATGGTTCCTGCTCTGGCTCAACCTCGCGGGCGAATACGATATATCCAAGCACTGGAGCGTAAACCTCTCCATATATTACAGCGGCTTCGATTACTTCCGGCGCACTCGCAAGTACCGTACGTTCGCGGTGATGCCCGAGGTGCGCTACTGGTTCCGTCCCGACAATCAGGGATTTTTCGTAGCCCCGCATTTCGGATTGGGATGGTACAACGTGGCGTTCGAGGGCGCATACCGTTATCAGGACCATGACGGGCGCACCCCGGCCATCGGCGGCGGCGTCAACGCCGGTTTCCGCTGCAACATCAGCCGCAACAAGCGGTGGCGCATGGAATGTTCCGTAGGTTTCGGCATATACGCTCTGGACTACGATATGTTTGTGAACAAGGCCAACGGGCTGTTGGCCGGCCGCAAGAAGCGTACGTTCTACGGCATAGACAATGCCGCCCTGTCGGTGTGCTATATGTTTGACGTCAAGAAGAAAGGAGGCCGGAAATGAAACCTCATGTCCTCACGTCACTGACATTCCGGCTCCTTGCCATGGTCTTGACGCTGGCGGCCGCCCAGACCCAGACGTCGTGTGTGCACGAGTTTCCCGAAAACACTATGCCCAAGCGTGACATCACGCTGACCATCCGTCATCTTCAGGAATGGACGCATACCGAGATGACCGTCACGCGGCAGGATGCCGGGGCCACGGTGTGCCGCTATCATCTGAAGGCATACCCGGCCGGGCTTGAGCAGGTGCCGGCGGCCGAGTTCGTGTTCTTCCGGAACGACCCGGACCGTAACGATTTCACCGTGACCATCCAGCTGAGCGAGGGGGACTACGACCTGTATTGCTGGAGCGACTATGCCGACGCCACGCAGCAGTCGTCTTATTTCTTCGACTCCTCCGAATTCCACAACATCATATATGCCGAGCCGTATAACGGCAATAACGAGTTGCGCGACGCATTCCGAGGCGATGTCTCCTTTACGGTGGCCAGCACGATGAACGCCGAGTATCATCAGGATGTGGAGATGACCCTGGAGCGTCCCTTCGCCCGGTATGAGTTCCGCGCCACCGACATCCGCGATTTCGTGGACCGCGAGATGACGCGCCGCAATATCTCGAGAGACGAGGAGCCCGAGGCCGGTCCTCCGGCCAACATCGAGCACCGGCTTCCCAACATCAATCAGTATCGTATCCGGATGGTGTACACCGGCTATATGCCCTCCAGGTTCGATAACTTCCAGAACAAGCCTGTGGATTCGGCCACCGGCATGAGCTATGACGCACAGATCAGTATCCTTTCCGAAGATGAGGCACGCCTCGGGTTCGACCATGTGATGGTGAACGGGCACGAGTCGAGCGTGGCGGTGTGCATGGAAGTATATGACCCCGATGGCGAGCTTATAGGCAGCACGTCCACCATCAACGTGCCCACCATGCGCGGACGTAACACCATAGTGCGCGGACGCTTCCTGACGTCGCAGGCCACCGGTGGAGTCGGTATCGACCCCGGCTTCAACGGCGAATACAATATAGAACTGTAACCAATCGCACATCAACCAACTTATAATAACATGAAAAAGTTTTTTGCATTTGCTACGACAGCGACAATGCTGTTCGGCTTCGCGTCGTGTTCCAGCGAACTTGATGCTCCGGATGCAGCTCGCGACGGCAACGTGAACTTCACGGTCACGCTTCCGGGCACCCCCGGCACACGTGCCTTCTCCGACGGTCTCACCGCCGAGAACCTGCAGGTGGCCGTCTATGACGTCACCGACCCCGACAATGTAGTGCTTGCCACCACGAAGGAACAGGATTTCGAAAACTCGCTGCAGACCACCGTAAACCTGAGCCTGGCCAACGGCCGCAGCTACAGGATCGCCTTCTTCGCCAGCCTGAAGGACGACTCCCCCTACACCTTCGACACCGCGAACAGGAAGATTACGGTGGACTACACCAAGATGACCGAGTACAACAGCACGGACAGATACGACTGCTTCTATCAGCTGTTCGAGACCGGCAAGGTCACCGCAGCCATCAACGAGACCGTCACCCTGTACCGTCCCGTGGCACAGATCAACTGGGGCACCTCCGACCTGAAGGAGAATGTACTGAAGGTTATCTACGGAGACAATGACCTGGAGAACCTTTACACCAAGGTCACGACTATGGGCTACACCGAGTTCGATATGTTTGCCAAGGATGTGGTGGAAGGCACACAGGAGGATGTGACCTACGTCCTGGCCACACGTCCCGCCGCAGCCGAGAACTTTCCGTATCAGCCCAAGGGCGACGACGGCGAGCCGGTAAGGACTTACGACTATCTGTCGATGCAGTATCTGCTGGTGCCTCAGGCATCGTCGCTGGTAGACCTGAAACTGGAGTCTGCCGCATCGGCCACGGCCACTGACGCAATCGCCGTGGTGAACGTTCCCAATGCCCCGGTACAGGCCAACTACCGCACCAACATCTTCGGCGCCCTGTTGACCAATCCCGCCGAATTCAATGTGGTGAAGGAGAAGAACTACGAAACTCCCGATTATAACGTTGTGTGGAACGGCGAAGTGGACACGAATATTCCTTCAGAGGATGTGGCCGGCGTCACCACATATACCATCACGACTCCCGCACAGCTGGCAGGACTTTCCGCTTTGGTTATGGGCGGAGATCCGTTCAAGGGCAAGGTAGTCAGGCTTGACGCAGACCTTGACATGAACAATGAGGTGTTCACTCCGATCGGCTATTTCTCAAGCAATGGCGCATACGGTTTTGCAGGCACGTTCGACGGTAACGGCAAGACCATCAGCAACCTTAATTGCATCGAGGTCCCCAATGGCGACAGCAATGCGGCCGGCCTGTTCGCATACATCAAGAGCGGTGCCGAAATCAAGAATCTGACAGTTGACGGCGCCAAGGTAATGGGTACTCATTTCGCCGGTGTCATCTGTGGATACGCTCATGCGGGAGATGCCGCTAATCTTAAGATTACGAACTGTACCGTCAAGAATTCATCGGTAGTATCTTCAATGGGCATAAATGGAAATGACGGTGACAAGGCCGGTGCAATAACAGGTTTCCTCCAGAAAGGAGAGCTGACCGGCTGTACGGTCGAGAATGTCACTGTCGAGGCAATGCGCGACGGCGGTGTATTCGTAGGCTGCATATCGCAGGCCGCTTCTCAGGCCACGAAAGTGCAGAACAACCGTGCCTCCAACTCTAAGCTTACTGTCAAAGGTAATGCCGCCGAGGCTCTTGGCATGGAAGTGGGCCGTACAGTCAACAGGGGTTCTGTCAATGTTTCCGGAAATACATTCACCGGCTGTACCATGAATGTGGCTGACTTTGACTGTCGCGAAGCATCGGGCGACAAGCAGTTTATCAACATCACCTGCAAGCCCGGAGTGACACTGAACATCGTCAATGTCAAGTCCCGCGGTATGTATGTCACCCAGCCTAACACCGAGAAGGTGACCGTCAGGAACTGCACGTTCACCAAGGCTGCCGTACTGGGAGACAAGTCGAGCAAGAGCTATCTGTGCCGTAAGGGTATCGAGGTAATCAGTACCCGGAGCGATGCGACAGCCAATGCGGAGATTACGGGTTGTGATTTCCAGAGCTCGTTCGGCCATTCGATCCAGTTCCAGAACTATGCGGATGTGAATGTGACCGTGAAGGGCAATAAGTTCGCAGGTTGGGGCCAGAAGGAGGAGACCCAGGACGACATCGAGACATCGTGCGCTATCGTGGTGTGCGGCACTTCGCTTTGCGACACTCCGGAGGCACGTCAGGCATTTGTCGATCAGTTCCTGAAGGACAACACCTGCGCTTCGAACTATACGAAGAATGATTTCAAATACGGTTATGTCCGCTTCGACACGACGCCTGTGTATGTAGCCAACGAACAGGGCGAAATTACCCGGAGATGAAACCCGGTTGTATATCAGCAGAACGGAGTTGCCGTTAGCGGTCAATACACCGAGTAAGCATAAATCTTAATTACTGAAAAAGGCGAAAGCCGGGAGCGCCACACAGACGCTCCCGGCAATGTTTTTACTCGTCACTCGTCACTATTACTTATTCATTGGCGAGGGCCAGATCGAGGATTTCAGCAGGGTCGGAGACGATGTGGTCGGCGTATGCCGACTTCAGCTCCGAGACGGGACGGAAGCCCCAGGTCACGCCTGCAGATTCCACGCAGGCGCGCCGTGCCGTCTCCATATCCACCGCCGAGTCGCCGCAATACAGCACATCCCGCTTCGGACACGGATGGTCGCTCAGTGCCTGGAACACAATGGAGGGGTCCGGTTTCTTCGGACGGTCCGGAACTTCGCCAAGTGTGGCGGCGAACTCTATGCCGGGAAAGTAATGACCGACGATGGCATCCACGGCTTTCTGGTACTTGTTGCTGGTCACGGCTATGGCTATGTCGTGGTCGCGCAGGTCGAGCAACAGCTCCGGGATGCCGGGATAGGGCTTGGTCATGTCGGTGCAATGCCGGTCGTAATACTCGCGGAACGAGGCCAGCATGGCGTCGATGGTTTCAGGCCCCGCGTCCGGCTGGGCGCGCTCCAGGAGCTTGCGCACGCCGTTGCCCACCATGTAGTTGTAGGCCGACAGGGGATGGGTGGAGAACCCCGCTTCCTTCAGGGCATAGTTACAGGCGTTGCCGAGGTCGGCTATGGTGTTCAGCAATGTGCCGTCAAGGTCGAATATCACAAATTTTTTCATATCGTAGTCTGTTCAGAAAGGATAACCGATTGAGAAATGGAATGCGTGGTCGCGTTTCCATTCGGGATGTATCAGGGGCCAGGGCTCGGCGTTGACAGCCGGGTTGTGCGCCTTCATGCCGAGGTCGAAACGGATCAGGAAGTAGTTGAAGTCCAGACGAATTCCGGCACCGTAGGCCAGTGCTATCTGCTTATAGAACGAGTTGAACCTGAACACTCCCTCGGGCTGGGTGGCATAGTTGCGTATGGTCCAGATGTTGCCGGCATCGACAAACAGCGCGCCTTCCACCACCCAGAACATTTTAACGCGGTATTCCACACTGAGGTTCAGCCTGATGTCGCCGCACTGGTGGATGAAATCGGACTGAGAGTTGGTCGACGGGTAGCGTCCCGGTCCGAGCGTACGCACCGACCAGCCGCGCACACCGTTTGCACCGCCGCCGTAAAACCGCTTCTCGAACGGCAGTATGCTTGAATTTCCGTAAGGCACCCCGATGCCGAAGCCGCCGTGACAGGCAAGCGAGTTGCGGCTGTCGAACGTGCGCAGATACGTGAAGTCGCCGTCGGCCCGCACATACTGCGAATAGCGGATGCCGAATACCTTGTAGGGATTCTCGTGGAACTTCCGCTTGGGATTTATAAGGTAATTGATGGCAAACAGCAGGTTGCCCGCTATCTCCACATTGGTGCGGAACGTGAGTATGTCGCGCTGCAGGCTCCGGCGTATGCCCGGCACTTCCTGACGCTTGGTGGTGTGGTAGAACTGGAACCCCGAGCGCAGTATGAAGTGATCCTCGTAGCTGTAGCGCAGCAACGGATTGTCGGGCGCTATCTGGTCGATGAAGTCGTTGGTGCTGGCCGGCAGGTACACGTACGATATGTCAAGGGGTGTCCAGACATAGCGCGACGGATGGCGGCGCGACGACCACTTGTAGTTCCATCCCACGGCCGACACGATGCGGGTGTATTCAGGCCGCTCCTGATAGTTGATCGACATGTTGAACTCTGTGGACGCCTTGATGCGGCGCTTGAAGCTTTCGCGCAGGAACGGTATCTTGAACTTGGGGAACACCACGGAGGCGTCCACGCCGTATTCCATGAAGCGGTTGTGGATGAAACCCTCGAGGTTGCCGTTCAGCGCCTGATACGAACCGCGCGCCCTGAGGTTCAGCGTCTCGGAGCCTTTGCCGATGTTGCGGTGTGCGTAAGCCAACGCCAGCGCCACGCCGAAGTCACCCTCCGAGTTGGTGCCCTCCACTTCCGCGGATATCGACTGGCTCTTGCCCGGAGTCAGCAGGATGTAAACGTCAAGCAGCCCGTCGGTGCCGATGGAGCCTGCGGGCATGAGCCGGATGTTGATGAACTTCAGGATGGAGAGGCGTCCGAATGCGGAGTAGGTGTTCTCCAGGTCGTTGACGCTGTACGGGCGTCCGGGGGTGAAAAAGCAGTTTTCGTTCAATACGCCCGGCCGGAGATAGCGCTTGTCGCCGTACAGCACCGTCACGTTCCGGTAATGCACCGTGTCCCTGGCCTGATACTCGCGCGGATCGGGGCAGTCGGCGCCGTTATAGTCGGGAATGCAGTACACGTTGCGCACCAGATAGCGGTGATGCCTCGTCATGTCCAGTCCCCGCTGTCCCGATTCCTTGGAGGGAGGACGGACGAACATGGTCAGGTCCACCAGTTTGGAGCCGGCGGCGGTGTCGGCCGTAAACGTGACGTATTCCTTGCCGAAGGCCCAGTAGCCGCTGTTCTGCATACGGCGTGTCACCAGGTCGCGCTGCTGTTCCAGCAGGTTGCGGTCCAGCCGGCCGCCCGGACCGACAGGGAACAGGAGCGAATCGCGCATCACTATTTCGCGGATGGTGTCGTTGGGGAAGGAATACGCGATACTGCGGATGGTGTGCGGCTGCCCCGCCTCGATGGAATATCGCAGCCTGGTGCGCTTCCTGCGGTAGTCGGGAAATGAATCGGTCACGACGGTGGCGTCCAGGAATCCGGCGTTGTTGACGGCGCGCAGCAGCTGGCGCTCGTCGCCGGCCGTGGCCTCGGCATTATATAGCACCGGCGGTTCTCCCAGGCGGCGCACCCACTTGTTCCACCACCGTGTGGAGTCGCGGCCCGACATGTTGTAGACGCCGAGTCGCAGCTTGGCTATGTTCAGGAACCGGTTGTTGGGGCGCTGATGCACGTATGTCAGCAACTCGCGGTTGGTCAGCGTCCCGGACGAATCGTTCACCTCCACCTTGACGTCATCGAGCAGCAGGCTGCCGTCGGGCACGAACTTGGTGGACGAACACGACGGCAGCAATGCCATGGCGCACCACAGCATGCCGGCACACAGCCACAGGGGCAGGCTTTTCCGTATCCGTCTCATATAGCCCGTGGTCAGTCGTTCTGTTTCTTGCCGAAACCGGGGTTTACCTTGATTTTAAGGCAGACCGCGAATGTGGCGATGCAGCATATCATGACCCACCAGAAGAAATTGACGTATCCCTGCGGGCCGTCGAGTCCGAAGAAACTGTACCGGCTCAGCGTGTCGTGGATCCAGCCCGCGAACATGCCCGGCACCATCAGCCCCATGAACGCGAATGCAGTGCAGAACGAGAAGTGCGAAGTCTCGCTCGGACCCTTGCTGAAGTATATCAGGTACATCATGAACGCCGTGTAACCGAAGCCGTAGCCGAACTGCTCGATGCCGATGGCCATGCATATCAGCACGAAGTTCTGAGGCTGGAACATGGCCAGGAAGCAATAGAATATGCAGGGCAGTGTCAGCGACAGCGCCATGGGCCAGAGCCATTTCTTAAAACCCCCTTTGGCTATGGCCACGCCGCCGAGGATGCCGCCGGCCAGCAGAGCCAGTACGCCCACCCACACATTGACCAGTCCGAGCTGTATGGTGGTGAGTCCCAGACCGCCTTCGGCACGGGGCGCCAGCAGGAAGGGCTGCGTCAGCTTCAGGCACAGAGACTCGGGCAGACGGTACAGCAGCATGAAGCACAGGGCCGTGACGATGTGCGGCTTGCGGAAGAAGCTGACGAACGTCATGCAGAAATTCCTGACGATGCTGCGGGCCGTGACGCCCGGCATCGGTTTGTCGTTGGGACTGTGGGGCAGTATGAGCCAGTCGTAGAGCGTGATGCACAGGAACAGCACGGACAGGGCCACGAACACCATGCTCCATGACGACGACACGGCCATCCCTTTCTGTTGCATATACCCTGCCCACATCACGAGACCTCCCTGCCCGAACAGCGAGGCGAGGCGGTAGAAGGTGTTGCGCACGCCCACGAACGCGGCCTGCTGATGCTGGGTCAGGGCCAGCATATAGTATCCGTCGGCGGCTATGTCGTGCGTGGCCGACAGGAACGCCATGATCCAGAACACCGCCAGTGTGCCGGTGAAGAAGAAGGGCGCGGGGAGCATGAACGCCACTGCAGCCATGGCCACGCCCAACAGCAGCTGCATACCGACTATCCAGGCGCGCTTGGTCTTGAAGATGTCGACGAACGGACTCCAGAAGGGTTTGATGACCCACGGCAGGTAGAGCCAGCCGGTATAGAACGCCATATCGGTCAGGCTGATGCCCATCTGGGTATAGATTATGACGGTGAAGCTGTTCACCACGAAGCTGGGTATACCCTCGGCCACGTACAGGGCCGGAATCCATGCCCAGGGCGATCTGCGCGCTGCGGAATTCATAAGCCGAAATGTTGTCTGATTGGTTCGGGGAGACTGTCGGCGAAAGCGACCTCGCTGTATATTTCCTTGACGAGTGGGGCGTCAAGGCGCTCGTAATCCTGCGGACGGGGCGTTATCATCAGTCCGGCCATGTCAATGGCACCCGGTCCCACCACGATTCTGTCAGGCTCGTCATTTAGGTAATGATGCGGCCGGTGGCTGAGACGTGGCACGACCACTGCGCGAAGCATTCTGTCGTCGCCCATCCAGTAGAACACGTTGATCAGGCCCGGGTCCGGGTTGCCGTCGGTATCGATGCCGAAAGCCGAAGCGATGGCGCGTAGCATCAAGGCTCCATGACGGTCGGGAGTGATTACGGCGCTGACAAAGTGGAAGGGAAGGTCAAGTCCGAACGATTCGGAACTGAGGAATCCCGGCCGGTCGGAGGGATGATGTTTCTCGGCCAGCGCGAGCAGCGGCAGCTCGGACTTCAGGACACCCTGCGTATGCAGGTGGTCGGGCGCGGAGGCACCGGCACCGGCTCCGTTGAAGAATATTACCAGGTCGGGCGCCGCCTCGGCCATGGCCGCCATCTCGAACGGAGGGCGGTCCTGCGGACAGTGCTCGCGCGATATTATCGTGAAGTGAATCGGCAGGATGGGGAAGGGGTTGACGCAGAGGTCCCAGCCCGGCATCCACTCGGCGCACATCTGCTCTTTGGGTCGGTTGTCGGCGCAGAGGAAGCAGGGACGGCTCGCTATGGCCTCCGTTGACGTGTCGGCGGCTGTGGACACCATGCGCGCCGGGTTTAGCTGTAAGGCGAACGGGAGGTCGCCTATGTCCAGCGGCTTGCGTTGCGTCCGGCCCAGGTCATGGTAACGGACAGCGGCATCGGGCCATTCGCCCAGCTGATGCTCCACCAACAGGTTGATGGTCTCTAAGTTCAGCGGCGCGGGCCGGAGGGATTTTGTGTCAGATGTTGTTGTCGTCATCGTCATCGTCTAATAGGTCATCGTCGTCATCGTCATCATCGCCGTCGACATAGTCCTGGATGTTGTTCCAGAATTCATCTCCTATCGGACCGCCGGGTATCGAGCCGAGCAGCTGCCAGTCGGCGCGGCGTCCCGATTCGTCGGCCACGTTCTCGCGCACGCGGGCCATCAGCTCGACCGAGCGCAGGAAGTCCTTGTAGGTGTCGTTGGCGTTGCTTTTCTCTATCGACAGTTTCGCGTCGGAATTTCCTTCCCAGCGTCGGCACAGATACAGTGAATGGTATATGCGCCCTATGGCGTAAGAACGGCTGATGCGGAGCACCATCGCGTAGTCCTCGCCGTACGACACGTTGGGGAAGGGGTACTTGCGGGCCAATGGCGTGAAGTAGGCGCGCGGTGCGCCGAAGCCGTTGATGCGCAGCCCGTTGTTGGCTCCGTTGGCGTCCGACCATTCGTCGTGGGTGATGACGCCGGGAGGTATCTCCTTCCATTCGCGGTCGGTCATCGTATAGCTGCCTATCACCATTCCGTAGCTGCCGCTGCGGAATTTGTTGACGATGGTCTGCAGCGTGTTGTCGTCTATATATTTATCGTCCGAATCAAGCTGCACGGCAAACCGTCCGCAGCGGCTGTCGTTCAGGGCCAGGTTCCAGCAACCGCCTATGCCAAGGCCGTCGTCGGCCCCGGGCTTGAGCAGTATCAGCCGCGGATCGGAAATCTGTTCCAGCAGCTGACGGGTGCCGTCGGTGGAGTCGTTGTCCACCACGATGACGTTGTACGGAAAATCGGTGCGTTGGCTCAGTGCGGAGCTTACGGCGTCGGCTATGGTGGCCACGCGGTTGCGCACCGGTATTATCACCGACGCCTCGCAGTCGAACGGCTCGGCGTCATAGTCGATGGCCTCGCGCTGAGTGTTGACCAGTGCGCGGATGTCGCCGAGGTATTCGGTCAGCACCTGTTCCATCTCCACCTGATATGCCTTGTTGCGCGGATTGACGTAGTCGTGCTGCTTCTGGCCCGAATCGCGGAAGTCCACCTTCTGAACCGTGTAGAGGTATTCGGGAATCATCACCACCATCTTGCCCATGGTGACGCGCAGGCGCAGCGCGTACCAGCCGCCGTCCATCATCGCCGATTCCTTGTCGGTGAAGTCCTCGGTGGCGGCCAGGATGTCGGCGGCGTTCAGCAGCACCAGCGAGCCGAAGTCGAACGAATCGCGCACCGAGCCGGGCTGATAGTCGATGACCGGATGGTTTTCGAGCGTACCGTGCGGCAGCACCTCGCGGTAATAGCTGTAGGTCAGCGTCGAGTCTATCTCGGCAGCCGTCTCCTGAAGCCTCCGCATGGCGGCGGGAGTGATGTCTATCTTCTTGTCGTCAAGCTGCAGCAGCACGTATTGCTCCAGACCTGACCGGAATATGTGCTCGCGCAACGCGTTGACGGTGGTGAATCTCAATATATTCATTTCTTGATGGAATCTATGACTTGTTTCATGATGCGGTCGCGGGCGGCAGCATCGGTTATAGCCTCGAAGGGCACGGAGTAAACGAACACCTTGCCGCGTCCACGGTCATGACGCAGGCCGGCCACGCCGCCGTTGCTGAATGTCAGCAGGGTTTCGGTGTCATTGTCGGCGGGGGTGAGTATGTCGGGATTCTCCACGATATACATGTTCTCGTTCAGCGTCGAGGAATAAGGCAGGCTGTTTCCCCGGGCGTCGCGCAGGCGTCCCGACTGCGAGGAAGCGGCGGGCATAGTGGCGTGCTGCACGGAGTCTGGTGTGGCCTGCAGTCCCAACACTTCCTCCAGGAACTCGCGGTCGTTGCGGTCGGAGCGACGGCCCTGCAGGTCGGAGCTGATGAACTCGCCGCTAAGCATCAGGCGTCCTCCCTTGTCGGAATACTGGCGCAGCTTTTTCTGCAGCTCGCCCGGTATCACCTTGTAGCGCACTCCCTTGTTGGAATGGCCTGTAACGGTCGATTTCTGTTTGCCAAGTATCACGTCGACCATGGGATAATCCTGCAGCTTGACGTCGCCGTTCTGAACGGACTCCGCGCTGGCCGACACGAATCCCTTGCCGGCATGTGCTATCGCGGCGCCGTGCGTGGCGGGATAGTCGAATGTGTTGCCGGCTATCACCTGCGTCACGTAGTTCGAACCGCTGCGGCCGAAGCTTTCGCCGGCGTTGCGGCGGAACTCGGTCTGATAGCCGGTGAAGGAGATGTCCTTCACGTATGGCACGCCGAAGTCGTTCTCGCTGTCGAATCCGGCGCGGCCGTTCTCCGAGAACGAGCCGGGAGCGGACACACGGTCGAATCCGTTTACCACAAGCACGGGCTTTGACGCGTCGGGAGCCTCGCGCAGCGCCAGGGTTTCGCTCGGGAACGCGGCGCCTCCCTCGTTGGCCGCGATGACATAGAACGAGTGGATGTCATGGTCGGCCACGCGCAGGTCGAAGTGGGTGTCCTTCGTCTCGCCTATCTTGTGGAAACCTAAGTCGTCGCCCGAACGCTCCATTATGACATACTTTGTGGGCATGGCCGTGGGTTCCAGTTCGTCGGGAGTGGGTTTCCAGCTGAGACGGTAATGGTCCTTTTTGGTTCGCTTGATTCTGAAATCCGTTACGGGCAGCGGCTGAATCACCAGTTCGCGGTCCTTGCGCTGGGCCAGGAAGCGGGCTATGCCCTTGTAGATGGCGCGGCCCACGGTGAAACGGAACTCGGGGTCAAGGCCATACTGCATGTCGGCGAAGTTCTGGTGGCTCATCAGCTCTATCAGCGTGGTGGGCACTTCGGGCACGCGGGCCTCGACATACGACTTGTCCCACATGGAACGGCGTGTCCAGCGCGGTTCCCATTCGCGGCGCACGTCCTTGGAAATCTGCTGCATCACCATGTCGGTGAGCATTCGCGAGTTGATGCGCGGCGTGCCGTCGGTGTATGTCGCCCCGTTCTGCGTGAAGTAGATTCCCAACGTGCCCACAAACGAGTCGTCGGCCCGTTTGCCGGCGTCGGAATGGAGCGCGAAAGCCAGGTCGACGGGCAGGTTCAGGCCCTCGCGGCCGGGAAGCACGCGCGAACCGCCGGCCAGATAGTTCACCCAGTGGCCGCGCGACGTGTAGTCGTCCTTGTAGTCGTCCGCTCCGTGATAGGGGGAGTAAACATATTCCGGGAATCCGGCCCAGTGCAGCCAGTAGCGGGCACCCTCCAGGAACCGGGGATAGCCCGATGTGCGGAAACTCGGCGCGGCACCCTTGGGAGTGTTGGTCTCGGCAGGTTTTGCAGAGGCGATCTCAGTGTCCGGGATGTCGGGCGTCTCGGAGTTTTCCGAGGTCTCGTCGGTGGTTTCCGATTCCTCGTCGTCTTCTTCCTCCTCCTCCTCCTCCTCGTCATCGGCCGCTTCTTCGTCGGCGGTGTCAGGGGTAGAGGGGTCGTAATATACGTCGCTGCGGCGCGGGGAACGGGCTATGTTGCCCATGCCACCGCCTATCTTGACCGCATCGGCGGTCAGTATGGTGCCTGGCGTGCCCTTGGTTTCGTTGGTCAGTGTCACGACGGCCTCGGTGTCGCTGAAGCCTTTCTCCAGTGGCACGGTACACAGGTAAATCCATGTGCCGCCGCCCATCGTCTGGTTGACGCGGAATTCCTTTGTGCCGCCCGAATAATTGACAGAATAGTGTGCGTCGGTCGTGGAATTGGGCAGAGTCTTATAGCTGACGTAAACGGCATATTCGCCATCCTCGGGGATGTCGGCATACCATGCCGCGGCCGAGGTGTTGCCTCCGGCCACGGTCGGCACCTGGCGGTAGGTGCCGTTCTCGAACGGATTCTCGGTGTCGCGGAAATCGGGGAGGTCGTAGATGAAGCCTTCCCCCTCGCCGGTGGCCCAGTGCTGTGCGCCGTTGTTCTCGCGGTAGGTGGACTGGGAATATACCTTGCCGTCGGGGTTGGTGTCGTTGTCCACTATCACCTCGTGGCTGTTGGTGTCGCGTTCGCGTGGCAGGAACACGTATGCACCGGCGTTCTCCAGCATCGGCACCACATAGGGGAGGATGTAGCTCATGGTGTAAGTGTCCTCCATGGTCTGGAACAGCAGCGGGCGCTGCCACTGCCAGGCGCCGTTCTTGTAGTATCGGCCGTGGCTGTGCCACAGGGCCACGATGTCGTTGTACATACCCTTGGCGGTGGACGATACGGGGTTGACTTCGGTGACGAATGCGGGATTCTTGCGGTGTTCCGGCGGCAGCTTGTCCACCTTGGTTATGTAGTATGACAGCGATTTGCCGTCAACTGTGAGCATCACCCTGTAGTCGGACAGTGAGTCGGGCAGGACGGCGCGCACATCGTTCTGCAGCGTGTCGATCAGGCCCTTGGTTACGGGCAGGTATGTGAAATTCTCGTTGAGCGACACGTTGGCCAGACGCGACGAATGGTTGGGGCGTACGCTGTTGACGCGCAGGCCGCCGGGATTCAGATGCGCGGGGATGCGCTCTATCAGGGCCGAGTTCACGGCCAGCGTGAGCGAGTCGTTCTGGGGCGTCTCCTTGGGCGGCGCTGTGTATTTGGTCTTTACCGCGTTGCGGCTGCGACGGCGCTTGCCCGTTCTTGAGGATTTCTTTTTGTAACGGCTGCTCTTTTTGGATTTATTATACCGGGATTTTTTGGAAGTCGATTTTCTACCTGACTTGCTGCTCGTTGATTTCCTGCTTTTCGAGCTTTTTCTGCTTTTTGAACTTTTTCTGCTTTTTGAACTTTTTCTGCTTTTTGAACTTTTAGAGCTTTTTGCACTCTTTTTACTCTTTGAGCTTGCAGTTTTGGCTGCCGGTTCGGCGTATGCCTGGAACGATTCGGAGGCGCCGAAACAGAGCAAACCGCAAATAAGTATGTAAATTATATGTTTAAGACGCATAACGTATTTATTTCAAGGGTAATAGTCCTCAGGGCCTGATTGGGGCCGGATTCCCACAATCAAGCAAAATTACGAAAAAAATGCGTAAAAAACAAATGGGAGGAGGGAGTGGGAGGGGGTGGGACTGTCTCTTATACA
>ENA-OXZZ01000352-OXZZ01000352.1-human-gut-metagenome-genome-assembly--contig:-NODE-352-length-16246-cov-11.362609_pt1 | contig 16246 bp, 18 predicted proteins | sample MGYA00244515_ERZ652815 | MGnify/ENA primary metagenome ERZ652815 (study PRJEB26926, sample SAMN06164594) | human gut metagenome | biome: ENVO:00009003; feature: ENVO:2100002; material: ENVO:00002003...
TGTGCCGATTAATTCAAACCTGGTTCCTATAGAGGTACTTTTTCAGTGCCCTCCTCGTGAGAGCGGCTTTTTTTGTATTCATGCCGTATGTAGAGCGACTTGTGGTGATAAGCAAGACAAAAGTCGGAGACAAACACCGCTGATTGGCGTTTATATCCGACTTGTACGTTGTAGGGAGTATAGGATCAGAATTTATACCCAAGATTCAGAGAGAAGACTTGCGCATGACTTACAGGAGTTACGGTGCCTTCCGCGGCATTGTTGAACTGGAACAGATAATCGACCGAAATGCGGTAATGGTCTTTTATCTCAACGCCTATCGAAGCATCGGCACCGACTTCGAATCTCCGCATCGAATACGGGCTGTCGCCATACATATTAACGGATTCTGTTTCTTTAACACCGCTGTCCGTCATTATAGCGGTGACTTTCCCCTTGCCGAATAGTCCCACTCCTATATATGGGCCGAGTGATACAAACATCTTTGCTGAAGGGGCGAGATCGAATCTGACACCCGCATGCACCGGCAGTTCAAGAGCAAAAGGATTGCCTGTGGTCTTGACTGACATCGGGACGCCATTCCACATATTGTTCGAATCGTATGAATGGTTGACACACCATGGCTTGTAATTGAATCGCAGGCCTGCGTCAAGATACCAGATGCGGTTCAGATTGAGTTGTCCGAACACACCGGCATTGAATCCGTATGATGCGCGCGTGGCATCTACAGGATATGAAATGTTCCAGCCCGCCTTTATCCCCCACTCCAGCTTCTGCTGCCCGAACGCAATCATGCTCATCATCCCGAGCGTTACCAGCACAATTAACTTTCTCATACTCTAATACTGTTATTATAGGTTTCTTGAAATTCAATGTTCTCCTGCAAGGCAGACTTTTACCTGTCTGGCCTTGTTCATATTGACCACTGGGTGCCCGTCCGGCATTGCCCGAAGTACATTTCCCTTTGAATCGTGTTCCATTTCATAGTCAGACCACAAATACACAGTCCCCTGCACCTCTGGGTCATGAGCCAAAGGCGGCTGACCTAAGATGCCTTCCCCGATGTATTCCTTTATGGATTTATAATAACGATAAGAATAGATGGTATGAGGATCATTGTGAAGGACCTCTTTGAAGTTTGACAATACCGGCATGAAAGCCATCCACCGTTTAGGATCTGATTTCCATCCATACCACATCTTCTTGTGGGCACTCATGTAGACTGTCACTTTGTTCTTTCTGCGTTCTATTGAGAATTTAATTTTCTTTCCTGATACCGGACTCCATGAAAAGTCGTTTTCTGATACTTTTCCTTTTTTCGATGAGGTTCGTTCTTCCACTAAAGAAAGAACCTGCACGCTATAAGGCAACATCTTGTCTGAAACCGTATATACCTTATCACCTATTACATATTGTCCATTTGAGTTGGCGATATATTTTATGTCCTCTTCATCACCTACCGGGGCATACAATGACAGGTCAGTGTTGTCAATGTAATTGTTAATTAATGTGGAGGAATATTTCTCCACATACCCGGCATATAGAGTTCTAAACTCAGTTTCTGTCGTAGCGACTTCCCCTATTGAGTCCAATTCAGCGTCCGCTTTCATTTCAAGGTCTGACATTGCCATGACTCCGAGTTCATGAGTATAGTCTGCCTTTATTGAATCAGGCATCTCAGACAGTTCCTCACGATATTGTTCAAAGCTGTCCACGCTGGCAAACCACATCGCAGGTTCCATATCCTCCTCACCGTCAGCTCGTGTACCACTAATTACTTTGCCATCCTTGACAAATACTCGTGAGACGTTGCCCGTCAGGCCATTACCATCCGGCTTCACATCTTCGTCTTGCATGCAGCCGGTCATTATGACCAGCATCGACATGACGAGCGCATAAATTGCTTTTTTCATTATTTAATTTTATTTATTCAACTTCATAAACGGCAACTTTAGTTTGCGAAAGTTGAATCGTTAATAATTGTTTTGAGATTTATGTATTTAGCTTCTCTTTAAATAGATGCATGCCTGAATTTAAAGGAGAAGTTATGAGTTGTTTATGTCAAAGCGACATAGAGAGGCGGACCGCCATAGATTTATTGCAGTTCAAATTGGGGCTCGAGGTTACCAATATAGATGTAATCGGGAGTAAACAGCTTAATGATTCCTTCTGCGGATTCATTAAGAATGTAATCCACAAAGAGTTTCTCGTCATCATAAATGGCGATTGGAGCAGTATCGGTGCAGTCCCACACCTCGAAAGTTTCTATTTCAGAAGTGTCGATAGGCTGGATGCCGCTGTCCTTTTCGACTTCACATGTGAAAGTGATACATGGAGCCCTCTGGAATTTATCACCTGTGTCGTGATTCCTACGTGGCTTTTTCTTTAATACGATAGTGCGTCCATGCCGAGTTGTTCCATTAACAGGGAATGGTATGCATGTGACATACAATATGGTTAAAAGGATAAGAACTATATTTTTCATGCGAGTAGTTAATTGATTTCGGCTGCAAAATTAGAATGTGTGTGAAAATCATCCAAATTTTCGATGACTGAAAAATGACTGAATTTATTAACTGAAAAAATCAGTCATTGTAAGTGTTAGATATACAGTATGAAACATAATTGCAACGGAATATAAGTGAAATCATAAAGCATATCGATATTATCTTTCGCGATATCGAATTTTATTTTTATCATGAATAGTTATTGGGGATTATTTATTAATTTTGCGAAGAAATATAAAGTTTGATATGAAGTGCCGTTTGCCTATTAAGATATATTCAGTCTTATCATTATTGTTTTTAATCTTGCTTATTGCATCGGTTGATTGTTCTCGTAAAGGTAATAAACAGAAATACAATTCGGATCTTATACACATTGCCAGTTTTGTATCAGAGAATCCACTACGGGCACTTGACAGCTTACAATGTGTAGATCAGGACAAACTATCCAACTGCGATAGGCATCTTTATGATTACATTACAATTAAGGCAAAGGACAAGGCCTTCATCAGGCATACTTCAGACAGTCTGATATTAGATGTGTTAGGATATTATTCAGATTATCCTGATGACCCAATTTATACGGAGGCTCTTTATTATGCCGGTCGTGTGTATTCGGATCTTGGCGATCTTTCTACGGCATTACAGTATTTTCAACTTTCCCTTGACAATCTTGAAGAAACTAAGGACACAACAAAGCTACAAAATAGATTAAACTTCCAGATAGGAGGTGTGTTGCGCAAACTCAGACTTTATGATAAGGCTATTCCATATTTCTCGCAAGCGTTGAAATATGAATTAGAAGAAAATGATTCATCTGGCATTGTTTATGCTCAGCAAGCTCTTGGCACACTGTACCATGAACTCGGAGTTCTGCAAAATGAGAATGCCATGGAAGAGCGATACTTAGAAATTGCGGACTCTATTCTCACATGTTCCCTTGATTACGCCGCAAACCTAAGTAAGACATTTGCCGCCGATTCAAAAGTATTTCTGTCTGGAGTAAAGCAGGCGAAAGGAGATATCCATTCCGCACTGAATCTGGTACGGGATACACCTGAGCAGGTTGACTCGATTCAGCGCAATGTAGCTCTTGCATACGCAGCCGATATATATCAAGAGGCCGGCATCATGGATACGGCGTATATGTATGCTCACGAATTGGTAGTCAACGAAGATATATTAAATAAAAAGACGGGTTACAGTATTATTCTGTCTCCGGAATTCAGAAATATGCTGCATCCCGACACGCTGAACCGTTACTATGCGGAATATAAGGAGGTTCTTGAAACTTATTTTGATGACAATCCTAATGAACAGGCTCTGATCCAGGAAAGTATGTATAATTATCAGACACATGAGAGGAAAAGCATTAAAGTGCAGGAAGAAAAGAAGGTATTGCTATGGGTTGTCGTCGGTTTTGCCTTCCTGGTTGTCATCATGGCGTTTGTGATACTGTATATGAAGTATAAGAACCGGAATAATCTTGTCAAAATGCGGGAGAAGTTGGACAACCTGCAGATTTTGAAGCAAGGAATCAGTCAGGCCACAGCTCCAGACGGTACTTGCGAAGGAGGTCAGATTGTCTCTTTTCCTATGACCACCATGTCCGAACAGGCGTTGCGGCAACAATTGAAAGAAGAGTTGATGGCCCTATATAATCAAAACAATGATGTCGTGACTCCACAAGCGATTCTTGAATCGGAGGTGTACGCCCACCTGCAGCAATTATTAAAAGAAAAGAAACCTATGGGCGATGCATTGTGGGACAAACTGGAAGAAACTGTTGTGGCGGCATCTCCTCGGTTTATATCGAGTCTTAAGTTGCTGACGTGCGATAAACTGACTACGCGCGAGCGGCATACAGCATTGCTCGTAAAGTGCGGTTTCCGACCGGTTGATTTAACAATTCTATTGGCCCTTACCAACGGAGCCATCGTTTCGAGAAGGCAGAAGCTGGCTGACAAAGTGTTTGAACAGAAAGTAAATGTCAAGGTGATAGACGGCATCGTTCGCCTTCTGTGAATACTATCGTTTTTTGATGAACAGCACCAGTGAATTACTTGTTAGTAAATAAGAAACCTAAATACAGACAATATTATGAATGACAGATTGGATACCGTAGAGAGAAGGGTCCTTCCCGATAGCGTATACGGACTTCCCGAACGCCGCGAATACCCGATGCCCGACGCAGCGCACGTGCGTGCCGCCGAGGCATATTTCCGCTATTGTCCCGAGGACCTGAAACCGAAGCTGGCCCGCGCCATCCTGAAGTTCGCCCGGGAATACGGCGTAGACGTAGAATCCCCCACAGTCCTGGCCGCCGCCGACGAATAGTGGCGCGGGCTCGGAGAACCTGCGCCACTATTCGTCAGTATGTCATTTCGCGGTGCTCGTACCAGGCGGGAGTGTTGTTGAGGTACCGGAGTTTCTGATAGTCGGTGAGCCGGTCATAGTTCTGCGCTTCGGCTATGCGTTCTATCCAGTTGCCGTGGTCGTCCCATTTATACTTGTAATAGCGCGTCACGATTTCCACCGTCGGCTCCGCATCGCCGGCAAACCATTTGGTGTATGTCTCCGTGGCCGGTTCCAGAATGTCGTAATAGGTGTATACACGCTGTTCCTCTATGCGGCCCTGCTTGTCGAATACCTGTATCATCGCCATCAGCCCGTTGTCGTCGTACGTGTACTCCTCGTCGATCATGCCGAATTCGGCCCGTATCAGACGCCCTTGCTCGTCACGGTGCAGCGCCCGGGCATACTCCAGCTTCTCGGTGCCGTCAGGATTGAATTCCTTGTCCACGCCTCCGTCCACCATCTTTCTGACCGGCGCTTTCAGCCAATGACGCCGCAGGTCAGGCGCCACTTGTGCCGGTTTCGGTGCGGGCGCGGGTGCGGGCGCCTCCTCGACAGTAAACGTCACCGGGTCGGCCTTCAGAGTCTTGCCATGGAAATCGAAGGTGACGCCTTCGACGGTGAACTCACCGCCACGTTCCGGTGTGACGGGATAGACAAACATGCGCCAATATGATGTGAGGGTATGCTTGCCCTGATTGTTTTTGATTTCGTCGACGCTGGTTTTCAGAAGCGGTCGGCCTGTGAACAGAAGGCCATCTACAGCCGGAAACGCCGGAGCCTCGGCATAGTCGGTCGCTTCCTTAAAGTTCTTGACGCCGCTCACATCCTGACTGAACATGACGGTGATTTTGCCAGATACGCCCTGTTTCATACCCTTCTGCGGCACCACCCTCAGCGACGCCTCGATGCCATATTCAACCGTCACGCGTGCCGCCTGCGCAACACCGGCCACACCTGACCACCCCTCCGCCAATATCATCATCGCGACCACAACCACCGCACCCATTATCTTCTTCATCCACATCTGCAATTACATTTCTCCGCAAAGTTAGCAAAAAATCCGGGACTTCCTCTAAAGATAGAATATTGAAGTGATTGCAAAATCGTTCATATTCCATTTCTCGGTTGGCGCCTGAATAAGAAGTTGTTTAAACTAATTTTTATGGTATGCCAATGAACAAGCTCTAAAGCATAGCTGCTATATTGCGAATCTTTGCCAGCCGAGCCATAAATGGTTCGTTGGCCTTGGCTACCTGCATATTGTAGGAGGCCTGCAGGTTGAGCCATAGACCGGCATCTATACCAAGCGCAGCCTCGAGGATCAGAGCCATTTCGGTATTTATACCACGTTTGCCTTTGATAATCTCATTAAGCAACGACGGACTGACATCGATTTGTTTAGCAAACTTTGCTTGGGTAATACCTCTGCATTCCAGCTCATCGTTCAGCAGTTCGCCCGGATGCGTAGGTTCAAATGGCGTGAGATTATTAGCAATCATAGCCGGATCAATTCCTGGTATCGTTATCATATCAATCGTAATGGTTTGAGAGTTCAACAATGTTACAGATAGTAAGTATTTGTTCTTCAATAGTCTCTTTTATTGTGAATTCGATGCGGTAATCAAGATTCGCACGAATTGAGAACAGGCCTTGTTTATCTCCATGCAAAGACTCAAAATGAAGTGAATTAATAGAAAACAGCTCCTCTTTTCTTGAGGCCCATTTTAAATAATCGATTCCCCGCTTGTATCCTTTTGTCACATTGGGTTGGTAGCGGTGCTTTTTGTCTTTGCAAGAACCGTTTTCATATAGCTCCCGGAGGTAATCTTTTTCAAATATTACTATCATATAATGTCATTATGTCGCAAAGTTACAAAAAGTTTTGATAATTCACAAAAATGTGAATTATGTTTGAATTCACCGAAAATGAAATGCAGAGATTTCAATAAAATATAGATTGTACTTCCCGGCATCGGACTTTCCTACATCGGGCTTTCCCACGGAAAATCACCTCATTTAACTTTCGCATATAGGAATTATAAGAATTGCAAGTCACAGAACTGACGGCAAAAGCAAGCTTTCACCTTCACTGAACGTACAGATTTACACAGAACTTTATACCTTAAAACCTCCGTTCCATGCAAAGCTGACTGTAATATTTTTGCCATTGCCACGGAACTGAATGGCGCAAGCGCAGGAATTTACACAGATTGCTTCTGTGATACTTCTGTTGCCGTCAATGACGGCTCTGTGCCTTGGCCGAGTCTGCAATGAGTGACGAGTGATAAGTGATAACCTTTGTCACTCGTCACTATGACTTATGACCTAATTTGAAGTTCTGTGCCGTTCTTCCAGTTCAGTGCGGAGCCCGGCATCCGAATAGTTCTGTGACTTGCCTTTCTTTATATTCCTTCAGGCGAATATGCGAAACTTGAATCAACTTATACATTGCTATTTCAGAATTTATGGTTAAATTTGCATAGTTCGGAATCGGAGCTGAATAATTATTTCTCAATGAAATCTAAAAGTTGTGATATGCAAACATACGTTGACGCATATAATGGGGATGATTCGATACCGGTATTCGTGGCCTTTGCCATTGAACAGTATAAGAATCATAAAGGAATTTCGGGGGAAGAAGCTGCGAGAATATTAGATGAATACGGCATATTGGATCATCTTGCAGAATTTTATGATGTTCTGCATACCCAAAGTGCTCAGTGGCTCGTTGAAGAAATTGACGAAATGATAGCAAACCAAAAATCATGAAGCAGATCTTATATCACGGAGGAAGTCATATAATTCAAACCCCCGAAATCAGGGAGCCGGAGCGAACCCTTGATTTCGGTAAAGGGTTTTATGTAACTTCGTCTCAGAATCAGGCGGAAAGATGGGTAAAGGCTCATCTTAAACACAAATATACTATTGGTTATGTCAACTCCTATGAATTTGATCCGGAGGTAATTCCATCTGAATTAAATGTAAAGTTATTTAGGGAAGCAAATGATGAATGGGTCGATTTTGTTATGGCGAACAGGCTGACTCCAGGATTTACCCATGATTATGACATTGTTTTCGGCCCTGTTGCCAATGATAATGTTTATACGCAGATAACGCTTTTTGAAGGAGGAATAATCAGCAAGGAAACTCTTATCAATGAGCTGAAAGCTTATAAACTCGTTGATCAATATCTGTTTCATACAGAAAGGTCGTTGGCATATTTGCGTTATCTTTCCAATTATGCTGTTATAATATAAAGCCGATTAGTTGATATTAATCATCGTAGTCGATAAATTTTGGAAATTATGACTGAAACCAAAATAACATCAAAGAATCTTTATCTGCTGCTGCCGTATAAAGTGAGCCAACTGGCCATTTTATATGCGAGGAAATTCAATGTTACAATAATTGATGCAATCCGCGCCATTTACAAATCTAATACCTACAAGGAATTGGAGGACGAGGAAACCAAGCTATGGCATTACGGTCCCGTCGCCCTCCTGGAATACATTTCCGAGCACCACTAATAATATTGACCTTTAAGAACATATCCTTTGGTAAAATTGGCAAATTATAGGTCTTTCGCCTCAGGTATTCTAAGTATAGGATTGTGCTTATCGCAGTAATCAATAGGCATTTGGTTCCGTGCTTGATGCACGGATGAGGACAGCCGGATACTAATTGGAATGTGTGATGACTATTTGTTAATAATGTTTTCGACAGCTGCTATGAATTCCTTAGCTAAAGGAAGCATTACTTCTATAGTTTCTTTGTCGCAGACATGGAAGTCGTCGTAATCGTTAGCGTGTCTAAGATCAAATAATTCGAAAAATGTCTTTGCGAGCCTGCTTTCAAGCTTGCTTGTTTTTACAAAATGTTGTGAAAGCATGGATTTGACACCTGTATGTGTCTGTGTCTCTAACTTATTGGCAACCAAGAGTGCAACCACGGCATAATAGCAGGCATAATAAAGCCGGCTCACGGCAGAACTGTAAAACTCTCCCTTTGCGAGATATTCCACTTCGTCCAAAGCACTGTGACTGCGAGACAGTCTATAAGTCACCAAATTGCGTCTTGCCGTATCGTCAAGTTGCGGTTTCATAATAGTATGCCTTCGCGATTTACGTTGATGCTGAATGGTGTCTGACGGCTTTCCCAAATACTTTTCAATAGAACTATCGGTGAAACACGAACGCCGTGTTCTATCTCTATATCATAAAGCTGGCCTACAATCTCCGATCTGCGAGTGACAAACGCTTTTCCCTGAACGGTGTCGGGCAACAGGATAAGTAGATCTATGTCGGAATTCATAGAAGCAGTGCCACGAGCCTGAGAGCCGAACAGCAACGTGGTTGCCTCCGGGAACATCTTGCGCATTACATCCGCTATTTTTCGTATGATGGAATCCTGTCGCATATTGGAATCTTTGTTGTTGCAAATTTAATGTTTCCTAAGGAGATATCCAAGTAATGGAGAAAATTAATGCAAGATAGAATCAGGCTTTTGGTCCGTGCTTGATGCGCGGCCGGGGACAGCTCGCACTGCTATTTTCACGACTTTATCACTCGTCACTAATCATTTGTCACTCGTCTCTGTTACCTGTTTCGATTTCGGGGCGAAGTAGTGGTTGATGATGATGGCGATGGCGCCGTCGCCGGTGACGTTGCAGGCGGTGCCGAAGCTGTCCATGGTGATGTACAGGGCTATCATCAGGGCCTGCTCCGTCGGGCCGAAGCCCAAAATAGAACCTAAGATGCCTAACGAGGCCATGATGGCGCCGCCGGGTACGCCGGGCGCGGCGACGATGGAGATGCCCAACATCATGATGAAGCCTGAGAACATGGCCGTGTCATACGGCAAGCCTTCCATTATCATGATCGTAAGGGCGCAGGACACTATCTTCAACGCGCTGCCGGACATGTGTATCGTGGCGCATAGCGGCACGGTGAATCCGGCTATGTCCTCGCTCACGCCCATGCCGATGGTCTGGCGCAGGGTGACGGGTATGGTGGAGGCTGACGATTGAGTACCCAATGCCGTGAAATAGGCCGGAAGCATCTGCCAAAGCATCTTAAGCGGGTTGCGTCGCGCTATGACGCCCGCGATGCAGAACTGCAACACCAACAGCACCAGCGTCATTGCGAATATGATGCCTATCACGGCCGCAAACGATTTCAATACCACGGTCACGTCGCCCGCCATGGTCATGTTCAGGAAGATACCGAATATGTACAGCGGAAGCAGGGGAATGATCAGCCGGTTGATGGTAAGCGCCACGCAGTCGCGGAACTCGGTCGTGAACTTGCGCATGGTGTCGGTCTTGAGATAAGCCATGCAGAGTCCTAACAGGAAGGAGAGGACCAAGGCCGTCATGACTGTCATCAGCGGCGGCATCTCGATGGTGAAGTAGGGCGCCATGTCGTGCGCACCCATGCTTTCGGCCGTCTGCGTCCTGTTTCCCACAAGATTGGGGAAAATCGACGAACCTATGAAATAGGAATAGAATCCGGACAGCGAAGTGAAGATATAGGCGATACCGGCCGTGAGCAACAGCATCTTGCCGGCCCTTGAGCCGACATCGGAGATGGCAGGAACCACAAAGCCGATGATTATCAAGGGAATCATGAAGCCGAGGAACTGGCCGAATATGGCGTTGAAGGTCATGAACACCCTTCCTGCCCATAGCGGCATGAAGTATGCGCAGCCTATACCCGCGCCGATTGCCAGCAGTATCCATACCAGCAGATTCACCTTGATTCGCTTCCTGCCTGTCCTCATGTTATCGAAGTATGTCGAGAGCGCGATTCAGGGCCTTTATGAAGGCCTCCACTTCTTCCCGCGTGTTATAGACGGCAAACGAAGCACGTACCGTGCCGGGCACGCCGAGGCGTTCCATCAGCGGCTGCGCGCAGTGATGTCCCGTGCGGACGGCCACGCCCTGCTTGTCGAGCAACATGCCAATATCGTAGTTGTGTATGTTGCCGACGTTGAAGCTGATGACCGGGTCTTTCTTTTCGGCCATGCCGTAGATGGTCAGTTCCGGAATCTTCAGCATCTCGGCCGTGGCGATGTCAAGGAGTTCATGCTCATGCGCTGCGATATTTTCTATGCCCGTCTCCTCGATGAAATCCAGGGCCTGACTCAGCGCCGCTATGTCCACGAAGTCGGGCGTCCCGGCCTCGAACTTGAACGGCAGCTCGGCGTATGTGGTATGCCGGAACGATACGTGCTCAATCATCTCGCCGCCACCCTGGTAAGGGGGCATCTTCTCAAGCAGATCTTCTTTGCCGTACAATACGCCGATGCCGGCGGGACCATACATCTTGTGGCTGGAGAATACATAGAAATCGGCGTCAAGGTCCTGCACGTCGATGCGCATGTGGGGCGAGGCCTGCGCACCGTCAACCAATACGGGTACGCCGTGCGAATGGGCGGTCGCCACCATCTCCTTGACGGGATTGACTGTACCCAACACGTTGCTGACATGCGCGAAGGCAACCATCGCCGTGTTCGGACCGAACAGGTCGCGATACTGGTCCATTTTCAGCTCGCCGCGTTCGTCGATGTCCACCACGCGCAGGTGCATGTTCTTTTTCTCGGCCAGCAGTTGCCAGGGGACGATGTTGGCATGGTGTTCCATCACCGTCAGGATGATGTCGCCGCCGTCAGGGAGCAGCGAACCGAACGATGACGCCACCAGGTTGATTCCCTCGGTGGTGCCGCGGGTGAATATCACCTCGCGGTGCGACCGGGCGTTGATGTACTGCGCCACGCGACGCCGCGTATGCTCCTGCATGTCGGTGGCTTCCTGGCTCAGAGTATGCACGCCACGATGCACGTTCGCCTTGTGGCTGGTGTACACATCCACGATGGCGTCAACCACACGCGCCGGGGTCTGGCTGGTGGCCGCGTTGTCGAAATATATCAGAGGCCGTCCCGACACATGTCGGGACAGTATCGGGAATTGCTCGCGTATCTTGGTTATATCCATCACTGACATTTCTTATTCGACGGATTATTGGAGTCGGCCAGGGCGCAGCTTGAGCAGGGAGCCAGGGCGCCGGCAAAACGTTTCTCGACCAGCAGCCGCAGCCTGTCGCGCAGCCCCGGCATCTCGATGGCGTCGATCACGTCGTTCATGAACGCCTGGCGCAACAGCAAGCGGGCCTGTGGCTCGGGGATGCCGCGCGTGCGCATGTAGAACAGCTGCGTCTCGTCCAGCTGTCCCGTGGCGCAGCCGTGGCTGCACTTCACGTCGTCGTTGTATATCTCCAGTTCGGGACGTGCCTCCACGCGGGCCTGATCTGACGCCAGCAGGTTGCGGCAAGCCTGATAGGCTTCCGTGCCCACGGCTCCCTCCTCGACCACGATTCGGCCTGTGAAGGCGCAGCGACTCTCGCCGTCGGCCGAGATCTTGAACAGCTCGTCGCTGTGGCAATGCGGCACACCGTGCTCTATGCGCGAATATGTGGATATGTGTCGCTCGCAGTCTTCGATGGCCATGCCGTACAGCTTGAGCGAGGCGTTCTCGCCCATGAACCGGCAGTGGTACTCGTTGCGCGTCGTGCCGTTGAACAGCGTGTGTCCGTTGACGGTGACGCGGCTGTCGCGTTCCTGACGCAGATAAAGCGAGGAGATGCGGCCCGTATGAGCCGACGATTCCTCAAGATCGTAGTAATGAAGCGTGGCACCGGGGCCGACAAACAGCTCTACGGTCTGCAACGCTAAGTAGTCCACGTTGTCGCGCTGTGTGCGGTCGCACACCATGAGACCTGCCTCCGCGCCTTCGTCCAGCACCACCAGGATGCGGCGAATGGACATGAGCGGCCTCACGTCGTTCAGCACGTTTATCAGCTGGATTGGCGATTTAAGCGCCACCCCCTTGGGTACATACAGCATCAGGCCGTCGCGCACCAGCATTGTGTTCAGGGCCACCACCGGATTGTGTATGTCGGCGGCATGGCCGTAATATTTCGACACGAGTTCCGGATGACTTTGCGCTATGGTGCGCAGGCTGCCCAACAGCACCCCCTCGGGCATCGGGGGCATATTGGCCGGGATGGGGAACAGGTCGTTCAGGTCTATGCCGAAATCGGGAGCCAGCATCTGCTCCAGGTCGCAGTTCTCGTAATTGTCGGCGCCCTGACGCGGCAGCGTGGCCGTGCGCAGTATGTCGGCGGCCTCGGGACGCAGGGCGTTCAGCACCTCCGCGCTGTGACAGTCTATGTCATGGCGCGAGGCGTCGTACAGTTCTATGTATTGGTTCAGAGCGTTCATTTCGCGTCCTCCTGCTCCTTGATCCAGTCGTAGCCGCGCTCCTCCAGCTCCAGTGCCAGTTCGGGACCGCCCGTCATAACGATGCGGCCTTTATATAGGATATGCACGAAGTCGGGAGCGATGTAATCCAGCAGACGCTGGTAATGGGTGATGACGATTGTGGAGTTGTCTTTGCTGCGCAGCTTGTTCACGCCGTTGGCCACGATGCGCAGGGCGTCGATGTCAAGGCCGGAGTCCGTCTCGTCGAGGATGCTGAGCTTCGGCTCCAGCATGGCCATCTGGAATATCTCGTTGCGCTTCTTCTCGCCGCCCGAAAAGCCCTCGTTCACCGAGCGCGAAGCCAGTTTGTTGTCAAGTTCCACTACGGCGCGTTTCTCGCGCATCAGCTTGAGGAAATCGGCAGCCGACATGGGAGGCTGGTGGAAATACTCGCGCTTGGCGTTGATGGCCGCGCGCATGAAGTTCACCATCGACACGCCGGGAATCTCCACCGGATACTGGAATCCGAGAAACAGACCCTCGTGGCTGCGCACCTCGGGCGTCATGTCAAGCAGATTCTTGCCGCACAGAGTGGCCTCGCCGCCGGTGACGGTGTAGGCCGGGTTGCCTGCCAGTACCATCGACAGCGTCGACTTGCCCGAGCCGTTCGGACCCATGATGGCGTGTACCTCGCCGGGGTGTATCTCCAAATTGATGCCGCGCAATATCTCGCGACCGTTTATCTCTGCCTTTAAGTCTTTAACCTTTAACATTTTTCCTCTATTTCTTAGTCCCTGATCGGCCTGTTACAATATATCTAACATTCTGAGCCGTGAAAAAATCGGTGAGGCCACATTTTTTAACAGATATGGCGTCGCCCTTGCAATCACCACAGGTCATAGTCCAGCGACGTGACCTGGAATTCGGTGCGGCGGTTCACCTGGTCGGCGGCCGCTTTGCCGGCGTCGTCGAGTGTCTCGATATATTCTTCGTTGAGGACAGTGCCCTCGGGGAATTGCGGATATTCTTTGTTGATTCGTTTTGTCACGGTCTTGGGCACGCTCTTGCCATAGCCTTTCCATGTGAGCCTTTCGGCCGGGATGCCGGCGGCTATCAGATAGTCTACCACCGACTTGGCGCGACGGTCGGAGAGCCGTATGTTATATTCTTCGGTACCGACGCGGTCGGTGTGCGAGCCCATCTCGATGGTGACCGAAGGATTGTCCTTCAGCATCTGCGCCATCTCGTCAAGAGCCGCCTTCGACTCGGGACGCAGCGTCGCCTTGTCGAAGTCGTAGAATATGTTCTCGACCACCTGCGGCTTATATACCGCGGCCAGCACGAAGTCGATGCCGTAATCCTGATCCTCCTCGGCGATGTCGCTCTCGAATTCCTGCTTCACGTTGAGGTAGCCTTTCGCGCCGGCCAGCATCACGTATTTCACGCCGCGTTGGAGCTTGAACCTGAACGAGCCGTCGTCGCGGGCCACCTCCTTCTGGTTCGATCCATCGTCGCCAACGATGCGGATTATGGCGTTGGGTACAGGTTCGTCGTCCTTGTCCACGACCCAGCCCGATATGGTCACCTTGATTTCGGGACATTCGAAGCTGTATATATGGTCATAGCCGCGGGCGTCGCCGCGGTTTGAGCTGAAGAAGCCGCTTTCGCCCTCGCCGAAGGTGATGCCGAAGTCGTCGCCCGGCGAGTTCATGGGCACGCCCATGTTGTCGACGCTCCAGCGGTCGCCCGTGGAGTTAAGGCGCGCGCGGAACAGGTCGAGACCTCCGAAGCCGGGGTGACCGTCGCTGCTGAAATACAGCAGCGAGTCCGTGCGGACATACGGGAACATCTCGTCGCCAGGCGTATTGATCTGCGGGCCGAGGTTTTCCAGGCTGCCCTGACGTTCCTTGAGGTTGATGCGCCATATATCCTTGCCGCCGAATCCTCCCGGCATGTCGCTGGAGAAGTACAGATATGTGCCGTCGGGCGATACGGCGGGATGGCCCTTGGCCGAAATGGAATCGTTGATTATTTTGAATTCCTGCGGTGACGACCATGTGGCGTCGCTGCGCTGCGACGTGTATATCTCTACAGACGAATCGGAATTGGCGTTACGCTTGGCCACGGTCAGATACATGGTCTGTCCGTCGGGACTGAACGACATGATTCCCTCGTCGTGTTCGGTGTTCAGCTCGCCGCCGGCAGGCTCGGGACGCTGCCAGTTCCCCTTTTCGTCCTTCTTAGAGAAGAATATGTCCGAGCGCTTGGTGCCGGTGATTTCCGACTTGGTGGTGCCGGTGGATTTCTCGTTGCTGCTGGTGAAATACAGGGTGGTGAGGTCCTTGTCCAGATACATCGGCGCGAAGTCGGCGCGGCGCGAGTTGAACATCTTGGCCTGCTTCACGATGTATCGGGTCTTGGGCTTCTCCTTCTGTTTCAGGGCGAGAGTGGCACCGCGCAGACCCTCCTTGGCCAGCAGGTCGTCGGGAGCGTATTCCAGGAACGTGCGGTATGCGTTGATGGCCGGGCCGTATTTGCCCTCCATCTGCAGCGAGCGTCCCAGGTAATAGTAAGCCATTGAATCGGGATATTCATAGCGTATGGCGTTCTGGTAAGCGGCCGATGCGCGCGCAGCCATGTTGAGCTTGCGGTAGCAGGTGGCCAACTGATACGCCACGCGGCCACGAAGCTCGCGGTCCTCGCGCGGGTTCAGCTTGTTGTAGACGCCGCGATAGGTCTTGGACGCGTCGAAATATTCGCCACGGGCAAACTGCTGATCGGCCGTGGCGAGCTTGGGCGTCTTGCACCCCGTCAGCATCACCACGGCCATCAGGGCCAGTGTCATAAAGGCTCTGTTCAAAAAAAAATATTTACGCCAGGGTCGCAGATGTGCCTCAGATTTGGTCTTGCAGACTCGGGAGCATAGCGGGCTATGTGACCGAGTCAAAAGATCAAAGATGAGGTACAGCTGCGAGTCTATACTAATATTTCTTTTAGAGATTCCCATTATGAATAGACTCTATTTTTCAATTCTTTTTTATACCTTGACCGGTGTCTTTTCGGTTAATTTTGCCGCTTTCTTCGGTCACAGCCGCGAGGCTGCTCCCTCATCAATCGGCAAAATTACC
>ENA-OXZZ01000401-OXZZ01000401.1-human-gut-metagenome-genome-assembly--contig:-NODE-401-length-14824-cov-4.141242_pt1 | contig 14824 bp, 10 predicted proteins | sample MGYA00244515_ERZ652815 | MGnify/ENA primary metagenome ERZ652815 (study PRJEB26926, sample SAMN06164594) | human gut metagenome | biome: ENVO:00009003; feature: ENVO:2100002; material: ENVO:00002003...
ATACGAGATTGCCTCTTGTCTCGTGGGCTCGGAGATGTGTATAAGAGACAGTCCTGAAACAGCGTCTTCTTCCATTAAACCGCATTGTCGTCCGTTATCTTCCTGCCGTACATATAGTAATTGGTGTATTCCTGATTGAGATAAAAGCACATTTGCCATAGGAACTGCTTGCTCGTGCGGTAGTTTTTCAGCCCCCAAGAAATAATATCCAGCAGAAAAGCCTTGTAGAGCGAATACTCATTTTTCGCCTCCCACAGCGGGGAATTTTCCGAAAATTGAACCACCGTATCCGCATAGGCAACCATCTGCCGCAGTGCCAGCACAGTCAAACCCTCAGACGGCGGCTCCTGCTGCCACACGTCCTGCAAATAATGCAGAATCGGCAGGCGTTTTCCCTGCTGTTCAAGCTGGTATACTTCGGCTTTGATTTTGATGATGTCCATTGTTATCCCCTCGCTTATTTCGTCGGACAGCTGTTTGATATGGTAAAAGCTGCCCGGCGTTTTTTGCCAAACAGGCTATACGACTTCCTTGATGCATTTGTATTGTAGCACATTTTTTCAGCAAAAGCAGCGTGGAATTGTACTATCGGCGCTTGAAAGTTGGAGAAACTGTCAATGAAAAGAAAAAATCTTTCCAGCCGATGCTCTTCGCGCGTTTGCCAACACGCACACAAGAGCGTCATCCAGAAAGAATTGTTCATTGTGGCTTACATCCTCGAATACATGGAGTACACAGGCTGTATGTAGATGCACCTGACAAGTCCAGCGGCAAGCGCAGACCGGCAAGCTGGAAGGCTGCAACAACAAAACCAAAGTTGCCAAGCGTATGGGCTACGGTTTTCGCGATGACGATTATTTCTTTTTACTTATTCAGTTCTTGTCGGTTGCCCCCAAGGTTCCGTGAAGAACCTTTTTATTATCCCACAGCTTTCCGTGATGAACCAAAAAATCCGCGTCCCCATGCAGCAGCACGAAAGCAGACGCGGATTTTGCTATGCATTTAAGGTAACACCGCACAGATGAGGTGGTCGGCTGGTGAATGGATTTTTCATCATACGATTTCCAGATAAGAACGCGCCATGCTGCGCCGCGAATTTCACTCTGCCCGAACGACCAGTACCCAGTCGTTATCCGGCGTAAAACGCTTGACAGGCTTGACGGCAATGCTTTCTTTTCCGGTCGCATCCATCAAAAAGCTCTCCCGACCGCTAACCGGATTGAACCAGCTGACCGTCAGCCTTCGTCCCGCATAGGGCGTCAAGGACAGCGTGAACGCTTCGCCGAGATAGGTATACGCAAAGAGGAAGTCATTCCCCGCAAAGGCACTGATGCGGCGGTACTTTTTCCCCTGCGGCGAAAGCAGCAGCGCCGTTGCCTCATGACCCGATTGGTAATCGACGGATTCCATCAAGTCCTTCAGGATGCCCATCTGCTCCGAACCGACATGATGCAGTGAATCCTGCCATGTGTAGCGCACGCCAAAGGAACCGGGAATGGTCGGCGTATGGAAGAACTGCTGGATGCTGTTGTCGCCGTAGGTGTGTCCCATCGAACCCTGAAATACCGACCAGTAGGCATAGCGGCGAACATCCCACTCCCGCCAGTAGGGCTGGGAGAGATCGTGCAGACCTTGCAGAATTTGCTCATAGGAGGGTTCACCATCCAGCGTAGGCTTCACAGGGGTCATGGCGTAGTCGCGATCCACATAGCGCCAGTTGTCCTCCCCGAAGTAGGTTTCAGCGTCCAGCCGATTGTCGTCCCACGCGCCCAGCGTAACCTGATCATAGCGGCGATGCCCGGACTGGAACATATTGAAATCCAGCCACGGTTCATCGTGGAACCAAAGGGACGACGAAGTGCGCCCGAAGGGATGGTAGCCCACCAGTTTGTCCGGATTCAGCTGCTTGAACAAGCGTCCCTCCCGGCAGTACAGATCATGCTGCTGGTCGCCGCGAATATCGCCGCCCAACAGCCAAATGACATTCGGACGCGAGCCGTACCGATTCGCCAGAAAGGTCACATAGCGGTCGATATTCTCCTCGCTAATGTACCCCTCCTTCACCACATGTCCCCATGCGGGAAGCAGCGCCATATACAGTCCCAGCTCTTCGGCAATGTCCATCACTCGATCCACAAAGCTCCAGTAAGCGGGATCTGTCGGATCCTTTTCGACCTCAGCGGGATTGGTGGCGGGCATTTCCGGCAGGCGGTGAATCAGCACCGTCTGAATCACATTGAACCCCTTGTCGCGGCGGTTGGTCAGGTACAGCTTCGCCTCTTCCTCATCGCAGACCGGGCACAGCAGCCATGCAGTATCCCCCAGATAGAAGAAGGGCTGCTCGCCGTTGCGAAGATAGCGGCCATTTTCACTTACACGCAGTTTTCCCTGTTTCCACGGCTTGATGTACTTCATCCCTGAATCTCCTCCTTCAGCTTCCAATCCTCCAGCACAATGGAAACCTTCTCCACGCGCCCGGAGGACAGTGAACGACGCATGGCCTCCATGACAGCGATGGTGCGAATGCCCTCCGACAGATCGGGCTTGGGCGTTTCGCCGTCCCAGATGCAGCGGGCAAAGTAATCCAGATAGTTCTGGTATTCCCCGGCATGATGGCTGTCCCCTTCAAACCGGTAATAATAAGGTCTGCGCTCGTTGTAATTTTCATGAACCGTGGTATTGAAAATTCCCGGCTCGGAGAAATGATGGTAGTAATCGAAGGGGCATTCCGCCTTGGATGAACCGCTGGTTCCGCGCAGGGTGCAGGAGATGAAATGCTCCGCCTGCTTGCCAAAACCCGGCACCGCATAATTCCCATTGACGCTGGCGCAGACGCCGCGCTTGTCCTTGAGAAGGAACTTGAGCGAATCGGGCGCCATAACGCCGCGGGACGCGCTGTTGGCAGAGCAAACGCCCACCCCGTATACGTCCTCCACCTCCGGCAGATACCACAGCGCCAAGTCAACCGCGTGAATCAAGAAATTGTACATCCATGAAAAGCCCTCGCGATGGCTCCATGCCCGTTCCAGGAACCAGCGGGAGTCGCTGTTGTAATGGGTTTCCACCGTCACCAATTCGCCGTTACGACCCTTCTCAAAATCGCGGCGCTGGTGCATGGCGGCTTCAAAGTATCGGGAGCTTTGCCCGATGAAAACCTGCTTGCCGCTCCTTCGCTGCGCTTCCAGCAATTCCTTGGCCATGGTCAAGTCCACCATCAGCGGCTTGGTGCAGACCACATGCTTGCCCGCTTCCAACGCCATGATGATATGTTGGGCATGAAGCTGGTCGGGTGTGTAAATGCCGATCACGTCAATGCTTTCATCCCGCAGCATCTCCTGATAATCGGTGCAGTAACCGGAAAGGTGAAACTCCTCCGCTCGCTCTCGGCACAGCTGCTCGTTCAGGTCGCAGATGGCGCCCAGCTCCCACAGCCCGCTGCTCTGCACGGCCGAGATGACGCTGCGTCCCTCCCCCAGTCCGAGCACACCAATGCGTAGCTTCTTGTTCGCTTCGTTCATGTTGATTGCTCCCTTCCTTGAATCACCGTATATGGCTTTCCTGCCCGAAGGCTGATTGTTTGCTCCCAGCCTCGGCAATGCAGCGTAACTTCCCTGTCGCGCCAGCTCAGCAGCATAACCTCCGTCAAAGCGCCGTCCCGCCACTTGGCGGATACCCGCACCGGGCCATCCGCCATCAAGCCCTCAAAGCCGCCCTCCGTCCACGCCTCCGGCAATGCAGGCAGCAGGTCAATTCGGTTTTTCCGGCTTTGCAGCAGCATTTCCACAACCGCCTGCGCTGCGCCCGTGTTGCCGTCCAGCTCCCAGACCGGCGCAAAGGAGGACGCACCCCGCGTGGGCGGGTGCATCACCAACAGGTTCGGCATGGTCAAACGGCGGCACAGCTCCGAAAAATGGAACTGCGCCTGCTCTCCATCTCCCAGACGCGCACTGTAAAGCGTCAGCATATTCCGCGCCCAGCCAGTATCCTCCCATTTTTCATAAGGAGTAAGCCGCTGGCGGATGCTTTCCCGCGCCGCGTCGGCTAATTCCGGCGTTTCCTCCGGCGTAATCTGATACAGCGGATACAGTCCGACCATATGGCTCATGTGTCGATGCTGTCTGTCCGCCGGAGGCAGATTGTGCGACCATTCCGCCAGCGTGCCATCTGGCAGCGTGCGCAGCGGCGGCAGCTTTGCCAGCGCCTCCCGAACAGCGCGCTGATGTGCGTCCTCGGGAAGCCGAAGCGCCCTATGGGCTTCCAGATCATCCGTCAGAAGCGCACGGATCATGCTCAGCTCAAACGCTGTTCCAACGGAGGAATAGCATTTTCCGTTTTCCGTCACGAACGCATTTTCCGGAGAAATCGACGGGCCGCAGGTCAGGAAGCCCTCCTTGTCCTCAAAAAGATACGCCAGAAAGAACGCCGCCGCTTCCCGCAGCGCCGGAAGCGCCTTCTCCTTCAAGAAAGCCTCGTCCCCTGTGCGGCGATAGTAGGTCATGTAGTCCAGCGCCAGCCATGCGCCGCAGGCCGGACAGGGCGCAAGACTCTTGTTCCAGTAGGGCTGCGCATAGCCCCATGCGTTTGCAACCAGCTCCGCTGCCCATCCCGGCAAGCCGTAGTGACGCTGGGCGTTCCTGCGTCCATGCGGAATCAGCCGCTTTTCCATCCATGCGAACAACGGCAGATGGCTTTCGCTCAAGCCGCTGGATTCGCACAGCCAATAGTTCATCTGGGTGTTGATGTCCAAGTGCATATCGCACGTCCAGCCGATGCGGCAGGCAACGTTGTCGTTCCATACGCCTTGCAGGGACATGGGCAGCGGCGCGTCCGCTCTCGCGCCGCTGACGGTCAGATAGCGGCCGAAGGCAAAGAGCATTTCCGCGTCGTTCGCCGTATCGTCGCCCGCCAAATGAAGCCGTGCGGTCTGCGTCTGCCCGGAAAAATCCGCAGCATGGTGTGCGCGAAGCATGGCATAGTCCGCCAAGGCGCAGCGAGCGAATAGCCGCTCCTTGGCGTTTTCCGTCCAAGCTGCGTCAGGAAGACGCACTTGCTGCTCCTCCGGCGTAAAGTCGGATACCATCGTCAGCCGCAGCAGCCATTCGTGACTTCCGTGAATTTCCAGCGCATCGCCGGTACAGACGACCGCGCCATCCCCTGCGTCCACCGTAACAAGTCCCAGCAGATGCGTCCCGCACGTCCCGTCGCTGTGGCGGTTTTCATGCGCCCACGCATCCAGCAGTAAGCCGCCCTTATACGCGCTTGCCTTCGCCGCGCCATCTCCCATGGCAATGCGCACGGTCATGGGCGCATCATCCGTTGCCCGAAGGAAGAACGCCCGATCCGGGTAAGAACAGAAGCACTCCCGCCGCTGCATACCGCCCTCGTGGCGGAAGCTCAACTGCATCAAGCCCTCTTCCAGATCCAGGCTTCGTCCGTAATCCCGCCATGCGCCCAGCGTCTGCGTAATTCGCAGCGTTCCGACCGGCATCGAGGTGCCGTACTGTTCTTTGCTTCCCATGAAGCTTTCAATCTGCCGATCCGCCGCCGCATAATCGCCGTCAAGCGCTGCCTGCCACGCCAGGCGGAAGGACTCCGGCGCGGCGGCGTCAGGCGCATCCTCATCCGGGGAACCGGAATAAAAGGCGATGTGGCTCAGCTCCAGCGTTTCATGCTCCGGCTGACCATGTATCGCCTGCCCCATCCAGCCGTTGCCCAGCAGCATGCTTTCGTGGAAAGCCGTTCCGGGGGCGTCCAGCCGCAGCACATGGTGTTGCATGTCAGAATCGACCTCCTCCCTTGCATTCAAGCGTCAAAATAGGGAGCCAGAACGCGTGCGTCGGCTCCCCATGATGTGTCATCTCGTTCGATCAGCCCTTGACGCTGTACCCCTCAGCTAAGCACCATCCGCGTCTGCCGAAAGGAGCTGGGCGTGACGGTGATTCGCACGCTGCTTTCTCTGGTGGAGCGCGATATGCCCTGCACCATTAAGACAGAAATCGGCGTAGACGTCGTTATGCGCGATTCGGTGCGCATCAAAAAGCAATAATACGATTTCCAGATAAAACGCTGCCCGGTTTGATTTTTTCTCAAACCGGGCAGCGCCTTATATTATTTCCAAATGAGAATGCACCAAGGCGCAAGCAGATGGCGCAGTTGAATCAGGAAATCGTATTACGCATGATCTCGCGAACGTTCCCGATACTCCTGCGCGGTGCAGCCCATCCATTTCCGGAACCATCGGGCAAAATAGTTGGCGGTATTGAAGCCCGTCTGCTCCGCAATAGAGGCGATGGACTGGTCGGTTTCGCTGAGGAGGCTGCACGCCTTCTTCAGCCGGGACTGTGCAATGCTGTCGCTGAACGACACGCTGCTGCATTCACGGTACACACGCGAAATGTAGGTGGGATGGAAATGCAGCGCGTCCGCAATCGCGGTGAGCGACAAATCGCCGCTTAGATGCTCGGCTATATACTGGTCAATCTGCCGCACAATGTGTCGCTGACGGTGCATTTGCTTTTTGGAGCGTGCATTGAATACCTCCTGCGCCAGATGGTTCAGCTTGCGCTGCAGCTCGCTGAGCGGCGTTCCGGGCTTAATCACCAGCCTTTCCAGCGCGGGCGACGCAATGTCGCCCGTCAGGAAGGCGCCGCTGCAATCGCGCATGAACTGCGCCAGCGCCTCGTAAAGCTCATCGGTGCTTCGCTTATCGCTGGTATCTGCCAGAAGCTGAAAAAAACGCGGGGTTTCTTCAGCAAAGAGATCCTCCTGACCGGTAAGCAGGTATTCCTTCATGCGGATAAGGCTTGCCTGTCCGTCGCTGACGGATACCAGCGGCATCGAGGACGTTGGCTGCGCCTGCGTCGCGTGCAACGTGACCAGTTCGCCGGACGCGGGGCTGACCTGATTGATCAGCTCCAGCATCTGCGCCGCTCCCTTCCCCAATGCCTTCCATTCTGTTTCGCAGTCCGTCAGACAGACCGTCAGCTGCTGTCCCTGCTGCTCGATCATCCGCTGCGCATTCTCCAGGTGTCCCTCCAGCAGCGCGCTGTCCTCCTCCGAGGGCTGAAACACAATGGAGAAGCAGCGGGCATTCATGTCGGTCAGCAGCATCGGCAAATGGGGGCGCATCAGCTCCTCGATCAGGTTCATCGACTGATGCAGAAGCTCGGGGCGCATGGCTGCGCCGAACATGCCATATCCCATACGCACCGGTCGATGTGCGTCAAAGGGAAAACCGCTGTCCTTGATGGCGGCAAGCAGCGATTCCTCTTGCAGCTGTCCGCCGTGCATGGCATGGAACACCAGCTGCCGCAGCTGCCTTGCATATTCGCTCGCCACCGCCGCCTGCCGCATCAGCCTCGCGCTTTCCTCCTGCAGGTTCTCTACCGCTCTTTCCACCGTGCTGATAAGCACTTGGTCGCCTTCGCTTTTGAGTACATACGCAAACGCACGCTGCTTCAGCGCTCGGCGCGCATAATCAAAATCGGAATAGCCGGTCAGGTAGATAACGCGGGTCATCGGCCAGCGTTCGCGCACCATGCGGTGCAGCTCCAGCCCCGACGCTCCGGGCATTTCAATATCGGTCAGCAGAATATCCACGCGGTTGCGGTTCATCACGGCGCACGCCTCGTCGCAGCTGTAGCAGCGGCGAACCTCCAGCCTGTCCTGAAACACCTCTTGAAGCATATGGTACAATCCGTCGGCAATGATAACCTCGTCATCGACAATAAGAAGCGATTCCACGCCGCCTCACCTCCCTGTCCTCGGGAATAGGATTGTCACAGACAATCCGTCCGCAAAGCTTTCCAGTTTCAGCTCATAATGATCACCGTAGAGCAGCTCCATGCGGCGATACAGGTTATACAGCGCGCTGCCCTCCGCCAGTTCTCCGGCGCGCATTCGCTCGTCCAGGCGGCGCACGTTCTCCGCATCCATCGTTCCGCCGTTATCATATACCGTTACGCCGAAGCGATCCTGCTCCATGATAAAGCTGACCTCCACCACGCCGCCGCTTTGCTTGTTCTTCACGCCATGCACAAAGGCATTCTCCACCACCGGCTGAAGAATCAGCGGCGGTATGTTTTCCTGCGCGATTTCCTCCGGCAGTTCGTTCATATGCACGCGCACCCGTGGAGAAAAACGCATCCCTTGAATTTCCAGGTACTGCCGGATATGGTTCACCTCATCGCGCAGGGGAACGTCATGCTCCGGAATGGTCGTGATGTAGCGGTAATAGCGGCTCAGATTCAGGCTCAGCCGCGCAATGTCTTCGTTGCCGTCCTGCTGCGCCATGCGGTAGACCATAAAGAGCGTGTTGTAAAAGAAATGCGGATTGATTTGCATTTGCAGCTGCCGAATCTCCGCCTGCTGTGCGCGCAGCCGTTCCTCATAAACCTGCGCCTTGAGGCTTTCCAGATTCTCCATCATGGAGTTAAACTGGGCGTAGAGGTCGTCAAAGCCCGCATCCGAGCGGTCAATATGGAAATGTCCCGTTTCGCCCGCCTGACGCAGGGAATCGGCAATGGTGTCCAGCGGCTGAAGGATATATCGCCGGAAATAGGTAAGATAAATAACCAGCAGCACCAGCGCCAGCGCGGTCAGCAGGCAGACCCACATACGATGGCGCATCAGCGGCTGCAATTCATCCGCTATCGTGCCGACACAGCGAAGCGTAAGATGCAGCAGCGGTATTTCCGCCTCTGCGGAAAAAGTGCTTTCCCCCTGCACGCCCAAAAGGCTGCTGCCCTCCTTTCCGGCGGACAGCAACCCATTTTTCGTTCCGGCACTGAAAAACACCGTGCCTTCCGGCGTATACAGCGTCATGTCCAGCGCGTTTTCGCTGGCCAACAGGCGCATTCGCCGTTCGAGACGTTCCGGTGATATGCAGACAGAAATGAGGAACATCGGCTCGCCCCGCGTTACAGGGCTGCAAAGCATGTACAGATTGTCCCCATGCTCTGCGATGCGCAGCAGCTTTCCGTCCACCAATTGCCGGAAAGTCGCGTATTCGCTCCGATCCATCGTATCATAGATGGATTTTTCCGTCGAGATAACGCGGTCGATCTGCGGCAGCAGGATCTTTGCGTTTTCCAGCAAATCACACGAGCGCTTCATGCGGAGCAGCTTATCAGACAGCCCGCTAATGCTGGCGATGCGCTGATAGTCGCTGAGCCGCGGATAGGCGATCACATACCGCAGCAGCTCCTTATCCGCCGCAAGCTCCTGACACTGGGTAATCAGATTGCCGACCTCCAGATTGATTTGCGACGCAATATAGCTGCATTCCCGTTCGCTAAGCGCCTCCATGTTCCCATGAAGGGTCTGCAATCCCATATGGTTCAGGTAAAGCCCGATGGCATAGAACACCAGCACCACGGCGACCGTGATGGCCAGCAGGCGGATGAACCCACGGCGATTTAGACCCAGCGGCTGTTTATGCATGCGCAATTATCCCTTCACAGACCCCAGCACCATGCCCTTGACGAAGTAGCGCTGCAAGAAAGGATACAGCACCAGCATCGGGAAGCATGCTACAAAAATCATGGCGCATTTCACGGTTTTGTCGGATACCAAGGCAAGCGCCTCCCAGTCGCCGGCGCCCATCTGCGTGAGTTTCTGGTCAATGACGATGGTTCGCATGTAGCTCTGCAAAGGATATTGCTCCGGACCTCTGCTGTAGATGATGCCGTTGAACCATTCGTTCCAGTGATACACAGTGGAGTACAGGGCGACGGTGGCGAGCGCCGCCTTGGAGGTGGGCACAAAGATCTGCCACAGAATGCGCCACTGGCTGGCGCCGTCCATGATGGCGGCCTCCTCCAGCTCTCGGGGCGTCTGACGGAAGAAATTCAGCAGCAGAATAATGTTGTACACGGGGACAGCGCCGGGAATCACCAGCGACCAGAAGGTTCCCTTGAGTCCAGTAAGGTTAATGACCATGTACAGCGGAATCATGCCGCCGGAAATCAGCATAGTAATGAAGAAATACCATGCATACGCCGTGCGGGCGCGGAACTGGTTCGTTTCCTTGCTCAGCGGATAGGCGCAAATGATGCAGAAAAACATGTTCAGGCTCACGCCGACCAGCACACGCTTGAGCGAAACAAGCATCGCCGTCCAGAAGGGAGCGCGGTTGATGACATACTTATAGCTTTCCAGCGTGAAATTCACCGGCCACAGCGTAACCAGTCCGCCGGAGGCAGAGGACTTATCTGACAGAGAGATGGCGAATACGTGAATCAGCGGAATCAGGCAAGACGCGGCCAGCAAACCGATTACCAGGGCGTTGACCACAACGAATACCCGGGCTCCGAAGCTCTTTGACTTAACCATACCACGCGCCTCCTCATCAGAAAACTCTGTAATCTGCGAACTTGTAGGCGCACAGATAGCTTACAGAGATAAAGAGTGTCGATACAACGGATTTGAACATGCTCACAGCGGCGGACTGTCCCCACAGACCGTTCTTAAAGCTCAGGCGATAAATGAACGTATCCAGAATATCGCCGGTGGAATAAACAGCCTCGCTGTACATATTATAAACCTGATCAAAGCCGGCATTGAGCACGTTGCCAAGGCTCAGCACCATCATCAGCACGATAATCATGCGCATATTGGGCAAGGTGACATGCATGATCCGCTGAAAGCGGTTGGCTCCGTCAATGGTCGCGGCTTCATACTGGGTGGGATCAATGTTGGTAATAGCAGCCAGATACACAATCGTACCAAAGCCAAATTCCTTCCATACGTCGGTAAACACCAGCGTAAATCGGAACCATTTGTTGCTGCCAAGGAAGAAAATCGGTTCAGCGCCGAATAGCCCCAGGAAGCGATTGACAAGACCGCCGTTGGGCGACAGCAGGTCAATCATAATACCCGCCAGAATAATCCAGCTCAGGAAGTGGGGCAGATAAATCAAGGTTTGCGAGATGCGCCGGAAGGCATTGCTTTGAATCTCATTGAGCAAAATGGACACGATGACAGGCACGAGCAGATGCAGTGCCATTTTCCACGCCGAGATGATGATCGTGTTGCGGAGCGCAGGCATCGTCTGGGGATTTCGCAGCAGCATTTGGAAGTTCCTCATGCCGACAAATTTCTGAGGACCAAACAGTCCCTTCGCCGGAATAAAGTTCTCAAATGCGATCTTCAGCCCAATCATGGGAAGGTACATATAGATGAAGACAAGAATAACGCCGGGCAGCAGCATTAGATGAAAGGGCAGCTCGCGCCACAAGCGTTTTCTTCTCCGAACGCGCTTCAAGTTGACGTAATTTTTGCTTACAATGCTTTTTTCCACAGTCGTCACCCCCTGCTGGAATTGATTTGAAAGCGGGGGCTGATGTTGTCACCAGCCCCCGTTAGTCAATCGGTCAGATTACTTCAAGGAAGCATACCATTCGTTGACTTCTTCAGTAATCGCGTCGCCGCCGTTGGCGTAGAAGTTTTCCACAAACCGGTCGAAAGCGTCAATGGTTTCCTCGCCGGTGATGATCTTCACGAAGGTTTCGTTCTGCAGGTCCTTGAGGTAGCTCATGTACAGGGTCATGCTTTCGGTGGGTGCACCAACGAACATCATGTCCTGCGTCAGATTGTTTTCCTTGTAGTAGTTCAGCACGCCGTAAGCGCCTTCCGCACCGTAGATGCGCTCCCAGCCCCACAGGGCGAAGCCTTCCTCGGAGCCGGATTCAAACGCCTGAAGCTTCTGAAGGATGGAGTAGCCTTCACCGGTGACCTGAGAGAAATCGCCGGACTGACGCGCCGCTTCCAGATCGAGGAAAGCGTTCAGGTTCTTGTCAGGCTTGGTGGGGGTCACAGGGGACAGCTTCCAGATGGATTCGGAATCCAGGGGCGCGTAGTACACGCCGTTCTCGTTGTTGGGGCCCCAGCACTTGTCGATGAAGAGGTTGTACATCTTCACAACGGCTTCGGGATGCTCGCAGTCCTTGCGAACCACGGTCCAAGCGGTAGTGCCGACGTCCGTCTGCGCCTTCGCCTTGTGGTCGGTAGCCGTTACGATGGGGAACGCCTGCCACTGTCCTTCGGGCTCAAGGTTCTTGCTGTTCTGCAGGGGGTAAATAGAGTTCCACTGTGCGCCAAACATGATGCCGCACTTGCCGGAAGTGGTTGCTTCCGCCACCTTGCCGTCGTCCTTAACGGCAAATTCAGGATCCAGCAGACCGTCCACATACATCTGATGCAGCGTCGCCAGCGCGTCCTTGGTACCGGGCAGCGTAGAGCCATACACCAGCTTGCCCGTGCCGTCGTCCACCCAGATTTCGGGATAGGAGTCGAACGCATTGAAGAAGCCCTTCAGCGTGAACAGCTGATCCCAAGGCGTCTTGGACACGGCCATGCCGATGGTGTCGTTCACGCCGTTGCCGTCGAAGTCAGCCTCAGCGAAGGCCTTCGCCGTAGCAATCAGCTCGTCCATGGTGGTGGGAACGGGCAGGTTCAGCTTTTCCAGCCAGTCCGTGCGAATCCACATCAGGTCGGCAATCATCAGCGTTTCGCCAACCACGGGCAGCGCGTAAAGCTGACCGTCGAAGGTGACCGCGTCAAAGGGAGAAGTGCCGGTTTCCAGCATGACGCGCTTGGTCTGCTCGGTTGCGTACTCGTTGTAGATTTCGTCCAACGGCATAATCAGACCCGCCTCATACAGCTGCTTGGCTTGCAGAGCGGTCACGTTCACGAACTCCGGAATGGCGCCGACGGCCAACTCCGCAGCCAGCTTCTGGTCGTATTCGTCGCCGCTCTTCACGATCCAGTCGTATTCCACGTTGATGTTCAGCTCGTCGCGGAACAGATCGCACCAGAGGTTGTCGGTCATGGTCTTGTCAGGATGCTGCGAGAAGTAGTTCGCGTCGAGCGTGTCGTCCGTGGAACGAACGAAATGCACCGTCACGGGTTCATCATATTTCTGTTCGTTCGCCAGCGCGCTGGTGCAGAGCATCATGAGCGCCATCAGCAGAGATACGACGGAGAGGAATTTCTTCATAGGGAAGCCTCCTTTGCAATTGTTGAACCGAATTCCTATCGGTTCTATTGATAATAGTATAGCACAAGTTTTCACCAGAAACAATAGAATATCTTTGACACAATAGCACAAATGAACACAAAATAACATATTCGCGCAAAGGGCATTTTTGTTTTTTTCTTTTCTTTGCTTCACCAGTTGCGACATTCTTTCATTATTTCTCGCAAAACGTCCGCGTCACACCGAACCTGCGCAAAAAAGGCGGCGAACGACGTCGCGCAAGCAAAAAGCAATTCTATTATAGCAAAACGCCCTGCGAAAAGAAAGTCCCGCGCCGAAGAACAATATCAAGTGAGTATTCTTCCCCTTGGAAAATGACGCATGCATAGCCATCATGGAACTATACTTTCAATATTTGATTGCAAAAATGAAAGTTTCGCTGTTTTTTTTGCAATATACAGTCAGCCTGTATTCACTACCGCACCAGTCTACATCGACTGGCTACTCAGTCAGATTAACTTGTTGTTTTCCAAAGTTGAAGAATATTTTTCAGTAATTTCATCGTTTTTCGCATAGGAATGTCAAGTCCATTGCAATGCAACATGGAAAGTATAAGAGCAATTTTATTATTCCGGCAAATGCCAGTTTGAGGGCGTTGGCGCGAGAAATGCCAGTATTGGATTGCGACAACAGGGAATGACGCATATCTGGAGAGCATTTTCAAGAGTTGATAATCCTTGAATGCCCGTAGACATCGGCATTGGAGTACAACGTATTATGGTGAACACACGACCACGGTGAATGGCAATGGGCGTGACCCCGGCATGAAGGACGTATTAGCAGTAGGACGAGTGGCTGGAATGCCGACAAAAGTATGCAAACAGATTGCAGAGGAAATTCGGGAGAAAACGGAAGGACTGGAGCGGAAGTATCGTGAGGTGCGGTCATGAAGAGCAGCGCAGGATGCACCATCAACGGCTAAAGAATATATCTTTTTTCATAAGCCAATGCTGATGATGGCGGAAAATCCAGAAATCGCAGCTTAATAGCAGTTCCTTACGTCTTGATTAGTATTTCAATTGCCTTATGCAATTTTGCAGCAGAAATCTTCATCTTTGTCAGCAAACATTCTAACTATACTTTCAATCCTTGCTTGCAAAAATGAAGATTTTCCCCGTTTCTTTTGAAATATCGTTGCGGATTGCATTCCTTCGTATTGAAAAATTGATGCTGCCCGTCCTCCGATTTCCTTGCTATTTCCCGAAATCAATGGTAAAATAAGAGCAGGCTAAGGGGTGATTTCATTTGAGCAGTCGCAGAAATCAAAACCTCAGCAAACATCCTGCGGAAAGGAGCAGAGGCAATGGGACGCTTTTTGAATCCAAATAACGTACAACAACCTGATTTCCTTCTTCTCGAATTCCTGCAACCAGATATTTATCCTGAATCTCTTTAAGCTGCTCTACTGTCACTTTCTTTTCATACACAATACCATACAATTCCTTTTCCAGAGATTCCGGATTACCGCTTCCAATAATTTCCCCATGTTTTAAAAGCAAAATTTCTTTTGAAATGTATTCCACATCGGATACGATATGCGTAGCTATCAAAACAATTTTTCCAAGTGCCATTTCCGAAATAAGGTTACGAATACGAATCCTTTCTTTCGGATCAAGTCCGGCTGTTGGCTCATCCATGAAAACCACCTTTGGATCTCCTAAAAAAGCTTGTGCAATCAAAAGTCTCTGTTTCATTCCTCCCGAATATGTTTTGATTTTTTGTTTTCCCATCACTTCCATGTTAACACCTGTCTCTTATACACATCTCCGAGCCCACGAGACAAGAGGC
>ENA-OXZZ01000403-OXZZ01000403.1-human-gut-metagenome-genome-assembly--contig:-NODE-403-length-14735-cov-4.682153_pt1 | contig 14735 bp, 8 predicted proteins | sample MGYA00244515_ERZ652815 | MGnify/ENA primary metagenome ERZ652815 (study PRJEB26926, sample SAMN06164594) | human gut metagenome | biome: ENVO:00009003; feature: ENVO:2100002; material: ENVO:00002003...
GTATGGTGAACTTTATGCGTGCGGCGGTAAACGAGCAGCGTAAATATAAAGGCCTCCCTGCATTGACAGCCAGTGAGTTCTTGAAGCTGATGCGCGAGAAGCGGGCTGTGGTGGAATTGGATAATAAATTGGCAAACCGTTCGGTAAACGAGGGATTCAGCGGTGGTGAGAAGAAGCGCAATGAGATCTTCCAGATGGCTATGCTGGAACCTAAGTTGAGCATTCTGGATGAAACGGATTCCGGTCTTGATATTGATGCGTTGCGTATTGTAGCCGAGGGTGTGAACAAACTGAAGACTCCCGAAACAAGTTGTATCGTCATTACGCACTATCAACGGTTGCTGGATTATATCAAACCCGATATTGTACATGTATTGTATAAAGGACGTATTGTGAAGACTGCGGGTCCCGAATTGGCTTTGGAACTGGAAGAGCGTGGTTACGACTGGATAAAAGCCGAGTTGGGAGAATAATAATTTGATGCCTAAAGAAGAAAGTGATTATGAGAGCAGAACAACAATATATTGATCTCTTTTCTCAATGTGAGGCGATGATTTGCCGGCATAGTGCCGAGGTGCTGAACGCTCCCCGTGCGCAAGCTTTCGCAGATTTCGAAAAATTAGGTTTCCCTACCCGCAAACAGGAGAAGTATAAATATACGGATGTGAGCAAGTTGTTCGAGCCGGATTATGGTTTGAATTTGAACAGACTTGACATTCCGGTGAATCCGTATGAAGTGTTCAAGTGCGATGTACCTAATATGAGTACCGCTCTTTATTTTGTAGTAAACGATGCTTTTTATCGTAAGGCTTTGCCGAAGGCACAATTGCCGGAAGGAGTGTTGCTTGGCAGTTTGAAAGAGCTGTCTGAACAATATCCGGCTTTGGTCAAGCAGTATTATGGCAAGTTGGCAGATACTTCCAAGGATGGTGTGACCGCCTTCAATACTACTTTTGCCCAGGATGGCTTTATGCTGTATGTGCCGAAAGGCGTGGTGGTGGACAAACCCATTCAACTGGTGAACATATTGCGTGCTGATGTTAATTTTATGGTGAACCGCCGTGTGCTGGTTGTGCTGGAAGAAGGTGCGCAGGCTCGTCTGTTGATTTGTGATCATGCCATGGATAATGTAAATTTCCTTTCTACTCAGGTTATTGAGGTCTTTGCAAAAGAAAATGCTACTTTCGATCTTTATGAACTGGAAGAAACCCATACCAGCACAGTGCGTTTCAGTAACCTCTATGTGAACCAGGAGGCAGACAGTAATGTGCTTTTGAATGGTATGACTTTGCATAACGGTACTACGCGTAATACAACTGAAGTAACTTTGGCCGGACGTGGAGCTGAGATCAATTTGTGTGGTATGGTCATTGCCGATAAGAATGAACAGGTGGACAATCATACTTTCATTGACCACAAGGTTGCTGATTGCACTAGTAATGAGCTGTTTAAATATGTATTGGATGATCAGGCGACAGGTGCGTTTGCCGGAAAAGTATTGGTACGTGAAGGAGCACAACATACTAATTCCCAACAAACCAACCGCAACCTCTGTGCTACTCGTGATGCTCATATGTACACTCAGCCGCAACTGGAAATTTATGCGGATGACGTAAAGTGCTCTCACGGAGCTACTGTCGGTCAGCTGGATGAAAATGCGTTGTTCTATATGCAACAGCGTGGTATCAGTCTGAAGGAAGCACGTTTATTGCTTATGTTTGCTTTTGTCAATGAAGTAATAGATACGATCCGTCTGGATGCATTGAAAGACCGTTTGCATCTGTTGGTGGAAAAACGTTTCCGTGGTGAGTTGAATAAATGTCAGGGATGTGCGATATGTAAATAAGACGCCATGTACGATATACAAAAAATAAGAGAAGATTTCCCGATATTAGATCGGGAGGTGTATGGAAAGCCGCTTATTTATCTGGATAATGGGGCTACCACTCAGAAACCGCGCCAAGTGGTTGAAGCCATAACCGATGAATATTATTCGGTCAATGCCAATGTGCATCGTGGTGTGCATTTCCTGTCTCAGCAGGCTACCGAGTTGCATGAAGCTTCTCGTGAGACTGTACGTCGTTTTATCAATGCACGCAGTAGCAATGAAATCGTGTTTACACGGGGCACGACGGAGAGTATCAACCTGTTGGCTTCTTCTTTTGCCGACAGTCAGATGAAGGAAGGCGATGAAGTGATTGTTTCTGTCATGGAGCATCACAGCAATATTGTACCTTGGCAGTTACAGGCTGCGCGTAAAGGAATCGTGCTGAAAGTGATTCCCATGAATGACAGGGGAGAACTGTTGTTGGATGAATATGAGAAACTCTTTTCGGAACGGACCAAGCTGGTGAGTTTCGCTCATGTAAGTAATGTGTTGGGCACTGTCAATCCGGCGAAAGAGATGATTGCGACTGCCCATGCACACGGTGTTCCCGTTTTGATTGACGGGGCGCAGAGTGTTCCTCACATGAAAGTGGATGTCCAGGATTTGGATGCCGACTTTTTTGCTTTCAGCGGACATAAGATATATGGTCCTACCGGTGTGGGGGTGCTTTATGGAAAGGAAGAGTGGCTGGATAAGCTTCCACCTTACCAGGGGGGAGGCGAGATGATACAAAGTGTCAGCTTCGAGAAAACGACTTTTAATGAATTGCCGTTTAAGTTTGAAGCGGGAACTCCCGATTATATCGGTACTACCGCCTTGGCAAAAGCGTTGGATTATGTATCTGCCATTGGTATGGAGAACATTGCCGCCCATGAGCATGAACTGACCCTATATGCCATGCAGCGTCTGAAAGAAATAAACGGAATGCGTATCTTCGGAGAGGCTGAGCATAAGAGCAGTGTCATTTCTTTCTTGGTAGGAAATATTCATCATTTGGATATGGGTACGTTGCTTGACCGTCTGGGCATTGCCGTACGTACCGGGCATCATTGTGCTCAGCCTTTGATGATTCGTATGGGGATTGAAGGAACCGTGCGTGCTTCTTTCGGTTTGTATAATACCAAGGAGGAGATAGATATGCTGGCTGCCGGCATTGAGCGCGTCAGCAGGATGTTTTGATTTCTCCAAACGAAATAAGTCGCCTGCCATTGATAAACATTATATTAATGGCAGGCTTTTTTTGTATAACAAGAATCAGCGGAACTTCCCACAAGATTGGGAGAAACTTCTCACAAGATTTGCCGCATCTTGTAACAAGATATCAGGCATCCCGGTTTCTTGCGTCTTTTTATGTTCTTTTCTGTGGGCATATTCCTCTTCCGGTAGAAAATATGCCCCTCCCGAAGAATTGCCCCAAAAATCCTTCAGAAGTTTCAGCCTCTCCGCAAACTCCCTGTTCATGGGCTTTCCGGCTGAAGGATTGGCTTTTAAAATTCTTCAGCCGGGTATTTATTCTTTCAGCCGGCATATACGTTTTTTCAGCTATGGCTGTGTACTTTCCGGCATCTTCGGAGTTTTCTCCATGTATCCACCTTCCGGCCATTGGGCACGCTGAAGGATTTTTTTTCAGTCTGAAAGATTTCGAGGTATCAATTCTTCAGCCGGAATGCCGATGAACAAAGCGTTTGCGGAGAGGCTGAAACTTCTGAAGGAAAAATAAGTGTTTTACTATGTGTATATAAAGAAACAGGAGAAACAACAGGACGTATTAATAAAAGCTCTTGATGTTTTTTTAATATGTCCTGTTGTTTTTAAAAAAGGGGCAGATGTTTTGAAGTTTCCTGTTGTGAAGTGTGAACACATACGGATGTATAGGCTGAAGGATATATCATGTTGCAGCTGGAAGATATATAATCTTACACCTGTAACATTCTACTCATTCATTGGAGAATTTTTATCACTTCTGAAAAGAGTGTATTGGGGGTAACAGGTAATACGATATAAAAGCAGGGGGCCGCATTCATCACGAGTGCAGCCCTCCTTGGTATTGTATTATTTATATTAAGGTAAAAAGAGAGAGTTTATTTGCCGTAATCATCGTATAACATCAGCAAATGTGATGAACTCCAACTGAAATGGGGAGCTTTTAACAATTCACCGGTGTGTGTGCCATAGTTTTCATGTATCGGTGCGCCTTCTTTCAAGCCTTGCAGACGGTCGAATACCTGGAGGGTGTATTCATCCGCCATCTTGTTATATCCATAATTGCGCAGGCCGCGGATAGCGAAGTAAGTCTGGTCCAACCAGATAGGACCGCGCCAGTAGCCACGAGGATTGTACTTCGGATGGTCTGCTGCCACTGTGGGGAAGGGAATGTATGTAGAAAACTTGGCTGTATCGGTCAGCAGGGGCAGCATGGCTTTTACCTGATCGGCCGTGGCAACTTTTGTCCATAAGGGGGTGTATGCTTCGCATCCCGGTTCCTGTATGAAGCTTCCGTCTTTTAAGCGGCGATCGAAGAAGAAACCTTTTTCTTTGTCGAAGAAATAATCGGCTACCTGGCTGCTGTAATCCGGACCATCGAAAGTTACTCCCAAAATACCGGCGAACTTTTTCAATAACTTGCATTCCAAAGCCAGATAGGCATTCAGGTCAACACTTTCCTGATCCATGCTCCATGCATCCTCCGCACCGTCATTTTTCAGCATCTTGGCATCATCGAAACGGATGGCGTTATCCATGCCGCTTTCCCATGCTGCTGCTTCCAGTGTACCATCAGTGGAACCGTATTCACACATACCGTTGCGGTTATGGTCACGCTTGTTGTACCACCATTTGTAATAGGCCATCAATTGCGGATACATTTCGCTGATGAATGCCGTATCATTGGTATGGGTGAATATTTCGTCTACAGCCCAGGATACGAGAGGAGGTTTGCTGTCGCGTGCATTGTTCTCGGCAGGATCGGTGTAGATGCAGTCTATAATCATGCCGTCCGGTTGCTGGTAGTCAAACATGGCGCGGATGTTGTCTTTGGCAAGTTCAGGATCGAATTTTGCCAGGGCGGCAGAGAAACGCCAGGTGTCCCAAGCCCAGAATCCTACGAAGTAGTATGCGGCATGACTCGGAACAATTCCTTCGTGGAGCAATCCGCCACGGTGGGTACGCCAGTTGCTGATAAGTGTAACAACTGCTTTCACGGCGATACGGTCATACTCAGGTTTCATATCTTTGCGCAGAATCTTGGTGAGATAACCTTCCCAGCGTTCTTTGTTGGCTTTGAGCCCTTCCTGCGGATTGCTTAGAGCCAATTGCGCTTTCTGTAATCCGGCAGAAAGTTCTTTTTCTCCGGTATAGAAAGAAATGGCTACGTAGGTGTCGTGTTCGCTGCCATTGATTTTTGCCTGGTAATTATTGTCAGTGCCCTTTACGCTAACATCCGGGGTAAAAGTTAATGCTACAATCTCACCGGAGGGATGACGGGCGATGACGGTATTCTGGTCTGTTTGGACTTGTATCTCTTTTCCCCATTGGCTGGCAGTTAAGGAGAGTTCCTTTCCTGCATCGGAGTGAATGCGGAGCAATGCGGTAGAAGCATCTAAAAAATTCAAGCGTTGAATGATTTTACCTTCCTCTGAACTTGCCGAAAGATATAACTCTCCCGGGAAATAACAAGTGGAATCCGGAGTAAATATAACATTCGCCTGATCGGCATATCTTACCGTGACAGCAGATTGCGCCATCCATTGGCGTCGGTTCATATCCAGACTGAACGGACCGCAGAAACCGTTCACCCAGTGATCTTTCTGCGGAAGGGTAAATCCCATCCAGGAACCGGCGTCTGTAAACCATCCCCCGCAACGTGTCAGTGTATCGGGGGTATAGGTTATATCCAGTATGTTATTGAATTCATATCTTTTGCCTGTGGGGATGTTCTCACCGGCAGGTGTGCAGGCCGTTGTGAGACCTGCGACTACTGCTGTGAGAAGAATGATTTTGGTAAATTTATATTTCATGTCATTTCGTTATTATTTTAAAACCATTTCTTATGCGCTTTTTCAGCGGCATCGTCTTGATTGCTCAAAGGTTGCATGGTAAAGCTGTATTGCCATTCGTGCGGAGTGATGGTATATTCCGGATGTACTTGCGCTCCCCAGGTATTATCTCCACCTACCCCCATATGACGGTGGTCGATGTTTAACCATATCATGTCTTTCTTCATAATACTTCCACCATGACGGCGTTCGGTATTGAATGCCACATAGTCAATATCCTCCAACGGGAAATTCCATGCGCTGACATTCAGCGGTTCCTCACCTGTGATTAACAGGCCTTCCCCTGCTTTATTACGCAATGCAACCCATCGTACATCGGTTTTGTTGCCGGTTTCCTGGGCACGGACATACGGATGGAATTGTTCCCATACTGTAGCGGTATAGAGCCCGATAGGATAACCCGTCTTGCGGTCTGCATAGTTTTCTTGTGGTCCGCGGCCCAACCAGGTCATCACATCGTATTCTGCCGGAAGAATCATACGCATACCCAGACGTGGCATTTCAGGAAGGGATTTGTTGCCGGGTACAAAGTGCATACTTACTTTGACTGCTCCATTGGGTCGTACTTGATAGACGGTCTGCAAAGTTGATTCTTGTGCTTCCAGTTTATAATTTACAGTAACGGTTGCCAGTTGTTTGTTTGAATCTTCTTTCAGGTCGATACTTTGTAACTTGGCGTTCTTGCCTGCAAATTTCCAGATGCCGCAACGTTCCAGGTGGTTGTTGGCAACATCATTGTCGGTTAACGCACGCCAGAAATTGGGTTGCAATCCTTCTTTTATCAGATTCTTCCCGTTATATAAGAGTTCTGTCATTTCACCATCAGCAGTAGAGAATGCGATACGGAAGTTCTCTCCTGTCAAGGTAATGGCATCCGGAGTACGTTCGGTATTTACAGTTTTGTCTACTAGTTCCCGGGCAGTCCATGTAGCATTCAGCAGCCGTTCTCCTTCCGGATTCAGTTGCCATTGCTCCATGGCTACCTGATGTCCCTTCGGAACTAATGGGGCTTCCTTTTTGGTAAATGCTTCCAATTTCAGGAAGTATTCTTTTCCATCGTTAGGAATCAAGTTCATCGGGATAGTGATGAAGGTAGAAGAACGGGCGGCCATAACCGGGAAATCCATTTCACCGCTTTGTACAGCTTTTCCGTCTGTTTCTACAGTCCAGTGTAGTTTGTAATCTTCCAAACCGATAAAATCATGCCAGTTAGTCACTTTAATTTGCTTGGTGGTAAAGGCAACCGGCTCAAAATGAATATATTGATATACTTTTTTCACTTCCCAGATGTGCGGATGAAGTGAACGGTCGGCAGCTACCAATCCGTTGGCACAGAAGTTGGAGTCATTAGGAACACCCACGAAGCCCATATCGCCTCCGTAAGCCCAAATCTTGTTTCCGTTCTTGTCTTTGATATCAAAAGTAGCGTCTACCCAGTCCCATATGAAACCACCTTGCAACTGGTCATATTTATAAATCAAATTCCAATAGTCTTGCAGGTTACCTACACTGTTACCCATGGCGTGGGCATATTCACATAGAATCATCGGGCGTGCGTCGCGTTGGTTTACATGGCGGCGGAGCGCCCAGACACGTGCATACATCGGACAATAAATGTCAGATTTGGCATCATAACCACCTCCTTCATATTGTACAGGGCGGGTAGGATCGAACTTCTTGGTCCAGTCATATAACGTTTCAAAGTGTTTTCCGTAGCCGGACTCATTTCCCATTGACCAAGTGACAATGGCGGTGATATTGCGGTCCCTCAGCACCATGCGGCTCATGCGTTGCATAAACGGTACTTCCCAATCGGGATAATTAGCCAGTGTGCCATCTTTATGCGCCTGCATACCATGGCTTTCAATGTTTGCTTCATCTACCAGATACAAACCGTATTCGTTACACAATGCATACCATTCATAGCGGTTGGGGTAATGGCAAGTGCGTACAGCATTCAGGTTGAATTGTTTCATCAACTGAATGTCTTTTATCATGCTCTCTACGGTGATGGTACGACCATGATGCGGATCGTGTTCATGGCGGTTTACTCCTTTAAACAATACGGCTACCCCATTTATCAGTTGCATGCCGTTACGCATTTCCACAGAACGGAAACCGAAAGGCTGTGTGAATGATTCCAAGGCTTTTCCTTGAGCATCGTAGGTGCTGACTACCAATGTATAAAGATTGGGTGTTTCGGCATTCCAAGGCAATATGGCCGGGAACAAGTGTTTCTGAGCGAATAAAGTATCTGTAGCAGAAGTTATTTCCTTTTTATGCTGGTAAATTACATTGCCTTTGTCCATAACCTTCACTTCCACGATTCCTCCCAGATGAGGCTTGTGGAGTGTGATATCCAGATTAAAATCTCCGTCTTTATAACCATTTGTCAGACCGGCTACCAGTTTGAAGTCTTGTACACGGCTTTGAGGACGGGCATAGAGATATACATCGCGTTCAATACCGCTATATTTCCAGTAATCCTGATCCTCCAGGTAGGAACCGTCACTATAACGAAAAACTTTAACGGCCAGTTTGTTCTTCCCGGCTTTTAAGAACGGAGTAATATTGAAATGAGCCGGAAGACGGCTGTCTTCACTGTATCCTGCCAATTCACCGTTTACCCAGCAATAAAAAGCGGACTCAACTCCTTCAAAATCAAGGAAGATATCCATTCCTTTCCAATGGGCCGGTACGGTAAATTCACGTACGTATGCTCCTACCGGATTGTAATCGGTTGGAACATGAGGCGGATTGGCAGGGAAGGGGTAAGCTACGTCAGTATAGATGGGGGAGTCAAATCCTTGCAGTTCCCAGCTTCCCGGAACCTGTATGTCTTTCCAGCGTTTGGTGTTATACCCCATTTTATAAAAATCTGTCGGGCATTCCTCATTGTTTTTAGAGAATAAGAACTTCCAGGTTCCGTCTAGTGAAATGCGGCGTTCTGTAGCAGGGTTTACTGCAAAACGCTGGGCGGCAGGTAAAGCCTGTTGTTTCAGTGCATTGGCCTCATTCGTATAAGGAATGAAATGGGCATGGGCAGGTTCACGGTTTATTTCATTTATTTGTGGATTCTGCCAGGGGACATTTTCACCCCAGGCGGAAGCACAAACAAACAACAGTGTAAGAACAGTATGAAGAGAGTGTTTCATGGTTATTGTTATTTTAAATAGAACAGAAAAGAGTCACAAGAAAAGGTACGCTGAAGTCTACTACAAAGCCGTGAAATATAGAAACTACTACGAAGCTTTGACCGGAATAGCGGGTGATGATGGGTAATGTTGTATCCATCGTAGTGGCTCCTCCGGCAGAAATAGGGGCTAGATTGCCAAACCAGCGTACTAGCAACGGGGCAAAAAGCAAAGTGATAATCTCACGTGTGATATTGGATAATAATGCAATGGTTCCCAACTCCGGACCTTTATATTCTGTAATAAAGATACTGGATAGGGAGTAATAGCCGAAACCGGCACCTACTGCCATACAGTCTGTTACTGAGCGGTGCGAGAGAAACAGACTGACCACTGCGCATCCTGCCAGTGTTCCCAATATGGTCATGACCGGTAGAAAGATCAGGCGGGGATTTAATGAACGGAAATTACGTAAAGTCTGCGGATCATTACCTACACTGACTCCTACACTGAACATTAACGCACACAAGGCGTAGAAACTTAGCTTACTTTGTGTAAAGTCGTATGGAATAAGGTGATATACCCCACAAAGAGCTCCCAGTACAAAGAATCCGACGATAATCAAACTTCCTTTCATACTTGTCCCTCCTTATTTCTTTTGTAAAGTACATACCATAAAGCCCATGCTGCTGTAACACTGCCCAGCACTGCTGCCAAGGTGATGACAATGGCTTCCAACCCTATAGTGTGCAGACCATTGATAATTTTCTGATTGCCGCCTACATCTATACCCAATAAAAAGAGTAGCAACCAAATAAGAACGGTGATGACTTTGTGTATTCCTGAAAGCTTCTGCTTGCGAAGCAGGAAGCCGAGGAGCATCCCCGTGAGCATTAATCCAATAATTGTAAACATATCTATGTCGTTTTATTTATAGGCAAAGATACTTCATTTTTAGATTACAAGGCGGTATCACTGTAGCGAAAACCGCCTTGTTGCCTAATTATATCTAACCAAAAAAGAAAATACTTATTTTAAGGCATCATTAGCATTCAGCTCTGTAAGAGGAGTGGGGTAGAATGAGTTTTTGTCTTCATTGAAGCCTGTTCTTCCGGCAGCTTGCAGGGCTGAGGACAGTTTGCCCCAACGGCGGAGATCATACCAACGATAGTTCTCAAGAGGGAATTCAATCATGCGCTCGTGTTCAATTTGCGCGCGGACTGCTTCTTGAGAAGTACCTGTCATGGGTGGCATATCCCCGTGAACGCTTCTTACTTCATTGATTAAAGGAATAGCTTGTTCGGGATGTCCCTGTTCATTCAATGCTTCGGCTTTCATTAACAGTACGTTGGCATAACGCATCAAAGGAACATTGATTGCAGAATAGTTTTGGTTTAAACCTTCATAGGTCGAGGGCATGAATTTACGGAAGGCTACGCGTTCTTTGTTGTCGAACCAGTCATTATAGTCGTAGCCATAGACACGTCCGTTACCATCGTTATAATAGTCACAATTAAAAAATAATGTTGCATACATACGCGAGTCATAACGTCCTGTAGTAGCCGTTTCCCCTTCTTTTTTGAATTCACTAATCAATGTTTGACTGGGAAGAATCTCATCCCATCCCCCAAGTTCGGAAACACCGATCCATCGATGGAACTGAGTACGATAAGTAGCTCCGTTTGCAGAACTCATAGAGAATTGAATTTCAAAAATCGATTCTTTACTGTTCTTATTATCCCCGCTGAACATAGTGCTGAAATTATTAACCAGTTCATATCCTTTTACTTGGTTGAATGCTTCTATAGCACTGGCCAGATAAGAGTCTTTGTTGGTTGCCTCTTCATAGGCGCGTGTCAGATAGGCGAAACCAAGATATGCATAAGCAGAACCGCTTGTGGCACGGCCTACATTATCAGCGTCACGTGTTGCAGGCAGACTGGTTGCACGTTTCAAGTCTTCAATGATGAAATTCCATGCATCCTCACGGGAAGAAAGGGGCTTGCTTAATTCAGCCGGGTCAGTGATATATTTATCACGAACTATGATTTCTTTCCAGTTCAATAAAAGTTGCATGTGGTAATAAGCGCGGATAAAGTAGCCTTCATTGACCAATTGTTCGCGTGTTGCTGCGTCTATATTCTCATCGGGTATTTCTGCGGTTTTTTCAATTACCTGATTAGCAAAACTGATGCCTTTATAGTAGCATTGCCAGTAATAACTGAACTGAGAGTTACCATTGGTGTAGGTATAGTTGCCTAATTCCACCCAGTTCGGGTAATTCAGAGCATCGCTTCCTAATTGGATAATATCTTCACGATAGGCTTCCACCGGCCATTTGATTTCCGGGAAAGACCACATGTCACCCGAATAAGTCATCAGGTAAAGTTGGGAGTATGCGGCGGCAAGTCCGGCTTCAGCATCAGACTGGTTACGCCAAAAACTGCTTGATGTCAACTGGTCAGGAGATTCTACCGTGAGATAATCGTCACAAGCGCTAAATAAACTTGCAATGCAGATACTTGCTATGTATAATAGTTTCTTCATTTTCTTATTACTTTAAAGGATTAGAATGTAAGTTGAGCTCCAACGGTGAATGAACGGGTAAACGGATAAATCAATTTATCAACACCGGTATTCAACACACTGGCACGAGAGAATTCAGGATCTATACCATCATAGCCTGTGATAGTGAACAAGTTTTCACCACTTACATAGAAACGCAGTTTCTCAATATAGAATTTCTGCATGAGTGATTTGGGTAAAGTATAACCTAACTGTGCCTGACGCAGACGGACAAAATCACCGTTTTCAAGGAATCTGTCTGATTCTTTCATGTTGCCGTTCGGATCTTGATATACTGCGCGGGGAACATCCGTATTTCTATTGTCAGGAGTCCATGCATTCAATGTAGACTTCAGCATATTTGATTTAGAGTTCATACCTTCATAGAAATATTTGTTTCCGTTATACAATTTGAAGTTCCATGCGCTGCCAAGTACGATTGAAAGGTCAAATCCTTTATAGCCGAATGACAGATTTAAGTTCGCTTCCAATGTCGGGATACCTGAGCCACAGTATTCTTTGTCACCGGCGTCTATGCTTCCATTACCATCTAAATCTTTAAAACGGATATCACCCGGTTGGGCATTAGGCTGTAATAATTGTCCATCCTTGTTTACATGGGCATTTACTTCATCCATACTTTGGAAGATACCGTCTGTTCTATAAAGATAGAATGCACCGATAGGTTTGCCCACTCTGGTTTCTGTCGGGAAATGCTCCGTTCCATATTTCAATCCTTCACCCTGAAGAACTTGGTCTGCATCTGACAATTCAACCACTTTATTTTTGGTGGTGCTCATATTGAAACCGATATTGTAATCAAAGTCTTTTATAGCATCTCCCCAGTTTAATTCAAGTTCGAAACCGGTATTGCGTATCTTTCCGACATTCAGGGTGGGGTTAGTCATACCTGCTGAAGGAGGTAGAACTTTTGTTATCAACAGATCTTCTGTTTGGTTATAGTAGTAGTTTAATGTACCGGTTAATTTGCTGTTAAAGAAGCCGAAATCGAAACCAATATTTTTGGTATCCGTTGTTTCCCATTTCAAAGAACGGTTTTCCAATCCGCGAGCGATGCTTCCTGCCCATGCGTTGTCACCGTTGCCTTTCACGTATCCTTGATACATTTCATTGTATGTACTAATCAGCGCAAGGAAGTCATAATATCCCAAAGCATTTTCATTACCCAAACGTCCCCAACTGACACGGAACTTCAAATTATTCAATGCAATGTCTTTCGGGAAGAATTCTTCCTGACTGATTCTCCAGCCTAATGCCACTGATGGGAAGCAACCCCAACGGTTGTCTTTACCAAACTTGGATGAACCGTCATAACGTACAGTTGCCTGTACCAGGTAGCGGTCATTATAATTATAGTTCAGTCGGCCGAAGAAAGAGGCGCGGTTATATTTCCATTTTGTTCCACTACCATCAAATGTGCCACCTGCTCCTGCACCTACAGTTGAGAAAGATGGATCAAGAAATCCGCCCGGAATTTCACTGGTTACCAATTTTCCGTCTTCTACTTTATAAACAGTGGTTTTACCTTCTACCCCAACAGAATTCCATGTATATTTGCGGGCAGTCATGGAAGTACCTGCCATTGCATTGACGTTGTGTTTTCCAAATGTCTTATTAAAACTTAATACATTTTCCCATACATGTTCCTCCCAGTATCCTGTGGTTTCGCTATGATAAGGATAGTCACGTTTGGCTTTTGGGTCGGCAACATAGGCCGGAGTATGATAAGTCTGACGTTGGTGCTCACCTCTGTATGCATAGCTTGTCTTGAAATTCAGCCATGGGGTGAAGTTCATGGTCAAGGCAACATTGGCTGTGGTATGATATTTTTTGTCGGTAGATTTTTCATAATGCTGGTCAGCCATAACATTACGGTTACTGGGCAGATCGTCAAAGTCACTTAAGCCGAAGCCATACTCTCTTGTATCATCATAGATAGGAACAAGCGGAGAAATCATGTACATTTCTTTAATGGAATATTCGGGTTGTTTGCTATCCGTAAATTTGAAAGCGATGTTAGCATCAATATCAAATATATATTTGCTCATGTGGAGTTTCAAACGTGCATTATCTTGACGGTAATTGTTACCTAAGAAAATACCTTTTTCGTCAGCATGGTTATATGAAAGTGAATATTGAGCATTTTCAGAACCGCCACGGATACTGAACATATAGTTTTGTGAAACACCACCTCTTAGCATGGCATCCTGCCAGTCTGTATCTATTCCTGTGTTTTTATTTACAAATGCGGGCATAGTAACCTCTGTATCATCTGGATACTGGTTCATGTAGTTCTGATACATTTGTTTATGAACACTTTTGTATTCTTCGGCATTTAGCAGTTCCAGCTTTTTGGCTACGCTTGTAAAGCTTACATAAGTGCTGAAATCAATTTTCATGTCACCCTTTTTACCGTTTTTGGTAGTTACGATAATGACACCATTTGCAGCAACCGAACCATAGATGGCAGCGGCTGCACCATCTTTCAGTACTTCCATTGACTGAATATCTTGCGGATTCACATTTTCAATATCACCGGGAAAACCATCAATGATATAAAGAGGTTGGTTGTCACCAAACGTTTTGACACCACGGATTTTAACCTGCACACCTGCACCGGCATTACCACCAGCTTTCATAATGTTTACACCTGCAATCTTACCTTGCAATGCTTCTGCAGGGTTGGTTGTGGTGCGCTTTACCAAATCGTCTACATCTACTGAGGAAATAGCACCGGTCATATCACTTTTCTTCATGGTTCCATAGCCCACCACTACAACTTCATCCAGCATCTCAGTATCTTCTTTCAAAGTCACCCGGATGTTGGTCTTTCCGTTTACAGGGACTTCTTGTGTTGCATAGCCCACATAAGAAATAATAATAGTGGCTTTGGGGGATACGCTTAATGCAAAGTTACCGTCAAAGTCTGTGATGACCCCGTTGGTTGTACCTTTCTCTACTACACTGGCACCAATAATAGGTTCGTTGGCAGCATCGGTAACCAGACCAGTCAGTTGAATCGTCTGTGCTAATGCACCGAAAGGAGTCATAAAAGCAAAGAGTAGAATCAAT
>ENA-OXZZ01000418-OXZZ01000418.1-human-gut-metagenome-genome-assembly--contig:-NODE-418-length-14332-cov-11.116831_pt1 | contig 14332 bp, 16 predicted proteins | sample MGYA00244515_ERZ652815 | MGnify/ENA primary metagenome ERZ652815 (study PRJEB26926, sample SAMN06164594) | human gut metagenome | biome: ENVO:00009003; feature: ENVO:2100002; material: ENVO:00002003...
AATGTAAAAAAATAACAATACTCCAAGGAAATAAACAGTTAGAAATATTAAGGAGACAATAATTCTTTGATTAATCTGTTCAAGATAGAAAACAGTATCAATTTGGAAACTCTCAACAAAAACGATAATAGTATTTAAACTAGAATAGCATAGTGCAAATAGCCAACACCAGTGTGGAAAATGTTGGGTTCCATTAAAAAGAACTCCTTTTATTGACATCCAAATGATTAACACATCAGGCGCTAATGGAATAACCCAACCGTTTAAGCTTGTTTTAAAAAAATAATCTAGTAGATAAGTAAGTTCATTTGCTATAATTATACCCCAAAAAAGTTTAACATAAATTGTGTGCCGAATATTTGTGATCCTTTCATCACAGTGAATGGTGGTTTTCATAAGTTGTCCTCCTCCCAAAATAAATCGTTTAATGTTTTGTTAAGTACTTTACATATCCGAATACAAAGCTGAAGACTGGGATTAAACTTTCCGCCTTCTAGTAAGTTGATAGTAGGGCGTGTAACATTAACTTTGGCAGCCAGTTCTTCTTGAGAAAGATTCATCTCAACGCGCGCTAATTTAAGACGCATATTTTTCATTTATATAACCTCCTTTCTATATGCATTATATGATATATCAAACAAAATGTAAAGTATATAATACAAAAAATAATAAATATATAACGTTATGTGAAAAAGATTATTATGTTTTGGTAATAGAACTTTTAAGTATTTGATTCAAGTGTCGGAGTAATAAAAGAGTTACGAAATAAAGTAAAAGCAAATTAGGAGGAATTGATATGATGCCATATGAAGTAGGAAAGACGTTTATTATTAGGGTTCCATTATTATCTATAGAGACTTATAAGGAATTATGTTCAGAAAAAGATGGATTACCAGTTATTAAAACCAAGGAAACATTGACAGGGTATACCCACAAACTATTCACGTTGAGGCGGAAGAAGGGTACAGACTAGCTTGTTCCTATCTCCTGTGCCCACGCTGAGGCGGAGAAGGGCACAGGCGGGCGTTCGCCGCCCCAGCTCTCAATTTCCATCCATGACTGTTTTGCATATCTTCTATGCTTGTGGTACAATAAACAGAAAGCAGGCATTTTGAGGAGAAAATTGTATGAAAGCACAGGAATTATTATTTCAATTGCAAGATAAAGGTTACCGTGATTTCCAGAGCAAATTAATCCCGACGATTCCTGCGGAGACGATTATCGGAGTCCGTATTCCCGCAATTCGTAAGCTTGCGAAGGAGTATGGAAAGGATCCGGAGAGCGTAGAGTTTCTGAAGCAGCTGCCGCACACTTATTATGATGAAAATATTTTGCATGCGCTGTTGGTGGCGGAGATCAAAGATTACGAAGTCTGTGTAAAAGAAGTGGAGCGCTTCCTGCCTTATGTGGATAACTGGGCGGTGTGTGATATTTTTTCTCCAAAGGTGTTTCGCAAAAACAGAGACCGGCTGATAGACAAAATAAAGGAATGGGCTGCCTCAGAACACCCATATACCTGCCGCTTTGGAATGGAAATGCTGATGACACATTTCCTGGATGAGGATTTCCGGGTGGAATATCTGGAGATCCCGGCAGCGGTACATTCCGAGGAATATTATGTGAACATGATGATTGCCTGGTTCTATGCCACGGCACTGGCAAAACAGTGGGATGTTGCCGTTGGCTATATCGAGAAAAAATGGTTGGATCCATGGACTCATAACAAGACTATACAGAAGGCGAGGGAAAGCTACCGGATCACCCGGGAGCAGAAAGAGTATCTGAAAACATTAAAGGTGTAAAACAGATGCAAGAAAGCTATGAGGTAGGATATGAAAAAGAGAAACAAGGAAGAAGTGTTATCAGGTCAAAGAATCAAAATAGCGGCGTTGTTAACGGGAATAAGTTTGTTGCTGTTATCTAGCTGCGGCAATAAAGCACAGGAAGCGGAAGAATCACAGGTACAGACAGACATCGCTGTAACTGCCACAGAACAGACTGCTGCGGCAGAAGAGCAGGCAGAGACAGTAGATCCGGAAACATTGGATTATGCATACCGGCTGCATATCACGATCAATCCCGAATTCAAGTTATATCTGGATGAGCAGTCAAAGGTAGTGGCGGTTGCATGCCTGAACCAGGATGCGGAAGATCTATTCTCAGAGACGGACCTCACGGGGATGGATGTGGGAAAGGCTATGCCTGTGATCATACAGCAGGCAGTGGCAAAAGAGTATCTGGCAGACGGTAAAAATATTACCATAGATCTGGAAAAATCAACGGAGTCCGGGCAGGCAGACACAGTGGAACAGGTGATCGCGGCTGCAGTTACTGCGGAATTAAAAGAACAAGGTGTAGACGCTGTCTTGGAGCTGCAGGATGCCGGTACGCCGGTCGCTATCGAAGGAGCCGACACAGGAGCCGGGGATACTGTTTCGGATAAGACAGATAATACAGGTAATGGATCGGCAACAAACGTTTCACAGAAGACAAAATGTAGTGCCTGTGACGGAACCGGAATCTGCCAGGAATGCAAGGGTGGTACAGCACCTTGTAAGCGTTGTGGAGGATCCTTGTGGGAGACCTGCGGTACCTGTGGCGGCAGTGGCAGACAGACCTGTCCCGGATGTGGCAGCAGCGGTGTGGATGCTACCAGCGGAACCAGCTGCCGGCATTGTGGAGGCAGTGGTGGAAATACCTGTCAGCAGTGCGGTGGAAGCGGTGGTAAGTCTTGTAGTATCTGTCATGGCAAGGGTGTGATCTCTGATGACTGCATTCTGTGTCACGGAGACAAAAAGTGTACTGTATGCGGCGGCACCGGAGAACTTTAAAAACGTAAAAGATAAGTCAGTAAAGGAATGGAACAGCATGAAGGATCGTTATATGGAATTTCGCAGGGCGCGCAGAGAAGAAGCAGAAGAGATCCTGCAATTATACCGTTCCCTGATCGGAACCGAATATTGTGTCTGGACAGAAAATTATCCAACAGAACGGGAAGTGGAATATGACCTGTCGAGAAATGCATTGTTTTGTCTGTATGAGAAAATGCCGGAACCTGATGGGAGAGGACGATTAATAGGCACAATCTCCATAGATGATGACCCGGAAGTGGAGGCACTGTCCTGTTGGTCAGAGGACCTTACCCCGGTGGCAGAGCTGTCCAGACTGGGAGTGGCGGTAGAATATCAGAATCGTGGCATTGCCAGGATCCTGTTGCAGGAGGCTATGGCGGAATTGAAATCACAGGGTTATAAGGCGGCACACATTTTAGTGGCAAAGGACAATGTGAAAGCCTTGCGTTCCTATGAAAAATTACATTTTTCCACAGCAGGGGAATGTGAGCTTTTCGGGCATTCCTACTGGTGTTATGAGAAAGAATTATAGAAGTGATCACTATGCAAATCAATGAAACAGAGAGGAAAGACGATATATGGTAACGATCGATCTGATCACAGGCTTCCTGGGATCCGGAAAGACTACTTTTCTGAAAAAATATGCGGAATATCTCATGGATCAGGGACTGCATATCGGTATTCTGGAAAATGATTTCGGTGCTATCAACGTGGATATGCTGATGCTCCACGAACTCAGGGGAGAACAGTGCGAACTGGAGATGATCGCCGGAGGATGCGATGCGGAGAGCCACAGGAGGCGTTTCCGTACGAAGCTGATCTCCATGCGAATGTGTGGTTATGACAGGGTGCTGGTGGAGCCGTCGGGAATCTATGATGTAGATGAGTTTTTTGATGTACTTCGGGAGGAGCCGCTGGACCAGTGGTATGAGATCGGCAATGTCATCGCCATACTGGATGCAAGACTGGAAGATAATCTATCAGAGCAGGCGGACTATCTGCTGGCATCGGAGGCTGCCAATGCCGGAAAAGTGATCCTGAGTCATGCGGATGCAGCCACCAGGGAACAGTGTGAGGACACGGTGACACATCTCAACCGGGCACTGGAACAGATCCGCTGTGACCGGAGAATCGACCTCAAGAAGGATATCTTACAGAAAAATCTCACGGATCTGACAAAAGAAGATTTAGAGGAAGTATCCAAATCCGGTTATCGTCTGGAAAGTTACCGCAAGATGGATTTAGAGAATGGACAGAGCTTCGACTCTTTATTTTTCATGGAAGAGAAGATTAAGCCGGAGGCTTTGGAACGGGCGGTGCCCAGACTGTTTGCCGACAAGTCCTGCGGAGAAGTATTCCGGATCAAGGGTTATGTGAAAAACGGAGCAGGACAATGGATGGAATTGAATGCTACACCGGACAGTCATACGATGCAGTCTGTCGCAGTGGGGCAGGAGGTGCTGATCGTCATCGGAGAGCATTTACAGGAAGATAAAATCAGAGAGATTCTGAAGGAGGAAGAGACATGTCAATCTTAAGTCAGTTAAACAGTGTACCGATGTACCTGATCTGTGGAGGGATCATTGCTTTTGTGGCAGTGGTCTGCGTGATTTTTCTGGTGAGGGCATACCGCGCCGGGCAGGCACTCGGTATGGATACCACGAAAATGAAGCGTACGATCATCTCCAGTGCGACCTTTTCCCTGTTGCCCAGTGTGGGGATCCTGCTGGGTGTCATCGCCCTGTCGGGAAGTCTGGGAACACCCTGGCCGTGGCTTCGATTGTCCGTGATCGGTGCCCTGCATTATGAGACCCAGGTGGCACAGGCAGCGGCAGAGCAGGTGGGAATGAGCACATTGTCCGCTGCGGAAATGACACCGCAGGCATTTTCCACGATCGCACTACTCATGAGCATCTGCATTATCTGGGGCATGGCATTGTCCATTTTCCTGAATAAAAAATATACACAAAAGCTGACCTCGAATAAGAAATCCGGTAAGCCGGGCTTCGGAGATATGGCAATGACTGCCATGTTCATCGGACTGGTCAGCACCTACATCGGAAGATATCTCGGCGGTTTTATATCGGAGAACGGATTGTTTACGTTTCACGGAGATTACATTCCGTTAGTGGTAATGGCGGTATCGGCACTGGTGATGGCAGGATTTGTATACCTCATTGAGAAAAAAGGAAAAGCCTGGGTGGACAGCTTTTCCATTGCCGGAAGCATGATCATCGGCATGACGGCAGCCGTACTGGTGGGATTGCTGTAACGGCTGACGTGACAACCTTAAAATTTGATTCGCAATTCCTCCAACGGAAGGAATCGTCTGCGGAATGGAGATTAATATGAAAGCGGATAACATGACAATAGATAATAAGGAACTTAATAATGGAGAAGCAACAAAGGAGCAGGCCGGGCAGACTCCGGATACCTGGCAGGCCTACACGAATAAAACACATGTCATCGGGCGGACTGTGAGTATCATTACGCTGGTGATGTTAGTTGGAGCACCGTTTCTCATCGGTAAGCTTTTAGGTGCGTATCCGGATCTGGGGGCTGTCGGCAAGGGGTTCCTCTCTGTGGGAATCGTATGGCTGGTCAGCAGCATCGCAGAGTTTTTGATCTACACACCGATGCTGGGAGCCGGCGGCGGATACCTGGCATTTATCACCGGTAACCTGATCAATATGAAGATCCCCTGCGCGGTCAATGCGAGAGACATGGTAGGAGCGAAGACAGGAACCCCGGAAAACGAGATCATCTCCACAATCTCCATCGCCACATCTTCACTGGTGACAATCCTCGTCCTGGCGCTGGGCGTGTTATTGATGGTGCCGCTGCAGCCCGTGCTGCAGAGTGAAGTATTGCAGCCGGCTTTTGAAAATGTGGTTCCGGCGCTGTTCGGTGCCATGGCGTACAAATATTACCGGAAAAATATGAAGATCGCTGCATTGCCGCTGATCCTCATGAGCCTGTTGTTCATTCTGGTACCGTCCCTGATCGGCTCCACCAGCTTTATGATCGTTCCTTCCGGCGCTATTGCCATCGGTGTGGCATATCTGCTGTTCCGGAAAAAGAATATACAGAGTCCGGAATAGACAAAATGCCCCCAATAGTGTAAATACCGGGGCTGAATAGTCAGAAGACCATATGGACAGAAAACAGATGAATGGAAAAGGGGCCAAACCTGTCGGGTTATGTGAGTAATAGAAGGTAGCGCCCGGAAAAGAGGAAAATATGAAATATATAGGTTTCATTTTACTTGCAGTGGTTGCGGTTATTATAGTACTGCTGTTGATCGCGGTGTTCCGCACCCTGCTGATGCCGTCGAAGACTTCGACTTATGTGGCAGACGAACCGGAGGAGGAAGCGCTGGCACTGGCAGAGAAACTGTCGAAAATGATCCAATATGACACCACCTCCTATGCCAACGTGGCAGAGGTGGAGAAATTCTTAGGCTTCCATAAGGTGCTGGAGGAACTGTTCCCTCTGGTACATGAGAAGCTGGAGAAGACAGAGATTGATGGGAATCTGTTATTTTACTGGAAAGGAAAAAGCTCTGAAAAACCGATCCTGCTCATGAGCCACCAGGATGTGGTGCCGGCGGAAGGTGAATGGGTTCATGCACCCTTTTCCGGAGATATCGCAGAAGGAAAAGTATGGGGCAGAGGCGCGTCCGATACCAAATGCTCTGTGATGGCATTTTTCCAGGCAGTGGAAGAATTGTTGGCAGAGGGCTTCGTACCACCCACTGATGTCTATCTGGCAAGTTCCTGTACGGAAGAGTGGGGTGGGGACGGTGCACCGAAGATCGTAGCGGAGCTGCAGCGCAGAGGGATCGAACTGTTCCTGGTATGTGATGAGGGCGGTGGTATCATCACGGAGCCCATCGGTGGAATTCACGGTAATTTTGCCATGGTGGGAGTATTTGAAAAAGGCAAGGCAGATGTGAAGTTCACCGCACGGAGCAACGGCGGACATGCCAGCGCACCGTCAAAGGGAACGCCCATTGCCAGATTATCCGCTTTTGTCAATGAGGTGGAGACGCATTCCCCGTTCCGGAAAAAGCTGCTGCCGGAGGTATCGGCGATGTTCACAGAACTGGCGCCCTACGCCGGATTTGGAATGAAGCTGGTATTCGGTAATGTGTGGCTGTTCGGACCGGTATTAAAAGCGGTCATGCCTGCAATCAGTGCCCAGGCAGGTGCAATGCTGAAGACGACGATCGCTTTCACGGTGCAGAAGGGATCCGATGCCTATAATGTGCTGCCTCAGGAAGCCTATGTGGGTGCCAATATGCGTTTTATTCCTCATCAGGGGGAAAAAGAGAGCCTGGAGATCATCAAAAAAGTAGCAGGTAAATACGGTCTGGAGACCGAAGTGCTGCATGCCAATGATTATACGCCGCCCGTGGATATTCACGGAGAAGCATTCCATCTGGTGGAGCAGACCATCGCAGATACTTTCCCGGGACTGCCTTCCAGTCCTTATGTGATGACGGGTGCGACCGATGCACAGTTTTACCAGCCCATCTGCAGGAACTGTATCCGTTTTGCACCGGTAGTCTACGGACCGGAACAGATGAAGGGAATGCATGGACTGAATGAAAATATTGAGTATAACTGCCTGCCCGGTGCGGTTCGGTTCTATAAGAATCTGATCCGTGCGGAGAAGTAAGGCGGTAAAGAATAGTAATGCGGAAATAGTTTTTTATCTAAGAAATGACTTGCAATGAAATTTTGAAACAGAAGTAACGCTAACAGAACGGAGAAAACACAATGAACACCATGACAACGTATTCCGGCAGAAAATTCGATCCCATGCAGATGACGCCTGAGGATGTATATATAGAAGACATTGCGCATGCACTGAGTTTACTGTGCCGGGGAGGCGGACAGCTGACCTATTTTTATTCGGTGGGACAGCATTCGCTCAACTGTGCTGCGGAAGCGAAAGCCAGAGGGTGGTCTAAGAGGCAGCAGCTCGCCTGTCTGCTCCATGATGCCAGCGAGGGATATATATCGGATATCATCCGCCCGGTGAAAATCTATCTGACCAATTATCTGGAGATTGAAAGTAAGATCATGGGAACAATTCTCACACATTTCGATCTGGATGATCTGACGGAAGAGGAGAACCGCCGCTGGAAACAGATTGACGATGAGATTCTGGAACTGGAACTGAAGACATTGCTTCATGGCGAAGAGAACAGAGAAGTGCCGAAACTTTTTTCCGTGCCGGATCTGGCGGAGCATACGCCGGGAGAGATCGAAGTCAGGTTTTTACAGGAGGCAGAGCGACTGGGGGTGCACGGAAGTGATCGTTGAGAAGAAGCCGGAACGCAGTTATTCTACGACAGTAATGTACATTTTGGCATATTTGGATCGTTATGGCTATCCGGTATTGATTCTGATAGCAGGAGCGCTGGCAGATTTCTACCGGGGGAGAATTACAATGTTGTTTGTACTGGCAGTGGGAATATTATTGGATGGAATCTATAATCTGGTGGGGTATCTGTGTCGTTGGAGACATATTTATCTCTGCTATCAGAGCATGTGCCATACGAAGATGACACCTTCGCGGATTGAGTGGGATCGGATGACAAAAAAGGATGCTTACGGCATTCCTGCTACTTTCATTATTGGCGGAATCATAGGAATATTGGTGAGTATTTTTCTCAGCTAAAAGAGATATAACTATGGTACAATGAGCTTATGCTATAAGCAGGTGAACATGGGAGTAAAACATATAAAAGAAAGGTAGGGTATTTTATGGGATTTTTAACAGGAAAGACAGCGATCATCACTGGCGGAGGAAGAGCGGTCTTAAGTAATGGGGAGTGCGGTTCCATCGGTTACGGTATCGCAACGGCATATGCCAAAGAGGGTGCGAACCTTGTGCTGACCGGACGCAATGTACAGAAGCTGACGGATGCGAAGGAAGAACTGGAGGCAAAGTACGGTATCAAGGTACTTCCCGTACAGGCAGATGTCAGCGCCGGTTCAGATAACGAAGCGATCGTACAGAATGTGGTGAAGCAGGCGATTGACATTTTCGGAAGGATCGATGTACTGATCAACAATGCGCAGGCTTCCGCTTCCGGCGTAACCATCGCAGATCATACCACCGAGCAGTTTGATCTGGCGGTATATTCCGGTCTGTATGCAGCATTCTACTATATGAAGGCCTGCTATCCTTATCTGAAGGAGACCAAGGGTTCTGTTATTAACTTTGCCTCCGGAGCAGGTCTCTTCGGTAATTTCGGACAGTGCGCTTATGCGGCGGCCAAGGAAGGTATCCGCGGACTGACCAGAGTCGCAGCTACCGAGTGGGGTCCCGATGGCATCAATGTCAACGTTGTATGTCCTCTGGCATGGACCGCACAGCTGGAGAAATTCGAGCAGGCATATCCCGATGCTTTCAAGGCAAACGTCAAGATGCCTCCTATGGGACATTATGGCGATGTGGAGAAGGAGATCGGCCGCGTCTGCGTACAGTTGGCTTCTCCCGACTTCAAGTATATGAGTGGTGAGACCCTGACACTGGAAGGCGCTATGGGACAGAGACCGTAAGCGGTTGGAAATGTTTTTAAATAGGACTTGAAAGAAAGAAAGAAAGATATTATAATCAAAACATAGAGAGAAGCAGCCGCCCACAAGTGGTTAGCCTCCCGGTGGTGATAGTAAACCTACCTGTACTGGCCAAGTGACAAGGTAGGTTTATTTATTTTCGCTTGTTTATCCTACTGTCTATGTAGGCAAGCAGCGCAATGAGAAATGTACCACCTAAAAACAACAGGTTTAATACTTCATACATGTCCATTAGCACCTTCTCCGCTCCGCTTCGGTCCGCGCAAGGCCGAAGTCCCCCGGACTTCGTGCGCCCTCCCTTCTTAGTTAGAAAAATAAGCCGGGAGGCTACCACCTTGCAACACGGTTGCTTCTCAAGAAGTGTATCATGCAGAGTAGTGCGTTTCAATTCTAATATTTCGTATACAATTCCACAACAAAAAAGTGCACAATACCATATTTAGTAGTCAGAGGAATAAAAAGAAAATTAAACGGACTATATATAGCAAAATAGAACTTTGACCCGGAATAGGCTGAAAAGTTTTTTCTAAGGTAAAAATTAGATTTTGTTATTTATCCATGGGACATTTTCACAGACTCTTCCGTCTAATAGTCATAAGACGTATACTTATGAGGAAGAAAGGACGAGGCACATGGGAGAGATAGAACAATTGGTGCGCAGGGCAAAAAAACGGGATCCAGATGCTTTCACGGAGCTGATGCAGCTTCATGAGAAGGACATGTACCGGACAGCCAGCGCGATCCTTGCGCAGGATGCGGATATTGCGGATGCCATACAGGAGACGATTCTCACCGTTTGGGAGAAAATAGATACATTACAGAAAAACCGGTATTTCAAGACCTGGATGATCCGTATTCTGATCAATAAATGCAAGGATATTCTGAGCACCGGGAGGCGGATGGTCTGTGTGGAGGAACTGCCGGAGCAGGAAGCGAAGGATACAGTGGAGACAGAGGCCAATCTGGAATGGAAGGAAGCTTTGCAGGGACTGGATGAGAAATATCGTCTGATCGTGGTACTGTTTTATGCAGAAGGACTGCGGACAGCAGAGATCGGAAAATTACTGCAGCTGCCCGACAGTACGGTGCGCACAAGGCTCGCCAGAGGGCGGGAGCAGTTGGCGAGATATTATGCGGAGACAGAGGAAGGAGGCGGAAGAAAATGAGACCGATGAATGAAATAGAGATAGAACTTCCACAGATCGTACTGGATAGGGCGGATGCAGCCTATGCACAGATCAGGCAGCAGGCAGTGCAGGAAAAGAGCCGGACTGCCGGTGTCAGCGGGAACGGATGCCGACAGGGGCAGATTCACGATAAACTTTTGGACAGAAGAAGCAGGAAAAACAGGCAGACCACGGGCAGGAGATTCCCACGGGCAGCAGGCATCCTACTGGCGGTAATAATACTCTCTTTCACAGCAGTATCCGCCACCGCCGCCGGAATCATGGGATACCGCCGTTATCTGGCGGAACGCATGACGGATATCGGGACAGAAGAATTGGGACATCTGGAAATGGTGGCAGAACAGGGGAATATTTCGGCGAAATTCAACAGAGAACTGACGGCAAGAGAGCAGAGCGTCTATGAGCAGTTGACCCGGGAATATGAAGAGGACGGCAAATATCCCACGGGGCAGATCCGGGAACTGACTGGGGATGAGAACTATTCCGGTAGCGGTGTGGCTGTCCGGAGCACCCCCGGGGAAGAATACGGCTGTCTCATCTATCTGCCGAATACGACTCTCACCGAGGAAGAATGGCTGGAGATCATCGAATATGTGCATAAGCTGGATTACAGCATACAGGAGAAAATATGGCAGCAGAAATATTCCGAGGTGTCCTATTTTGACCGTTATGAACAGATGTCGGATGCGGAAATCGATGAACTGTATGCAATGCTTTCTTCCGCGCCGGTGGATCTCTGGGGAGTGGACAGCCGTGACCTGACACCGGAGGAACAGATCCGTTATGAAGAGTGGACGGAAAAGTACGAACAGGAAAATGCCTATACAGAGACAACCATTACAGTGATCACATTCCCAGAAGAATATGACGGACAGGAACTTGCTTACTGTATTGCAGACGCACAGTTTTACTACCCGGAACGGTCGCTGACGGATGAGGAACTGTTGCAGCTGATCGATCTGGAACACAAAAACCTGTATATCTACGAGCGGATCCAGAGGGAGATCGACCGGGGAGAACGGGCAGGCTGGCCGGAAATATATGATATCCAGCGGTAATTTTTGATAGAAGATATGCTTGACAATGGAGACCACATGATGTAGTCTGTAATCAGACCACAATATGTGGTCTCTCTACTTTTGCAAAAGTAAAATAAGAAGATCAAAAGAAATCTATGTAATCAGGAAAACAGTAATAGGAGGAAACAACATGGCAGAAATTCAGTTGGGTGTGGTCGAGGCACGGTATGCGGATATGATCTGGGAACACGAACCGGTATCTTCTTCGGAACTGGTAAAGCTGACGGAGGAAGCATTTCACTGGAAGCGCACCACGGCACATAATGTACTGCGCAGACTGTGCGACAAAGGTCTGTTTCGCAATGACAACGGGACGGTGACTTCCCTGATCTCCAGAGAAGAGTTCTATGCGATGCAGAGCAGACAGTTTGTGGAGGATACTTTTGAGGGGTCTCTGCCTGCGTTTCTTGCAGCTTTTACGAAGGACAGGGCGCTGACCGCAGAGGAGGCAGCGAAGATCCGGAAAATGATCGACGAAGCGGAAGGGGGAGCATTGTGAAAAGAACTTCTAATCACTCAGAGCAAGGGCTCTATCGTGAAGAAGTTCTAAGTTTCACACGGAAAAACACGTTTTTCGTTGGTACTTATATTGACGATTGGTGTTGGAATGGAGAATAGAATGATTCGTATTTTTGTAACATTACTTACGATGAGCATTGGCGCGGCATGGCTGATTCTGATCGTAATATTGCTCAGGCTTCTGTTAAAACGGGCACCAAAGTGGGTGAACTGTGTGCTGTGGGGATTTGTTGCCTTACGACTGGTGTGCCCTTATGTGCCGGAGAGCCGGTTCAGCCTGATGCCGGGAGTCTTCCGGATGCAGAATCGCTACGGCAGTGCGGCGGATCTGACGCTTGCACAGACACCGGTCATAGTGGGTAATCCTACACAAAATGTGATAGAAGGCGCCGGGGCAGCAGGGCTGACAGGAATCCCGACAGGTGCCGGGACAGTGGCAACAGGCTTTGGGGGCGAACTTTTCCAACAGATTCTGTCCGTGGGAAGCATTCTATGGTTGATCGGTGTGGTCGTAATGCTCGGGTATGCCATCTACAGTTATCTGCGGGTACGAAGACAGGTAAGTGAGTCGATATGGCTGCGGGACAATCTCTGGATCTGTGATCAGGTGAATTCTCCGTTTATTCTGGGGCTGTTCCGACCTAAGATCTATCTGTCCTCCGGCATGGAGGAAGCACAGATTCCCTATGTCATTGCGCATGAACAGGCACATCTGCGGAGGGGCGATCAGTGGTGGAAACCCTTTGGTTTTGTGCTTCTTATGATCCACTGGTACAATCCGTTTGTCTGGGTGGCGTACATCCTGTTCTGCCGGGATCTGGAACTGGCATGTGATGAAAGCGCGGTGAGAGACCTTACGCTGGAAGAACGTAAAAGCTACTCCTATGCACTGCTTTCCTGTAGTATGCAAAGGCGGCTGGTGACGGTATGCCCGCTTGCCTTTGGGGAAGTAGGGGTGAAAAAGAGAGTGAAAGAAGTATTGAACTATAAGAAACCGTCCTTTTGGATCCTGCTGGCGGCAGTCGTGGTATGTGTGATCGTGGCGGTATGTTTTCTGACGAATCCGAAGGAGGAAACGACGGTTATTTTAACCAACGAAGCGGGGAACAGCGGAGCCGATGCGGCAACGAATGCGGCGCTGGAGCAGGCGGCTGCAAAACAAGAAGAGGTGGAACAACTGAAGGAATCACTTGCAGCACAACAGGAGTCGCTTGCGGCGGGACTGGACGCCGCAAAGCAGGAGAATACCGCCTGGATCTATCAAGAGGACAGTTCCTACAGCGGTTTCTTTGCCGCAAAAGGGTATGTGGCATATGCACAGATGGAAATGGATGGAATATCCATTTTCCTGGTATCGGATGGCTTCTATCAGGACGGAGACCATACCTATGCAATCTCCTGTGATGTCTACTGTGTGGGGGAAGATGCCGCACCGTTTCAGATCGGCTCCCTGGAGAGCGGCGGAACGGCATATCCGCTCGCCATCGGAGCAGATGGGTTCTATGTGACCTCAGGGCACAGTATCGAAGTGTATGTGATCGATGCTGCTAGCGGAAAGCTGGGACTTGCCCGTTCCAACACAGAAGTCTATGATGAGAACGGTAATGCGACTTATTACCGGCTGGACGATCAGGGACAGACTGTGGAAAGCACCGAAGAGGAGTATATAAAAGAATGGGACATCTACAGTAAGGTGGCATCTCCCATAGAATTTACTGTACAGAAATAGGAAAAGGAATACTAACAATAAATAAGTTGACAGACAGAACAAATGTTCTATATAATGTATATGGGCGTTAGCCTTAAGGTGCTACTTCACGTTGACGTGAATGGCGGTTCACTTTTTGCGGAGAGTTGATAGCTCTGATTACATAGATCATCCCATATGGGAAATCTTGGAAAGGAGGACTATGCTTAACCTGTTTGGGTCTTGGCTATTCGATTGGTTCTAATAGTGATAAGACCACAAAAAAATGACCGCCCCTAACCTGACAAGTTGAGCAGTCATTTTTTCTCATATAAATCAGGTGAACCGTCATCAGTAGCACCTTTTCTAAAATTATGATAACATTACTTTTATAAAATGTCAAACTTGTATTTTA
>ENA-OXZZ01000479-OXZZ01000479.1-human-gut-metagenome-genome-assembly--contig:-NODE-479-length-12880-cov-10.257622_pt1 | contig 12880 bp, 10 predicted proteins | sample MGYA00244515_ERZ652815 | MGnify/ENA primary metagenome ERZ652815 (study PRJEB26926, sample SAMN06164594) | human gut metagenome | biome: ENVO:00009003; feature: ENVO:2100002; material: ENVO:00002003...
TGTCTCGTGGGCTCGGAGATGTGTATAAGAGACAGCTATAATACTTCTGTTACAACACAGAACATTAAGATGTTGAGATACGAAAGGATACAGAAGTGTTATGACACTGAAAGAATTGGAAATCGGTAAAAGCGCCGTGATCGAAACCGTCGGTGGTTCCGGAGAACTCAGACAGCATTTCCTGGATATGGGCATGATCCCGGGAGCGGAGGTGACGGTGGTAAAGCTGGCTCCGATGGGGGATCCCATGGAATTGCAGGTGCACGGCTATGAACTTACGTTGCGGCTGGCGGAAGCGGATCAGATCGAGATCGCACCCATATCGAAGAGAACAAGAGAACATAAAGGGCTGGACCGGGTGACGGATGCGGAGCACCCGGGCTTAGGTGAGGATGGAAAATACCATTCGAAAAAAGATGAGAATCCTCTGCCGGAGGGAACGACACTTACGTTCGCCCTGGCGGGAAATCAGAACTGCGGCAAGACTACACTGTTCAATCAGCTCACCGGTTCGAATCAGCATGTGGGAAATTTCCCCGGAGTTACCGTAGACCGTAAGGACGGTTCCATCAAGGGGTATCCGGATACTTTGGTGACAGACCTGCCCGGTATTTATTCGATGTCCCCTTACAGCAGTGAAGAGATCGTATCCCGTAATTTTATCCTGTATGAGAAACCCAGAGCTATCATTAATATCGTGGATGCGACGAATATCGAACGTAATCTGTATCTGACCATGCAGTTGTTGGAAATGAACATTCCCATGGTCGTAGCCTTGAACATGATGGATGAAGTCACCGGCAATCACGGCTCCATCGATGTGAATGCCATGGAAGCGTTCCTGGGAGTACCCGTAATCCCCATTTCCGCTGCGAAAAACGAAGGCGTGGACGAACTGATCCGCCATGCAGTCCATGTGGCAAAATATCAAGAACGGCCGCTGCGGCAGGATTTCTGCGATAAAAACGATCATGACGGTTCCGTACACCGCTGCATCCATGCGGTATGCCATCTGATCGAGGATCATGCGGAGTCTGCGAAGCTGCCCCTGCGTTTTGCAGCCAACAAAGCTATTGAAGGAGACCACTTGATCCTGGAGAAGCTGCAGCTGGATGAAAATGAAAAAGAAATGCTGGAGCACATTGTCTGCCAGATGGAGGCGGAGCGTGGCGTGGACAGAAGTGCAGCCATTGCCGATATGCGTTTTGATTTTATCGAGAGATTATGTGAGCAGACAGTAGTAAAACCCAAAGAAAGTAAGGAACGGATCCGCAGTGAGAAGATCGACCGGATCCTCACCGGAAAATATACGGCAATTCCCTGTTTTATCCTGATCATGGTGCTGGTATTCTATCTGACTTTCAATGTCATCGGAGCATGGCTCCAGGGACTGCTGGAACTGGGAATCGGAAAATTGACGGAGATCACAGATGCGGCATTGACGGCAGCTCATGTCAACAGTGCGGTCCAAAGCCTTGTAATAGACGGTATCTTTACCGGTGTGGGAAGTGTACTGAGTTTCCTGCCCATCGTGGTCACTCTGTTTTTCTTCCTGTCTCTGATGGAGGACAGCGGCTATATTGCCCGTGTGGCATTTGTTATGGATAAGCTGCTTCGAAAGATCGGTCTGTCCGGACGAAGCATTGTGCCGATGCTGATCGGGTTCGGATGTACGGTCCCGGCAGTCATGGCCACGAGAACACTGACCAGTGAGAGAGATCGTAAGATGACGATCCTGCTGACACCGTTTATGAGCTGTTCCGCCAAATTACCGATTTATTCGTTCTTCGTGAGCGTATTTTTCCCGGGAAAAGGCGGACTGATCATGTCGGCATTGTATCTGTTTGGTATCCTGATGGGAATCCTGGTAGCATTTTTATATCGGGGCACGTTGTTCCAGGGAGAACCGGTGCCCTTTGTAATGGAACTGCCGAACTACCGTCTGCCGGGAGCCAAAAATGTAGGGCAACTGTTGTGGGAAAAGGCAAAAGACTTTTTACAGAAAGCATTCACTGTGATTTTCATCGCTACCATCGTGGTATGGTTCCTGCAGAGCTTTGACCTGAAACTGAATCTTGTTGAGGATTCGGCAAACAGTATGCTGGCTATGGTATCCGGTCTGCTGGTACCGCTGTTTCGACCGCTCGGCCTGGGTGACTGGCGGATCTGTACCTCTCTGATCAGTGGATTCATGGCAAAAGAAAGTGTGGTAGCAACCCTGGAAGTATTGTTCGGCAGCAGCATTGCCATGGTACTTACCCCGCTGGCAGCCGCGTCGTTACTGGTATTCAGTCTGCTGTATACTCCCTGCGTGGCAGCCATCGCTTCTGTACGCAGAGAACTGGGTGGAAAATGGGCCATTGCCGTGGTACTCTGGCAGTGTTTTGTAGCATGGGTGGCAGCCTTCCTGGTACATAGTATCGGCTTGCTGATGGGATTCTAGAAATTTCAGATGATAAGATGACAAAATAGAAAACCTGCAGGGGATTATTCCTCCTGCAGGTATTTTATTACACATTTCAGTTCCGGAGAGATCCATTTGTTCCGGTGATACAGAAGCTGCCGCCAGATATCCGGATGAATCTCTGTCATGGGGAGACTGACGAGATTTCCCTTTGCCAGATCTTCCGCTACAACGAACTCCGGCAGATAGGAGATGCCGAGACCCTGACACAGAAGATTGCGGATCAGCTGGGTATCGCCCACCTCCATGATGGGCATTGTCTCCTTGCCGTTTTGCGAGAGCAGATCATCCAGTGCAGCCCGGTAACTCATGTTTTTCTCTGTCAGGATCAGCGGATATTCCAGAATCTGTTCCAGGGTGACCTGAGTCTGTCCGGCTAAGGGGTGACCGGCACCGGTGACGAAGTGAATATCCACCGGAGCTTCGAAAGCGGTCACATAATTGTGATTAAAAATACGGCGGTCCAGCGTGTATACAATGTCCACCTGATTCTGTCCCAGCATCTGGAACATTTCATCGGTGCTGGTAGCGATGATCTTCAACCGGATTCCGGGATATTTTTCATGAAAATCTTTAAAACGGCTGTGAAATTCCCAGCTGGCCAGGGACTCTGCAATGGCAATCCGCACCAGACCCTCCGGAGCGGTGTTGCCACTGATGTGGGTGGATTCGGCGGCGAGACGCAGGATCTGCTGGGCCAGGGGTAACAGCTTCTCCCCTTCGTTAGTCAGGGTTACGGTATGCCCGATCCGCTCAAACAGAGGGATGGACAGCTCCTTTTCCAATTGTTTGATCTGAAAGGATACGGTGGACTGGGTATAACCAAGACGTCCGGCCGCCAGCGTAAAGCTCTTCAGTTCGTTCACCATAACAAAGGTTTCCAGATTTTTGACATCCATAGAGTAGATACACTTTCTATATTGTAAATTCAATTCTTCGATCAATGCAATGTAAATAATTTGTTTTTCAAATATTTATGAAAATTATATAATGAGAAAATAAGGCTGTCAATGTGAAAAGATGGCGAAAATGTGGGAAAACAGCAAAAATATATGCCGTATCCCGTGTTTAGAATAAGTAGTTTTGGGAAGGATCAGAGGTATGGAAAACAGAGAGAGACTGGGGAGTCGTTTGGGATTTATCATGCTGTCGGCGGGGTGCGCCATCGGCTGCGGAAATGTGTGGAAATTCCCGTGGATGTGCGGGCAGAACGGTGGCGGAAGCTTCATGCTGATCTACGTGATCTGCCTGATCGTGCTGGGCCTGCCCGCCATGATCATGGAATTCTCCGTGGGGCGCGCGGCGCAGACGAGTCCCCTTTATATGTATCGGAAATTATCCGGCGGCAGAGGCAAATGGAATCTGTGGGGCATCGTTTGTCTCATCGGAAACATTGCGCTGATCGCTTTCTATGCGGTTGTGTCCGGATGGATCCTCTATTATTTTGTAAAATTTCTGACAGGGCAGAATCAGGATTTCGGTTTTGAAAAAATGATCACGACGCCCTCGGTGAATGTGACATATCTGTTAGTCACTTTGCTGATCGCTTTTGCCATTTTAAGCTTCCATCTGCAGGGTGGACTGGAACGTATTACCAAATATATGATGTCAGCATTGATCGTGCTGATGCTGGTGCTGGCGGTGCACAGCTTTACACTTCCGGGAGCAGGAGAGGGATTGAGCTTCTATCTGATCCCACATTTCTCCAAAATCACCGGTTCTGTGGTGGTGGGCGCCATGAATCAGGCATTTTTCACCTTGTCCGTGGGAATGGGCGGTATGGCGATCTTCGGAAGCTATATCGGCAAGGACCGTTCTCTCATGGGTGAGTCTATCCATATTATTATCCTGGATACACTGGTGGCAGTGATCGCCGGTATCATTATATTTCCGGCATGCTTCACTTATGATGTGGAAGTGACGGCGGGTCCCAGCCTTTTGTTCGATACTATGGCGACCGTATTTAACAACATGGCAGGCGGCAGATGGTGGGGAACTTTATTTTTCTTGTTCATGGTGTTCGCAGCCATGTCCACAGTGCTGGGTGTGTGTGAAAATATTCTGGCCATGGTCCGGGAACTGACCGGATGGTCCAGACCGGCAGGGTGCGTGGCGTGTGGTGTCGGATGTTTCCTGCTGGCTCTGACGACAGCACTGGGCTTCAGTGTATTTCATTTTCAGCCGTTTGCAGCAGGGACGACCTGGCTCGATTTCTGGGATTTCCTGGTGTCGAATAACATCATGCCCATAGGTTCTATCCTGCTGGCGGTATTTTGCTGCTATAAGGTCGGCTGGGGCTGGGACAAATTCCTGGAGGAAGCAAATGCCGGCAAGGGCTTAAAGGTCCAGCCGTGGATGAAACCGGTGTTTAAATATTTTGTGCCGGCGGCAGTGTTGTTCATCTATGTGTACGGAATGGTAAATTTTGCATGGAAATAGGAGAAATGAGATCAAGATAGGAAGAGACAAACGACGGTGGGGTGAGAACTCTGCCGTTTTTGTGTATAGGATGAGCAGGGAAGCGGTTGCACCGAGACTCAAAATTGGGTAGTATGTAATTATTCAGAGATGGTTTTGTGAATAGGGTTCTGAATAGTTATGGCAGTATAAAGAATAGAAGCAGGAGGCATCTATGACAGAGCAGGAGATCCGGACCATATTAAGCAGACAAAGAGAATATTTTGCCACGGGAGCCACGCTTTCCCGGGAATTCCGGGCAAAACAGCTGGGAAAGTTAAAGGCTTCCCTGCAGCGCCATGAAACAGAATTGAACGATGCACTGCAACAGGATCTTGGGAAAAGCCGGATGGAAAGCTACATGTGCGAGATCGGACTGACGCTCTCGGAGCTGACCTGGATGCAGAAGCACCTGCGGGGGTTGATGCGGGAAAAGAGAGTGCCGACACCGTTATCGCAGTTCGCGGCGAGGAGCTTCCGGTCTCCGTCACCCTATGGCACCGTGCTGATCATGAGTCCATGGAATTATCCGGTGCTATTGACGCTGGATCCGTTGATCGATGCTATTGCCGCAGGGAATACCGCAGTGGTAAAACCCAGTGCCTATGCTCCGGCGACGGCAGCAGTGTTAAAAATGATTTTGGAAGAATGCTTCCAGGCGGAATATGTGGCGGTGATCACCGGCGGCAGAGCAGAGAATCAGGCATTGTTACAGCAGCGGTTTGATATGATTTTTTTCACCGGAGGCAAGACCGTGGGACGGGAGGTGCTTAGAAGTGCTGCGGAATATTTGACCCCGGTGACGCTGGAGCTGGGCGGGAAAAGTCCCTGTATCGTGGATGCTACGGCGAAGCTTCCGTTGGCGGCGAGGAGGATCGTATTCGGAAAATATCTAAACTGCGGGCAGACCTGTGTGGCACCGGATTATGTGTTGTGTGATGTCAGGATCCGCGACCGATTGGTGGAAGCCATCCGGGAGGAGATCGCGAGGCAGTTTGGAGAAGATCCCCTGCAGAATCCGGATTACGGGAAAATCATTAATGAGAAGCATTTTCACAGACTGTTGGGATTGATGGATGCAGGAAAAATCGTCTGCGGCGGACAGTATGACGAGAAGTCATTGCGCATTGCGCCTACGGTGATGGCGGATGTGGACTGGTCGGATGCCGTGATGGGAGAAGAGATCTTTGGACCGATCCTGCCGGTGGTAACTTATAATGCATATGATACAGAGAAAAGCATTGCACAAAATGATTTTAGCGGGGAGGTTTCTGGAACCCAAGCTGCCGCGGGAGATTTTGTGGATTGGGCGATCCGCTGTGTGGAGGAACATCCCCATCCGTTGGCACTGTATTTCTTCAGTGAAGATAAAAAAGCCCAGAGACGGATCCTGGATCACTGCCATTTTGGCGGCGGCTGCATCAACGACACCATCATTCATCTCGCCACCAGCGCCATGCCCTTCGGTGGCGTGGGTGAGAGCGGCATGGGTGGGTATCACGGCCGTACCGGATTCGAGACCTTTAGCCATTATCGGAGTATCGTGGACAAAAAGACATGGATGGATCTGCCGATACGGTATCAGAGGTATGATGAGAAAAAAGAGAAGTTGTTGCGGCGGTTTTTGAAGTAACGTCCTGAAAAGTGTGAGATGGAACGAGATTACGTCCTGAAAAGTGTAGTGTATAGCCTAAATTACGTCCTGAAAAATGTAATAGCAGGATATTTGCGTGAAATAATATAGAAATCGTGAAGGAAAGAAGGTAATTAGTATGAACTTTATCAAACAGAAATGCATTACAGCAGCAGTATTATTGCTGGTTGCTATTTTATCCATAACGGTTGTAGGAAAATACGCCTCCGCACCGGAGAATCATCAGAAGACCATTGCCTCTCTGGATGAGAAAAAACAGACTGTCATGGAACTGACGGCGGCGTCCACGGTGACTTCAGCGCTGATCACCCTGCTTCCGGGCGACACGGCAACACCCATCGCGGAGAAAATGGCAGATGTCAGCGGATACCTGCTGGTGGTCCTCTGCGCTATCTATCTGGAAAAATATCTTGTGACGATTACCGGCTATGTGGCATTTACCTACCTGATTCCGATTGCCTGCGGCTTGTGGATACTCAACCTGATTTTTGCAAATGCCACCGTGCGAAAACTGGCAGCAAAACTGGCCGTGTTTGGCTTGGCAATCTCCCTCGTGGTTCCCGCCAGCGTGAAGATCTCCGACCTCATCGGTGACACCTATCAGGCCCAGATCGAAGCAACCATTGAAGATGCCAAGAACACACAGAACATACTGGAAAACAGTGATATGGTGGATGACACTAATGCAACGGAAACACCCGAAATCGGAACAACAGAAGCTTCTGGAACTGTTACAGGTAATGTGCAGGAGAAGGAAAACAATAACTCCGGATCTGTCTCAAACATTTTCGACTGGGCAAAAGACGCTATTTCCGGCGCTAAAGATTCAGTGGCAAATGTTGTGGAAAACGTGACGGTTTCTACCGAAGAACTGGTACAGAAGGTGGAGAATTCCCTCAATCACTTTATCGAGGCGGTTGCCGTGATGATCATTACTTCCTGTGTGATCCCGATGTTGGTACTGTTGCTGTTCTTTTGGATGGTGAAGATCGTGCTGGATGTGGATCTGAGTGGTGTGAAGATCAAGGGGATGTTGCCGGAACGGAAGGAGTAGCGGATTCAATTATATCATTTTTCTCTAAATGATATAATTGAATTGAAAATGATTAAATTAAAAGACTTTTTAATCTAAATGTGGTATCTTGTTATTAGTGAGAGTACAATTTAATATTATTTTGAGAATTTAAGAAACAAATCATTTGACGAAGCAAGAATTATGAAAAAATAGGATGGACATAGTTATGGCAGAAAAGAATACCGCTGATATTGGTTTTGAGAAACAAATATGGAATGCCGCGTGTGTGCTGCGAGGCAACTTGGATGCATCAGAATATAAAAGCGTCGTGCTTGGCTTGATTTTCCTGAAGTATATCTCAGATCGATTCGATGATAAATATAGGGAATTGTTAGCGGAAGGTGATGGCTTTGAAGAAGATATCGATGAATATACTTCTGAAGGCATTTTCTTTGTACCGGCGGGGGCGCGGTGGAGTGAGATTGCAGCAAAAGCGCATACACCGGAAATCGGTACAGTTATTGATGATGCCATGCGTGCTATCGAAAAAGAGAATAAACGTCTGAAGGATATTCTTCCTAAAAACTTTGCACGTCCGGAACTGGATAAGCGTAGACTTGGTGATGTGGTGGATTTATTCACTAATATTCAGATGATCGAACACGGCAGCGAGAAGGATATTTTGGGCCGCACTTATGAGTATTGCCTTTCCATGTTTGCGGAACAGGAAGGTAAGCGTGGAGGTGAATTCTTTACTCCGTCCTGTGTAGTGCGTACCTTGGTAGAAGTGCTAAAACCATTTAAAGGGCGAGTATATGACCCTTGTTGTGGTTCGGGCGGTATGTTTGTACAGTCTGCAAAATTTGTAGAGAACCACAGTGGTAATATCAGCAATATTTCCATTTACGGTCAAGATTCAAACCCTACTACATGGAAGATGGCACAGATGAACCTTGCAATTCGTGGTATTGAGCCTGATTTGGGAACATACGCAGCGGATACATTTCTTGATAATCGTCATCCTACATTAAGGGCAGATTATATTATGGCAAATCCACCGTTCAATCTTTCGGACTGGGGTGCAGATAAATTGAAAGAGGATGTCCGCTGGCAATATGGTATGCCGCCAGCAGGAAATGCTAACTTTGCATGGTTGCAACATATGATTTATCACCTTGCACCGGCAGGAAGAATCGGTATGGTACTTGCTAACGGTTCCTTATCTTCTCAATCAGGAGGAGAGGGCGAAATTCGAAAGAATATTATTAATGCTGATTTAGTTGAATGTATTGTGGCAATGCCAACGCAGCTTTTCTATACAACGCAGATTCCGGTTTCACTCTGGTTTATCAATAAGCAGAAGAAACAGCCGGGAAAGACGCTGTTCATTGATGCGCGCAAGATGGGAACAATGGTCAGCCGCAAGCTTCGTGAACTTACCGATGATGATATCAAGAAGATTTCGGACACCTATGAAGCATTTGTAGACGGAACACTTGAGGATGTAAAGGGATTCTGTGCTGTTGCAGATACAGCGGAAATTGAAAAGCAGGATTATATTCTTACTCCGGGACGATATGTGGGGATCGAAGAACAGGAAGATGACGGAGAACCATTTGAGGAAAAGATGGATCGTTTGACATCAGAACTTTCAGAAATGTTTGCTAAGAGCCATGAGTTAGAAGATGAAATCCGTAGGAAACTGGGAGCGATTGGGTATGAAATCTGAATGGACAATAAAAAAGTTATCTGAGATCGCAGATTTTAATCCTCGTGAGTCATTGCGGAAGGGGACGGTCGCAAAAAAAGTTGGCATGGACAAATTACAGCCTTCTTGTAGAGATATTCCGTTCTATGAACTGGAAGCTTATACAGGCGGTACAAAATTTCGCAACGGCGATACCATTATGGCTAGAATTACCCCATGTTTGGAAAATGGAAAGACAGCAAAAGTTAATATTCTTGAAGAGGGTGAAATAGGCTTCGGATCAACAGAATATATAGTCTTTAGAGCAAAAGAAGGTGTAGATGAAGATTTCTTGTATTATTTGGTATGTAGTTCAATAATCAGAGAACCAGCCATTAAGTCAATGGTTGGTTCATCTGGTCGACAGAGAGTGCAGACTGATGTGGTGGAAAATCTAGATATAGCAGTTCCATCTTATGAAGAACAACATTTAATAGGTAGAATTCTTAGAAATCTAGACGATAAGATAAAAATTAATAGTAAGATAAATGAGAATTTAGCGGCTTAGATGTCGAGGTCGGAAACATCCAGTTCGCCTGACATGAGCTTAGGTAATAATGTATTGCGAAGTGCTGATAGTTTAATATTTTCCTTTTGATTTAATAGTATCTTTTCGAACAATGGTCTGCACAAGGTGTCGAATTCTTGCGATACATGTTTAGACGGAATTATTACTGGTATTTTGCCAAACTGTGTTTTATTTAAGTTGACAATAGTACTACCACTTTGTCCTAGCTTGTTAACTGATTCTGATAGCGTTTGCATTAATAGGTATGTATAGTATGTTGAAACCCCTTCTTTAGGGACTATTGAGTTTATCTGCTGATTAGTTTGGCTCTCTTCGGATACCAATGTAACTAAACCAGCAGTTCCTATACAACTTACACATACCGAGTTTCGCGGAATAGTTTTCTTAGATTGAGAAGCAACACCAGCGGCAGAAAGATACCGTTCAGTGGAGACTGTATAAACACAGCCATGCATATCAGGAATTGTTATAAATGGAGTGCTACCACCATAGTATTCAGTTTTCTTTGTGGATGGTGTTTTTCCACATATAATTTCAGATCCGAGATCATCGATGCTACCATTTATCCAATCAGCTGGCTTCGTTCCGCCAAAGGGTCCGTAATTAACAAACCATGAACGGTATAAAGCTTGAACTTGCTGAAGTAAATTCTCATTTAACCTAATAACTCCTACCAACGGCAGGAGTAAAAGCCAACGGAACTGCCGTTGATTCGTTCTTTGGAAAAAGATAAGGAGAACGAATCATGAAACAAAGAATTATGGAAGAAATTGTGCAGCAGATGTTGCCACATCTCGACAACGCACAATTACAAAAATTACAGGAGGTCTTGGAGCATTCACTCTATAACTACGAGATTTCCGGCAAAGTTACTGAGGCAGAGGATGACAGCCAAAAGCTTATTGATTCCTTTGTGTATGCAAAACGAATTGAGGGGTGTTCAGAGAAAACGCTGAAATATTATCGAACTACGATAGAAGCAATGACGGAAGCCATAGATAAAGGTGTGTGTCATATGCAGACGGATGATCTCAGAGCATATCTTACGGAATATCAGGAGAAACACGGATCAAGCCGTGTGACAATTGACAACATTCGAAGAATATTGTCAAGCTTCTTCTCCTGGTTGGAAGATGAGGATCATATTTTGAAAAGTCCTGTACGCAGGATTCACAAAGTGAAGACAGCTACCAACATTAAGGAGACATATACCGATGAGGAACTGGAAAAAATGCGCGACAATTGCGAAGAGCTTCGCGATCTGGCAATTGTTGATATGCTGGCTTCAACGGGAATGCGTATCGGAGAGATGGTGCTGTTGAATAAGGCAGATATTAATTTTAACGAGCGTGAATGTGTTGTATTTGGTAAGGGTGATAAGGAACGAGTAGCTTACTTCGATGCCAGGACGAAGATCCATCTGCAGAACTATATTGATAGCAGAGCAGATGAAAATTCGGCTCTCTTTGTAACACTGAGAGCCCCATATACGAGAATCACTATTGGTGGAATAGAATCTCGCTTGAGAGAAATGGGAAAAAATTTAGAAATAGAAAAAGTCCACCCGCATAAGTTCAGAAGAACACTTGCAACGATGGCGATTGATAAAGGAATGCCGATAGAGCAACTTCAGCAGCTCTTGGGACATAAACGAATCGATACGACCTTGCAATATGCAATGGTCAAACAGAGCAATGTGAAACAGGCTCATAGGAAGTATATAGGTTAGATAGGAAGGTGATAGCATGGCTGATTGGATTGAAAAGACCTTAGGAGAGGTAACTTCATTTATTGCGAAAGGTATACCACCTAAATACACGGAAGAAGCAAGTAAGGACACAATTTGCGTATTGAATCAAAAATGTAATAGGAATTATGAAATATCATATAGCGAATCAAGAATTCATGACTGCGCGCAAAAAAAGGTGCCAGCAGATAAAATGTTGAAAGTAGGCGATGTCCTGATCAATTCGACGGGAACCGGTACCGCTGGAAGAGTTGCACAGATGATGGAAGTTACAGCACCTACAACTATAGATGGACATATGATTCTTCTTAGACCTTCTGAAGAGTTAGATCCTATTTACTATGGGTATGCTTTAAAATCACAACAATTTCAAATAGAGGGACTGGCAGAAGGCTCCACAGGTCAAACTGAAATCAATAGAAGGCGTTTACAAGATGAAGTTATTATTTGTTATCCAAGCGATAAGTCTATTCAGAAAAATATAGGAAATTTCTTGGCAAATATTGATGGAAAAATAAAAACAAATACAGCTATAAATGAGAATTTACTTCATCAACTGCATGTACTCTATTTAAGGCTTTTTGGCGATTCTGTTATGGATATACCTCTTGGAGATGTTGTTGCTACAACATCTGGAGGAACGCCTTCGCGGAAGCATGATGAATATTATTCTGACAGTTCAATTTGTTGGGTGAAATCTAAAGAACTGCTTGGAAATTACATTCATGAAACTGAAGAGCATATTAACAATTTAGCAATAAAGCAATCATCTGCGAAAATTTTGCCAGAGCATAGTGTTTTGATTGCTATGTATGGAGCTACTGTGGGAGCATATGGTGTTATTTCTAAACCGATGGCTTGTAACCAAGCGGTCTGTGCACTTCTTTGCAACGAAAATTATCCGTATACATACCTGTTTCAGATTGCATATGAGTCTCAGCAAAAATTCATAAATCTTGCGGTAGGTTCTGCACAGCAGAATATAAGTCAAGTTTTAATAAAACAGCTAAACTTGCACAGTAATCTCAATATTATACAAAAATTCCACGACGTAGCACTGCCGATACATCAAGAAATAGAATCCCTGCAAACTGAAAATATGCGTCTTTCAGACTTGCGAGATAACTTGCTGCCTAAATTGATGTCTGGTGGACTTGATGTCTCCGGTCTCGACATCTAAGCCGCTAAATTCTCATTTATAAAACCATGGAGGTATAGTAACTGTCTCTTATACACATCTCCGAGCCCACGAGACAAGAGGCAATCT
>ENA-OXZZ01000491-OXZZ01000491.1-human-gut-metagenome-genome-assembly--contig:-NODE-491-length-12715-cov-3.867299_pt1 | contig 12715 bp, 10 predicted proteins | sample MGYA00244515_ERZ652815 | MGnify/ENA primary metagenome ERZ652815 (study PRJEB26926, sample SAMN06164594) | human gut metagenome | biome: ENVO:00009003; feature: ENVO:2100002; material: ENVO:00002003...
CAAGGCTATTCGTCGGCAGCGTCAGATGTGTATAAGAGACAGACTCTGAAGTAATCGGTAACATTCAGCGTGACTGTAACTCTGCCCGCAAATACTGGCACTTTATCAAGCTGATGGGACGTTCGGCTTCTCATATCGCTTTGGAATGTGCTTTGCAGGTTCAACCTAACGTATGTATCGTTTCAGAAGAAGTGGAAGAGAAGAACATGTCATTGGATGATGTGGTTACTTACATTGCTCAGGTGGTGGCTAACCGTGCCGCACAAGGCAATAACTTCGGTACAGTGTTGATACCTGAAGGTTTGATCGAATTCATCCCCGCAATGAAGAGATTGATCGCTGAATTGAACGACTTCCTGGCTGCTAACGCATCAGAGTTCGCATTGATCAAGAAATCTCACCAACGTGAATATATCATCTCCAAGCTTTCTAAGGAAAACTCGGAAATCTATGCTTCTCTGCCCGAAGGCGTTGCACGTCAGCTTACTTTGGATCGTGACCCGCACGGAAACGTACAGGTATCACTGATTGAAACAGAAAAGCTGTTGTCTGATATGGTAGCCGTTAAATTGGCTCAGTGGAAAGAAGAAGGCAAGTATGTAGGTAAATTTGCCGCTCAGCATCACTTCTTCGGTTACGAAGGACGTTGCGCTGCTCCGTCAAACTTCGATGCTGACTATTGCTACTCGTTGGGTTACACCGCTTCTATGTTGATTGCCAACGGCAAGACCGGTTATATGTCTTCTGTACGTAACACTACTGCTCCTGCCGAAGAATGGATTGCAGGTGGTGTGCCTATCACAATGATGATGAACATGGAACGTCGTCACGGTGAAATGAAACCGGTTATCCAGAAAGCGTTGGTAAAATTGGACGGTGCTCCTTTCAAGGCGTTCGCCGCACAGCGTGAACGTTGGGCTATTGAAACAGACTATGTATATCCGGGTCCTATCCAGTACTTCGGTCCTACAGAAGTTTGTGACCAGGCAACCAAGACATTGCAGTTGGAACAAGGAAAATAATTTTTTCTTATTTCTATAAAGCATAAAGGAAACCCATCGGGGCTGATTGTAAAACCATTCTCCCGATGGGTTTTATTGCATAGTATGTGGGAATAGGTAAGGTAAAAACAGCTAAATAGGATAAAATGGTAAGAGCGAAAAGCACACGTCCTGCCCCTGTTAAAAAAAAGGCAGTCGCGAAACCTGTCCGCCGGACCACACAGCGGAAGGCGAAAAAGAAACCGCAAAGAGAGATGCCGTCATGGCTTCGGTATGTCATTGCGGGGATTATTGCTTTTTTATTTCTTGCCGCTTTCTTTTATTTCTTTATCCGTCCTTACTCTTACCGTTGGAAGCCTTGCTATGGCTTTAAAGCATACGACGTATGTATGCCCTCAGGTTTTCATGTGCATGGCATTGATGTTTCCCATTATCAAGGAAACATAGACTGGAAAATGCTGACCCAGACCCGACAGGGAAAATTTCCTATTCATTTTGTCTTTATGAAAGCTTCGGAAGGAGGCGATTATGGGGACAAGGCTTTTAGCTCCAATTTTGATTCGGCGAAAACACATGGGTTTATCCGTGGGGCTTATCATTTTTACAATCCGAAGACAGATCCTGTCCGTCAGGCCGATTTTTTTATCAATTCCGTCAAGCTGGATTCAGGTGACCTTCCTCCTGTGCTCGATATTGAGAAGAGGGGAAAGGATGAGAATCAGCTCCGTCGTGACCTTAAACTGTGGCTTGACAAAATAGAACAGCACTACAAAGTGAAGCCTATTCTTTATACTTCTTATAAGTTTAAAACGCGTTATCTGAATGATTCGGTCTTCAATTCTTATCCTTACTGGATAGCTCATTATTATGTAGACTCGGTGGAATACAGGGGGGAGTGGAAATTCTGGCAGCATACGGATGTGGGTACGTTGCCGGGTATTCGTGAGAAGGTGGATTTGAATATTTTCAACGGTTCGTTGGAAGAATTGCAATTAATGACCATAAAGAAATAAGGGAACTGTGCCTGAGGTTCCGAAAACTTTGCTTATATTTGCTTTATGAACTTACTGCTCAATATTATTTGGCTGATTTGCGGCGGATTTCTGATCTGCGTGGAATATATTGTTTCCAGCCTGTTGCTGATGATTACTATCGTCGGCATTCCTTTCGGTTTCCAGACTTTGAAGTTGTCTATGCTGGCTCTTTGTCCTTTTGGGCGGGAAATACGCAGTTGTCCCGGTGATGGTGGATGTCTCAGTGTGTTGATGAATATCATCTGGATACTTGTAGGTGGAATCTGGATCAGCCTCTCTCATCTGGCATTCGGGGTGTTGCTTTGCATCACTGTCATCGGCATTCCATTCGGACTGCAACATTTCAAGCTGGCGGGCTTGGCACTTACTCCTTTCGGAAAGGAGATTGTATAATAAATATAATACCGTATGGTCGTTTGGTCATTTTGGATAAAATGCAGCGTCCTACATGCGTTTGTCACCGCTTGATTCCGGTTCTAATTTTCAGGGAAGAAGAACAAAAGAGAGAAAATCCGTTCTTTTGTCCTCGAATAAATCAATGCATATCCTGCGTGGTTGGTGGCAATTCCGTCTTTATCGCGTCTTTGCCATACTTGAAAATGGTATTATTTCATGATGAATTTCACAGCTGCCCAGTTGTTCTTTTCCCGATGATGTACGAACTCCATTCCCAGACTCTCCGCTTTTTCGCGGATAAAAGGAATATCCTGTATATAGAATCCACTCATAAATATTTCCGAACCCGGATGCATACAGGCGGCATAATGGGGAAGGTCTGCCAGAAGAATATTCCGGTTAATGTTGGCAATAATCACATCAAACGCTTTGCGCCCTTTCAGCAGATTGGCGTCACCCAGTTCCACTGTAATGTTATGGATATGGTTCAGTGCAATGTTGTCTTTTGAATTGTTGACGCACCAGTCGTCAATGTCGATGGCTGTCACAGGATTGGCTCCTCGCATGGAGGCAAGGATGGCAAGAATAGAAGTGCCGCATCCCATATCCAGGACTGATTTTCCTTTCAGGTCGGCTTCTAACAGCTCGCTGATTATAGAGCTGGTCGTTTCATGATGCCCTGTGCCGAAAGCCATTTGCGGGTTAATCAGAATTTCATACTCAGTTTTCGGAGTGTCTTTGTGGAACGTGCTGTGAATGCAGCAACGGTCACCTATGACGATGGGTTGAAAGAAGTTTTTCTCCCATTCTTCATTCCAGTTTTTGTCTTCGGCTTCCTTTATGGTGTATTCTATCCGGGTGTCAGGTAAAGGGAAGTTCACAACCATTTCTTTCAGTGCTTCCTCGTCAAAGAGAGTTTGCTGGATATAGGCCTGTATTCCCCCTTCACATTCTACAAAACTTTCAAATCCTATTTCTCCGGCCAATGCGGACACTACATCATTCACTGTCTCATTACAGGGATGTGTTGTAAAGGTTACTTCTAAATATTTCATATCTTTTCGTTTATTCTATCACTTTACGGAGCAATGCCTCCATCTCATTTTTGAAGATGCCCGCTTCATGCACTTTCACCCCGTCCACATAGAACGTGGGAACGTAATAATAGTCGTATTGGTCGGCTATATCAGGATGTTGGGTTTCTTCTATCATTTCTATTTCTATAGGTTGGAATTCAGGATATTCTGCTTTCAGTTCTTCAATATAGCGCAGTGCTTTTTTGCAGAACGGGCATCTTTCCTGATAAAATAATTTCACTGGTTTCATACGATTGTTGGTTTAAGGATGATGACAAAGATAATTTCTTTTCATTACTTTCACAAACAAACCTTCCGTCTTTTTGTTTCAGACTTGTGCTCTCATTGCAATGTTAGATGCAATTATGCCCTCATGCCCTCATTTGTGAGGTAATTTGTTTATAATGAACAGGTTATTTGTGATGGTAGCATAGAAGAGTATGAGGGCATTGCCCTCATACTCTTCTATGGTAAAATAAATTATTTCAACTTTGTTACATGATATAGGGTACCTCTGGTACTGGTCTTTTTAGGAATGTTCAGTTTGCGGAGAATACGTCCAAACCAATTTATTTTATTGATAGACAGTTTGTCGCGTGTGTTCTCTTGAAGATAATTAAAAATATCCATGGCAGTCATCCATTCTCCCTCCTTTTCGTTGGTTGCAGAAGAAAAGTTACAATGGAATAAATGCTCCAAAGGTGATATTTGCTCAAATTCGCTGTTGCTTTGTCGTAAAACGGCCTCATCTTCGTCATTCAGCCAATAACGTTCGTTCTTATAAAGTAAATGCATGGCTTGCGCATAGAGTTGGCGGTAGTCTATGGTGACATTGGTATCAATGGGATCGGTCACTTCGATACAGATAAAGCGACGGCTTCCCGTGGGGTCGGTGAGCAAATCCTTCTGATTGCTGGTGCCGATGAATGAGGCATAGCGGCGTAATTCGCGCACGCTGGTTCCGTAAGGCTTGCGCAGATTGGCTGTCGGTTTTTGTAGCAGATGTTTCAGAAAGCCTTGTTGATTTACGGTAATCTGGTCGAATTCGTCCAGGTTGATAAGGAAAAATCGTCCCAAGGCACGCTCCGCTTCCTGTTTGCTGCTGAAGTCCAGGCTGTCGGCATAGCCGAAACGGAGTTCGGGTGGCAGCAAGATACGGCAATAAGTGGATTTCCGGAATCCTTGCGAACCTACAAGTAAAGGTGAAGTGCTGTTTCCATGCTGGCGGTCCATCCCCCTCCAATGCGCCACCATGCCTAGAAACCAACGGTAAAAGAGTTCTTCCCAATGCGGATTGCCGCAAGGAACGAGCCGGGCAAGTGCGCGGATGCGGTCAGTACCGTCCCATCGGGGAAGGTCACACAAGTATTCTTCTACAGGATTGTAAAGCGGAACGAAATCGGAGGTGAGAAAGCGGTCTATATCCCGGTCCCACACTTGCAGCCCTTCTTTTAAGGCGCAGAGGGCGATGCTGTTGCGGGTACGTTTATCTAATGGCTTGAAATAGAAATGAACAGAGTCCCGTTGACGGTATTCCACCTCGTCCAGCACGGTGTTGAAGCGGAATTCATACCGTCTTTTCAAGAATTCCTCCAGCCGGAAGGTGGCTTCCTGCTCTTTACTGAAACCGCTTTTTTTACCGAAACCTTTCATTTCCCGGTATCCGTTGCCAAAAGCTGTACGGATGGTTTCTGTGTCCGTTGCGTGAAAATAGTGCATCAGCGTGCGCTGTACGGCTTCCTCTTCGGGGATGCCTGTTTTGAAGCATTGTTCTACCAGATGGGGCAGTAAAGGTTCCAGCCCGTCATCACGTTTCCAGTTTTCCATCTCGGCCAATGCTCTTTTCCGTGCCGACTGGTACATCAGGGCAAAAATCTGCATACTTTCGCAGCCGGGTGTCATTCGTTCCGGTGCGCTTTCGCTGTTTTGTTTCCGTTGCCGGAAAGTTTCCTCATCGGGCAGGGTAAGCGGTTGCTCTATGCAGAAAGGGGCGGACGAAGGGTTATAGTAAGGTTGTTCATCCACGGTCATGCGACAGCTTTGCATCAGGTCCGGTTCCTTCAGTGTGATGCCGAAAGGAAGCATGGGCTGGTAGCATGTCACCGCCAGCCGATAGGCGTGGGCATGAAACAGGAGGACTTCTTGTGTGGCAGTGGGCAAGCTGCCGTCAGTGCGTGCGAAGCGTACCCATATCTTTACGCTCCGTCCGCTTGAACCGCAGAAAGCGGCAAAGGTTTGTGGCAGTTGCTCTACTTGGCGTTTCACATATTCCACCTCATACAGGTCGGCGAGCCGGTTCACTTCCAGCTGCACCAGTCCGTTGTAATGTTTCATACGTTTCTCACCCTTTTGTTTGCGGGTATATTCTACGGCAGGATAGACACGCGGCAGTTTGTCGATGTGGACGTAGCGGGCGGACGATCCTGCCAGCCGGGGTAGTATTTCACGCAGTTCCGATATATGCCCTGCTTTGTTCTCTGTCTTTACTTTCTCGAAGAATGCGTCCGTATCGCATAGTGACAAGGCTTCTGTCCCCTGTTCTTCATCTTTTCTGATGAGTGTAATTTTCATATTTGTCTTTCGTTTGAATGTTTTTTTGGTTTTATGTACCTCCCATGGAAAAGATGATGTTCTGTCGTGTGGAGAAGACTGCGTATTGCGAGTGTCTATGTGTGCATATTTTTAGTAAAGATAAGGTTTCTTTCCGGATTCTGCAAATGCTTTCCGGATTAAATGCCGTCTTTTTCTTTTTCCTTTCTTTTCTGTGTTTTTATTCTTAGTCTCAGTGCATATTCCCCTGTCTCTTATTTGTTTTCTACCTTTTCTTTTCTTATTTTTGTATGTTTGTAATTAGTTATTCACCCTTGTGATTAAGTCTGATCACAAAGGTGATTAAAATTAATCACAAAGGTAGTTAAGCTTAATCACGTCTGTGATTAACAGATATTGAACTTTCATCAATAAAAAAAGAACAGTATGGCAATACTATTTGATTGGTACGAGAATCCCAAAACCTCTGAGCAACAAGGGGAAGAGAATATGTTGCATCCGCGTCTCCGGCTGAATGGGAAAGTAAGCACGGCCCAGCTCCGTGCCCGTATACAGAAATATTGTACATTGACGGAAACGGATGTAATAGCCGTGCTCGATGCGCTGTCACACGCCATGGGCGAGGAATTGGCGGAAGGCAGGCAGGTGCATCTGGACGGCATCGGCTTTTTCCGTCCCAATCTGGTGAGCACCGAGCCGGTAACCGAAAAGACGAAACGTAAAAATACAAAGGTAAGGCTTAAGGGGATTGTTTACCGCCCCGACCGATTATTGATGGATGAGGTGGGAAAGGTAAAGGTGCAGCGTACCCGGTTCTCGTTTCATTCAAGTAAACTGACCGATGAGGAAATTGACGCATTGCTGACGGAGTTCTTCACAACTCATGATTTTGTGCAGCGGAAAAGTTTCCAGCTTCTTTGCAGTATGACACAAAGTACGGCCAGCCGCCATTTACACCGCTTGTGCGAGGAAGGAAAGCTGAAAAATGTGGGACTTCCCAAACAACCGGTTTATAAGCCGATAAATGGGCATTATGTTGTGAATGAATGATTTAAGTGAGATGTGCAAGAAAATAGGAGTGAGGGCATGAGGGCAATGCTCTCACTTTTTAACATGCCCTCACTGTGTGTAGTGGTTTAATAATGAGTAGGTTATGACTTTTAGTGAGGGCATGAGGGCATAAGTGGGTGCAACTTAATATAAAAAGTTGTTTTACCACCAGATTTGTTTACCATCAACGTATGTGAACGGACGTTCTTCTGTTTTCCGTGTGTGTGCAGAAATAGATAAAATAGTTGAAGTCCGTTACTAAAATAGGGAAATCCCTACCAACTAATAGGGATTTTCTTTGTTATGAACTGAAACCTCTGGCTATCTTTGCACTAGAAAAAGTAGATAGAATAACAAATAAAACAGGTACGAGTATGAAAAAGATTGTATTAGCTTCGCTTATGATGGTGTGCTTGCCTTATTGGGCAATGTCACAAAGCGTTGATGACGACCTTTATTTCATCCCTAAGAAAAAAGCTGAAAAGAAAGAGGAGGTTAAGCAAGAGGTGAAAGTGGTGGTTCCGCAGAAGCAGAACACGACTACCGTTTACGCAGCCCCCGGTTCTACAGTGGTGGTGAAGGATGTGAAAGGAAAAGTGCGCGATGTGGATGAGTATAATCGTCGTTATACTTCACGAGATAATAACTTCTCGATGGAGAATGATACCTTGTATATTGAGGAGAAACCTTTGAATGAGAGAGGGGAATGGGTTAATGGTTTTGAGGGCTCTCAAGACGATTATGAATACGCGATGCGTATCGTCCGTTTCCGCAATCCCCGTTACGCCATTCCGGTAAGCAGTCCGCTCTATTGGGATGTGGTTTACGGTTTGCCTTCATGGGATTGGAATGTATATGATGACGGATTGTATGCATACGTTTTTCCCACTTACACGAACCGCTTGTGGTGGGATTGGCGTTGGAATTATCCATATGGCGCCAGCTGGGGATTCAGTTGGGGATGGAGTTCGCCGTGGTACTACAATAGCTGGTACTATCCCGGTTATTGGGGTGGCGGCTACTGGGGTGGCTATTGGGGCTACCATCATCACCACCACCATCATTATTATCCGCATTATTCCGGTCACGGTTGGGGCGGCGGCTACTGGGGAGGCGGTCATGGATGGTATGGCTCAAGCAGACGTAATCCGGGGATACATGCCGGAAGATACACCAACAGCTATGGCTCTTCACGCCCAAGCCGGAATAATTATGTGAATAGTTATGATAGGAATAGTCGTAATTCGTATGTAGGAAATTCCAGACAAAATGTCCGTAATAGTGCTAATAGCTATCGTACCGCAACACGTAACGGATCTTCATCAGGAAGAGTGGTTTCGGGATCTGACGGTGTAAATTCGGTTCGTCCTAATAGAAGCGCTATCAGAACCCGTACAGGAGCAACTCTTTCACCAAGTCAGGCTGCAGGAGTCCGTCCGGGTAATTCGTATTCACGTCCGACAGAAGGAAGGGGTTCTTCCTATACCAGACCAAGCAGTACCCGGAGAAGTGTGGGAAATGCAGCAGGATCTGCTTATCAGAGAACAGGGGCTGCAAGCCGTGGCGCTTATCGTAACAATAGTGGCGTTTCGAACTCTCGCAGCAGTTCATATTCCCGTAGCAGCAGTCCTTCCCGTAATAGTTCGTCTAACTCTTACCGTAGTAGTGGAACTTCTTCTTCCCGTAGTAGTTTTTCTAGTGGCGGTGGGGCTTCCCGTAGTTCCGGAGGCGGTGTTTCCCGTTCAAGTGGCGGTGGCAGATCGCGTACCAGATAAGTAGCAGATTAAACCAGACTGTTGTATTTAATAGAATTGATGTATGAAAAATAAAGTAATAGTAACCGCTTGTACGTTGCTGGCAATGGCAACGGCAAGCGCACAAAATGCTTATGATGCGGAAAAGTTGCTGGGGAATGACTTGAATGGAACAGCACGATTTGTTGGTATGGGTGGTGCCATGGGAGCTTTGGGAGGTGATATATCTGTCATGAGTTCCAACCCTGCGGGTATCGGCATTTTTCGTAGTAATGACGTGTCCGTTTCTTTTGGTTTTAATAATACTTCGACAAAGAGTAACTTTAGTGGCGTGTCAATGAATGAAGACAAAACGCGCGCTTCATTTGACCAGATTGGATTTGTTTATAGCAATAAGATAGGCAACAATACTTCTTTGCGTTTTGTGAATTTCGGATTCAATTACCATAAAAGTAAAAACTTCAACCGCCTTTTCTCTATGGGAGGGGCGTTGGATAATATGTCACAAAGCTTCCAGCTGGCTCAGGAAATGGAACGATATGGATTGACGGAAAGCGAGTTTAATGACATACTGGATGCGAAGAATCCTTATACCAAATATTGGAACCAGTTACCTGTTTTAGGAGTAATGGGGGTGAGAACCGGTGTGGTTGACTGGTTTAATGATTCTGAAAAGAATATTCATGCTCCATGGGGGTGGAATGGTTTTAACAATAACTTCTTTAGTAAGGAAACTGGAGGTATCAGTCAATATGATTTTAATGTTTCATTCAATATTGAAGATAGGGTCTATTTAGGAGCTACCTTGGGGGTCTATGATGTGAATTATGACCGTTATACTTCTTATACGGAAAATTTGAATGATGATAAGGGTGCGGATAATGGGGGGTATACATTGGATAATTATTATAGACTGGAAGGAACTGGTATGGATTTGAAGTTGGGGGTTATTGTACGTCCTATAGAAAGTTCTCCTTTCCGTTTGGGATTTGCCGTTCACACGCCTACATGGTATGATTTAAGAGAAAGCTATAATGCCACTTTATCTTCTGATATTTTAGCTTATGAAAAACCCTATATCCAGACATTGAGTGATTTTCTGGTAACTCCGGAGTTTGATTATTTGACCTATGATTATAATCTTACTACTCCGTGGAAATTTAATGTCAGTGCGGGTACTACTTTTGCGGGTGCGGTGGCAGTAGGTGCGGAATATGAATATCAGGATTATTCTTCCAGTAAGCTGAAGGATGTGGATGGTTATGAATTGGGAGATCAGCCTAGCGTTGAGAATTATCTGAAAGGTGTCCATACTTTCCGTATAGGAATGGAAACGCGGATCATACCTGAGTTTAGCATCCGTGCAGGGTATAATTATTCTTCGGCTGCATTTTCCAAAGATGCTTATAGTGCCTTGTCTTTATATAGCACGCGTACTGATTTTAATAATACGGAGTCTAAGAATACGTTTACGTTTGGTCTTGGATACCGTGGCAGTGTAATTTATGCGGATTTGGCATATAAATATGATATGTATAAATCAAACTTTTATGCTTTTGACGATATAGATCTTCCGGCAACTAAAGTGGACAATGAGCGGCATCAGCTCTTGCTGACAGTCGGCGCCCGCTTCTAAGAATTTATTGTGAGTCTAATATAATTAACCTGTGATATACCGGAAGAACTTTATAGGCTTCCGGTATATTTTTTATTTATCGCGGAATTCTTTCCTTTTCCAGAAGTTGAATCCTGCATATACACGAACGGTTCCGAATGTATTAGTGAGAGAGAAATTCCTTTTCCGATAATCGTATGTATGCATCACCAGTGAAGCACCTACAAAGTACTTGTTGGTATTATAGACCACGGCGGCACGTGTTATCAGGTCAAAATTGATATCCTTTATCCAATGATTGTCGGTGTTAGGCGTATCGTCTATTTTTGATTTTTTATAGGCAATGGCCGGTAAGAGTGAAAGATTGGAAACCCAGTTTTTTGCAAATACCCAGTTATAGCCATAACCCACGTTGATGCTGTAATCAGAATATTTCACTTTCTTGAAAAGCAGGGCATCATGCAGTTGGGCTCTCACTTCACCGGGAAGCTTTTCGTAATCAAAAGATATGTTGTGCTGGGAATAAGAAAAGCCCGCCATCAGGGAACCCGCGCTTTTACGCTGGTTGGTGGACTGGCTATAGGCTGCCGGATAAGAGAATTTTTTATAATTGAAAATCCAATAGGCGTTCAGTCCTTTGATTTTACTTTGCAATCCGTTGAAATTCAGATTTTTAATGGGAGTGTTCAGGTCAAATCCGCTGGAAGAACGTATCTTGAAATCGCTTCCTGTCTTTCTGTAATATAAATCCACACCAAATTTGGAACTATAAAGATTCAGTGCCATTTCGGTTTTCTTTGCCTTGTTCTTGTGTCCGCCGAAAATATCTTTTACATCGAAAGAATATCCTAGAAATATCCAGCGCCATCCGAAATAGACCCCCAGCTTGAAACTGGCATTGGGGGAGAATCCCAAACTTTGTTCGCCGTTGTTTCCTTTACTGCCTAACCGATAGTATTCGTACCAACTGCTGGATTCCAGCATGAAAGCCAGATTGTAGAGGTTAGGCGAGATATAGGTGGTATCGACCGCGTTGAATTCTTTTCCCACTTTCCTGATTTTTCTTCCGGTATGACGGACAGTTGTCGCTATTCCATCGGTCAATGTAATGAGAACACCCTTGTTGTCCTGTACTGTCGAGTCCTTCTGTTCCGCTTGTGCATATACACCGAGGGCGGAAAGGAAAGACAGACAAAACAGGCATAATTGACGGATGTCCATAGGCAGAAATCAGAGTTTGTCAAGTATACGGTCCATTACCCAGTTGGTGGGTGTCGCACTGATGCCGTCGCAGGTACAGACAGCTTTTCCCTGCAAGTGTTCTACTACGGCTTTTATGAGCGGAAGTTGTACATGAGGGGGATTTTCGGGAAGAAACTCCTCGCGGCCTCTTTCAGTATGCAGGGCGATGGGATCGTAAGTGAAAACAGAGAAACAGATCATTCCCTTGTCTCCGATGATTTCTATACGGTCTTCCTTGGCCGATTCATGGGCAACGAAACACCATGATCCTGATCCCGGCAGACCGGAATCAAATTTGAAGCAGGCACTTATCGTATCTTCTGCCGGATATAACCCGCCACGGTTGCTCTTGTATCCTTGGGCTTCGAGAATGCAGCCGAACATATCTTGTAGCAAATCCAGCTGGTGAGGAGCCAGATCATAGAAATAACCGCCGCCGGCAATATCAGGTTGTACACGCCAGGGAAGGTTGGTACTGTTGTAATCCAAAGCGCGGGGAGGCTGGGCGAAACGTATCTGTATGTTGATGACATTGCCTATTTCTCCGTCCTCTACCATCTGGCGTACTTTTTGGAAATAAGGAAGATAGCGTCTGTAATAAGCTACGAAACAAGGAATTCCTGTTTCCTGTGATATGCGGTTGATGCGTGCACAGTCTTCATAGCTGGCCGCCATAGGTTTCTCGATGTATACGGGCTTTCCTGCCTTCATGGACATAATGGCAAAAGTGGCATGAGAAGAGGGGGGAGTGGCTATATAAATAGCATTGACATCTTCATCTCCTATTAACTGCTGCGGATCGGAGTACCAGCGGGGAATGTTGTGTCTTTTGGCGTATGATTGAGCTTTTTCTTTGTCACGGCTCATTACGGCCACTACCTCTGAACCTTCGATCAGGGCAAAGGCTGGTCCGCTTTTCTTCTCGGTCACTTCTCCGCAACCGATGAAGCCCCATTTTACTTCTGTCTCTTATACACATCTCCGAGCCCACGAGACA
>ENA-OXZZ01000535-OXZZ01000535.1-human-gut-metagenome-genome-assembly--contig:-NODE-535-length-11866-cov-3.755906_pt1 | contig 11866 bp, 9 predicted proteins | sample MGYA00244515_ERZ652815 | MGnify/ENA primary metagenome ERZ652815 (study PRJEB26926, sample SAMN06164594) | human gut metagenome | biome: ENVO:00009003; feature: ENVO:2100002; material: ENVO:00002003...
TCCATAGCCTTTGGAGTTATCTCCATAGCCTTTGGAGTTATCTCCATAGCCTTTGGAGTTAACTCCATAAGCTTGGGAGTTAACTCCAAAGGTTATGGAGATAGAATACAAACGTTCAAAAAGGCTTAGCCATAAAGAAAAAAACATTAACCAAACGGTTGAAAACATATCATCAGTCATTAACACCTCACTGACTGCCCGCTCATTCCGTCTGCTCCTTCGGCCAGTTCACTAGATACAGAATTTCCGTAGCACGGGTGAAAGCCGTATACAGCCAACGGAAATAATCCGGAGTCAACATATCCTCCGTCATATAACCCTGATCCAAAAAGACCCGTTTCCACTGGCCACCCTGCGCTTTGTGACAAGTAACGGCATACGCATATTTCACCTGCAAGGCATTGTAATGAGGATCGGCTTTCATTTTCTTCATCCGCTCACGTTTCACTGTTATATCAGCATAATCCTCCAATACCGAATAAAATAACCTGTCATTCAATTCTTTAGGCAGTGCGGGTGTTTCAGTATGCAAGGTATCCAACAAAAGTTTCACCTCCAGTTCCATATCATCATAGTCGGGAAAAGCCAGCACCACATCGGCAAAACGAAAGCCGTATGCCTCACGCACCCGACGGACACGGCGAACCACAGCTATATCTCCATTGGCTATAAAATCAATCTCCTTACAACCCTCCGTCCAAAAATAGTTATTCTTCGCCACCATCAGCAGGTCACCGCTGTTCAGCTCATCCTCCCGAAACAGAATCGTATTCCTAATTCCCTTATTATAAATATTCGCCCGTTTATTGGAACGGCAGACCACAATCGTTTCGTCCATACCTGCCTGACCGTAACAATCATTGATTACCTCAATCAGCTCACTACCAGAAACCATCCGGATATCCGGAAACCCTTCCACACGGACAGAAGGCAAAGTGAGAAAATTTTCCTCGGATATGTAGCGGCGCAATTCTGTCGCATTCCAAAGAATCCCCGAATCATGCATCTGACGGACCACCTCAGTGAGCTGCGCCTCATATACTTCCATGCCATACCCGCGTAACTTATCGGCCGAAAGAGCCGGACTCTCCTCCTCTCCCACCGGAGGAAGCTGCGCCGTATCTCCTATCAGCATCAGACGGCAACCTGTTCCGGCATATACATATTGAATCAAGTCGTCCAGCAAACGCCCTGTACCAAAGACCGCCCCCGCCAATCCGTCATTAGCGATCATCGACGCCTCATCCACAATAAACAAAGTATGCTGATGCAGGTTATCATCCAAAGAAAAGTTGTCCAGGTCATTTGAAAAGTTGCGCTGGCGGTAAATCTTCTTATGGATAGTATAAGCCGGATGCTGTGCATAATGTGAAAAGACTTTAGCCGCCCTTCCCGTCGGAGCAAGCAGAACACACTTTTGCTGTAACTGGTCCAAGGTCTTCACCAATGCTCCGATAAGGGATGTTTTACCCGTACCGGCATATCCCTTTAAGAGAAAAACCGAGTCCGATTGGCGGGAAAAGAGAAAATCTGCTAAAAATTTAACAGCTTTTTCTTGTTCTAAAGTTGGTTTATATAGAAAATTTCCCTTAATTTGCTGCACTAAATAACTATTAATCATAATTGCGTAATAAAAAGTTCCTTGAACTGTGCGTTATTAGATTTATTTGTTTTATTTTTGCGATGCGAATATAAACTAAAAAAAACACATATTTATCATGAAAACAGTTATTAATATTGTATTGGCTGCTTGCGTTATCGGTTTGATATACGTTTGCTACGGCAGTATCATGGGACCGATCAACTTCGATGACGCTAAAAAGACTAGAGAGAAACAAGTTATTGCACGCTTAATTGACATCCGTAAGGCACAGTTGGAATACCGTAACCTGCACAATGGACGATATACTGCAAGCTTCGACACCTTGATTGATTTCGTCAAAACTGCAAAACTTCCGTTTGTAAAGAAAGAAGGAGTTTTGTCTGATACACAACTGGAAGCCGGTATGACTGAAAAGAAAGCGATGGCAATCATCAACAAAGCCAAAAAGACCGGTAACTGGAAAGAAGTTGAAAAAGAAGGTTTGATGAACTTCAAACGTGATACTTTATGGGTTGCCGTAACAGATACAATCTATGCTCCGGGCTTCAATGCAGACTCTTTGAGATATGTTCCCTTCGGAAACGGCGTACAATTTGAGATGGTTACCCGCAGCGATACTACCAAATCGGGTGCTCCTTTGAACTTGTTCCAAGCTCAAACTCCGTATGAAACATATTTGGGCGGCTTGAATACTCAAGAATTGGCTAACCTTAAAGACCTTCAGACCAAATTGGGTAAATATTGCGGTTTAAGAGTGGGTGATATCGAACAGCCTAACAATAACGCAGGTAACTGGGAATAAGAATGACTGAACGTATCGATTTTACAAAATCGGAACAATATACATTATCCATCCGCCTCAGTGCGGATGGATTTTCTTTTTCTATCTATAACCCACTGACAGATAATGATTTCTGCTTTGTTCCGCATCCGGTCAACACCGGATATTCCATGACGGCCAATCTGAAAGATATGCTGACTAAAACAGAAGCGCTGAAGTATCCGTATAAACGGGTTAACATCTTGTATGACTCCCCCCGTTTCACCCCTGTTCCTTTGGAATTATTCGAAGACGAACAGATGGATACAATTTTCTATCATAATTTTCCTAAAGCTAAAGGAAATAACGAGATTGTACTTTGCAATGTCCTGGGAAGAAGCAATGTGGTAATACTTTTTGCTATGGACAAACATACCCATTTGTTACTGACTGAACATTTTCCTACAGCTCGTTTCTTCTCCACCGCCAGCCCGCTGACTGAATATTTCGCCCGGAAAAGCCGGTTGGGTAACAGCCGGAAACTATATACATACATACGCGAGCAACAAATGGAAGTTTTTTGTTTTGATAAGGGCAACTTATTACTGATCAACTCATTTCCATGCAAACAAACCACAGACCGTGTGTATTACCTATTATATGTATGGCAACAATTAAATTATAGTCAGGAAAGAGACGAGCTGCACTTGACAGGAATATTAAAGGACAAAGAAGAATTACTGAAAGAGTTGCGCAATTATCTGCGCCAGGTATTCGTCATCAGCCCCAAAGCGGAATTCAACCGCTCCGAGATAAGTAAAATAGAAGAGATACCTTTTGACATGCAAACCTTATTATTATGCGAGTAATCAGCGGTATATACAAACGGCGCCGTTTCGATGTGCCTCATACATTCAAGGCACGTCCGACAACGGATTTCGCCAAAGAGAACCTTTTCAATGTATTAAGTAACAATTATTTTGACTTCGAGGACGGAGTTACAGCCTTGGACCTTTTCGCCGGTACGGGCAGCATCAGTATAGAACTGGTTTCACGCGGTTGTGACCGGGTTATTTCAGTAGAAAAAGATCCCCAGCACCTTTCTTTCATCTCACAGGTGATGCGTGAAGTGAAGACTGACAAATGTTTTCCTATCCGTGCTGATGTCTTTAGATTTATAGACAAATGCAGCGAGCAATTTGATTTCATCTTCGCCGACCCTCCATACGCCTTGAAAGAGTTGGAAAGCATCCCCACCCGTATTTTCGAAAGCGGGATTTTAAAGGAAGACGGATTACTGGTACTGGAACATGGCAAAGAGAATCATTTTGAGGATGACCCCCATTTTATTGAGCGCCGTGCATATGGCAGTGTGAACTTCTCTTTCTTCAAAGCAACGGTGCCAGCAACCGGACAATAGATTCTTGTGCTTTTTGATACCAAGGACGCTTTATCCATGTTTTTCTCTGCAACAGGATGGCGTCCTTCTGGTCTTGCAGGAAAATACCTTTCAACAGCAATGCTGAGGACGGATCATACATAAAGGCATTCACCTCAAAATTATGCTCAAAGCTACGGAAGTCCATATTTGTAGAACCTACCGTAGAAAGAGTATCATCACTGACCATCAGCTTGGAATGCAAAAAACCTTTCTGATAAAGGTAAATCCTGACACCCGCACGCATGATATCATCCAAATAAGATAACGAACCTAAATGTGTTATCCATGTATCGGCACGTGCCGGTATCATAATGCGAACATCCACGCCTGCCAAAGCTGCCGTTTTCAATGCCATCAGAATAGGTTCGGTAGGCAACAAGTAAGGTGTTTGTATATAAAAATACTTTCGGGAGCTGCTGATAGCTATCAGTAGCCCTTGCATAATATCCCGCCATTCGCCTACAGGATCGGAAGTGACAATCTGTATCAGAGCCTTTCCAAAGATTCCGACTTCGGGGAAATAACGGGAGGAAGTGATAAGGGTACGGTCTACTACATACCAATCGGTCAAAAAAGCAGTCTGTAACCCATATACCGCTTTTCCTTCTATTTTAATGTGAGTATCCCGCCATATCCCCCATGGAAAGCCTTTCATATAGCGCAAAGCAATGTTCATCCCTCCCGTATAAGCCACACGACCGTCGATTACTACTATTTTACGGTGATTACGATAATTTACCTTACTGGTAAATAAAGGAAAACGGACTTTCAAAAAACTGCGTGCCTCAATACCTGCTCCCCGCATTTCATCAAAAAAAGCATGGGGAACTTTCCAGCAGCCCACATCGTCATATAGCAAACGCACTTCTACTCCCTGCCGCGCTTTATCTATCAACAAATCGCGCAGCAACCTGCCTGCCGGATCATCCTCAAAAATATAAAACTGCAAATGGATGTGATGCTTTGCCTTACTGATTTCTTTCATCAATGAATACAGCATGGAATAACCATCCGTAAAAACTTCCGTCGCATTTCCTTCAAAGGGCAAAGCATTATTCACTTTCCGGAAAAAACGCATCAACTGGTACTGTTCATCAGGACACTTAAACGCCTTTTGCGCCTGGTATTCTGCCATGGGACGTTTTATGAGACGGGTGAACCCTTTCTTGCTGATCAATTTCTCCTTACGTGTGCTTCTGCCGAAAAAGAAATAGAACACAAGCCCCACAATGGGCAGGAAAAAGAGCACAAGTACCCATGCCATTGTTTTAACGGGATTACGATTATCAAGTATCACTATAAAGATAGTTCCGATGATAATCACAAAATAAAGCACGTTAAAAGCAACAGCAAAGATTTCATTAAAGATACTCCACTCTACCATATAATTCCAGTAATTTACTTATAAGCAAACTTATAAAAAAAATCCCAACCTATAACAATATAGATTGGGAAAAGATTAAGATATAGTTTCATTTAAAAAGGACGCCGGCCATGTCTTCCCGGACCGGGACCAAAACCGGGACTGCCGAATCCCCTATGGCTATTCATCATCTTGTCACGGGCGGCTTTACTTCCAAAAATATTCAGACGATAGATAAAATGTACCATACAATAACTGTTGATACTGTTGTATTCGGTAACCGAACGTACATCCGCTGTCAAAGAACGGCTGATATTGCTCTGTTGTTTTAAGATGTCGTACATTTCAAAACTAACAGTTGCAGCTCCTTTCAATAGACTTTGTGCTATTTGGGCATTCCAAATCAGTTCATTATTGTTCAAACTGGCATCATCATATCCTCTACGGGACTGGTTGGTGATATTAGTAGACAATGTCATCTGCCATGGTAAAGTGACATTGGTACTCGCTCCATATGAGAATGTATAAGGATTCTGGTTCTTTTCAGGACGCAGCTTGCTACGTTCCGCTGTATACTCAATAGAACCATTCAATGAAAATTCAAACCAGTCATTCCGATAGGACCCATTCAGATTCTCCGCCAAAGTCAAACCGGTAGTCGTATTCTTATCATCATGCAATGTTTCCTTATTGTATAAGAACGCTACCTGATTCCGGTAGCTCACACGAGAAAAAGAATTTATAGTAAACTTTTTATTCTTCAAAGCCGAATTAAAACCGAACAATCCAAACGCATTCCAGTTTCCATTGATATTCTGAGGAGTTGAAGTAGTACCACCCGTATTCTCATCATATACCGTACTATTACTGATACTATTCTGAGTAGCAGTGAAATTTACATGAGTCATTATGCCACGCTGCTTCTCGGCATTATAAGTGTTATAAAACAAACGCATGGTATGGGCAAACGAAGGCTTCAAACCTGGATTACCCACACGGATATTCAACGGATTGGAATTATCGACAATCGGCAACAGGTTTTCCATACTAGGCTGGCTACTACGCCCACGATAAGTGATACGCAACTGACTTACTTTGGAGAAGCGATAACGAAAATCCAGATTCGGAGCAAAATTAAATACCGTTCTTGTGGTATCAGTCATGTAATCTCCCTTCTTATAGGACAATTTCGTATTTTGAGGCTGTAAGGACATGCCGGCACTCAACTGATATTTCTCCCGGATAAATCGTAGTCCCAAAGAAATATCATGATTAAAGTATTTATATTCAGCATCCTTACTCAAGCTATCCACATAAGCAGTTTCATAGTTTTCGGGTAATCCGTCATTTATATCCCAAGGATACCCCAAATCGTATGTCGATTTATCACTCTTGCTATTCTTATATTGGAATCTATAACTAAATTGCAGGAAAGTAGCCCGTGCTATAGGTTCGCTATAAGTAAACTGTGCTGTATAATTATAATTTTTAGTAGGCATCGTAATGTATTGATTACGATGTTCTATAGAATCCCCTCCTAAATAGTTCTTTATCTGATAATAACGGGTTTCCGATTGAGCATACTGATCGCTGTCATCATCTCCATATCCAAATGAACCACGGAATGTAATGTTACGTCCCTCATTATTCAGTTTCCGGTTCAGCTGCAATGTTGCATTAGCCGACAAACTATTTGATTTGGACAGATTATGTTCATTGGTAGCATTAATACGAGTATCCCTTAACGGATCATCAGACTCTATATTGTCAAAGTTCAAATAATCATTGGGATTTACCACATACTGATAAGGATCCTCATTAAAAGTACCTGACTCTGCAACTGAAGCTCCCCTTGTCTTATCATAAGAAACATTCGGCCGGAAAATAATATTGGTCATTGAATCGGGACGCCATTCCATACGGAAATCTGCCTTGAAACCTGTTTCCTTATTACTATTGGCTTTGTTTGAATTGGAATAAGAATCCCCCGACTGCAAAAAACGCTGTGAAGATCCGACTGTTACTACATCTGCATCACGATAGTTGTAACGCATACTACCTCCCAATTCCAGTTTTTCTGTTTCTGTAGCAAAATTCGCTCCTAGCATTTTAGTCGCGTTCAATCCATTGTTACGCCTCCAACGAGGTCCTCCTCCCGAAAATCCCTGATCATTCACATTATTGGCGGAACCAATAATAGAAACCTGAGTTTTATCATAAAAACGGTTAATCATAGCTCTTCCTGTATAACGGTCTTCCGTTCCGGCGCCTAAATCCACGTTTCCAAACCAGCCTTGATTCATCCCCTTCTTCACCGTCAAATCGAGCACTGTTTCCTCCTCACCATCATCAATACCCGTAATGCGTGCCAAATCGGATTTCTTATCATAGGTTTTCAGTTTTTCCACCATATCGACTGGCAAGTTCTTCAAACCGGTCTTCACATCACCGCCAAAGAACTCCTTACCATCCACCATAATTTTCTTCAGTTCCTTACCGTTAATCTTCACATTACCATCATCATCAACTTCCGCTCCGGGAAGTTTTTTCACCAGTTCCTCCAGCATGGCACCTTCCGGCGTACGATAAGCAGTAGAGTTATACATCAACGTATCTTCCACCACCTGCACTTGCGGTGCTTCAGCAGTAACTACTGCTTCGGCAAGCATAATAGCATCCGTTTCGAGTGTCACTGTACCCACATTTTTATTGAGTACATTGGCGTAGAGATGTAAAGGAATAAACTTATTCTTAAAACCGATGTAGGAAACTTTCAAAACATACTTTCCGGCACTCACTTTGGGTAAAGTGAAGCGGCCATTTCCGGTAGTAGCAACACCGGCAGCATAAGCACTGTCCGGTAATGATAATAATTGAATAGTAGCTTGTACCGCTGGTTCGTTCGTATCCTCAACCACGCGGCCGGATACGGTAATGTTTTTTGTTTGTGAGAATACAGAGAATGTAGTTGCAAGCAACAACATCGCTCCGGTGATAAATCTTTTCATGCCCTGTCTTCTAAATAATCAACAATGTTTATTTGTTACTGCTTCATTTGACAAACTTACGGGCAAAAGGTTTAACGCCTTACAGATTGATTTTACTTAATTATCGATTATTTCGTTTAAACAACCGATCAACAGTCGCTTTTTTTATACCAAATTCAAGGCAAAGAACATTCATTATCAGGAATATCAGGAAAGAAGAAGAGTCTACGGACAAGAGATCACCTTGTGCCACCCGATAAAGCATGCCGCCAAAAATAAAAAGTACAGTCAGGAATATCGCATTCCTTGTGGCCTTATTTCGTATTTCTTCCACTTCTTTACATTCTCCTTTTGTCAAAGCGAATATTATCATCAATGCTCCCAACATCATCAGAAGTTTGGAACATTCTTTATAAAACAACAAATTAGCATCCGTTACTTTGCCCATCATCATCATTAAGAACGGAAGGAACAAGGCTAACGCAATTACAAAATATCCAAGCGGGCGACAGTACACAGGAAGTAAAGCTTTCATTTTCTTAATTACAAATTACAGACTACAAATTACCAAATAGCGGAATGCAGATAGAGAAGTATCTTACAAATCCATGTATTTTTGGAGACAAAGATAACGTTTTATTGTTGAAAGAACTATCTTTGTAGCACAATAAATAAAGGGAGTCCTCTTCCCTTTAGTAATTTGTAACTTATAATTTGTAATTGACCAAATGAGTAAACTAGAAGTAATTCTTTGTGAGAGTCTGGAAAACAGCCTGGCAGAAGCCATCGAAAAGTGTCCTCATGACAGGCTTTTTATCCTTACCGACGAACATACCCACCGTCTTTGCTTGCCACAGCTACAAAATATTCCTGCAATACAGGATGCAACTGAAATCATTATCGGTGCAGAAGATGTACACAAAAATCTGGAAACTCTGGCTTCCGTATGGCAAGCCCTAAGCGAACAGGGAGCCACCCGCCATTCACTGTTAATAAATTTGGGTGGAGGCATGGTGACCGACCTCGGCGGTTTTGCCGCCGCCACCTTCAAGCGTGGAATAGCGTATATCAATATCCCCACTACCCTACTTTCCATGGTAGACGCCTCAGTAGGCGGAAAAACAGGCATAAACTTCAATGGACTGAAAAATGAGATCGGCGTCTTTGCTCCTGCCTCCAGTGTGCTGTTGGAAACAGAGTTTCTACGCAGCCTCGATGCTCATAATTTCTTCTCCGGCTATGCAGAAATGCTGAAGCATGGTCTCATCAGTACTCCCGAACACCTCACAGAATTATTATCTTTCGATACGGAACAAATAGATTATGCCGCCCTCAAAGCAATGGTCGGCCGTTCTGTTCAAGTGAAAGAGAATATTGTAGAACAAGACCCCAAAGAACATGGCATACGCAAGGCACTTAACCTCGGTCATACCATAGGACATGCTTTTGAGAGCCTTGCTTTAGCAGAGAATCGTCCGGTGCTACATGGCTATGCTGTAGCCTGGGGAATTGTATGTGAGCTTTACCTCTCACACATAAAAACAGGCTTTCCAAAAGAGAAAATGCGCCAGACCATTCAATTTATCAAAGAGAATTACGGAGCCTTTGCCTTCAACTGTAAACAATACGACCGTCTCTACGAACTAATGCTGCACGACAAGAAAAATACTGCCGGCATCATCAACTTTACTCTGCTCAAAGAAGTAGGCGATATATGTCTGAACCAAACAGCAGATAAGGAAACTATTTTTGAAGTATTAGACTTTTATCGGGAATGTATGGGTATATAAGTACCTTGATTAGTGTAAAGAGTATAAAGAAGTTGCAAAATAAAGAAACAAAAAACCACAGAAATATTTGCTATTTAAAAATAAAGCACTACTTTTGCATCCGCAATTCGGGGTGTAGCTCAGCCCGGTTAGAGTACGCGTCTGGGGGGCGTGTGGTCGCTGGTTCGAATCCAGTCACCCCGACAAGCTGAGCATGAAGGAGTTTAGTGAAAACTAACTCCTTCTTTTTATTATACTACCCAACATTGATCTTACCTTACCGAAACCAATATTCGGGGCCCAGCGGAAATTTCGCATCATCAGATAAATAAAAGGGGCAGTTCTTATGTGTCTCTCTCGTATTCGTTATACAGAAATAACATTAATGAAAATATAACAAATAAAGCTGTTAAAGAACTCATCAACCAAAAACCTTTTTCATACCTTTGCTCTACAAATTTCATGAAGATGTCCGAACGCAAAATAATACATATCGATATGGATGCATTCTACGCATCGGTAGAACAGCGTGACAACCCCGAATTATGTGGAAAACCGCTTGCTGTGGGACACGCTGAAGAACGAGGTGTGGTAGCTGCTGCCAGTTACGAAGCCCGTCGTTACGGAGTACATTCCGCCATGTCATCACAAAAAGCCAAAAGACTTTGCCCAGAACTGATTTTTGTTCCAGGGCGAATGAATGTATATAAAGCTGTATCCCGGCAGATACACGATATCTTTCATACCTATACAGATATCATAGAGCCTCTGTCACTAGACGAAGCCTTTCTGGATGTAACTGAAAATAAAGCAGGCTTTTCACTTGCTATAGATATAGCCAAAGATATAAAAAAGCGTATCCGCAAAGAATTGGGATTGATAGCTTCAGCCGGGGTCTCTTATAACAAATTTCTAGCCAAAATAGCATCGGATTACCGCAAACCCGACGGATTATGTACAATACATCCCGACCAAGCATTGGATTTCATCGCCCATCTTCCCATCGAATCTTTTTGGGGAGTAGGTCCGGTCACAGCCCAAAAAATGCACGCATTAGGTATTCATAATGGTACCCAATTACAAGCCTGCACTTTAGAAATGCTTACCCGACAGTTTGGCAAAGCAGGTAATCTATATTACGATTTTGCACGAGGCATAGACCTCCGTCCTGTAGAACCCATAAGAATCCGTAAGTCCGTAGGATGCGAACATACATTGGAAAAAGACATTTCTCTTCATTCTTCCGCCATCATTGAACTATATCATGTAGTCACCGAATTGCTAGAAAGACTGAAACGCACTAATTTCAGTGGTAATACACTTACTTTAAAAATAAAATTCCATGACTTTAACCAAATAACCCGCAGCATCACTCAAGACAGTGAACTGACAAGCATGGATAAAATTCTTCCTTTAGCAAAAAAATTACTGAAAGAAATTGATTATGAAAGCCACCCCATCCGCCTTATCGGACTATCCGTATCTAATCCAAAAGAAGAAATAAAAAAACAATGGGAACAACTTTCATTGGAATTTAAAGAGTGGGATGATTAAGGTACTGGATAAATGAATCAATATAAGATTCCATTGTTTCAAACCCTTTCACTCCATTCTTTAATTCTAATCCATAATATATTCCCGCCAGCAAACCTGTCAATGCTCCTACCGCATCACTTGACTTACCTGAGTTTATAGCCGAAAATACGCACTCCTTATAACTATTTCCTGCCATAAACCAATTGACCACTGACTCCACCGTATCTACAACAAAGCTTCCATTACAAAGATTTTGCCTGTTAACCTCCACACCACATCTCTGCTCAGCCTGCTGTAATGCCTGTCCTTTATCTTCATATTCCAACAGGCAACGAATAAACTCAATAAAAAACCAAGTATACTTAAAGCTATAACTGTCTCTTATACACATCTCCGAGCCCACGAGA
>ENA-OXZZ01000536-OXZZ01000536.1-human-gut-metagenome-genome-assembly--contig:-NODE-536-length-11859-cov-4.076584_pt1 | contig 11859 bp, 8 predicted proteins | sample MGYA00244515_ERZ652815 | MGnify/ENA primary metagenome ERZ652815 (study PRJEB26926, sample SAMN06164594) | human gut metagenome | biome: ENVO:00009003; feature: ENVO:2100002; material: ENVO:00002003...
GTGTATAAGAGACAGATCTGGATGCCCTGAAAACATGGAATGAAATTCCGGAACTGGGCGAGCGCACGGTCGGTCAGGCGACGTACAAGGCGGTTTTCCAGTGGGACGGCACGGCGGACGGCGCGTATATCGACTTTGGCCCGATGAGCGAAAGTATGCAGGTTTTCATCAACGGCGAAAAAACGGGCGACCTGAGCATGACGAAAGCCGTCATGGACATCACGCCGTGGCTGAAAAACGGCGAAAACACCATTGCGCTGCTGTATTCATCGAGCTTGGCGAATGCATACGGTGGTTCGGGCGACGGCGAATGGTACGGCTACCGCTACGGCTTGAAAGCATACGGCCCTGCGCAGGCGGTTGTTCACCCCTACTGCCTGATTCCGCTGGACTGATGCCTTCTCCCCTGCCTTTTGTCCTGTACCGCGGGGCAAAAGGCAGGGTTGCGGCGGGCTGGATGCGTATGCTATAATGGCACCGAAATGAAGGAGGGAAAATGAGCTGTGATTGTATTCCTCGCGCAGTGCCTGGGAGAAAGTTATTATTACCAAATGTACCTTTCCGTTGTAGCCTTTCTGGAAATGCTGTCCGGTGTTGCTGTTTTCATTTTCCCGCTGAAGCACAAGCCGCAGTATGTCGTTCGCGCGGCGGCGGGGATTGCCCTGATGGCGGCGATTATGATCATCCGAGCCATCCTCCGCACGCATTTTCAGGCAATGCTCTGGTCACGCTTTCTGGGTGCTCTGATGGAATACTTGTCCGTGCTGCCCCTGCTATTCCTTGCGCATGAAGGCACATGGTGTGAGCGGCTGAAAACGTGGTGCGCCGGATGTGCCGCCGTCCAGATTGCCGGCAGCCTGTACGCACTCGTGCTGTCCTTTACGGGCGCGGACGATACGCAGACGATGAACCTGTTTCCGCAAATTACCAATGCAGATGTGACACTTCTCATCTGGTTTGTGTTCCACCTGGCCGTCTGCTATCTGCTTCGGCTGCTGTTCATCCATCCGTCTGTGCAGTACCATGAAGATCGGAAATCGCAAATTCAGACGACGTGGCTGTGCATCCTGTTCTTGTTAGCCAGTGTGCTGATTAACGCCGTGATGAGCGAATACCGCGCCGATTCACGGCCGCTCTATGAAATGCTGCGCTGCTGCCTGGTGTTCATGTGCATTTCTGTTTTGGCGCTGCACCACGACATCGTGCTTTTTTCGCAGCATCGGGCGGAAATCGAGGTGATGGATCAGGTGCTGGCGGAGAATCGGCGGCAGTACGAGACGATGAAGGCCAACATCGACCTTGTGAATCTGCGCTGCCATGACCTGCGCCATCAGCTGGACAAGCTGCAAAGCCGCCTGACCGAATCCGAAATTTCCGCCCTGCGGGAAGCAATCGACCTCTACGACAGCAATGTGAAAACGGGCAACGAGGTGCTGGATGTTGTGCTGTACAGCACGATGCTCAAGTGCATGGACAACGGCATCGCCTTCACCAGCATGGCGGATGGCGAGTGCCTGTCCTTCATGCGGACGCGCCACGTTTACGCCCTGTTCAGCAATGCGCTGGATAACGCGGTGGAAGCGGTGATGCGCGTCAGCAACCCTGAAAAGCGGGTCATCAGCCTGCATGTCCGGCGGCTGAGCGGCGCGGTGGAAATTGCCGTGATGAACTACTACGAGGGCGAAATCAGGTTCAAGAATGACTTGCCGCAGACGATAAAGCCCGACGGACGGCGCCACGGCTTTGGCACATCCAGTATGCAGTACATTGTCAGCCAATACGGCGGCACGATGAAAATCTCCGCCAAGGACAGCGTTTACCTGCTGGAAATCCGGCTGAACATCCCGGAAAAGGCGGAAAAAACGAAGACTCATTAAAAAAAGCAGGCGATTTGCCTGCCTTTTTTAGTGCGCTGCTAAATACTCGTTGTAGGTCTGCTGAACCTGCTTCTTGCGCGGCTGGGAGATTTTCAGCTCCTCGCCGTTATCCAGCAGCAAACTGTATCCCTTGATGCCCGCAATGTGCTGCAAATTCACCAGATAGCAGCTGTTGCAGCGGACAAATTGTTTGTTCGTCAAATCCGCTTCGAGCGTGGAAATCGTGCCGCACTGCCGAATCTGCCCCTCGGCGGTGTGGAAAATCAGGTAATGCCCATCCGTCTCAGCATACAGCAAATCCCGCAGTCGCAATCGAATTTTGCTGCCGCCTGACACAAGCAGTATCGTCGCTTCCTGCTTTTCCGGCAGATGCTCCAGCGCCCAATGCAGCTTCAGCGCGAAGTCATAATACTTGACAGGCTTGAGGATGTAGTCAAACGCGCCGACCGTGTACCCCTCCAGCGCATACTGCGCCAGGCTGGTCACAAAAATCAGCATGACCATGCGATCCATCTTCCGCAGATTCCGCGCCGTTTCCATCCCGGACAGCGCGGGCATCCGAATATCCATATAAACGATGTCGTACTCCGCCTGATATTCCTCCAAGAAGAGCAGCGGGTCATGCCAGACACGAATCGTAAACGACACCTTGTTTTCCGTTCCGTAGCGCTGAATCGCCTGTTCCAGCGCGCGAGCGGCAGACTTTTCGTCCTCGACGATGGCAATGCGCACAGCCATGGCAGCCCCTCCTCTCTGGTAACTAATATTTTACCATGCGCGGAGGGAAAATGCAAGGCAGGATTCATCCCCTTGTTTCATCTGCTTTCTCTGTCTCCCCTATGGTGCGCATCCTCAAGCGGGGATGCTTTCTTTGCAGGATGGCTCTCAATAATCAGAGTGCAGTCTGGTTTTGCTTTTCCGGTATTGGAATGAGGATGGACACAATGAACCAATTGTTTTCCTGCTTAATGGTCATATGCCCTTCATATTTTTCCACTGCCAGCCGAATTCCCTTGATTCCATAGCCGTGTATTTCCGGGTTTTCTTTGGTGGTTTCCGGGTCTTCCAAGGATTTCAGGATGGTTTCCTCGCAATAGTTGCTGATTTTAATCACGAGAAAATGGTTTTCCGAAAAAACGCTTACCTTAATCAGCCGTTTTTCGGTTTCCTCGATTCTGCTTTCATATTCAATCGCGTTATCTAATGCGTTGCCAAAGATGGTGCAGATTTGAGCGGTGTCCAGAAAATCCATTTCACGGGCATCCATATAGCATTCCATGGTAATCAGGGCACTGCGGCACATCATCTTTTTGCTGCTGAGCACCACGTCCAGCACCGGATTTCCCGTATCGTACTGCGTTTCAAAATTGCTGACTGTTTGTTCTACGCTGCGAAGCTCTTTTTCATACTTCTGTGAATCGCTCACGCTGCGGATATAATTGATTAGGTGCTTGATGTCGTGGTAAACCTGCTGCATTTGTTCGTTGTTCACTTTAAATTGCTGATATTGCTCATATTGCCTGTCCAAAAGGCTCTGCAATACACCCATGTTCATTTTCAGCCGCATCCCATAGCTGAATTCATCAATGGCAATCAGGGCCAACATGCCGGAAAAATCAGACACCACACGCACGAGCAGTATACCGCCGCCCATACTGATGCCAAAAATAGATTCAGGCGCCAGAAAACTGATATTGCTGAGCAGATACGCGCCAATCGTAATCATAAAAGAAGAAATGACTTCCACGTACCCGGCTTTGGGGGGACGATTTTTCCGATGGGAGCGATGATAAATGGATATGCCCAGTGGAATAAATATAATAACATATACAAAAAGCATGATTGTCTGTGAAGCCCGGATATCCGGAAAGCGCATCACACCGCGGCTGACCAGATAAATATTGATTACATACGCCAGGGCAGCGGCGAATTCCGACTGCATCACAGCGTTGCACCAGCGAAGCAGGATCAAGCTGAAGTCTTCCCGGATGCCCAGACGCAGATAAATAAGAACGGATGCCAGACAGCATACGGTGATGACCAGCCAGATTAGGGCAGACTGCTCGGAATGGGCGATGTTCATCAGCACAAGGATGGGCAGAGCAAACAGAATCAGCGCCACAGCCTTCTAGCCCCGAATACCTTTTTCATTGGACAGGATATATATGGTACAGATAATCCACTGTGCAATGCCCGTAAACTCAGACGGAAAAAAAGTGCTCATTCTTTCAGTCATCTACGGGCACCTCCCATATAATTCGTCAACGCTTCCATAAAGGGTTTATAGCGCAGGCGGGAAAACGCCAGTTCATGACCCGCCACAATCACAACATCCTTTTTCACCTGCTCCACATGGGCAAGATTTACCAGATAGCAGTTGTTGCACCGGCAGAACGGAGCGTTTTTCAGTTTCTCTTCAATGCTCTTCAGGGTATCATTGATATGGAAGGAGCCTTTTGTATAATACAGTCTGACGGCATGTCTTTCCGTTTCAATATAATAAATTTGTGAAATATCCACCTTAAACATCCCGTCCCCTGTGGTGACAGAAATATAATGTTCCGTGCGCTGGCGAAACAGTTCCCTGGCCCGGTCCAGCGTACTGCGGAAGCTGATGCGGTTGATTGGCTTGAGAATGTAATCCATCGCGTAAACGCTGTAGCCCTGCACGGCATAAGCGGTCATGCTGGTGATGAAGGCGATCAGCACTTTATCATCTTTCTGCCGAACCTGCCTGGCCACGCTTATGCCATCCATGCCGGGCAACTGAATGTCAAGCAGCAGCAGATCATAGCCGCCTACGGAATAGTAATGATCCAGCATATCCGACCCGTTGTCAAAAACGCGCAGCTCGCATACTTCATTCAGTTCATCAAAATAATTTTGGATTTCCTGACGAATCTGCGCCTGATGCAATTCATTGTCTTCCACAAGCGCGATTTTCATGCAATTCTCCTTTCGCGTTCTTATTTGTTTCATGAAGCGCATGAATGAACCGTTAGTGAAATTTTTTTCATTATATCAGAAACCACCGCGCATGTCAAACAGGGAGCAGCGAAACAGGCTTTGAAAAAACGCAGAACGCAATGCCCGGCTGCGCCTCCCGAAAGAAGCGCAGCCGATTCTCTTCATTATGTCTCCTGCTTGCCAAAGCCCATAAAGCCTGTGATGATCAAAAGCACAACGGCGGTCAGCGCCAAAATGCAAATGGTCAAAATGCGCGGCACCTGGCTGGGATCGCCAAACATGACGATGCCCTGATACCAGTCGGCAAAGGAACCGGCGGAGGAAACCGCCAGCTGCAGCATCCCGCAGCTGCAAAGTGCCGTATCAGCCACCAGCAGCAAATCGCTGCTGAAAAGGAAGGCGGCAATCCCCACCAGACAGCCCATGCCAAGTCCCAGCGCCACAAGCGTATCAATGCCTCCGGCGCCCGGAGCCCAGACAAGGTAATTTACAGCGGAAACCAGCTGAAGCAGGATGGAGACGATCAGAACATACACCCCAGCTTTTCTGTTGGTCAACAAACTTTTCATTTCTTTTCCGCTCCCTTCTGCTTTTTGTAATAAGCAAGCTTAGCAGCCAGCATAGCCAGCACTGCCAGACCCGTTACCACGGAAACGCCGATGGTCACGCCGCGCAGGGCGGGCTGCCACCAAGGAATGATCTTCACAATCCGGGTATTGTTGCCGATACCGTTCATCATGCTGCTGTTGGCGTCATTGTACAGAATATTCTTGGCGGCCCGGCGCAGCTGCTGGAGCATAAATCCATCGTTATTGCTTCTGATAGCCTGCACGATGGCGGCGCTGGACTGATGCTGAGTATCCAGGCAGAAAGAATCCGTACCGGCAGCCATCATGGCTTCAAACGCGGTCTTGTAGCCCGTGGTCACCGCGCCGATAGCGTCTGTTTCGATGTGGCCCACATAGCCCCATTCACCGCGCACCACATCGGTATTCAGCGCCTTGCTCAGGGAGCAGCCAGTGAAGCCCAGGCGATTGAATGCCTGCATCAGGGAATGGGCCTTGCCGTTCACCACGCCGCCCTCCAGTCCGCGCAGCGCGCCTTCGCGGAACGCCTGCTCGTTGAAGAAGTTCACCACGCCTTGACGGTTATTCTCCTGATCGTTGCCAGTCAAATGCTTGGGACCGGCGTGCACGCCCTTTTCCTCGATTGCGGACACGATATGGGAGGCCGCCAGATAATTCAGGTTGGCATCCTCGGAAAAGTATTCAAAGCTGCGGCCGCCAAAGGGGGTGCGGTGCAGGTTGCAGCCGGGACCCCAGATTTCCACCAGGCCCATGAACAAGCCTTCTTCGCCCAGCAACGCGCCGCGCTTATCCAGCAAGTCCTTGTTGAAGGCGGCGGTCAGCAGGCTTTCATTGGGATAGGACGTGGTTTTCAAACCCTTCCCCAGTTCGGCGGAATAGTTATCGGTATAACCGCCGATGCCGTCCGGGCCATCCCCCGCAGGGGTAGCAGGCTTACCAACGGAATCAACGGCTTCCGTGCCAAAGTTGTTGGCAATCAATGCAGCCATTTCTTCAATGGTCATCTGGCTGATGAAGGTTTCCCACAGGTCGTCGTTGTAATCCAGCCCCTTCATGGTAATCAGCATGATGCCCTGCTGGTCGCCCTGGGAAATGGAATCCACGGTGGGAGCATTGTCGGGCTTTTCATAAATCTTGCCATCCAGGATTCGAATCATTTCATCGTTCAGGGTCAGGCCCGCCACAGGCTGAACGGGATAGGTGCCCTGCCAGTCACTTCGGGACAGATAGGTGACCAAATCGGGATACCAGTAATTCACGTCCGCGTCCTCAAACTGATTGGTCACCCTCGCGCCAGTGGCGGAATAGCGGTAGGTTTCATCGTCAAAGCTGCCGGTGAAGTGGAAAGCCTTGGCCGCCGTGCCTTCCGTGGGATTGCCCTGCACATCTACCATACCGGTGGCACCTTTGGCGGCCAGTACGTTGTTCAGGGCATCGTGCGCATCATCGCCGATAGCGATGTAATAATCGCCTTCGCTGAGGATATAGCCCTTTGCGTTTGTATAATCATAGCTGGCCAGCAGATACTTGTCGCATACGATTGTCAGCGTTTCGGAAGCGCCGGGCTGCAGCAGGACAGTCTTGCCGTAATCCAAAAGCTGGATGGAGGATTTTTCTACCTTGTTTTTCTGCTCATATTCGCCATAGGGCGTTTGGGCATACACCTGCACCACACTCTTGCCGGGCACGCTGCCGGTGTTCGTAACGGTGACTGTCACCGTCACAGTTTTATCTTCCACCGTCACGCTGTCCAGCTTCTGATCGAAGGTGGTATAGCTCAGGCCATAACCGAAGGGATAGGAAACCTCCTTGGCATAGTCCCATGCACCGCCATCAATGGAGCCTGCGGAACCGGTGGCGTTGAACCGCCCCAGCACCTGGTCCTCATACCGGGTTTCATAATACTTATAACCGATATAGATTCCCTCGGTCTGCACGGCGTAATAGGAAATTTCGGAAGCGTTGGAGGAGGATTTCTGCAGCGCTTCTGTCAGGTTGGCCCATTGCTGGTTGTTGAAGGTATTATTGACCACGGCTGGGGCGGACAGGGAACTGACCGCATAGGTGTCCACCAGCTTGCCGGAGGGATTGGCGTTGCCAATCAGGATGTTCGCCACGCCGATGAAGCCTTTTTCACCCGGACAGCCAATCCACAGCACAGCGTCCACGTCGTACTCCTCGACCCAGTTTACCTCCATGGGGTTGCCTGTATTAAGCAGCACAATGGTTTTCTTGAACGAGCCGGAATCCCGAATCATGGCCAGCAAATCTTTTTCATCCTGGCTCAGCGCCAGCTGACTGATGCCTTCCGTGGGGGTTTGGGTGTAGAGCTCTACGCCTTCGCCGCCCTCCCGGGCCAGCATCACGATGGCTACGTCGTTAAAGCCGGTTGCCCAGAAGGATTTCACATCGTCAGTGTAGAAACTGATGGGTTCCTCACCCAGCGACCATAATGCGGATGGATCGGCGTTTTCCGCAAAGAACGTGCCTGCGCCGGTTTTTCTCTCGGTCTTGCTTTGGCGGTATGCGTTGTACAGCTTGGGGTTCACCTTGAATTTCAAGGTGCCCAACGCCTTATACAGGTCAACGCCTGTTTTAGTGGAATAGGCGCGGGAACCAGCAGATTGATTGCGGTACAAGGGCTGCACGACTGCATGGCCAAACAAAGATATTTGCTCATCCTTGCTTAGCGGCAGAGCGTTGTCCTTATTGTAAAGCAATACGGTGCCTTCTTCCTGCTCCTGCACTGCCTCCGTATAGGTGTCTTCCTTGAGTACCTTAAGCGTTTTTGCGTTGATGTCGCCATAAGCGCTCTTATAATATATCGTATCCTCATCCGCGACACTTTCATCGTTGATGACTTTGCTGGTCTGCACGCCAAGCATGCCATTGACAACGGTATCATAGCTCATGGCCAGGTTCGAGCCGAATATCACGAAGCACAGGATGAAAGCCATCAGACATGACAGCCCGGTTGTTATTCTCACCTTTCGCATACGCATGCTCCTTATCTTGATGGATTCGTCGTTCAGAAAGAAAACGGCGCCGGGGAGAAAGCCAATTTGCGAATGCAGGAATGGCTTGCAGCACCAGACGCCGCCGCTGTCATGAAGCATAGCGGAGAAGAAAGGAATTTGATCAGGTTTGAGAGAAAGGAGGATTCAAAAACGATCTATCGATTCCTTCGCTTCCCGCCGAGCGTCCATGCGCTTTCGGAGCGTTTTCCGCAGGTTGACGACGGCGTTCAGACGAGCGGCATGCCGCCGTCAAATTGGGCGGGGTGCCGGGTCAATCAACCCGGCACGCCCTGCCAAGCGGAAGTTTCCTTGCAGGGAACCAATTGATGTGGCTGATTTATACTATTTCCAGTTGGAAATCGTATTATTCCAGCGGATTGGTGCCGACGATGGGAGGCACGTTGTACTTGGCCACGCGCTCGTCGTTGATCACACCGCTCCAGTTGAGGCCGAAGGTGAAATCGTAGGTGTTGCCGTCGGCGTCCACATAGCAGTCCATATCCCGGGGCACGTCCTCGTACTGGGCTTCCACGGTTTCCATATCGAGGGGCTGCTGCATGGGCAGCAGGGCGGAGGGCTCATAGTTGCCGGCGATGATTTCAAAGAGGATCTCGTCGCGAGCGGAGTGGGTGCGGCCGCCGCCGAAGGATACCAGGATTGCGTCCGCGGAGGGCTCGATTTCGGACCACACCATGGAACTGTTGAGGTTCATCACCAGCACCAGGGGAACATCGCCGGTGAGCTCGTCGATTTCCAGTACGAAGTCCAGGTCCGCCTCGTTGCTGACGGTGCCGGTCTTGCCGAAGTAAGAGCGGTTTTCCTTAACATAATCGTACTCAGTGCCGTAGACGCCCTCGAAGGCCTCCAGCGTGATCTGGCCGCCGATGGACTCGAAGCGGACGTTCATGTTATCGGCGGTGTAAGGACGATACTGCAGGGAACGGGGAATGTACTCGTAGTCAGCGGGTACCTTCATGTTTTCGTCATAGCCGGTGGTGGGAGCGTTGCTTTTGGGGCTGGCGACGCGCACGATCACCAGATCGGCCTTCGCGATGTCCTCGGCGGAAGCGCGGATTACGTCCCCGGGCAGATAGGTGCTTCCTTCACCGCTGGGCGTTCCAACTGTGTCAGTGATCACGTTGAAGTACTGAGAGGCCACGGCAATATCCATTGAAGGAGCGAAGGAAGCGGGGGTGGTGCCGCGGCGGCTCGTGGTTGCGGGAGAGTACTTGTAGGGAATATAAACGGTCAACTTTTTATCGCCCGCAGGCTTGATCACGCTGTTATCAGTATTTTTGAGCATCACGATGGACTTGAGCAGCGCTTCGCGAGCCATGGCGGTATGTTCTTCGTTATTGGGCACGGAAGCGGCAACCGCTTCGGAAACGTAGGGGTTATCCACGACGCCAACGTTGAACAGGGTGTCCAGAATGTGGCGGGTACTGTCGAAAATAATCTGGTCGGCAGCTTCCTTGCCCAGGCGTTCCACACCATAGTTGTAGGCTTCCACAGCAACGGCAATATCTTCTTCATACTTGCCGCCCATATTGCCCCAGGCGTCGATGCCGGCTTCCAGTTCCAGCCAAAGGCGCTGCGGAACGGTGTATTCTTCCATGCCGAAGCACTTATCAACGTGGGTGTTGAAGTCCGTCAGGATGTAGCCGTCCCAGCCGTTGGCAGCGCGCCACAGGCCGTTGATCTTTTCGGCGTTGTAGCTGGTTGAAACGCGCTCGCCCAGGACGGAGTCGCCGTTTTCATCCACGCCGATGGAGAAACTGGTCATTGCGGAGGACACCATGCCAGTCTTGCCGGGCAGATCCTGCGCCGCGAAGTAAGGCAAGATGCTGGTATAGAACTGGCCGCCGGGGTACACGGCGTAAGCTCCGTCCAGCGTATGGGCTTCACGGCCGCCCTCGCCGGCGCCCTCGCTCATGATGTGCTTCACCTGGATATTGACGGAGTCCTTGCCCCAGCCCAGGTCGTTGCCGTCATCGTCGTAGGTGGACTGCCAGGCGTTGATCATAGCGCGGGTCATGTCGATAGAAAGCTGAGGATCCTCGCCAAAGGTCATGTCGTTGCGGGACCAGCGGGGTTCAGTCGCCAGGTCAACCTGGGGGCCGACGTTCATGGTCAGGTTCATGGAATGCCATTCCTTGGACAAGGTACGGCCATATTCATGGGCCAATTCCGGATCGAAGGTGGCGGCCAGCGCCAGGTTGCCGGGCCAGTCGGTCACGCCGTTGCCTTCCAGCGGGTCGGCAATGAAGGTGGCAGGGATAGCAACCACGTCGGTATTTGCTTCGATGTGCTTCTGAATCTCGTTGTTCCAGGTGGTAATCAATTCAGCGCCTACGGAGCTGAAACGGATGTGGCGATAACCCAGATCCAGCGCAGTCTTGGTGGTATCCGCCAGGGTTTTGGCAGGAGTGCCGACGCTAAAGGGGTTCATTTTCAAGCCCAACTGGAATTCCAGACTCAGGCCGCCGTTCGTGACCAGGTCGCGGGAGCGTTCTTTGTAGTCCACGCGCCAGTCTTCAAACACGTCCAGTTCGCCGTCACGATCCAAATCCTTGAAGGCATAACCATCCACTTCAATCAGATCCACGCCGCCGCCCTTGGTGTAACTCAGGGTTGCGCCGCCTTCATTTTCAACCAGTGTCCAGCCTTCCGGCTGCAGTGTTTCGGTATACTTCTTGCTGCTTTCGCCCATGGCAAAGCTGGGCAACATCACAACCATCATCACGGCTGTGATGATCACGCTGACTAACCGCTTCGTGTTGATCTTCATCAATGATACCTCCATTGTTTTCTTTCCGTTGTGTGAACAAACAACCCAGATTATTCTCGGGGAACTTCGAGCTCTCAATCCTCCGCCAGGGTGCACCTCCTATAGCGGCAATTGGAAATCCCCCGATATCTGATTTTATTATAACCACAGAAAGAAGCAATGGATTGTTCTTCGACCAAACTGTCGTTTTTCGCTACCAAATTGAAAATATGTGCTTTTTTGCACCGTTTATTGCATGTATTTTGAATATACCGAGGGATTCATGTGCAGCCTCCGCTTTTCATTACAACGGCGACAGATATAAATAAGCATGCTCCGCTTTCGATAAATCAATGTTTGCTGCCATGGCGTTTTATCTATTGAAAATCCACAAAGTCATACAGATAATGCCAAAAATGCGGAGCGCAGAAAATTGCTGGCACGCCGTGCACGCGAATGTTAGGCAAATCGCCCGTTTGCCATAACAGCGTTGTTGGCAAAAAGGCGAAATGTTGGGAAGCTGCCAACAGCGCCAGCAGCGGCGCAAAAAGCAAATTTCCGGGCAAAAAAAAAATCTTTCCAGCCGATGCTCTTCGCGCGTTTGGCAAGACGCACGCGAGAACATCAGCCAGAAAGAATTGCTT
>ENA-OXZZ01000539-OXZZ01000539.1-human-gut-metagenome-genome-assembly--contig:-NODE-539-length-11846-cov-6.987024_pt1 | contig 11846 bp, 8 predicted proteins | sample MGYA00244515_ERZ652815 | MGnify/ENA primary metagenome ERZ652815 (study PRJEB26926, sample SAMN06164594) | human gut metagenome | biome: ENVO:00009003; feature: ENVO:2100002; material: ENVO:00002003...
CTCTTGTCTCGTGGGCTCGGAGATGTGTATAAGAGACAGAATAAAGAGATTACATTTGAACAGAAGATAAGACTTGTAATTATGCTGAGTCTGCCTACGATTCTGGCACAGGTGTCATCAATTATAATGCAATATATTGATGCGTCTATGGTTGGAAGACTGGGAGCAGGCTGTTCGGCTTCAATAGGTCTTGTATCGACAACGACATGGCTGCTTGGAAGCCTTGCTTCTGCACCGTCACTTGGATTTTCAATTCAGGTGGCACAGCTTGTCGGGGCAAAGAAGTTTAACAGGGCAAGAAGAGTGTTCTTACAGTCATTTGGAATTGTTCTTCTTATATCAATTATTATTGGTGCTGCCGGAGCCATGATAAGCTGGGGACTTCCAGCATGGCTTGGTGGAGAGGAGTCGTTACACAAGGACGCGGCAATGTATTTTCTTATAACATCATTGTCTATGCCGGCATTAGGATTTAACCGTCTTGGTACGAGAATGTTACAGAGCTGCGGCAATACGAAAACACCGGGAATTCTTAATTCCATGAATTGTTTACTTGATGTTATATTCAATTTTATATTCATATTCAGTTGGCATGGTTTTGGATTTGGTCTTGGAGTTATGGGTGCAGCACTTGGAACAACGGCGGCAGAGATTGTCACCACAATTATTATGTTTTATGTATTGATGTTCAGAACACCGATGCTTTCTAAGGGTTACGGAACAGATTCTGATGAGAAGGCAGGTCTTGCGACGATAAAGAAATCATTTGTTTTATCGCTTCCTGTCACATTTGAAAATGTAGTTATGTTCGGAGCTATGATTACGATAACAAGAATTGTTGCACCGTTAGGAGTTGTGGCTGTGGCTGCCAATGCATTTGCAATAACTGCTGAAAGCCTGTGTTATATGCCGGCTTACGGAATTGAGGAGGCTGCAACAGCACTTGTTGGACAGAGTATCGGTGCAGGCAGAGGAAAGCTTGCATTGTCTTTTGGAAGAATTTCAGTTGCTTTCGGAATGGGAATAATGGCGTTCACCGGACTTCTGATGTTTATATTTGCACCGTTTATGATTGGAATCCTTACACCTGACCCGGTAGTAAGAGAGCTTGGAGTAAGGATACTAAGAATTGAAGCATTAGCAGAACCACTGTATGGAGCATCAATTGTTGTTACCGGAGTGCTTCGTGGAGCAGGAGATACGCTTGTTTCAAGTCTTATGAATTTCTTCAGTCTTTGGGCTATTCGTGTTGTTCTTTCATTCCTTCTTGTTGGAAGTTACGGACTTGTTGGTGTGTGGATAGCGATGGCGGCAGAGCTTTGCTTCAGGGGTGCCATATTCCTTGTACGCATGGAGCGGAAGAAGTGGCTGAAGAAGGTGTGACTTTGCGAGGAATTCCTAAAAGCCTACTAATACAGCATATATAAACGTGATATATGAATTAATAAGTAAGCTGAATTAATCAAAAAGCCTGCTTTCAAACAAAAGCAGGCTTTAAAAATTCATCAGATATTACATACAAAAATCCTATTAACCAAGATACTTAGCAAGCACATCTACCTTATCAAGCTTCTCCCAAGGGAGGTTAAGGTCTGTACGTCCAAAGTGACCATAAGCAGCTGTCTGCTTGTAGATAGGTCTTCTTAAGTCAAGCATCTTAATGATTCCGTTAGGTCTTAAATCGAAGTTCTCACGGATGATTTCAACTATTTTTTCTTCATCAAGCTTTCCTGTGCCAAATGTATCAACCATGATAGATGTTGGTCTTGCAACACCGATTGCATATGAAAGCTGAATCTCGCATCTGTCAGCAAGTCCGGCAGCTACAATATTCTTAGCAACATATCTTGCAGCGTATGCAGCAGAACGGTCAACCTTAGTGCAGTCCTTACCAGAGAAAGCACCACCGCCATGTCTTGCAGCACCACCGTAAGTATCAACTATAATCTTACGACCTGTAAGACCTGAATCTCCGTTAGGTCCACCAATTACAAAACGGCCTGTTGGATTGATGTATATCTTAGTGTCAGCGTCAATCATAGCAGGATCAACGATTGCATCAATAACATATTTCTTAATATCCTCATGAATCTGTTCCTGAGATACTTCAGGAGCATGCTGTGATGAAACAACGATAGCATCAAGTCTTATTGGCTTTTTGTTTTCATCATATTCAACTGTTACCTGAGTCTTTCCGTCTGGTCTTAAGTAAGAAAGAGTTCCATCTTTACGAACCTTTGTAAGCTGCTTAGAAAGCTTTTGCGCAAGTGCAGAAGAGTAAGGCATGAATTCAGGAGTTTCGTTAGTTGCGTAACCAAACATCATACCCTGATCGCCGGCACCACCTTCTGAATCATCAATCTCGCCATCCTTTGCTTCAAGTGCCTTATCAACACCCATAGCAATATCAGCTGACTGCTTGTCTAATGCAACCATAACAGCACAGGTGTTACCATCAAATCCCTTATCAGAGCTGTCATAACCAATATCTGTAACTGTCTTTCTTACGATAGAAGGAATATCTATGTTAGCCTTAGTTGTAACCTCGCCCATTACCATAATAAAACCTGTGTTAGTAAGAGTTTCGCAGGCTACTCTTGAGTATGGATCCTGCTCATAGAGAGCGTCTAATACGGCATCTGAAATCTGGTCGCAGATCTTATCAGGATGTCCTTCTGTTACTGATTCTGAAGTAAATAATCTTTTTTCCATGTTATCTCCTTTTGATTTTATCGTGAATATGTCTATCCCATACCTTATCGTGTCTATTCTTATCGTTACTCGTGCTTGTAGCAAAATGCCAGAACTGCAATGTTACCGCTGCTCGCAAAAAAAAGGTCCCCGATAAGGGACCCGATAGACTGTATCGAAATCCTCTTATTGTTCGACTAATATCGCTCAGGTTGGCACCTTCCTCAAAAGGGGTTGCCGGGCTTCATAGATCCTATGTATCTCCACCGCTCTTAATAAGGGATATAAAATATTCAATTAATATTACCGCATAAGATACTACACAATATTTAAACATTCGTCAAGAGTAAATTGACATTTTCTATATAGAAATTTATAATTAAAATACATTTGTACAGACAAATGTATCGTGAATACTGGGGGAATGAGTAATGACAGATAAGACGATATTCATATTTGACGCACAGGAAGGTGATAAACTCGCAGATGATGTACATACGCCAGATGGTAATATATTAGCAAAGAAAGATACCATACTTAATTATGATATAATAGCAAATATTTCAGGGCATCATATACTGGAAGTAAAGGTATACGACACCAATAATGAACTGCAGGATCTGGAAAAGGTTCTGGGAAAAACTGCTAATAAAGAGAACGTTAAGTATTTTGATAAGATAAGAGCGAGCATAAGGTTTAAGCATTTTAAAAAGACCTATGATGAGAATATTCTGGATATCAAAGGAGACCTTAACGATGTTGTTACGAATAACAGTCCTATTGATATAGATAAGCTGATAGAAGGAACTAATGAGATTCTTTCTGCGAACAGAAATAGTTTACAGCTTTTTGATATGTTGCACAGTATGAGGCAGTTTGATGACCTTACATATGTTCATAGTGTAAATGTTGCTTTGATAGCTTCAATTCTTGGGCAATGGCTTAAGTTTAGTGAGAAAGATATAAGAATACTGACAATAAGCGGACTTCTTCATGACATAGGTAAGATTATGATTCCTAACGAAATTCTTACAAAACCTGGTAAGTTGACAGTTGCTGAATACAATATAATGAAGCAGCATGTTAATTTTGGATATGAGAAAGTTAAGAATCAGAACATTGATATACGAATTAAAGAGGCATGCCTGCTCCATCATGAAAAATGTGATGGAACAGGGTATCCATTTGGCTTAAAGTCAGATCATATACCGGCGGTAGCTAAGATTATAGCAATTGCTGATGTGTATGATGCAATGACTTCAGCAAGAGTATATAGAGGAGCATTATGTCCTTTTGAAGTAATAGATACAATGTATAAAGATGCATTTACAAAGTTTGAACCTGAATATATTCTTCCTTTCTTAAAGAATGTGGCATCATCGTATATTAATAACGATGTGAGACTTTCAGATGGAAGAATTGGAAAGGTTGTTCTTATTAATGAGAATGCACTCAGTCTGCCAATTGTCCAGTGTGAAGATGAGTTTATAGACCTATCCAAGACACGAGGACTCACAGTTTCTGCAATTTTATAAAAAACTATCTGGCACATGCGTGGAGGTATTTTTCTTTAGTAGCCATACCTCCGCGGATGTGTCTTTCTTGTTTATTGACATCAAGGACCTTTCTGACTTCTCTGGCTAGTTCAGGATTGATTTCCATAAGTCGTGCAGTTACATCTTTATGTGCAGTGCTTTTGCTTACATTAAATACTTTGGCTGTCTGTCTTACAGTGGCTTTATGCTCAATTATGTAATATGCCAGCTGGGTGGCACGTTCTTCTATATAGTCTCGCATGTCGGGACTCCGGAAGTTTCATTTATACAATCTATGCCACGGATTGGGGTTTTATGTTAGAATGTGTTATGACTATGATAAGGAATCATTTACATTATATTTTTAATTTCTCCGCAAACATAAGAAGTACGCTGATTGAAAGCAGTGCACTTGAAATCCATATTGTGTGGATTCCGAACAGCATTGAAAGGTTTCCACCGATACCTGCGCCGATTGCAAAGAATAATATTATGCCAAAATAATATCCGGCTTTCTTAAGAGATGTTTTATTGCCAGTACGCACAAATACAGAAAGTGCGTCTGTACCGCTTCTTAAGTTACCGATGCACATGGTGCTTGCATAGGAATAGCCATTGACTTTTCTAAATGCCTGTACCTGCATAGCACATGAGAACGATACGATTATTGTTGCAAACATGTCCATTGAGTGGGGCATGAAGCCAACTGCAATTAAGATAACAATTTCAATAAGTAATATTGCCTGCCGCCAGTGAAGTCTGGTGGCATTTTTATATTTGCCCTGAATCCGCTCTGTTACGAATACGCCAAGACCAAATGCTAAGAATGGCAGAAGATATTTTAATCCCTGATACCATTCACCCATCATAAAATGTGTACTCATAAGAACCACATTACCGGTCTGTGCGTTGGAGAATACTTCATTTCTTGTAAAATATGTATATGCATCCTGAAGTCCACCGGACATGGCAAGGAATACGCAGTTTATGAAGGCTTCGGACATCTGTATATCCGGAAGCTTCTTAGCGAGGGCGTTGTGAAGCTTTGATGCCATAAATAACCTCCTTGTGTTTTATAACTTTGGTTGTTATAGCACAAGGAGGGGATGTTGTAAAGGGTATATAAATATTAGATATGTTGTGAATTACCATATGCCGTAGGATTATCTGGCAGCAGCTATGTCCTCATGGCGGCTACACCTAGCGGGAGTAAATGCAGCTATATACAGAGCTTATTATGCTGCGCGAAAACAAACGCGCTTCGCTTGAACGAGTTTTCTTGCAGCAATCTTTAGTATATAGCTGCATAACTCCCACACGGTTCGCCTTAAATCGGACATAGCTGATGCCAGATAATCCTACGGCGTATGGTAACGCAACATATTAATATATGATTGTACTATTTTCCAAGTGCTGTCTTCTGAGGCACTTCTGTTTCTTTTTCGTAGCATGCAAATGCGCTGTCGACAAGTTCTTTATCTGGCTTCGGTGTAAACAGGCTGACTACAGGGACGATAATCATTCCGGCAAACATTGCAAATGCACCGCAGTTGATAGGTGACTGGAGCCATGTTGGGAAGCCTGCTCTGAAGAAGATGTTAGCAAGCATAAGTACTGAGCTGAATAAAAAGCATGCCCAGCATGATGCTTTGGAAACCTTCTTAGAGTAAAGCGAGAACATAAATGGTGCAAGGAATGAACCTGCAAGTGCACCCCAAGATATTCCCATAAGCTGTGCAATAAATGTTACTGAACTCTTGTACTGGATAAGTGCAAGTATTGCAGATATCGCAATGAATACAACAACAAGAATTCTTATGTATAATACCTGTTTCTTTTCACTCATGTTCTTGATAAAGTTATCTTTTAAGAAGTCAATAGTAAGTGTTGAGCTTGAAGCTATTACAAGTGATGAAAGTGTAGACATTGAAGCTGACAACACGAGAATTACAACTAATGCAATAAGCGCAGGACTTAAGTTGGAAAGCATTGTTGGAATTATTGAGTCGAAGCCGTTAGCCTTGACATCTATCTGGTCAGAGAATAATCTTCCGAAACCTCCGAGAAAATAGCATCCGCCCGAAACTATAAGCGCAAATATTGTTGAGATTACAGTACCCTTCTGTATAGAAGCTTCATTATCAATGGCATAGAATTTCTGAACCATCTGAGGAAGTCCCCATGTTCCAAGTGATGTAAGGATTACAACGCATAAAAGGTTGAATGGGTCAGGTCCGAAAAATGAAGCAAATATACCGGGAGTATCGCTTACTGCCGGGTCAGACACATTTGCAAGACCCTGCAGTGCAGACATGAAGCCGCCCTTAGAGTGGATTACGGCAGCAATAACTGCAACAATACCGAATAACATGATAATTCCCTGAATGAAATCATTGATTGCAGTAGCCATGTAACCGCCGGCAATTACATAGATTGCGGTAAGTGTTGCCATGATTATGATACAGACGCTGTAATCAATGTTGAAAGCCATACCGAAAAGTCTTGAAAGTCCATTGTAAAGTGAAGCTGTGTATGGAATCAGAAAAATGAATATTATAACAGAAGCACCGATTTTTAATGGATTGCTTCCGAATCTTTTTCCAAAATACTGTGGCATGGTTGCTGAATCAAGGTGCTGGCTCATAATTCTTGTTCTTCTGCCAAGTACGACCCATGCAAGGAGTGAACCAATAATCGCGTTGCCGATACCAGCCCAGGTTGCGGCAATGCCGTATTTCCAGCCAAACTGGCCTGCATATCCAACGAATACAACAGCCGAGAAATAAGATGTTCCGTATGCAAATGCGGTGAGCCACGGACCAACGCTTCTTCCACCGAGAACGAAACCATTAACATCAGTTGCATGCTTGCGGCAGTATAAGCCAATGCCTATCAGCACCGCAAAGTAGATAATAAGAATAACCAGTTTTAACATAAAAACCCCCATATTAAATGTATTAATCCCTGCTTCATAAGTTTAAAGCGTAACGCTTTAAATCAATAAAGTAAACATAAATGGATTGTAGCATACTGGGGAGATATTAGCAAGGATAAAATGAGTTAATATATATGAGTATATATGAATAATATGGATATACCTACTATTATGCCTATAATATGTCATTGAGTAGGTTTGCTTGAGAGAATTATAACCTGATGCGGAGGGAGCAAACCTACGAAACAACTGTGAATAGCTTTTTGAGTAGGTCTTTTTCCTGGATTTTTCTGAATTAGAGGCTCTTAAAGATGAAATCTTCCGTGAAAATGCCTACTAAATTATGATTATGTATATAGTTAGTGGGTTTTGAAAGACAATTTAATAAAATAAGATGTTTAATTGACATACTAAAGTAATGGTGGATAATGATTTGGTAGGTTTATTAGGAATTTATGCTATGCGGGATATAGGGAGATATATGAAAACAGCCACCAGAAAAATGATATGCCCCCTGTCAAGTAGACAGGGGGCATATCAAAATCCAGTGACTGTTTTAAGAAAATAAGGAGAGTAAATGTGAAGTATCTTATCGTCTGCCGCCGCCGAAGCCGCCGTTCTGACCATTCATATCAGGCGCATTACCACCATTCTGACCGCCCATGCCGCCCATTTTACCGCCGCCGAAGCTGCCAGTGCCAGAAGCTCCCATTGTTCCAGATTCCTGAGTCCAGTCTGCAATAGAGTCTGAACCCCGGTAGAGTGTGTAGCTTGTGCCGGTTACAAGAGTGTCAGAGCATATCCAGCCGTTGCCAAATGTTCCGTCAACAGTGAAGCTTATGACTTCGTTGCCGGAAGCATCTTTAAGTGAATATCTTCCAGAACTGAATGATACGGAACTTAATACATAAGCATTAGCAGAGTTTACAGGTGTTTCGCAGATACCACCGAGGGCAACGCATGTTCCACCGGTTATCGTTACGGTACCATCTACATCAATTGATCCTGATACATTTCCAGATGAACTGCCGCCTTTAACTAATACAAATCCACCCGTCTGTACGTAATTTCCATTAGAATCAATACCATCAGTATCACCAGACGCAGTTGTGACATCTATATATCCGCCTGTTACATTGACAATTGGAGAAGTCTTTCCATCACCTGTGCAGGCATTGATGCCATCATCAGTAGCATATACATATATTTTGCCGCCATTTAAGTTGATAGTCAGGGCCTCAAGTCCTTCGTATGAAGTTGCTATATTAATATAACCGTCATTGACATCAAGCTGCTTGTCAGCGTGCATGCCGTCATCACCTGAAGAAATTGTAATTGTACCACCGTTGATAACAATAGTTCCTTTTCCGTCCTCACCGGTTTCAAGTACACCTGAGTCAGAGTTGGCATGGATACCATCATCTGTTGAACTTATGTTAATTGTAAAGCCTGAAATATTTATTTCGCTTTCAGCTTTAATACCATTAGTTGAGTAGGACTGTCCAGAAGAATTACCGGATTCATTAAAGTCACCAGGCATTCCTGGACGGTCGCCGCCGGCCTTATTACCACCGTTCTGACCATCCATGCCACCCATGTTGCCGCCACCAAAGCCGCCAGGTGCGTTGGCAATAGTGTCAGAAGCTGCCACATAAGAAACAGTGTTGGCAGAAGCAGTCTTATTACCAGAGCTGCCATGTCCGGCAGATGTACCTGAAGAACTGCCTGACGAAGTAACTTCTTCACTATATTCAGAGTAAGTATCTGTATAAATGTTTAAGTTACCATCACCTGATATATCTACCCCGTAAGATGCGTCTATACCGTCACAGGCTGCATAAATATCAATGTTACCACCAGTAATTGTAACGATTCCCTTCTGGTTGCCTTTGTTAGAAAGGCTGCTGTTAGAAGTCTTGATGCCATCCCCCTTAGCAGAGATTGCAATTACATTTCCAGATTCAATATCAACGGCATCATTGCCTTTGAATGCGTTGTTCACAGCAGTAACTTTAACAATCACATTTTTAATAGAAAGGTCGTCCTTGCTTTGGATACCATTATTGTAATTAGCTGTTACAACTAAGGCTCCTTTGCCGACGAGTTTTAAATCGCATGTTGCATAGATTGCTGCGTTGCCAGCGTCATCAGAAGAATCTTCTGTAGCTTCGGCACGATTGTCAATTACTTCGTTAAATGAGTTCTCTTCTGATTTAATCTTGACTTCGGAAGCATTTTTAACGTATATAGGTGAACCACTTGAGCATGTGATAGATGTTCCGTTCAATACGATAGTAACCTCGTTCTCATCACCTGCGTCAACGATAAGCTGTCCTTCTGATAAAAGACCGGCTACTGTATATTCACCAGCCTTTGTGATTGTGTATACAGAACCTGACTGTGTAACTCCATCTGATGTATCAGATGTCACAGTGAAATCACCTGTAATGGAGACTCTGTAATTCTCAGCATCATCTGCGTGTGTTACATCTGTGTCTTCTTTAGTAATGCCTGAAGTGATGGTAGTCTCACCGCCTGATGCAGTAGTAGTTGAAGTTGAATTTCTGGCACAGCCAGCAGTCATAAGACACATAGTAAGAATAACTGCGGCTACGCAATTCCTTTTGATTTTATTTAATTTAATCATAGTCATCTCTCCATTTCTTTAGTGTATGTTAATTGATTGTCTATAGTTTATTGGAGAAATTTGACTAAAATATGGTATGAGTGCGAATATTCTGTGTACTGATTAATCATGTGGAATATCGTTAAATCTGCCGTCAAGCTCTTCGGTTTTTACCACATTTATAAATGCGTGCTTGTCAATTGAGCGTATCAATGTGATAAGCTCACGTTTTGCTTCGGAGTTGATTACGGAGTATATGAGCGTGCGCTCTTTTTCCTCGTAGCAGCCGATTCCCTTGAAAAGCGTGGCGTCGTGGTTAGTTGTATTCTTGATGGCGTGGTAGATTTCTTCGGATTTGTCAGAAATGATGAATAATGTCATCTTCTGGTAGCGTTTGTACATGAACTGGATTACCTGGGTGCTGCAGAACTGGTATATTATTGAGTAGAGCGCGATTGACCAGCCAAACAGTCCGCCTGCGATGAGCAGAATCACAACATTACCAAGAAGAATATAGTTCCATGCGTCTATTCCTTTAACATGAGAAAAATAAATGCTTATGAAATCGGTTCCGCCTGTGGTAGTGCCGACATTGAGGCACAGGCTTATTGCAAATCCGTTGATAATTCCGCCAAATACGCTTATAAGCAGGATATCTTCTGTAAAAATGTATGGAGGAAGGATATCAACAAGCACACTGGAAAGTATAATTACCACGATTGAGTAGATGGTAAACTTCTTGCCGATGTAGCGGTATGCAATGTAGGCGGGGAAAATGTTAAGTGCCACATTGAATATTGTAAATGGGATGCTGATATAAAAAAAACGTAGTCCGATTGCCTGAAATAACAGGGAGACTCCTGAAAAGCCTCCTGGCAGCAGGTCTGCGACTTTGGCAAAGCATCTTAAATTCCATGCGTACAGCACGGAAGCAATTATAACTATAATGAATCTGAATACCTGATAAAACTTAGGATATTTAACTTCTAAAGATTTGAACATATATTAGCCTCCATATTTTGTGTTAAATATAATAAGCAAATAATAATTATTTGTGTGAGTTGTCGTAGGCAGCCTGAATATCGGCGGGGAGCTTGTCTGGAAGCATTGAATGTATTCCGTCCTCGTTGCCGTCCTTGATAGCCTGCTCGTAATAGAAGCACTTGAAAGTAAGCATATCAAGAGTTTCCTGCATTTTTTCCATCTCTTTTTCAACAGCGGCTTTCTGTCTCTCAAAAAGCTGTTTTCTGAGTTCGTAAGTTCTGCTGCCTTCCTGACACCATTCCATAAACTGCTTGATGTCGCGGATTTCAAGACCTGATTTTTTGAGACATTCAATAAGCTTAAGAGCAGCAATTTCAGTGTCAGAGAACTGTCTTATTCCAGAAGCACGCTGCATAAAAGGGAATAATCCTTCTTTATCATAATATCTTAATGTTGAAACGGGAAGATTAAACATTTCTGAAACCTGTCCTATTGTGTACATAATACACCTGCTTTCCGTAAGCCTTGCTTACATGATATTAGTTTTTTACAAATGTGATAATAAAATTCACAAAATGTTCACCATTATTAGGTTGACCTAAAGTTAGGTTTACCTCTTATGCTTAAATAGTAGCACAGAAAATGTATTAATTCAATTTAAACTTGATTTAAAGTTAGTCATGTATTATTCAGCTTAAATATGAATATGGTGAAATGATGTTGGACAGAAAGCAGGTATTTTATGGAGGATAAATGTATGGAATGGAGACAGGAAAAAGACATGCCGGTATTTATGTATATTTTTCTTAATAAAATAGATGATGCCGAGGAAGCAAGATGGACAGAGAAAGAGAAAAATGAGGGGTATAAGACATATAAAAAGTTGTTAGAACTTACAGAGGATGATTCATCCGATGTAATTAAAAAATGTCTCAGGATAATTAAAGAAACAAGGCATATTGTAGAGTATGAGCTTTGGAACAAGATTGTATATTTTATGACTGATTATATTAATGGTGAGACTGTGTGGGGACTGTCTCTTATACACATCTCCGAGCCCACGAGACAAGAGGCA
>ENA-OXZZ01000552-OXZZ01000552.1-human-gut-metagenome-genome-assembly--contig:-NODE-552-length-11683-cov-3.674665_pt1 | contig 11683 bp, 6 predicted proteins | sample MGYA00244515_ERZ652815 | MGnify/ENA primary metagenome ERZ652815 (study PRJEB26926, sample SAMN06164594) | human gut metagenome | biome: ENVO:00009003; feature: ENVO:2100002; material: ENVO:00002003...
CTCGGAGATGTGTATAAGAGACAGGTTTGGATGATGTTCCGCCGCCGTGCGCCGCTGCCGCCGGGTGTGCCATCCGCCGATTTGCGCCGTGAGCTGCTGGCGTTATCCGCCCCAACCGCCGTTTCGCGCCTCTGCCAGACGTGCCTGCGGATGCTGACGGCAGTGCTGCTGCCGCTGTGCCTGCGGCAATCCGGGCTGACCGCGTCCGCCGCGACTGCGCAGTTCGGGCTGCTGAGCGGGATGGCGATGCCGCTCATCATGGCGCCCGGCGTCATCACCAGCGCCATGTGCATGGTCGCCGCGCCCGCCGTGTCCCGGCAGGAAAGCAACCGCGTCCGCCTGAAACGCACCATGCGGCAGTTGCTGCTGATGGCGGGGCTGATTGGCTGCCTGTCCTCGTGCGTGCTGTTTCTCTTCGCGCAGCCGATTTCGATGCTGCTCTATGGCGAACCGGCGCTGACGGGTGTGCTGATGGCGCTCTCCCCGCTGTCGATGCTGTTTGCTATCCAGCAGGTGCAGTTCGGGCTGGTGACAGGCTTAGGCGTTCAGCGGCGCGCGATGTCGGGTACCATTGTTTCCTCCGTGCTGACGCTGGTGGTCATGAGCGCCCTCTGTCCGATGCCGAGCGTGCGGATTTTCGGCGCGGTGCTGGCGATGCTGGCAGGCAGCCTCGTGCGCGTGATTTGGAACGCCGCCGTGCTGCAATCAGCGAAGCGGGCGGCGTAATCCTTTCGGATAGTGGTTCTTCATCTGCCCGTCGGAGATTTTGCCCCAGCCGAGCGGAATGCCGTCGCAGCACGCAAGTGTCCAGCCTTTTCCATCCGCCGGAAGCGTCTCACCCGCCTGATAGCGGCGCGCATCCTCCCGCGTGAGTTCCACACGCGGCACATCCGGCGGAAGGATACTCATCGCCCACGCGTGGTCGGGCACAAACAGCTTCTTCTGCACTGTGCCAAGCTGCAAGCCGCAGCGGACGACCTGAATGCCGTCGCAGACCGGACGGTCGGGCAGGCAGCTCAGCGTCACTGATTCGTCGCGGCTGCGTCCGGGCTTGCCGCTGCCGGTGCGCATCACATTCGCGCTCGCCGTCGGGCAGAACGTATGCAAGGCTTGCAATGCGTCCTTGCTCGGCGTATCCTTCTCTGGCGCTTTCTGCCAATTACAGGGCGCGTCGCCGTGCTTGCGCAGGAGGGCGACGAAGTGCCCCTCGCCTTTCATGCGGTGCGGATAGCACGTCAGCATCCCGTCCGGCGCATCCGCTCCGGGCAAGGAGAAGGTTTCCAGCGAGAAATCCGCGTGGCGCGACAGGAAAGCATCCACCGTATCCTCGTTTTCCGTGCGGTTCATTGTGCAGGTGGAATAGACCATGCGTCCGCCGGGACGAAGCATTTCCGCCGCGCAGTCGAGGATTTCCGCCTGCCGCTTGGCGCATCCGGCGGGGCTTTCGGGCGACCATTCCGCGCGTGTTTCCGGATGACGGCGGAACATGCCTTCGCCAGAACAGGGGGCATCCACCTGAATCGCGTCGAATGCCTCCGGCCAGCGCTGCGCCAATTGGTCGGGATAGGCGCTGACGACGAGGGCGTTCGGGATGCCCATGCGCTCGATATTCTGAGAGAGGATTTTCGCGCGCTCCCAGACGGGCTCATTGCACACCAGCACGCCCTGTCCGCCCATACGCAAGCCGCTCTGCGTTGATTTTCCACCCGGCGCGGCGCACAAGTCCAGTACATGCTCCCCCGGCTGCGCGTTCAGCACGGCGGCGGGCAGCATCGCGCTCGGCTCCTGCAAGTACCACGCGCCCGCTTCATGCAGCACGTCCGCGCCGGCGGTCGAGGTCAGTGCGAGGTAATGCCCGTTTTCCTCCCATGGGACTCTTTCGCCGCAGTCATCCGGCAGCCGCGTCGGGCGCTTCCACGGATTCACGCGCAGACCGCGCTGATACGGCTCGTCATATGTACGCAAAAAGGCGGCCATTTCGCCTTTCAGCTGTGCCGCCATTTGGGATAAAAACGCCTGTGGAAGCTCGGTCATGCCTGTCCCCCCGGTATATTGTCATGATATTGATTTTTGTCCTGCGCAATTGTCAGCGGCGGCGGGGTCAGCTCCGTCTGCGTTGTGCCGAAATGTGCGCGCCGGGCAGGAAGCACCCGCTTGCGGCGCGTCGCCGCGGTGCCTTCCCGCTTGGGCGCGGGCTTCGGCTTGTGCTGCACCACCTGCTCCTCTTCGATCATTGTGCCGTCAGCATAAATCAGGTGGCGGCCCGTCGGCGTGCGGCGCGCGCGCTTAGGCAGAAAGCGTGTCCAGAAGTTTCCCCAGACACGGTACGGCTGCCAGCGGATCAGGTAGACCAGAAAGTCCATCACGACGCCGAAAATGCACAGGAGGATGATCAGCGGCAGCCAGTTGCGCATCGCCCAGCCAAGCAGACCGCCGCGGCTGTCGCTCGTCACCATGTTCCAGAGCCACTGCGCTGTCCCGCGAATCCACCCCAGCAGGAAATTGAACAGCGCGTTGATGAAACTGCCCACAATGGTCATCCTCCTCCACTATTTTCTGCATTCGCGGCGCATCTTAGCGCATTCTCATTTGGAAATAGTGTTACTCTACGGTTATCGTAACGCTCACATTTCCCGGCACGACCTCGACCGAGATTTCCTCGTCCTCGTCCGCATCAATGCGGCAGAGCACGGGCAGACTGTACGTCCCCGGCGCAAGCCCGGACGCATCGCATACCAGCCGAATATCGCGGCTTTGCAGCGCGTTCAGCCAGTTTTGCGGCGCGGTAATCATCACCGAGGCATTCACGCGGCTCATGGAGGCGTTGTAGCCCGCTTCCAAGCCTTCAATCTGAATCGGCAGGTTCGTGAAACTCTTCGACTTCAGCACCGGCCCGATTTCAATCGTCACGTTGACGTAGGTGGCGCTGACGTATTTCAGTTCTGGCACGCTGCTCAATCGGACGCGCTGCTTGACCGAATCGGACAAGCCGGACACGTCGATGGTTGCATCCGTAAACAGCGCGTCGATTTCCGCCATCTCGCTTGACCAGCCCGCCACCGTGATGTTCTCCGGCGTCATGCTGATTTTCTTAATTTCGTAGCCTTCCTTCGGTGTGCCTTGAATCAGCCCGGTTTGGGAGAGTTCGAGCGTTTTCATGGCGTACATGGTCTGCTCCACAATCACGCTGTCCAGCAGCACCGACTCGCTCGTCACTTCGAGCAAGTCGCTTTCAATCGCGTTGTTGTTCTCGTCCAGCAGCGTATACGCCAGCGCCTTGCGAATCGTGCCCTCGCGCTGGGGCAGGTTGTTCAGTTCCAGCACGACTTCGGCGCGGACAATTTTATCCACCATCGACTTCGGGCCGCTGATCGTCACCGTCGGCGGGTCGAGCGTCGCCGCACCCGCGTAGTAGCCCTCCGGCGCGCTCCCGACCGTCTGCACGGACACGGGGATGCGGAAGCGGGTGATGTACTCTTCCACGTCAATCGTCACAGTAGACGGCTGAATCGAAGAAACCGTGCCGTAAGTGCTGGAATTGGTGGACAGAATGCGGATTTCCTGCTCCCCCGCCGACGAAATGCGGGAGAGGTCAATGCGGACGTTGTAGTTCGTCGCCTTAGCGTTGGCGTACTGCATCTGCGGCACGTCGGCGGTAAGGGACACGTCGCCAAGGAGGCTGGTCAAATCGCTGGTGACAATGAAGCCGTTGCGCTTGACGGATTCTTCACCCGAAACAGACACGCTGACACTGGAGAAGTGCTTTTCGCGCGTGAGCGTCGGGTCTTGGGTAATCAGCCCGCCCCAGAGGATGATGGCCAACAGGAGCGCGAGCAGCTTTGTCGGCCAATTGTGGATGAAAATCCGCTTGAGACCGTCCAGCAGCATCGTCAGGCGTGGGTCACGCTTCTTCTGCGGCTTTGCGGAAGGGGTCTGCGTCATTTGGCACCCTCCTTTCCCTTGCGGCGCACGAGCATGGACAGCAGACGCTGATGCGGCTTGCGGACATAGATGCCCTCCAGAATCGTCCGCAGCGACTTCGCGTCAAGGTGGCGGGTGAGCTTGCCGCCCTTCGCCATCGAGATGATGCCCGTTTCCTCGGAGACAATCAGCACAATCGCGTCCGTCGTTTCGGACACGCCGATAGCGGCGCGGTGGCGCGTGCCGAGGTCATGGCTGATGCCGCTGGCTTCCGTCAGCGTGAGGATGCTCGCCGCGCTCATCACACGCTCGCCGCGGATGACGACGGCGCCGTCATGCAGGGGCGTGTTCGGCTCGAAGATGTTTTCCAGCAAGCCGGAGGTAATCCGCGCGTCGATGCCGATGCCGTTCTCGATGATGTCCTGCAGGCCCGTTTTCTGCTCAAAGACAATCAGCGCCCCCACATGGCGGCGGCTCAAATCCTGCAGGCAGCGGATAATTTCGTCGATAATGCGCGTCGCTTCATCTTTATCGGTGTCGCGCCGCTTCGTCTCAATGCGCGCGCCGCGGCCAATCTGCTCCAATGCCTTGCGCAGTTCCGGCTGAAAGAGGATGACCAGCACCAGCGCGCCGTTGTTCACCACGCTCATCAGCAGCCAGTTCAGTGCCGTCAGCCCGAAGAGGTTGCTGATGCCGACGATGAGCAGCAGCATGGCAAGCCCCTTCAAAACAGCGCTGCCCCGCGTGTCGCGGGTGAGCATCAGCAGTTCATAGATAATAATGGCAACGATGAGAATATCAGCGATATCGGAAAGACCGGGGCGGTTCAGCACGTTCCAGAAAAAGGTCTCCAGCGTCTGCAAGAACGTTGTCACGCCAGCTCCGCCTCCTTTAGCATCTTGAATGATTTCATGCGTTCTGCTTCTCCATTATACAACAAATTGCCGCGAATATGAATGCCTTTTCACAAATTTTCCGTGAAGCATCCGTGAACATTCAGAACACCCCACAGTGCAGATAACGAATGAAGCAGCCACTTTCTTCCCGATGGGCGGAAAAAACATGAAAAAAGGGAAACGCAGCCGCTTTGACGGCATACTTTCCCCTTTCCCCAAATTACCGTGCCCTCTTCAGGGCGAAAATGATTACAGATTGCCGCCGTTCCAGCCCCAGAAGCCGATTTCTTCATACGTCACATAGATGCGGTCGCTGTCAATGTCCAGTTCTTCGCGCAGGATGTCCGTCAGCGCCTCGGTCAGCGCGGCGTAATCCTCCTCCGTCGCAGATCCGCCGAAGAGCTTCACTTGGCAGATGGCGCAGGGGGCGTCCGTGCCCTTGAAGTACATTGCGGCATTGTCGCGGAAAGACAGCATCAGCCAACTTTCCGTCTTGCCGGGGATTTTCTCAATGGCATCGCCCATGCGATCCTTGATGACCTGCTCTTTTCGTCCGGGAATGGACACGTTGGAGGTCGTTTCTATGTAAGGCATAACAGTTCCTTTCATTCATATCGGCGTTATCGCCGTTTCCGCCCCGCAAGCAGGGCTTCAGATGAAATATTCGATGTTCAGACGCTCAATTCCTGCTTTTCGCCCAGCAAATCTGCATTTTCCGCCAGCAGCGGACGAATCACGTCGCGCAGGTACTCTTCCACCTGCTCGCAGCTTCGGCCCGTGAACTGCTCCGGACGCAGAATCGCTTCCACTTCCTCGCGGGTAATCATGAACGCCGGGTCAGCGCAGATACGGTCGATGAGGTCGTTCTTGCCGCCCTCTTCCTTCACCACGCGCGCCGCCGCCTGCGAATGCACGCGCAGCTTCTCATGCAGCTCCTGACGATTGCCGCCCTTCTTCACCGCGTCCATCATGATGTTTTCCGTCGCCATAAACGGCAGCTCGTTCATCACGCGCGCGCGCACCACCTTGTCGTACACCACCAGCCCGTCACAGACGTTCATCATGATGTTCAGGATAGCATCCACACCGAGGAACGCCTCCGCGACGGCAATGCGCTTGTTCGCGGAGTCATCCAGCGTGCGCTCGAAGAATTGCAGGGAGGACGTCATTGCCGTGTTCAGCGTATCGACGCAGACGTAGCGCGCCAAGGCGTTGATGCGCTCACAGCGCATGGGGTTGCGCTTGTAGGGCATGGCAGACGAGCCGATTTGGCTCTTCTCGAACGGCTCCTCCATCTCCTTGAAATTTGCCAGCAGGCGCAGGTCATAGGCGAACTTGCTTGCGGACTGCGCAATGCCGCTCAGCACGGAAACCACCTGATAGTCCATCTTGCGGGAGTACGTCTGCCCGGACACCGGCACGACCTTGTCAAAGCCCATCGACGCGGCAATATCCTGCTCGACCGCCTTGATTTTCGCGCTGTCGCCGCCAAACAGCTCCATGAAGGACGCCTGTGTGCCCGTCGTGCCCTTGCTGCCCAGCAGCGCCAGGGAGGACAGGCGGTGTTCCAGCTCGCAATAGTCCATGTACAATTCATTCAGCCACAGCGTCGCGCGCTTGCCGACCGTCGTCAATTGGGCGGGCTGCAGATGCGTATACGCCAGCGCGGGCATGTTCTTGTACTTATCCGCGAAATTCGCCAGCAGGTTCATCACGTTGAGCAGCTTGCGCCGCACGACCTGCAAGCCCTCGCGCATGATAATCACATCGGTGTTGTCGCCCACATAGCAGGACGTCGCGCCCAGATGGATGATGCCCGCCGCCTTCGGGCACTGCAAGCCGTAAGCGTAGACGTGGCTCATCACGTCGTGGCGGCACTCCTTCTCGCGGCGCTGCGCATCGTCGTAGTTGATATCCTCCGCATGGGCTTCCAGCTCGGCAATCTGCTCGTCAGTGATGTCCAGCCCCTGCTTCTTTTCCGCCTTCGCCAGCGCAATCCACAGCTTCCGCCAGGTGCGGAACTTGTTGTCCTCAGAGAAGATGAACTGCATCTCCTTGCTGGCATAGCGGGTCGAAAATGGGCTGATATAGCTGTCATGAGGCATAATGCTTTCCTCCGATTTCATTTCAAAGGGTGATTTTCCGCGCCAATTCCAGCGCCAGATACGCCGCACGGTCTTTTTCATCCAGCTTGGCATGGGTGGACAGGCTGCGTGGATCCCACTGCTCGCGGTCAAGGTTATCGCCCGCGTAGAAAAACTCGAACACGTCGATTCCACGGAACTGTGCCAGCGCCATCAGCGGCGAGCACTCCATATCCACGCAGACACACCCCTGTGCCTTGCGCAGTGCCACCTTCGCGCGGGTTTCGCGGTAGAAGGCGTCCGTCGTCCACACTTTGCCTTCGGTGAAGTCCACGCCCGTTTCGCGCAGGATCGCCTCGAACGCCCCGCGGTACTTCGGATTCGCCGGAATTTCGTCCGACGGCGGCGCGTAGTGGAAGCTCGTGCCTTCGTCGCGCACGGCGGCGGTCGGGATGATGATGCCGCAATCGCGAATCTGCTGATTCAGCACGCCGCAGTTGCCGAATACGACGAACCGCTTCGCACCCAGCGCGTGCAGCTCTTCCAGCATCGCCACGCAGGACGGCGCGCCGACCATCGCCAGCGCAAATGTCAGCGGTGTCCCCTGCCACAAACCGCGGTAAATGGGGTATTTCGCGTTTGCGTCGCCAAGTTCGGCAAGCACGCGCACATCCGCCGCCATGTTCAGCATCCGCTCGAACGTGACGTGCGAAAAGCAGCTGACGACCGTCTCCAGCAAATCCGGCACAGGCGAAAAGAGCATATCGGGGTTGATGACTGCTTGGCGCGACGCATCAAAATCCGTCAAAAGCATGGTGATTCCCTCCTGCCGCCGTTTGCCCTCTATCATAGCAGATTTTGCGGCAAAAGGCAACAGGAGGGACAAGATTCATTCGTTACAGGCGGAAGTAGTCCACGCCGCCCTCAAACAGCGGCTGATACTTGTCTCCGGGTACGTTCTTGTAGAGATTTTCGCCGCTGCGCTCGGTGTGACCCATCTTGCCCAGCACGCGGCCGTCCGGACTGGTGATGCCCTCGATGGCGAAATAGCTGGCGTTGGGGTTGAAACGCATATCCATCGACGGCGCGCCGGATAAATCCACATACTGCGTGGCAATCTGCCCGTTCGCCGCAAGCTGGCGAATCAGCGCTTCCGGGCCGACAAAACGGCCCTCGCCGTGGCTGATGGCGACCGTGTGAATGTCATCCACCTTGCAGCGGGACAGCCACGGGGATTTATTCGACGCAATGCGCGTGCGGACGAGCATCGACTGGTGACGGCCGATTTCGTTGAACGTCAGCGTCGGGCACTGATCAGACGTGTCGATGATTTCGCCATACGGCACAAGCCCCAGCTTAATCAGCGCCTGGAATCCGTTGCAAATGCCCAGCATCAGGCCGTCGCGGCGCTGGAGCAAATCATGCACCGCGTCCTTCATGGCAGGATTGCGGAAGAACGCCGTGATAAATTTCGCCGAGCCGTCGGGTTCGTCGCCGCCGGAGAAACCGCCGGGCAGGACAATCATCTGACTGCGCGCAATCATGCGGCTGGCCTCGGCAATCGACTGCGTAATGGCTTCAGGCGTCAGGTTGTTGATAACGAGGATTTCCGCCGCGCCGCCTGCGCGCTCGACCGCCCGCGCGGTGTCGTACTCGCAGTTCGTGCCGGGGAAAACCGGGATGAACGCCAGCGGCTTGACCGTCTTGACGGCGGGCACGGGGTAGGTTTCCGCCGAATAGGAGAACTTCTCCGTCGTTTCGCCGGTGTGACCGCGGTAGGAGAACACCTTGTCCAGCTTGCCCTCGTAGATTTCCTGCATGGCGGTCAAATCAATGCGCTCGCCCTCGTACTCCAGCACCCACTCCGGCACGGTGTCGCCCACCTTCACGCCGAGGTCGATATCTTCGGTGCATTCCAGCAGCATCGCACCGATTTGCTGCGCGAAGAGATTGCCGTCGTAATCATCGTCGATACGCGTGCCAATCTGATTGCCAATTCCCATCTTGAACAGGCCTTCCGCCACACCGCCCAGACCCAGCGCCCACGCGGAAACCACCTTGCCCGCGCGAATGGCGGACAGAACGGCATCATAATTCGCGGTCAGCGCAGCGGTGTCGTGCGGGTCGCAGGAGACAAGGCGGATGGCGTGCCCCGCTTCCTTGAATTCGGGCGAAATGACCTCGCTCGCCTTGCCGGGGGCAATCGCGAAGGAGCAGAGCGTCGGCGGAACGTCCATCTTCTCGAACGTGCCGGACATGGAGTCCTTGCCGCCAATCGCCGCGATGTTCAAATCCAGCTGCGCATCCAGCGCGCCCAGCAGCGCCGCGAACGGCTTGCCCCAGCGCGTCGGATCCGTGCCCATGCGCTCAAAATATTCCTGGAAGGTCAAATACGCCTGCTTGTAGTCAAAGCCCGCGCAGACCAGCTTCGTCACGCTTTCGATGACCGCCAGATAGCTGCCCTCATACGGCGACTGCGACAGGATTTCCGGGTGCATCCCGTACGCCATGCCGGACACGGTATCCGTCACGCCATGACGAACCGGCAGCTTTGCAACCATCGTCTGGTTCGGGGTCAGCTGATATTTGCCGCCGAAGGGCATCAAGACCGTCGCTGCGCCGATGGTAGAATCGAACCGCTCGCTCAAGCCCTGCTTGGAGCAGATATTGAGGTTGCCAAGCATGTCCGCCAGCTTCTCCGTCACCGTATCGCCCGCAAACTCGTAGGGCTTGACATCATCATCCGGGACAGACGCAGTCGTGTGCTTCTCCGCGCCGTTGGAATTGAGGAACTCGCGGGACAAATCGACAATCGTCACGCCCTTCCACGTCATGCGCAGACGGGGTTCGGCGGTCACTTCCGCCACGACGGTCGCTTCAAGGTTCTCGCGGTTTGCCGCCGCAAGGAACGCATCAACATCCTCCGGCGCAAGCACAACCGCCATCCGTTCCTGCGATTCGGAAATCGCCAGCTCCGTGCCGTCCAGACCGTCGTATTTCTTCGGTACTTTGTCCAAATCAATCATCAAGCCGTCCGCCAGTTCGCCGATTGCCACGGACACGCCGCCCGCGCCGAAGTCGTTGCAGCGCTTGATGAGGCGCGTGACCGCGCCGTCGCGGAACAGACGCTGGATCTTGCGCTCCTCGGGCGCATTGCCCTTTTGCACCTCGCTCGCCATCGTGGAAAGCGATTTCATATCGTGGCTCTTGGAGGAGCCGGTCGCGCCGCCGATGCCGTCGCGCCCCGTGCGCCCGCCGAGCAGGATGACCACATCACCCGGCGCGGGACGCTCGCGCACAACGTTGTCCGCGGGCGCGGCGGCGACGACTGCACCGCACTCAAGGCGCTTGGCGACATAGCCCTCGTGGTACAGCTCCGCGATATGGCCGGTAGCAAGGCCGATCTGGTTGCCGTAGGAGGAATAGCCCGCCGCCGCCGTGGTGACGAGCTTGCGCTGGGGCAATTTTCCCGGCATGGTCTGGCTGACCGGAACGAGCGGGTCAGCCGCGCCGGTCACGCGCATCGCCTGATAGACATAGGTGCGCCCGGACAGCGGGTCGCGAATCGCGCCGCCGATGCAGGTCGCCGCGCCGCCGAAGGGCTCAATCTCCGTGGGGTGATTGTGCGTCTCGTTCTTGAACATGAGCAGCCACGGCTCTTTCACGCCGTCCACATCCACATCAATCTTGATGGAGCAGGCGTTGATTTCCTCGCTCACGTCAATGTTGGGGGTCTGCCCGATTTTCTTCAGGTACTTGCCGCCGATGGTCGCGATGTCCATCAGGTTCATGGGGCGCTCGCGGTCGCCGTAGACGGTTTTGCGCGCCGCCAAATATCGCTGGAACGCCTTTTCGACCGCCGCTTTGCGCACATCCACCGCATCAAGGGTCGTCAGGAACGTCGTGTGACGGCAGTGATCCGACCAGTAGGTGTCAATCATGCGGATTTCGGTCAGCGTCGGGTCACGGTGCTCGGACGCGAAATAATCCCGGCAGAACGCAAGGTCATCGTCATCCATCGCCAAGCCGTACTTCTTGACGAACGCATCCACCTCATCGGCATTCATCGCCGTGAAGCCCGTCAGCGTCTCCACATGGTCAGGCGTGTCGTACTGCTGCTGGAGCGTCGTCTTTTCGCTCAAATCGGCTTCGCGCGCCTCCACGGGGTTGATGACGTGCTTCTTCACGCGCGCCAGCTCATCCGCCGTGAAATCGCCGTCCAGCAGATACACGCGCGCACTGCGAACCGTCGGGCGGGCGCACTGCCCCACCAGCTGGATGCACTCCTCGCAGGACGCCGCGCGCTGGTCATACTGACCCGGCAGGTACTCCACCGCGAAAACCGCCTTCGCGCCCTGCGGAAGTTCCGTGTACGTCACATCCACCTGCGGCTCGGAAAACACGACCGGCAGGCACTTCTGGTACAGCGCGTCGTCGACACCCTCGACATCATAGCGGTTCAGCAGGCGCAGACCCGTGACCGTCTTGATTTGCAGGATATGGCGAATTTCCCACAGGAGCTGCTTCGCCTCCACCGCGTAGGGGGCTTTCTTTTCCACATAAATGCGTTTGACGCTCATGAATGGCTCTCCTTTCGTGATGCCAAGGCGCGCTGACCGATGTCGCGGCGCATGTGCATGTCGGTGAAGGTGATTTTGTCCGCCGCCTGATACGCTTTGTCAATCGCAGCTTCGAGCGTATCCGCCGTCGCGGTGACGCCCAGAACGCGTCCGCCCGCGGTGACAATTTGCCCGTCAATCAGCTTCGTACCCGCGTGGAAGA
>ENA-OXZZ01000553-OXZZ01000553.1-human-gut-metagenome-genome-assembly--contig:-NODE-553-length-11678-cov-4.623849_pt1 | contig 11678 bp, 10 predicted proteins | sample MGYA00244515_ERZ652815 | MGnify/ENA primary metagenome ERZ652815 (study PRJEB26926, sample SAMN06164594) | human gut metagenome | biome: ENVO:00009003; feature: ENVO:2100002; material: ENVO:00002003...
CTATTCGTCGGCAGCGTCAGATGTGTATAAGAGACAGATTTAGGCCCTTGTAAACAATGTAAACAATAATTTAGGAGGAAAACCTGAATAGGAAATATGAGAGGAGATTATGACCAATATAGGAAATGAGAAATCACAAAATAGAGTGCACAGAAACATTGTTTACATTGTTTCTCGAGAGGAGAATTGGGGACCTAATCAATTGAATATCAATCACTTAGGTGAGAAACAATAAGAAATTTTATTGTTTACTACTGGTCAAATATTGTTTATTATGGAAAAAACTGAGAAATTGGGGCTACTCCCAACTGGGAAACTTGGAGTGTTCCGGCGATGGCTGGGGATCTATTCAAAAGAGGAGCGGGAGGTCCTGGACTACGCCCGCAAATTGAAAAAGACAACCATGCAAATAGCACGGGGTCAGCTGACTCTGTTATCCCGTCCGAAATGGATGCGGCACGAGGACTGGGTTGAGGTCCGCAAACTACAAAACAAATTAGAAAGGAGGTGTAGAAAATGATTGCAATTTACCTGTTGGCCATCATCGGCCTGTTCGCGATTTTCGGCGGGATCCGCCAATGGTGGAATAGTCCCAAACGGATATTGAGCCGATCCATCAAGCAGATGGAGAGAACGGAGAGACGGATCCAAAAGTTCAAAAAGAAGTCGTAGGCGAGTAGAGTCAGTAGAACTAGTCGAGTAGAACTGACAGAGTCAGTAGACTGGTGCCAAATTGGTCCAGTAGAATTGGTCCAGTAGAATTGGTCCAGTAGAATTGGTGCCAAATTGGGCCTTTCTCTCGACCCACAAATACTGGACGGCACTCGCGTATACGGAAATTAAAACTGTTTGATCCCCCAAAAAACCCTCTCTATTTGTGATTCTTAGGGGTGTTTAGGGAACCTTTCCCCCACGACCCTTATAGATATATTAATCTGATTAAAACCAAAAAAAAACATGAAAGCAAAACACTTTAAGCAGCTCGGGAAAAACTGGGCTTTGTACTCGGAAGTCAATACCAAGTACTGTAATTGGACCCCATCCATCGCAACGGTCCACGAAGGCATGATTTGGCCGAACGGCATTTCGGTCAAGTTCCTGTGGTTCGGCGTGACCCTCATTCGCGTAAGCGAATAAATTAAAGATCCCCGGGGCCAAACGCTCCGGGGATTGTTGTGCAGAAATAAATTTTTAATTTGTATAAGGTTTGACTATATTTGAGGCATGGCACGAAGTACATATAAAATGAGTCCGCTCGCCTATATGGAGGAGGGACAGAAAAGGCGAGACGCCGGGGAATTTGTAAAGCCCACCGATGCGGAGGAGCTTTATTTTGCATTCATCGAGTACTGCAAATTCATGAAGGATAACTATTTCTCCCAGGCTCACAAGAATAAGAATGGCGACGACTGCAGCGTCTACATTTCCCGCCCGATGACCATCGAGTCATTCAGGCTGTTCGCTGGGATCAATCCTGTTGAGTACGGGGAACTCACGGGGGATCCGGTAGCAGCTGCAATTGGTGGCACCATCGAGGACGCCATCAATTCCCAGCAGATTGAGGGAGCACTGGTTGGTAAGTACGCTGCCAGCCTTATCCAGGTACTTCAAGGACGCAAGACCAATGTCAACCTGACGGGAGGCATTACTCTCGAACAGATAACAGGAATGGAGGTAAAATAAAATGGGACGCCGACTTCAATTTGACACCAAAGGCAACGAGAAACAGAAGGAAGTGGCTCGGTTATGGCTTGATGACTCGGTCACTGACATTCTGTATGCCGGCACGAAAGGTGCTGGCAAATCCTACCTCGGGTGTTCCTTGATAGCCGGCGATGCCCTCACCTACCCAGAGACATTTTATTTTATTGCGCGTAAGACGGCTGCCGACCTGGTCCGGTACACAATCCCCTCCATCTACGAGGTATTTACCCACTGGGGCATCACGGAGAACTACTACCACTTTAATGGCCAATACAACTTCTTCGAGTTGTACAACAAAAGCCGCATCTACCTCATCGATGCCAAGTACAACCCCAGCGATCCCATGTATGAGAGATTCGGTTCCATGCAGATGACTCGGGGATGGATCGAAGAGGGTGGCGAGTTTATCCGCGAGGCGAAGACCAACCTCCAGGCTTCTATCGGTCGATGGAAGAATGACGTCTACAAGCTGGCCCCCAAGCTCCTTATAACCTGCAACCCGTCCAACAATTTCCTCTACACGGACTACTACAAGCCATGGAAGGAGAACAAGCTGCCTCCTTGGCGTCGGTTCGTCAAAGCTCTGCCCCAGGACAACAAGACTCTCCCAGACACGTACATTGAGGGGCTTCTCCGGAACCTGACCCAGTCGCAGATCGAGCGACTGGTCTTTGGCAACTGGGAGTATGACGATGACCCGAATTGGCTGGTCGACTATGATGCAGTGTGCGACATGTTCAGCAATGAGTTCGTACTCCCGACGGGCAATCGGTTCATTAGCACTGACCTTGCCGGGAAAGGTAGAGACAGTTGGGTGGTTGGAACCTGGGACGGCATGGTCTGTCGGATCCCCATCGCCAAAGGCTTCTCGGAAGGCAAGGAGATGGAGGAGAAGATCGCCAAATTGGCCACCGGTCTGAAAGTCCCCCGGTCCAGCATCGTCTCTGACGCTGACGGACTTGGGTTCTACTTGGAGAGCTACCTGAAAGGCATCCGGGAGTTTCATGGAGGACAGTCAGCCATTGACTCCAAGACGTACAACAACATCAAGTCGGAGTGCGCATTCAAGCTGGCGGAGCTCATCAACAAGCGCCAGATCCACATCATCTGCTCTCCCGAAGTTCAGGAGAAAATCAAGCAGGAGATGACGGTGCTCAAGTCCAAGAACACGAACTCCGCTGAGCAGAAGCGAGAGCTCATCTCCAAGGACACCATGAAGCAGCTACTCGGCAGATCTCCGGACTTCCTGGACATGCTCATCATGCGAATGATATTTGAGATCAAGCCGAAGGCGACTGGCATGAAGTCCGCCAAAATAATAATCCCCACAAAACGATGATACTGGACATCATAACCCTCATCCGCGACATAGTCAAGACGGTCAATCCTCTGGCCGTCTTTGAGTGTGACCAGGCTCGAATGCTGAACGTCAAAGTAGACACGATGGAAAGATTCGTAACAGACTCGGACGGCAATCGGGTATCGTCTGACTTTGTATATGTTGAGGAGCCCACCACTGGCTACTATGATATTCCTTACAGAGGGCACCAGAAGCAAAGGACCATCATGCAGATATACTTCTGCAAGTTCGAGCCGATGGCCAACGATGCCTACAAAGGCGACACGAAGTTCAGCCAGAACTCGCCCACCATCGGACGACTGGAGTTAAAGAACCAAATCGAGGAGCAGATGGTCCAGCCTTTCCTGTATTTCTTGAAGACTTCGGAATTAGGTCTCAGACATCCAGAAATATTCAACACCATTAGAATTATGTATCCGTCTCCTCGGTTCGATGCCAACGAGGTCAGCGTAGGACTGGAGCTAACTGTAACGCAAGAATGGTGTCTCGATGCGTATAAGCCCATTCCTCCTGCTCCACCCGAGCCTAAACCTGTCAGGCTGGTAGACATCATCCACGAAGGATTTAATATGCGGGGAATTACGATAACCTTTGAAAATACTGAATCAAAACCCTTTGACAAGTCTGCAGGCTCCGAATATATATAACCGCTAACGTTGATCCGAAGGCCCTGGTCACGGCATTGTACCCGTATGGAACCATATTATGCGGAAGACCCCTAACCCCAGCATATGCAGAGGGAAAATGGAAGCTCAAAGAGTATACATTCCCGGACACAGAAGACTTAATTGTAACTCAAATCAAGGTAAAACCTGAGGGCGAGTTCCCCGACGTCTGGACCTTCCGTGATATTTATACAATGGTATGATACAGCGAATCGACATACAAGGCGGTCAGATGACGTTCGGCCAACGCATAGAGCTTGGCCGGATCATCACTGACAAGGAGATGACCGACATTGACAAGATGAAGGAAGGCATGCAATGTCTCGGCGTCAAATGGAGTCTCAGGAACACCTCCGAAATTGTCGAGTACTGGTATGAGGTTCTCATGGGCATCAAACACTGGATTGAACGGGAACAGACTGAGCTCAAGTACGAGCCCAGTGCTGAGGAGAAGGCAGCCGGCATTGCTCAATTCTCTTTGGTGGTTGGCGAGATGGCCACCATCACTGCACTGGCCAAGGACTACTCGAAAGACCCGGATGAGATTCTGGAATGGAAATACGGGAAGGTGTACAACCTCCTTTTCACCAACTTGCAGAGTCACCTCTTCCGGGAGCGACTGAACAAGGAACTGGAGCGTAAGGCTCAGCAGAAAGCCAATGCTCGCAAACCCAGAAACAAATGGCGGTAGGACTGGAACAGATATTGGCTGAGGGTCTCACCCAGATGAGGGACGAGATCATCCGGGCATCACAGGACGCCGGGCAGGAAGCCTCCGGCAGAACCTATGCTCAGATAACAGTCCAGACGGGACGAGAAGGGGAAACAGTTTGGGGAACGATCGAAGCTCCAAACTACTTCTACACTCTCATCCGGGGACGAGGTCCTGGAAAGATCCCCGCCAATTTGGGACAGATCATCATGGAGTGGGCAAAGCTCAAAGGCATCACATTCTCGGATCCCAAGGACCTGGTCCGATTCGGAAATGCCACTGCATGGAAGATAAAACGAGAAGGCTCAGAGCTTTACCGCAATCACATTTACGTTGACTTGGTCGACACTCCCGCTGATAACTTCGAGGAGTACCTGGCTCAGCATTTGGACAAGACAATGGAGGTCCTCATTGAAGAGGCATTCACTCCTGACAACAATATGGACCACGGATATATAATATAACGCGATATGGCAATTACCAATCAACCGGCTGAGGATTCTTTATACTCAGCATATTCGCAAATACCAGTTAAGACCGACAACTCAACACCTGGGCTTGAGGTCAAGACTCAGAACTTTGACGAGGACAATATGGTCTCGTTGAACATTATAGACAATGAGGCGGTCGAAGTAATTGATAACAGTGGAGGTAGTAGTAACAACTATTCTGTGAAGTTTCCTCTCCGTAGAAAGGTGATACCCGGGGAATGGTATGCTTTTAGGGTTTTTAGAGGGGCTGGAGTGGGTGCCACTTCACTCACCGTTGTTTTGTTTCAAGGAACCAGTTCGGGCAATCTTACCACTGTGATTGCTAAAACAAATATACCAATTGGTGACAACATGACGTGGAGGGTTCAGGTACCGCGCATTGTTACAGCAGGATCCCCCCGCGATTTCCTTGTCATTTTTGCAGGTATTGAAGGAGCAACAGCTGGAGTGAAGGTTACTCTCTCAGGTATGAGTTTGGCCTACGGGAAGAACTTTGTCGACTATAGCCCCAGTCCAGTCAAAGCAGCGAACTCACTAACTGAAAGCATCGACATCTACAGAGACTCGGGATTCGGGACGACGAAGAATTACGACCTCAGTTTCTTGGCAAAAGCCGGATTCCGGGACGACAGATTGAGAACATCTCCGTACACAAACCCACTCATCGGCTTTGCCATTGACTACAGTCTCATATCGGCATATGCTTACAGAGGCATCGGCGACAAAAACTTCAATGTTCGATATGCCTCCCGGGGAGTTAGGGCTCGAGGCTACAACGCTAATTTCACCGAGTCATACTTAGGACTCGTACTGACTGACCGGGTTCCTGACAACGACAGGAATCTGTATGTAAAAAAATACTTCGGGTATCCGTACTACGTCACCCTATTCCCGAGAGGGTTTTCGGGGTCACCAAATATCGCTACATCGGTCGACGTTTGGGTTAAACTTTATGATGGTGCCGAAAATCAATTTGAAATTTCTACCCGACTCAGCATCCCCCTTGTGTACGAATTTGAGGATGAAGCTATGGATGAAGCAGACTACGTAAAACTCAGACTTCCTGTAAGCGCATACTCTTCTCAAGCATGGAACATCATATTCGTCAATACGGAGGTACCTTGCAACCCATTCTACATTCGCTGGATAAACCAGAAAGGCGGATGGGACACTTACATGTTTGAGCAACACAAGAAGTATACGCAGGAGGTTGACCGGGGAGACCAATACGTATTAGCGAATTCCAGAGACCCCTATGCCTCACAGACGAGAGGCGAGTTAGCTCCGGAGTTTAAGAACATAGTCCAAGCAGGAGCAGAACAGCTTGATGAGAACGACTTCAACTTGCTCAAAGGAATTGCTCTCTCGCCTCTTGTTCAAAGGTACAACTACTCAGTCAAGGCATGGCAACGAGTCCTAGTAGATGACACGGACTTAACTTGGGACACCAAGACTCCCAGGAACACTGTTAGCTACGAGTTCCAGCTTATTGACGAACAAACTCAGTGGTAATATGAACTACGAACTACTCATGAAAGGCATTGACGGCAAGGTCTGGTCCCTGGACCTCCCGCTGGATGCTCCTGCGATGAATTACCAGATCAACAATCTGGCGGAGCTGAAAGACAGGAATGCCTCGTACTCCCAGCGGATCAGTCTGCCCAGGACGACCCATAACGAGCAAGCATTCCAATTCAGTTTTGTAGTTGGCTCAGGTTCGAGTGTGCCATACATGAAGTTTCCTTGCCAACTATTCTATGAGGGAGCACTCATATCCCCGGCTGGAGCAGTATTGAACATCGTAGACGTATCAGATACATCGATCGGGGTCCAGATCCTCGGGGCAACCGTTGACCTGTTCGACACACTAAACAGCACTGACGCGAAGGACCCAGGGGATGGTATGTTCCTCCTCAAGTGGTACACGGACACAATGGGACAGACTGAGCGATACCTCTCCGGCCCCGAAAAGGCTAAAGTCCTGTACTTTTGGCTGTATGCAACTCTACAAAAGAACCCGAACTTTCCCCCTTTCGCCATGGAGGCAATCAGGCAAGTCAGTGAGTTGGACAAGTTCTACCCCCACCTCAACTGGTATGACTTGGTGACATGGATCTTCGATCGAGCAGGCTACAGTCTCGAGACCGACGTGGACCCCGTCGACCGAGCCGAAATGTTTTTGCCTTGCACTTACCCCGTTTTGGCAGACAACCCCAAGGCTCCGAAAGCATCCGGAATTGGCTGGATCCGGAATCCCTCGATTGGCACCACCGGGGTGACATGGAAAGGCTCCCCCGGGGTAACTCTCAGTGACCCGGTCGCCGGACGTTTGACTATAGACCCCCAAGCCGGAACATTCAACTGGATGACTCTATGGGACACGACCATCACGTTTAGATTCTCGTGGTCCAATATTTCTGCCATCCAAAAGAGTAGTTTGGCAGTCAAAGTTACCCACTACAAGAACGACGGAACCAGTGCTGTAGTGTTGACAAGGTCCTGGTCATCGGGGTCTTCTGGCAGCGCTTCGGTCGACATCCAGATGGAGGCAGGGGAGCACATACTGGTGTCTGGATCTCTCGCCATAGTCACTAACCCTAGCAATTCGTTTGACATGAGATTTCCGGTCAGCATTACTGCTCCTCCTGTGCCTGAAACTTCACCAGGGGATAAGCCCCAACCCGGACTAACCTATGACCTCCTGGCCTCTACTGGATTCAAAAGCTTGGGGGACATAGTCAAAGCATTTGTCCAGCTGTTTGGTCTAACCGTCGACGTTAATCCCGCCACAAAGGTAGCAAGAGCATACTCTATGCAGGAGTTTTACAACAGACGAAGTTCGTCCGGGAAGAATTGGTCTGACAAGCTGATAAAAGGAAAGGACACCAAACTTACGTTCCAATTGTCCAGCTATGCCCAGTCCAACGAGATGAAGTTAGAGGATAATAAGGACAACAACGTTACTGACTCGTACAAGTTCAGCATCCCGGACGTCAACCTCCAGCCCACCAAACTCCTGTTCCAAATTGGGTTCTTGGCAGGGCTCAACCAAAGCCTCTATGATGCGGACACTACAAATAAGACTCATACACTTGCTAACTACCCTATCTGGACCGTCAATAGAGGTCGGATGGAGAACGGGGAAATGACCGAGACGACTTGGGAGTACAATGTTCTAAGTAAGCCGATGGTCGTCCACATAGATAAGTCTGACTATATGCGGCCCAAGGTGAAGGTAGGCCGCACCCTTACCCAGGTACGACTATACACGGCATATTTCAAAAAGTTGAATTACTACGTTCCTAAGTACTACGACAAGCTCATCAACAATATACTCAAAAGACCAAAGATCCTACAGGTCCAAATTCTTTTGGACTCGCTCGACATTCAAAGTCTGGACTTGTTCAACCCGATATGGCTGGAGGAGCATGGGTTCTGGTTCTACGTTTCGAAAATAAACAACTTCCAAGCTGGAAAGATACCCAAAGTAGACCTAATACGAATGTGATATGGCCGAAGAACAGAAAAATACAATTTACAACGTCCGTGTAACAGCTGAGGATGCCCTCAAGACGTTAGCCGAATTGAAACTCCGGTCCCAGGAGTTGAGAGACCAGCAGAAGGCTCTCGGCAAAGTAACTGAGGAGAATGCTCAAGAATACTATGCGCTTGACAACCAGATCAAGGCAATCAACAGCGAGGCGAACAAGTACCAGAAGCAAATCCAGAACAACATTAAGCTCCAGAACCAACAGGAGGCAAGTTTAGCAAAACTTAGAACCCAGCTGGCTTTGGACAATGCCGAGTTTGCAGAGCTGGGCAACTCAATGCAGGACGCGGCTCGTAAAGCCGAGCTCGGCAAGCGCATTGCAGAAACCACCGAGGAGCTCAAAGCTCAGGAGGAGGCACTCGGGGAATATCGCCGGTCAGTTGGTAACTACGAGAAGGCAACGGAGAACCTCAAGCAGGAACTCTCCGACCTTACCCAGACACTCATCCAGATGGCTCAGTCCGGGGATACGAGTTCTGAGACGTTCAAGGAGATGATTAAACGAGCTGGTGAACTGAAAGGAGCTGAGGACCTGGTCAATACAGCTATATCCAACGTTGGTAAAGGAACTGAAACCATACAGGCAGTTACCAGCGCCACGTCAGCTTTGACTTCCGTATGGGGCCTTTGGACCACAGCCACTCAGGTACTGGGGAGCGAGAACGAGGAGCTCAATGCTACCATGACGAAGATGATAACCATCATCACGGCTCTTTCCTCTTTGTCTTCTCTCCAAGCAGCTCTCTCCAAGACCGAAGCCACTTATCGAGCTGCATCTAACTTGGTTCAGCTGGTTGGCATCAACCAGACTCTCGCCGAGACGAAAGCGATAGCTGCTAAAAATGCCGTACAAGGAGCTAGCAACATCCTCACCAAAGCAGCAGCAGCTGCCACATGGCTTTGGAACGCGGCTTTGGCTGCCAACCCCGTTGTATTGGTGGCAGCAGCAGTGGGCGGATTGGTGGCTGGAGTGGTTGCTCTTATGAACGCATTTAACAGTAGCACGGAAGCTCAAGAGAGAGCAACCCGGGCAATGGAGGCATACAATCGAGCTGCCGAAGCCTCCACGTATGTACTGGATCAGATCGAGACCAAGCGGAACACTCTGTCCAAAGCCGAGGAGATCCGGGGCAAGAGAGAAATAGAAAATCTCAAAGCCAATCATGCCACGTCGGAACAGATCGCCGAAGCTCAGCTTAAAACAGCTAACAAGCTCCGCGAGATTGAGATGAGTGCAGCTCGTCAAAGACAGATGGCTGCAATGGATGAGTTCGACTCCTTGAAGAAGGTGATTGCAGCCAAGGAGGAGGAGCTCAACACATGGTCAGGAAGCTTGGCCAAATACAAGGAGTCCAAAAAGGAACTCGACGATTTGAAAGGTCGATACCAAGAACTGTTCCGGACAATCGAGAATGAAGGAGCTGCAGTTGCCAATTTGGCTCTCGAGACTGCAATAGCCAACCGGGAGGCTCAGCAGGCCATTGCCGATAAGGCTCTGGAGGTTGCTTTGAAGAACTCGGAAGCCATGCAGAAGATCCGGGAAGACGATCTCAGGTTCCAAACAACATTCCAGTCTACGAACATTGCCATCCGGATGGAGTATGAGAAAAAGCTCTACAAGGCAGCTCAGGATGGAGCCCGGGAACGTCTGGCTCTCCAGAAAGCTCACGGCAAAATTACTAATAAGGAGTATCAGACGGCTCTGAATGCCATGGCTCGGTCTGACAAGCAGTTCTACGAGAACCAAGCCAAACAGCTCAATGACTACCTTGCGGGGGTGAGAGCAAACATATTGGCTGTAGCTTCCGGAGGCACAGTCGATATGCAGATTGCTCAGGTTACTCAGAAGTACCAGGACGCCATGAAGGAGCTGGCCAACATTCAGTCTCCCCAGTTCGTGAGAGGTATGAGCGAGGAGGAATACCAGAAAGAGTATGCCGCTTATGAGCAGTTCCTGGTCAACAGAGCCGAACTCGAGAAACAGATCCAACAAAACCTCCAGGATGAAATCAAAAAGATCCGCGAGGACGCTACCAAACAGCAACTTGACCGGTTCAACCAAACTCTAAACGAACAGTATGCCGAGGACCTCTCGAAGGCAGCGGACAACGAAAGGGAGAAGCTGGAGCTCGAGAATGAGATGCTCCAGAAGCAAATCGAAGCCAGGAAAGCTGCCGGGGAGAAAGCCTATGAGCAGGAGGCCCAGCTCCGAGCCAACAATCTTCGTCTCCAGCAAATGGACCTCGACAAGGAGCTCGCTCAAGCCGAGTTAAATCACAAGTCCAAGTATGAGATCAGGAAAAGGTATCTGGAGGCAGAGTTGGCAGCAGCTCAAGGAAACGAGGACGCCATTGCTCAGATCCAACTTGAGATGGCTGAGAACGAGGAGGCTTTATGGGAAGAACGGATCGAGAAGCTCCGGGAGTATGCCGAAATGGCATCCGGCTTTGCTAATGCTTTCAATGACTTGGCCAGTGCTCTCGGGGAGCGCCGGGCTCAGGAGGTAGAAGAACAATACAGCCGGGAGGAGCAGGCATTGGCAAACATGTACGCTAATGGCCAAATCACGGAGGCCCAGTACAACGAGAAGAAAGTCAAGATGGAGAAACAGAAGGAGAAGGAGTTGGCCAAAATCGAACGGGAACAAGCTATCCGGGAGAGGGCAATGGGATCCTTCGAGATTGGCATCAATACTGCCATCTCCATCATGGCATCAGCTAAAATGGGATTCCCTTTGGCTATCCCGTTCATTGCAGCAGCTGCGGCTTTGGGAGCAGTTCAGATGGCAGCTCTTTGGGCAGCTCCTCTGCCGAAAGCCGCAAGAGGTAAATACATTGAGGGACCCAGTCATGCCGCTGGAGGAGTGCACATTGAGGCGGAAGGAGGCGAGACCATCATTAACAAGAAGTCGAGCCGCATGTTCCTGCCTCTTCTGTCAGCCATAAACGAACTCGGTGGCGGAGTACCGTTCACTAAAGTTGGATCGGACGGGGGATATGCTATCCGATCATTCGCTGAGGCGTCGGAACCTATGAATCGGCTTGACATGGAGAGGGCAATTCAAAAAGCATTTGGCCAGGTGAGAGTGATTGCTACAATCGAAGATATTCGGAGGGAAGATGCTAACTACGTGCAGATTCAAGACCGGGCTAATTTTTAAATAGTCCAGCACAAATAGTATTTCAATATCTATTAG
>ENA-OXZZ01000589-OXZZ01000589.1-human-gut-metagenome-genome-assembly--contig:-NODE-589-length-11206-cov-8.203210_pt1 | contig 11206 bp, 10 predicted proteins | sample MGYA00244515_ERZ652815 | MGnify/ENA primary metagenome ERZ652815 (study PRJEB26926, sample SAMN06164594) | human gut metagenome | biome: ENVO:00009003; feature: ENVO:2100002; material: ENVO:00002003...
GTTTCAGGCTTTCTAAAGTACCCTCTGTTTTTGTGCCCTCTCGTTTGAGTGCTTGTCTATTATATCACGCTTTTCGAGCTTTGTCAACAGCTTTTTCATTTTAATTTTGCACAAATGGTTTTAAACTGTTATATTCCCCGATTGTGCAAAATGCAAACAACCACAATATACAGTTTTCTGCTATCAACATTTAGTTATCAACAACCACATTGCTATATGTTGAAAACCCGTGTGTTCTTTCCGTAATGCAAAAAGCAATGCCGCCCTTTAAGGACGGCACCGATAAAAAACCTACTTTTCTTCGTTCAGCTCGGAAATTATTCTGACAAAGCTGTCAATATCATTAAAGTCACGATATACCGAAGCAAATCTGATGTACGCCACCTTATCTATATCCTTCAGCCTTCGCAGTACCAGCTCACCGATCTCGTCCGCCGATACCTCACGTCTGAACTGGTTCTTCAGCTCCTGTACAATATCCTCAACCATTTTTTCAAGGTCTTCGATCTGTACCGGACGTTTTACTGTAGCTCTCGCAAGCCTGTTTATCAGCTTGTCACGGTCAAAAGGTTCAATGGTATTATCCTTTTTCACAACCATAAGCGGTATTGTTTCCACCATTTCATAGGTCGTAAAACGGCACTTGCACGACAGACATTCACGTCTTCTGCGAATCTTATTTTCCGCAGGGCGGCTGTCTATTACCTTGCTGTCCTCATATCCGCATTCCGGGCATTTCATCTGTTTTCCTCGCTTTCGCTCTGATCCTCACGGTTTTCTTTTCCATATTGCTGTATTTATGTATTTTAACACACTTTCGCAGCTTTTTCAAGCGTTTTCTGTAATCAAAGCCCCATCTTATACTTATCGTATATCTTTTTCATATTATTCGCACACGCAGCAAGCTCGTCATAGCTGCTGTAATTCTCACGGTAAAGCTCTACTATCATTGCTTTATCGTAATTTATTTTTTCAAGCTCGCTGAAAAGACGGTTGAAGTTAAAGCTGCCCTTTCCTATCGGCAGGCAATCGCAGCCTGCGTCGCCGTCGCTTACATGAAGATGTACGACCTTGTCACCTATTATATCCAGAAGCCTGAACGGATCTACATTGCTCCTTCTCGCCTGTTTGAGATCTACAACAAATCTGACCTCGTCGCCGAGTTGTCCGATCATATCCTCGATAAATCTTACACTGCTGCTCTTGCAGTAGCAGATGTTTTCCTGTGCCACCGTAACACCGAATTCTTTTGCAAGACGGAACAGACGCAGATAACGTTCCATGTACCTTTCATCAGGCACCTTTGAGCTTAGGATAGCTCCGTGCAGGACAAACACACCCGCACCGATCTCCGCCATAACCTCAAAATACCTCTTGTAAATATCTATCAGATATTCGGTTCTGCGTGGATAATCGCCGAATAGGAACAGTGTTTCCATAGGCGAAGAAAACGGATGCATGGATAATACGTTCATCCCGTATTCGCCGATGATCCTTCTTAGCTCAACAAGCACCTGCCCTTCAAGCTCGTCTATCGAATTTACGAATATCTCAACATTTTTTACGCCCCGCTCGGCAAGCTCATAAAGAGCCTTTTCTGTTTCAAGAGGGTACAGACAAGCCGTTGATACGCCAATATCCATTTTCATTACTTCCTTTCTGAAAATCAGCCCGCCAGAGAACAAATGTTCCCTATTATTGATATGATTAGTGGTAATACATACACCGCCGCCAGCACCGCAACAAGCAATGCATAAACGCCGACCCTGCACAGACCTTCCGCCTTATCGGCAATTGCCGTTATCTTTTTGCGGAATATAATGTACAGCGCCAGTGCCGCAAAGCCTGCAACGCTCAGCGCAATACCCGGTTTAAGTCCTTTAGGGCAGAAACTGAAGGTTATATCATTTTTGCCTTCCTCCAGCTTTACCGCCATAAAGCCCGACATAGAACGGTATATCTCAGCAGACTTGCCGTTTATCGTCGCAGAAAATCCGCTGTCATACGGCACCGACAAAAACAGCCACTGACCGCTCTTTGCGTTGTCTGCTGTTCCGCTTATATTTCCTCCGTCAACCTTAAGGTCGGCGGTTTTTGTTTTATTGATAGCTTTCTCCAGCTTATCTAACGACAGCCCGTAAACACCGTAGCTTGAGCAATAAGTGCTTTCGTTTACATCAACATCTATACTTACCTTCTCATTTTCGAAAGTACCGAGATATAAAAGCCCGTTGCTGTCTTTATTCGGGAACGACAGATCCTGCTTGATGCCGTTTACATATATTGCAAACGAACCATTGATATGCTCGTTGATATTTCTTGTAACAAGATCAAAGCAATCGAAATACAACGCCTGCTTTTCACCTATATCCAGCTTGTAGCTGAGCGTTGCGATGCGTGTATTGCTCTTGGGTGTGAAATAATATATCCCGTCACGATGTGCATACCGTATATTCTTTTCTCCGGTATGCTCATATTCGGTGAACAGAAGCTCGTTGCCCGTATCAAGCAGATTTTTTGCAAGATATTCCTGTATAACTATGCGTTCTGCCTTAGGCAGCTCCGTACATTGTGACAGATCGCTGTCGGTCACTATTCCGAGCGGAAGATAGTATTCGCTCTCATAGATCGAATAATTCTTGTCACGATAAACCACAGGCTCTCTTGCACTGAATTTCTCGATATAATATTTTATATTCATAACGGCGTCGGTAAGAGCCGTGCCTCCGTTACCTGTGACCTCCATCCAGTAGGACGAATAGCCGAGCCGCTTCATCGCAAACATATAATCCTCCGATGTAAGCGAGGTATAATGTGCGATGGTGGGATAGCCCAGTCCGCCTATAAGATTTGCGTCAAAATATTTCTTCGGCCACTGCATCAGCTTCACCCTGTAAAAATCCTCGTCCTCGGGGATTTTTCCTTCAAGCTCTATCGCATTGTTGTACTTGACAGGTGTATATGCCGATGCGCCTATATACACGTTTGCGTTGAAAACGCTCTCGGCTACAACAATTACAGCCAGTACAGAACAAACCGATTTGAAAGTGAGCTTCTTGAAAACGCCGAAAGCCATAGTCAGAACATACAGTGCCGTAAATCCGCAGAAGACAATCAAAAGCAGTACGAACGACTCCGAGCTTCCCCACAGTGTCGAAACATACGAATCCAGGTCGTATCTGCAGTTACAGTAGTACCATATCGTAAAACCGAAATAGATAACGCCGGCGGCAGTTATTCCGATAAGATAGGGCTTTTTATTCTTTTGTGCATAATCGTCCGGCTTTGTATGCGACAGCTTCACCGCCGCAAAGGTCAGCATCATAAGCGTAGTCATATAGCCGTACCGCATAGGGAATGCCATATAGTCACCCGTGTGCCACATCTTGTTTATCGGCTCGAAAACTACAGGCAGAAGCGTAAGAAACGAAAGCAGTGCATAGAATCTGCTGTTCTTGCTCTTTCTTCGCAGAAAATACACAATGAAAGCCGCAACGGAAAATCCCGTACAGAAAATAAGCGGCAGATTTGTATATATTCCTGCAAATACCGCAGAATCAAACAGACCCTTGAGTATGTTCGCTCCCCTTGCGGATGAAAGATACTGTACAAAGCTCGGAAGCCATACAACAGCGGAGATCAGCGCCGCTATACCGCAGCCTATGATAAACCTCGGCGCAATGCCCTTTGTACTGCCCTTTTTTCTGTTAAGAAAAATGTAAACGCCGAAATACAGTATCGTGAACAATACCACCATATAGCTGAGATAATAATTCAGCACCAGCATTCCGACAAGGCAGAATATAAGACCGCCTGTGCGTTTACGCTTTACGAGCGAATTGAACGCTATCAGCAGCAGCGGGAAGAAATACATTACATCGAGCCATACCGTGTTCTGATAGAACAGCATCGAATAACCGCTGAACGCATACATAACGCTGAAAAGCGCCGAATATGTCACATCCAGCTTTTTATGGCAGGTGCGGAAGTACGCATTTGCGGTTATCGCACAGACAGCCATTTTCATAAGCGTCATAATGTTCATGAACAGCATCATGTCCGCTTTGTCGACAAATGCAACAAGAAACGAAAACGGGCTTGATATAAAGAACAGGAACACGCCGAGGAAATTCATTCCGCCGGCATTCTGCCAGTTGAAGAAGAAATCCCCCTTGCCCTCAAGTATGTCCTTGAAGTCGAGCAATAAAGGAAGCACCTGCTGGTGCATATCGCACCATGCGAGCGTTTTATCTCCGAACGGATAAAGCCCACTGCCCGCAAATACCGCAAGTCCTATGACAATTACCGCTATCGGCGGAATTATCAGCGTCAACAACAGCTTCGGACTGCGTATTAGTTTACCGAAATGTGTTGTGATTTTTTTAGTAATATCTCTTTTCAAAATATCCTCCGGGATTTTTAAAAATCTCTCCCATTTGGTTTTTATGAATATCTGTCTAAATTCAAAAGCCGCAAAGACTTTATGCGCTATGCGGCTTTTATTTTTGATTGAATTATCAGCCGCAGGTGATTATACCATGAGCTTCTTTGTGTCTACCGTACCCTTTGAAGCAAGATTCTTTGTATCCTTCTTGCTTTCGCCGTTTCCTGCATTTGTATAATTCTTGCCGTGCTTCTCCTGCCAGAGTACCCACAGGGGGCCCGAGATGCACAGTGAAGAATAGGTACCGCAGATAAGACCTGCCATCATAGGAATAGCAAATGTCATTATCGAGGTTACGCCGCAGATTGCACATACAACGCAGATTGCGAGTACGGCAAAGGCTGTGGTAACAGTTGTGTTTACAGAACGTGTTATCGACTGAGTGATACTCATATTAACAAGTTCCTTGAGTGAAAGCGAGTTGCCGTAAAGGTTACGGTTCTCTCTGATACGGTCATATACAACGATTGTATTGTTGATAGAGTTACCGAGTACGGTAAGAACAACCGCCATAAAGTTTGCGTCGATCGGGAAACGGCAGAACACGAACACAGCATAAACCATGAAGCAGTCGTGAACAAGGGCTACCAGTGCAAACACACCTGCCGAAAGACCGCCGATTTTCTTGAATCTGAACGCAATATAGATAACGAGCAGTATAAACGAGAACAATACTGCAACAAGGCACTTAAGGAAGAACTCCGTACCTGATGTGGGGTTGACATCCTGGCTGTTTACAAGCGTAAGGCTGTTATCCTTGAAGGTCTGCTGGAGCTTATCCGATAAAGCTGTCTGCTTATCTGCTGTAAGTCCCTCTGAAGACGAGAATGAAATTTCAATGACTTCAAGCGAGCTGTTCATCGAAGAACCTGTAGTTACCGTAACAGCACCGTAATTTTCGCCCTCAACCGTCTTCTTTACCGCATTTGTGTCAATTTCGCCGGTATAGCTGTAGGTCAGCATTGTACCGCCCTTGAATTCAATAGCCATTTCAATGCCGAATATGCAGTTGAAGATAACCGTAATTACAGCAATGACGATCGGTATCAGAAAGAGTACCTTTCTGTATCCTATAAAATCAAATACTTTTTTGTTATTCATTTTGAAGCACCGCCTTCCGTTGCGGCAGCCTTTTCAGCGGCACGCTTCTTTGCAGATTTTCCGCCGTAGAGAGCAGGATTTCTGAATATCTTGAATCTGGAAAGCGACATTGTCATAAGTCTTGTCGCAAATATGCCGAACAGGAAGTTCAGTATTACGCCGACCATCAGAGTATAGCCGAATGAGTAGATAGTACCCTCCGTTGAAGCGCCGAACATAAAGAATACGGGCTTCAGTATAGTAGACGCAAGGCTGTCGGGTGTACCGAAAGCACCCATAAGTATGATAGCAACGATAATCATTGTGATATTACCGTCAAATACTGCGCTGAACGCTCTCTTATAACCTGTAGCTATCGCTGTATCTATCGTCTTGCCGCTGTTTATTTCTTCCTTTATACGCTCGCCCGTGATAACGTTAGCGTCAACGCCCATACCTACCGCAAGAATGATACCTGCGATACCGGGAATTGTCAGCGTAAAGCTGTTTGAGAACGGGAAGAAGCCTGTTATAGCACAGAACGTACCTGCAACCTGTCCGATAAGACCGATAACGGCAACTACACCGGGCAGTCTGTACAGTGATATCATGAATATCATTATAAGTACAAATGCGATAACGCCGGCGATTGCCATAGCGTCACGGGCACCCGTACCGAGTGTGGGCGAGATAGTGCTGAAGCTCGATGTTTCCAGCTTGAACGGTAACGCACCGCCGTTTATCTGGTCTGCAAGCGCCTTAGCCTCATCAGCCGTAAAGTTACCGCTGATTGTAGCCTCACCGCCGCTGATTTCCTCTTTTACGGTAGCTGTTGAAATGCACTTATCGTCCATGTAGGTTGAAATGTATCCCTTTGATGAAGCAAGCTTCTTTGTAGCCTCTGCAAACTTCTCCTTGCCGCTGTCCTTCAGCTTTAAGGATACCATATACTCATATTCCTTGCTGTTTCCGCTCTTGAGCTGATATACGGCAGAAGCCTTTTCAACGTCCGAGCCGGAAATGATAAGGGGCAGATCCTCGTATGTCTGACCGTCGGAAAGCGATTTTTCCGAGCCTTCTCTGAAGGTGAGCAGTGCGGTAGCACCAAGCTCCTTTACAGCCGCTTCCGGATCAAAGCTGTCATCCTCAGCCTGCCACGGGAAACGCACGATTATCTTATCGCTGTTATAATCAACATAAACCTCATAGTCTGTTATGTTGTTTGCAACAAGTCTTGTTTCAACTATTGACTTTGCCGCATCGACCTCTTCATTGGTCGCATCGTAGTCTGCCGGTGACGTAAATGTAACGTCAACACCGCCTCTGATATCAATACCCCAACGAATATCACTTACACCTCTTATAATAGTGGTCGTGAAATCGCCGTACTGGGTATGAACACCGAAAAATACTATGCCTGTAAATGCCAGTATAACCGCCAGCACTATAAAGAACACAGGCTTTGCCACTCTTTTCAAATGTTTCACTCCGTTTCTGTGCCTCAGCACATCCTGTTAATTTATACATTACAGTATTATACTATAATGATTTCGATTAGTCAAGAAATAGTAAAGAATTTCTGCAATTTTCACAATCCGTTCATTATACGGAAAGCTCAGCCTTTTCTCCGAGAACGTCCTTATTCTTTTCAAGGACAGGCTTTATGCACCTGTCAAGGAATGCTGTCACCTGGCTTGCGCTTCTGCCCGTGTAATTTTCGGGAATGAGCTTTGCCTCGATTTCTTCCTTTGTCGTCATGAAGTCGGGGTCTGCGGCAATTCTGTCAACGAGGTCGTTTTCTCCGCCCTCTTCTTTGATGACCTTACCTGCGGCAATGCTGTGCTGTCTTATCTTCTCGTGAAGCTCCTGTCTGTTTCCGCCCTTCATAACTGCGTCCATCATAATGTTTTCCGTTGCCATGAAAGGAAGCTCCTTCATTACTCTTGCACGGATGACCTTAGGATATACGACCAGTCCGTTTGTGATATTCAGCATAATGTTCAGTATAGCGTCTGTTGCAAGGAATGCCTCCGCTACTGCGATACGCTTGTTTGCACTGTCGTCGAGCGTTCTCTCAAACCACTGTGTGCCTGCCGTGAATGCAGGATTAAGAGTATCTATCATAACATATCTTGAAAGCGAGGTTATTCTCTCCGCTCTCATCGGGTTTCTCTTATAAGGCATAGCCGAAGAACCGATCTGATTCTTCTCGAAAGGTTCTTCCATCTCCTTGAAGTTTGCAAGGATACGCAGATCGTTCGAGAACTTTGAACAGCTCTGTGCAATACCGCCCAGTACGTTTACTATTCTGCTGTCAACCTTTCTTGAATAGGTCTGACCGCTTACAGGTACGCACTGCTTGAATCCCATTTCCTCAGCTATCATCTGCTCCAGCTTTTCTATCTTTTCCTCATCTCCGTGGAACAGTTCCATAAAGCTCGCCTGTGTGCCTGTAGTACCCTTCTGACCGAGCAGTTTCAGATTACCCATCTGATACTCAAGATCTTCAAGGTCCATCAGAAGCTCGTTCATCCACAGTGTAGCACGCTTGCCTACGGTAGTCAGCTGTGCAGGCTGTAAATGTGTATATGCAAGACAGGGCATATCCTTATATTTATCCGCAAAAGAAGCGAAGTTCGAAAGAACGTTCACGAGCTTTCTGTGTACTATCTTCATAGCGTCACGCATTACGATAACATCGGTGTTGTCGCCTACATAACAGCTTGTAGCGCCTAAATGGATTATGCCCTCGGCCTTCGGACAGCACTTTCCGTATGTATGAACGTGCGCCATAACATCGTGGCGGAGCTTCTTCTCCTCCTCAGCCGCATAAGCAAAGTCAATATCATCAATATGCGCCTCAAGCTCGTCAACCTTTTCCTGCGTTACCTGCTCAAGTCCGAGCTTCATTTCCGCTCTCGCAAGCGCTACCCACAATCTGCGGAATGTCGAAAACTTCTTCTGTGCGGAGAATGTAAACTGCATTTCCTCACTTGCATATCTCGTACAGAAAGGGCTTTCGTAAGTTTCATAATTTGTCATTATAAATAACCGTCCTTTTCATCGGATTTTTTACTTTTCTGTGTCATCTGTATCTGCCGCCTGTATCTTTGACGCATACAGCGCTTCATCTGCACATACCGACACATTTTATATTGTATCACAAATTGTCCGTGTTCGCAATAGCAAACGTCATTTTTTCTCAAAACTTACCTTTCCGTATATCATTCAGCCGCTCTGCTTCACCCTACGGTCGCATCGACCACAGCCGCCTCGCTTTCACCCTACGGCAACATCGACCACAGCCCGTCATTTCGCACAACAAAGCCGTTTGAACAGCTCTTCCGAAAATTTTTCGTATTTTTTTAAAAAAGCCCTTGACAAATACCCGAAAACCGTGTATAATATTTACTGTTATCTGGGTGTGGCGCAGATTGGTAGCGCGCTACCTTGGGGTGGTAGAGGCCGCAGGTTCAAATCCTGTCACTCAGACCAATTAAAAACCGCTTGATTGTCAAAATCAAGCGGTTTTTTGTTTGCCGTTTTAGCCCCGACATATGCAGGCTCTGCGGATATATTCTATTAAATTATAAAACGCCCAACCCGACATTGCCTGCCTGCGCACTTATTCAAACCGTTTCGCTTTCTTTTTCCTTTTCTCCGTCTGTATACCGCCGGTCGCCGTTCTCCCTGTCATATGCCTTCACCGAATATTCGCTGACATTCTTTACAGTTTCGCCGTCTATCTGCAGTGCGGCAGGCGAATCAAACCGCACTGTGATTTCCTTTCCGGTCAGTACCTCTACCATCTCGGTATGGCTGATATGCTCCCCCTTGAAGATTGAAGGGAATACCATAAGCGTTTTCAGCTTTCCACTGCCGTGCATCACAACAACCGACAGCTTTCCCTCGGGATTGTTTCTGTCCTGTTGCGGAGCGGTCATCATACCGCCGCCGTAAAACCTGCCGTTCATTGTCGGTGCAAGCCATACCTTCTTATAGCTGTACTCCCTGCCGTCAACGTTTATAACCGCATTCGCCGGCCTGAAATGAAACAGCAGACCTTTAACCGCAATAGATGTATAATTTATCGGCTTGTCGGATTTTTCTCTCAGCTCATCGCCCTTTTCACAGCAATATCCGTCAATACCGTAGCCTATAGCATTGATAAACCGTGAGCTTTTGCCGTTTACCGTTACGATCGGCAGATTTCTGACATATTCGTTTATCCTTACAGGCTCGCAGCCCTGCTCCATACCGAGATCACGCAAAAAATCATTTCCGCTTCCTGTACCGTAATAATACAGCGGATTCTCATAAGGATACCCGTCGCTGTCATTTATAAAACGGTTAATCGTACCGTCACCGCCGCACAGCACAATATTGCTTTCGGACGAAATACTGTCAAAAAATGTGCCGTACCCGCTTATCTGCGTCATATTGCAATATTTCAGTTCATCGTCCTTATATATTTCCGTCAGCTTTTGTGCAAGCTCTGTTCCTTTTCCATTGCAAGATAAAGGATTATACAGTATGTATTTCACGCTCATGTATGCCCTCCCCTTAAACCGACAGCCGATTACTTATGATGTTATCGGTCCTTCGGCTCTCTCGGTCTTTTAGTCTTTTGGTATAGTATAACAAATTTAAACGGATTTTGCAATATATTGTTGTAATTTGTCAACACGTTGGATGAAAAATTGTATAAGTTGTTGCTTATGGGTATCCTTGCTTAAAGCCTCCGGGCGTTCATTTTATAAGGCATCCGTGCCTTACCCGCATGGTATTGCTACCAACGGATTTTGAGTTATTTGCTTCACAGGGAATACAAACGAACTCAACCCCTTATGGAGGTCGCTAACGGACACCAAAAGCGTTGCAAACAGTACTACTTTTGAAACTGGTGTGTAAAAAAGCTCCGTTTCGTCTGCCATTTCCGTACTTTTCAATTTTGACGGAAATTTTGGATTTTGGAGGGACATCGGAGGGATGTTACCCCCAAACGGAGTACAACAGCACACGCAATAGATTCATAAACCACAAACATATTATAGCGTATTTCTCTGCCATTGACAAATTTTATTAAGGAGATCGTAAATTATGAAATTCAAACCTAACGATTATTTTCTAAAGCAATACCCCGATTTGCTAAACACCAAAGAGGTAGGCGAAATTCTGCGGATAAGCACAAAAACGGTTTGCAAAATGATCCACGAGGGCGAAATAAAAGCTTTTAGTGTGGCAAGAAAGACACTCGTTCCCAAAGTCTATTTGCTCCAATATATCTATGGCAAAGACGCACCGAAAATTGACGACTTGGTAAAGATATATGGAGGCGAAAAATGAAATCAAGGAAACATTATGAAAAACTTTTTGATCCCTATCCTGATGTTGTAACTTTGCCGGAGTTTTGTAATATGCTCGGCGGTATCGGCGACAGCACAGCCCGAAAACTTATACGGGCGAACAAGGTCAAGCACTTCTACATAAGATGTACATACTTTATTCCAAAAGAAAGTGTGATCGACTATGTGATGAGTTATGACTACTTGGAGTACAGCAAAAAGTTAAAAGCGAGGATTTGACCATCCAAAAGCCGTTTGCAGAAATGCAGACGGCTTTTAAATATTATATGCTGTCTCTTATACACATCTCCGAGCCCACGAGACAAGAGGCAATCTC
>ENA-OXZZ01000604-OXZZ01000604.1-human-gut-metagenome-genome-assembly--contig:-NODE-604-length-10989-cov-3.673953_pt1 | contig 10989 bp, 10 predicted proteins | sample MGYA00244515_ERZ652815 | MGnify/ENA primary metagenome ERZ652815 (study PRJEB26926, sample SAMN06164594) | human gut metagenome | biome: ENVO:00009003; feature: ENVO:2100002; material: ENVO:00002003...
TCGGAGATGTGTATAAGAGACAGGGTCGCATGTCATTCTCGTACAGCTTCAGGAAGGCTTCAAAGGTCATGTCTGGATCTCCCTCGGGCTGCAACCGAAAGTTACGCTCCCACTCCTGTGCTTCTCGCCTGGTGGCAAAGCCGCGCTTGCATTTCTGCCGCTTCGTGCCCTTCCAGTCGTGATACCGAACCATCACATACCAGGTACCGTTTTTCTCATCCTTGTGTGTTGACATGTGACTCACACTCCTTCTGATTTGATGTACCGTACAGTCGTTCCTGAAAATACAGCCGGTTCACTCGCCCGGCGATGGTCATATATCCCTTCTCACGGAGCTCCGCATTCAGTTGTTTGATCAGCCTGTAGGCATAGGATCTGGACACTTCGAGCTCCCGAGCCACTTCTTCTGCTCTCATAAATTGGTTTTTCACTGGTTCCCCCTTTTGTAAATTAAGCAATAACGCTTAATTTCGATACGATTATATTAAACATTATCGCTTGTGTCAATAGGCTTTCAAGGAGTATTCCAAACTTTTTTGTTAAATTACCATCTTGACGATCTTAAACGGATTTGCTATGATATATTATCCTGTTCAAGAGGTGATTTGATGGCAACCGGCGAACGTATCCGTTTCTTTCGCACTTTACGGGGGATGACACAAAAGTATTTGGGTCTTCTTCTGGGGTTTCCAGAGAGCTCGGCTGATGTGAGACTTGCTCAGTATGAATCCGAGGATCGAACGCCCAAGGCAGAGCTGACCGGGCAGCTGGCGGAAGCACTGGACGTTTCTCCCAAAGCGATCGCTGTGCCGGATATCGACACCATGGATGGACTGATGCACACGCTTTTTGCTTTGGAAGACCGAAAGCTTCTCCGTATCACCAACACGGATGGTTTGATCTGTCTGCGTGCTGAGATTTTTGACGGCGGCATCCATGCGGCCGATTTGGAGCAGCGTCTTCGTGCCTGGCAGGAACAATCTTCCAGGCTGGCTGCCGGTGAGATCACCAAAGAGGCGTACGACCGCTGGCGGTATCATTACCCCGATTTCGACGACACGCGCATCCATGCCGCAGTCCCGCCCGAAGTACCCGCCACGCGCAAACGCGGCCGGAAGCCAAAGCCGAAAGCCTGAAAGAATGGACATGAAGAAAGCCCTCCGCTTGTGGAAGATTTTCTCCACAGCGAAGGGCTTTTGAACAGGCTATTTTCACAGAGAGTGATAACCGGGAGGTGTTTTTCTCGCCTTTACCCCAAAGCCACCAGCGCAGTTTTCTGTAAAGACAGCTTCGGAGATGGTTATCATTTTGTTATCAGAGGCGGTTTGGACTGGGCAAATACGCTTGCGCTGCAAGGGTTTTCGCCTTTACAGCGGTCATTCCCACTCAATACTCGCCGGCGGCTTGGTCGTCACGTCCAGCACGACGCGGTTCACATGCGGCACCTCATTGACAATCCTTGCGGAAATCGTGCGCACGACGTCGTACGGGATGCGCGCCCAGTCGGCGGTCATGGCGTCCACGCTGTCCACCACGCGCAGGGCGATGACGTGCTCATAAGTACGGCCGTCGCCCATGACGCCCACGGAGCGGATGCCCGTCAGGACGGTAAAATACTGATGAATGTCGGCGTCCAGACCGGCCTTGGCGATTTCTTCGCGCAGCACCGCGTCGCTCTCGCGGACAATCTCCACCTTTTCCGGGGTCAAGTCGCCGATAACACGAATCGCCAGACCGGGGCCGGGGAACGGCTGACGCCAGACAAGATCGTGCGGGAGACCCAGCGTTTCGCCCAGCGCGCGCACTTCGTCCTTGAACAGCATCCGCAGCGGCTCAATCAGCTGCGTGAAGCCGAGTTCCTTGGGCAGGCCGCCGACGTTGTGGTGGCTCTTGATGACCGCCGCGCCCGTCGCCTGACCACTCTCGATAACGTCCGGGTAAATCGTGCCCTGCGCGAAGTAGTCCAGCTTGCCGAGCTTTTCGGATTCCGCCTTGAACACTTTCAGGAAGTCACGCCCGATAATCTTGCGCTTCGTTTCGGGGTCGGAAACGCCCTTCAAGTCCTCATAGAAGATTTTGCTGGCGTCGGACGCAACCAGACGCACGGGGAAAGTGTGCGTGAACACATTCACCACCTGCTCGGTTTCGCCCTTGCGCATGAAGCCGTGGTCAACGTAGACGCAGGTCAGGCGGTCGCCGATGGCCTTATAAATCAACGCCGCCGCGACGGAGGAGTCCACGCCGCCGGAAAGTCCCAGCAGCACCGTGCCCTTGTCGCCCACGATTTCGCGGATGTTGGCAATCGCCGTCTGCGCGTAGGTTTCCATCGACCAGTCGCCCACGCAGCCGCAGATATTCAGGAAGTTCTCGATGACCGCGCGCCCCTCGTCGGAATGGGTCACTTCCGGATGGAACTGCACGCCGTAGATGCGCCGGTCGTCGTTCGCCATCGCCGCAACGGGGCAGTTCGTGCTGTGCGCAATCGGGTGGAAACCAGCCGGGCACTTCTTCACCTGATAGGTATGGCTCAGCCAGCAGGAGGAAGCATCCGACATGCCGGAGAGCAGGCTCGTCTTATCGTCCATCGTCACGGTGATTCGGCCATACTCGCGCTGTGCCGCCTTTTCCACCGTGCCGCCCAGCAAATACGCCGTCAGCTGCATTCCGTAACAGATGCCCAGCACCGGCACACCCAGCTGATACACGCCCTCGTCGCAGCGGGGGGCATCCTGTTCCAGCACGCTCGCCGGGCCGCCGGAGAGAATCACGCCCACGGGGTTTTGCGCGCGAATCGTCTCCAGACTCGCGTCATAGGGCAGGACGCAGGAATACACATGGCATTCGCGCACGCGCCGCGCAATCAGCTGCGTGTACTGTCCGCCGAAATTCAGAATGACGATTTTCTGTGTTTCCGCCATTGATTGATTTCCTCCACTATTTCTTTCCCAGTTTCAAATTTCAAATTGCAAAAGCAGCACCATGTTTACACACAATGCTACCTTATATTGTGCCACATTTCCGCCGTGAAAGCAAGCCCCTGCACGGCTTTTTTTCCTGCCGGCTGATTAGTTTACACGTTAGCCTTACGTCGTTTCCTTTCATTGTTCCTTTCGGTGAAAATTTCGCCATATTTATCAGCTTTTTTCTTCTTTTGCCGCTTGACAAGGGCATTTTTCCGGGTTATAATACCCATATACCTAACTGTTAAGCTAACAGGAAGAGAGGACTGCTTCATGTTTCGTCAGGATTGTTCGCACCATCTGCTTACGACCATTCTGCCTTTCTGGGAGAACCTGACCGATTGGGAGCGCGGCGGCTGGTTCGGCTATGTGAATCATGACCTGTCCGTGGAGCGCGGGGCACACAAGGGCTGCATCCTCAACAGCCGCATTCTGTGGACGTTCTCGACGGCGGCGCGCGTGACGGGCGATAAATCCCTGCTGCGCTATGCGCGCCATGCGTTCGCATTCCTGCCGCATTTTGAGGATACCGAGCGCGGCGGCGTGTACTGGTCGGTGACGGCGGACGGTGAGCCGCTGGACAAGACGAAGCACACCTATTGTCAGGCATTCGCGATTTACGGCTTGGCGGCGTACATGCGCGCCATCGGCGAAAGTGACCCGGATTACGCCCCTGCGCGCGACAAGGCGATGGCGCTTTTCCGCCTGATTGAGACGAAATGCAGCGACGCGGGCGGCTACGGCGAGGCCTATGAGCCGGATTTCACCCCCGTCGGCAACGAGAAGCTGTCTGACAACCCGAAGCTGATGGAGCGCCACGAGACGGCGTCCCGCACGATGAACACGCTGCTGCACGTTTTGGAGGGCTATGCGGAATTATACCGCGCCATGCCGGACGAAGCTGTGCGCCGCGCCGGAGAAGTCTGCTTAGAGCGTTTCCTGAACGTGATGTACAATCCGAGCAAGCGCCGCTTGGAGGTCTTCTACGACCGCGACTACCGCTCTTTGCTGGACATGCAGTCCTTCGGGCACGACATTGAGGCCTCTTGGCTGATTTGGGACGCGGCAGAGACGCTGCTGCCCGAATCAAACCGCGCGCCGTATCTGCACATGTGCTTGACGCTGGCGGAAGCCGTCCGCGAACGCGCATTCACCGACCACGGCTTGGAGAACGAAGTTGTCGAGGGCAAAGTTGACCACACGCGTGTCTGGTGGGTACAGGCGGAGACGGTGCTGGGCTTCCTGAATGCCTACGAGCTGACAGGCGCATCCACTTGGCTGAGGCAGGCGGAAGCGCAGTTTGCCTACATCCGCCGCGCCTTCGTTGACCCGCGTCCGAACAGCGAGTGGTTCTGGTCGCTGTCCGAATCCGGCGTCCCGACGGATAAGCCGATTGTGGAAGAGTGGAAGTGTCCGTACCACAACAGCCGCATGTGCCTGCGGGTGATGGAGCATCTGGCGTAATGTTCCATCGGCTATCGCGCTGATGCTTGCATTCATGCTGTTTTTACCTTTCTGAATGTGCTTTCGCCTTGCGCAGGGATTTCGCTCCTGCGGGAGCGACCAAAGGGCTTTCCGATCGCCCTTTGGAAACCTTCGGTGCCCCTTCGGATGTTACAGGTCTGTTATGTTAGTTTTTTAGTTTGTGTGCTTTTGGTTGTTGAGAAATTGCCTTCCCCTTTCGCCGGCGGACGCATTGTCAGACTAATTCTGTTCGTTTTCGCATCCGCTTCCAGCACCCACACGGTCACGATGTCGCCGACTCGGACGACTTCGCTCGGATGATTCACGCGTCGCTGCGCCATCTGGCTGATATGCACCAACCCATCGCGATGAACGCCGATGTCCACAAACGCGCCGAAGTCGGTCACGTTGCGCACCGTGCCGCGAAGCTCCATGCCGGGCTGCAAGTCCTTCAAATCCATCACGTCGCTGCGCATCAGCACCTGCGGCAGCTCATCGCGCGGGTCGCGGCCGGGGCGGGACAGCTCCGCCGCAATGTCGCGCAGGGTCGGTTCACCCACATTCAGCTGCTTCGCCAGCGCCGCGAACCCCTCCGCGTCCGCCAAGGTCAGCAGCTTGCCGACCGCCTCCGCCGGGGTGAGCGAAAAGTGCTTCAAAAGGGCGCGCGCCGCGTCGTAACTCTCCGGGTGAACGCCTGTGTTCTCCATCAAGTCCTTGCCGCCGGGAATGCGCAGGAAGCCTGCGCACTGTTCGAAGGCTTTCGGCCCAAGGCGCGGCACTTTCTTCAGCTGCGCACGGGTCGTGAACGCGCCGTTTTCCTCGCGGTACGCCACGATGTTCTTCGCGACGGTCGTGTTGATGCCCGCGACGTAGCTCAGCAGCGACACGCTCGCCGTATTCACATCCACACCGACGCTGTTCACACAGTCCTCGACCACGCCGCCCAGCGCCGCGTCCAGTTCCGCTGCTTTTAGGTCATGCTGATACTGTCCTACGCCAATCGCCTTCGGGTCGATTTTGACCAGCTCCGCCAGCGGATCCTGCAGCCGCCGCGCAATCGACACCGCCGAACGCAGACTGACATCAAACTGCGGGAACTCCTCCGCCGCCAGCTTCGACGCGGAATACACCGACGCGCCCGCCTCGCTGACGACCATGTATTTGAGCGCGTCGCCCAGCGCCAGCTCCTTCATCACCTCGACGAAGAACTGCTCTGTCTCGCGCCCCGCCGTGCCGTTGCCAATGGCGACGATGCCGACGTGGTGCTTCTGGATCATCCGCTTGACGGTTTCCTTCGCCTGCGCAACCTTACCATGGCTTGGCAGTGGGAAAATGACGCCCGTATCCAGCACGCGCCCGGTTTCGTCCACAACCGCGACCTTGCAGCCCGTGCGGATGCCGGGGTCAAGCCCCATCGCGACCTTTCCTCGCACCGGCGGCTGCATCAGCAGCGGGCGCAGATTCAGCGCGAACACGCGAATCGCCGCTGCGCTCGCCTTGTCGGTCAATTCCGCGCGCAGTTCCGTGTCCAGCGACGGCGCAATCAGGCGCGTGTACGCGTCGTCGCACGCCTGCGCGACGTACTTGCACGCCGGACTGCCCGTCTGCTGCACGAAGCCGTAGCGCACGAGCTGCTGTGCCTTCTCCTTGTCCACGTCCAGCGCAACTTTGAGGAAGCCCTCCTTCTCCCCGCGGTTCATCGCCAGCACCCGGTGTGACGGCATCAGGCGCAGCGGCTCGCGGTGGTCGTAGTACATGCGGTAGGTGCTGTCCTCGTCTTTCGCCGCGACCGTCGCGACCATCGCCGTTTGATGGTAGTACGTTTTGAGCTTCGTGCGGACGGCGGCATCGTCGCTGACGACCTCGGCGATAATATCCATCGCGCCTTGCAGGGCATCCTCCGCCGTTTCGATGCCCTTCTCCGCGTTCACATAGCGCAGGGCGATGGTTTCCGGCGCCATCATGTTCCGCTGCTGGAGCATCAGCGCGTTCGCGAGCGGCTCCAGCCCCTTCTCCTTGGCAATCGACGCGCGGGTACGGCGCTTCGGGCGGTACGGGCGATAGATATCCTCCAACTGCGCCAATGTCGCGGCAGCATCGAGGTCGCTTTGCAGCTTCTCCGTCCAGACATCTAACTTTTGCAGGCTTTCACTGATTTCCTGCCGACGCGCTTCGAGCGCCCGCAGCGCCGTCAGCCGTTCGCTGATTTCACGCAGCTTCTGGTCATCCAGCGACCCGTGCTGTTCCTTGCGGTAACGCGCGATAAACGGCAGCGTGCAGCCCTCGTCAAGCAGGCGAATGACGGCGTCGATTTGCCACGGGGCGGTTTGGAACTCCTGACAGAGCGTTTGTGTGATAGTCATGTCCTCACCTCAAATAATGATGCCTTCCAAATGATCCACCTCATGCTGAATCACCTGCGCGGTGAAACCAGAGAACCGCTGCACATGCCGCTGCAGCTGCTCATCCTGATATTCCACCAAAATCTGCTGATATCGCAAACACGGGCGCTCGCCGTCCAGAGACAAGCACCCCTCCTGCGCCGCGAAGGGAATCTGGCGATCCGTGATGACCGGGTTGAGCATCACCAGCACGGTTTTCCCCGCCATCACCGCAATGATGCGCTTGCGGATGCCAATCATGTTCGCCGCCATGCCGACGCACTCGTGCGCATGGGCGCGCAGGGTATCCACGAGGTCACGCGCAACGGGCAGATCCTCCGCCGTCGCCATCTGGCTCTTGCAGGACAGGAACATCACATCTCTCACAATCGGCTGAATCATTGCTTCTTCACCACCACGCCGCCAGTTTTCCAGATGCTTCTTTCGGGCACTTCACCACGCACGCAGCTCAGCGGGTAGATTTGGCTCTCCCGTCCGATAACCGTGCCGGGGTTCAGCACGCTGTTGCAGCCGACTTCCACATAGTCGCCAAGCATTGCGCCCATTTTCTTCAAGCCGGTTGCCATGCTTTCGCCTGCGCCGCGAACCGTCACCAGCGTCTTGTCGCTCTTCACGTTGCTGGTAATCGACCCCGCCCCCATGTGGCTGCAATAACCGAGGATGCTGTCGCCGACGTAGTTGTAGTGCGGCGTCTGCACATGATCGAAAAGAATCACGTTCTTCAGCTCCACAGAGTTGCCGACCACACAGTCTGCCCCCACCAGCGCACTGCCGCGGATGAACGCGCAATGCCGCACTTCCGTCCGCGCGCCGATGATGCAGGGCGCACCCAGATACGCCGTCGGCGCAACCGTCGCGGTTTTGTGCACCCAGACGTGCTCACTGACTTCGGTGTATTCCGCCGGGTCAAGCGCCGCGCCGATGCGCAGGATTTCCGCCTTGATGCCCGCAAGCGCCTCCCACGGATAGGTAAACTGCCGCAGGTAATCCGCCGCCAAAGTGTGGTTAAGGTCGTAAAGCTGTTCGATTGTCAGCATAATCTGCCTCCTATTTATTATGTTGATTGCTTTTTCGCCCTGCGCCGCCGAATCAGCCAGAGCATGAACATCGCCAGCAGCAGCCCCGCCAGCGCGCCCGATGAATCCAGCAGCACATCCTGCCACTTGCCCGTACGCCCGGCAACGAAAAGCTGATGGATTTCGTCCGTCGCGGCATAGAGCGTACATCCCGCCCATGACAGCCAGTGCCAGCGGGCGCGGTAGCTGTCCAGCAGCAGCGTCAGCAGCATTCCCAAGAGCGTGTACTCCAAGAAATGCGCCGTTTTCCGCACGGCAAAATCCACCTGTGCATATAGCTTCCAGTACGCCTTCCCCGTCAGTCCCTGCCGCTGCGCCAGAGAATCCGTAATTGGGCGGGCAATTTTATCGCTGATGCTGCCGGACTGCGTGCCTTCCTGTGCCGAGAAGCCGAACATCACCAGCAACAGGGACAGCGTAATCAGCCAGAGGATAGCACGATAAAGGTGTATTTTCCAGTTCAAGGTTGCTTTCCCTTCCTGCGGCGAAAGTTACGCCGCGATTGTTTTATTTCGCGCTCCACCCCGTCAATTCCTGCCACGTTGCATGGATTTCACGAAAAAAGGGCTGCCTGTTGCAGACAGTCCTTTTGTTGGATTATTTCACGCGCTCGCAGTACACCGCCACGCGTTTTGTGCCGCTAATGGTGCAGGTCACAAGCGTCAGGTCATAGCCGGAATGGGCAATTTCGTTCGCATCGTTGGGGGAAATCGTGTTTTTCTCCCGCACAACGTAGCGGAAAACGTTATTCTCCATGTCCGTGAAGGTAACGGTTGCGTCCAGCGCCAAGCTGCTCAGCTTGCCAAAGTGGTAGGTGTGCGCAATAATAGCGAGGTTGCCCGCATAGGCGCTGCCGGAATAGCGGCACGGCGACACGCTCAGGTTCTCGTACGACCAGTTGCGCTGCACCGGCACTTTCAGCCCCAGCGACGGGATGGACAGCGTGCCGATATACTCATGCCCATTGACCTTCTCGCCCGGCATTTCGATTCCCGGCACGCGCTCGTAGAGCTTGCCCGTCGGCGCGGGCGTGGGTGTCGGCGTGGGTTCGGGGGACGGTGTCGGTTCAGGCGTTTCGGTCGGCATGGGCGTTTCGGTGATTTCCGGCGTGCTCGTCGGATTTGATGTCTGCGCGGCATCCGGCGTGCTCGTCGGCTTCGGCGGATTCGTCGCAGTCCCTGCCGTCGGCGCGTTTGTCGGCTTCGGCGGATTCGTCGCAGGATTCGCCGTTGCGGGCGCACTCGTCGCAGGGGTGTCCGTGGCGGTTACGTCATCACGCGGAATGTCGGTCGTCAGTGCGTCAGTTACGGAGGGCGTGGATGCTGCCGGGGTATCCGCCGTAGTGGCATCCGCCGTCGGCGCGTCGGTTATCGGCGCATCCGTCGCGGGTGTGTCAGTCGGCATCATCGTCGCGGTGACTACGGGCGGTGCGGCGGTCTGCTGCGATTCCATCTGCCGCTGAATGCGAATCTGCTCCAGCGCCATCAGCGCATCATCCGACTCCTGCTGCGCGCGGCTGGCATCCCACTGGTTGTAGCCCACCAGCGCCAGTGCCGCCAAAATCAGCACCAGCCCCAGCGTCATCAGCAAATTGCCCTTACGGTTCTTCATGCTCTTGGCTCCATTTCCGGTGCAGAATCCAGCCAATGACGAACAGAATCATGCCCGCGCCCGCCAGAATCGGCACTGGCCACCACAGCTGCCCCGTTTCGGGAATCGGAGCGGTCGGGGTCGGCGTGACCGTGCGGCGATTGGTAATCACATACACGCCGTTTTCGATGGAATATTCCGGCTCATAGTACACGTCAGCCCCCAGAATCTCGTTGAGGGTGTACACATGGTCAGCCGGCAAATCCTTGAAGATATGGTGCCAGTTGTTTTCGCTGTTCAGAATCACCGTGTCGATATGCTGACCGTCCTGCATCAGATGAATTTCAATCTGCACAGGGCGATATGTGCCGCGGTTGTCGTCGTCCCACACCTTGACGCACTCAAGGTCAATCAGCGCGGGCGAGCGCTCCAGCTTGATGGTGGAGAGGACATCGTACTGCCACTCGTCGTCCACATTGCGCGTCGGCACAGAGGTCAGGAAGGACTGGAAGCTGTACGCCCAGCCGCCGATGATAACCGGCGTGCCGGAAACAAGGTACAGACCGGGGTTGAGTCCCGCGAAGGCAACTCGACCGTTTTCATCCGTCGTGCCGGTGAAATCAGGCGTTTCGGACGCGGTGAGGGCTTTCATCGCTTCGGACGCGGCTGCCCAGTCCGCCGCGTTCTTCAGCGCGTTAATGTCGATATTCAGGGTGCTGTACGGGCTGCGCATGGCGAACCGAGCGTCCGCATCCATGTCCGCCACCTGATACAGCTGGAAGGTCACGCCGGGCAGGTGCGCATCATCCTCGTTGTCATCCGTCTGAATGGCGAACGTCAAGGGGTGCGTCAAATCCACCCGTTCAAAGGCAAGCGCGCAGGGCGCAAGCAGAAGGCAGCACAATGCTGTCAGCAGGACAAGCGCCAGCAGGCGCGAGGGTTTGCGGCTCATCACGACCGCTCAGCTCCTTTCCGCTTCTTGTGTTTCGGGCTGGTCGTTACCAGCATGAGAATGAGGAGAATCAGCAGCATCGGCGCGGCGACAATCGGCGCGACGATGTAGGGGTCAATCACGAGTGCGTCCGCGGATATGCGCACGGATAGCTGCGCAAGCGACGTTTCGACCCGGTGTCCACGGACAAGCAGCCGGTGCGAGTTAATGCCGTAGGGCGTGCAGGTGACGAGCGTACACAAATCCATGCCGTCATAGATTTGCAGTGCGCTGACGTCATGCGGCTCAACAATGAGAATCTGGTCGATTTCGTAAGTCAGCACCTTGTCCAGCACGCGGAGGGTGAAGGTATCGCCGTAGGTGAGCTGGTCAAGGTTGGTAAAAAGCTTGGCGGAGGGCAGCCCTCGATGCGCCGAGAAGGCGGAATGCGTCCCCGGTTCGCCGGTCGGCAGGCTTGTGCCCTCAATGTGACCGACGGCGACTTGAAGCACGTTGGCGTTCGTCGAGTGATACCTGTCTCTTATACACATCTCCGAGCCCACGAG
>ENA-OXZZ01000619-OXZZ01000619.1-human-gut-metagenome-genome-assembly--contig:-NODE-619-length-10767-cov-4.697069_pt1 | contig 10767 bp, 7 predicted proteins | sample MGYA00244515_ERZ652815 | MGnify/ENA primary metagenome ERZ652815 (study PRJEB26926, sample SAMN06164594) | human gut metagenome | biome: ENVO:00009003; feature: ENVO:2100002; material: ENVO:00002003...
ATAACTTTCCCATCGGTGTGTCGCTTTCAAAAATAATCACATATATTTTATGCTTTAATTTCTCATCATGCAGTAAATTCTGCCATTTATTCCAAATACGCCTCAGAAATGCCATAATTTTTTAGGATAGAACACAAATCATTCACAATTATAACAAATATTGCCCGATTTATGTCCCATCGGTAACTATTATTTTCACTATATTTGCACAAAACCAATAAAATAATAGCATGAAGAAACAACTTATGACAGGTCTGTTCACAGTCCTCGCCCTTACAGCAGGCGCACAGACCTTCCAAGAATGGCGCAACCCGGAAATAAATGCGGTAAACCGTGCGCCGATGCACACGAACTACTTTGCTTTTGAGAATGCAGATGCAGCTAAGAAAGCAGACAAAAAACAATCAACTAACTACATGACTTTGAACGGAACCTGGAAGTTCAACTGGGTAAAGGATGCAGACTCCCGTCCGACTGATTTCTGGAAAACCGGCTTCAACGACAAAGGCTGGGATGACCTGCAAGTTCCCGCCGTATGGGAGCTGAACGGATACGGTGATCCTATTTATGTGAACGTAGGCTATGCCTGGCGTAACCAGTTCCAGAACAACCCTCCCGAAGTGCCGACAGAGAATAACCATGTAGGTTCTTACCGCCGTGAAATTGTAGTTCCCGCCTCATGGAAGGGAAAAGATATTATCGCCCATTTCGGTTCGGTTACCTCCAATATGTATTTGTGGGTAAACGGACGTTATGTAGGCTACAGCGAGGACAGCAAACTGGAAGCCGAATTTGACCTGACTCCATATTTAAAACCGGGTCAGAAAAACCTGATCGCCTTCCAAGTATTCCGCTGGTGCGACGGTACCTATCTGGAAGATCAGGATTTCTTCCGGTATAGCGGCGTGGGACGTGACTGCTATCTATATGCCCACAACAAAAAACGCATTCAAGATATCCGTGTAACTCCCGACTTGGACGCAGCTTACCAAAACGGCAGCCTGGCTGTCAATCTGGATTTGAAAGGCAGTGGTAAAGTCGATTTGGAACTGGTAGATGCACAAGGCAAGCAAGTGGCAACCGCTACCGCCAACAAATCCGGTCTGGTGACCATGAACGTAGAGAACCCCAAAAAGTGGAGTGCCGAAACACCTTATTTATATACCTTGCGTGCCAGCATGCAGGGCAGCAATGAAGTGATTCCTGTCAAAGTAGGTTTCCGCAAGATTGAATTGAAAGGTGACCAGATCTTGGTTAACGGTAAGGCAGTCCTGTTCAAGGGGGCCGACCGCCACGAAATGGATCCGGATGGAGGCTATGTAGTATCTCCCGAACGTATGCTACAGGATATCCAGATAATGAAGCAATTCAACCTGAACGCTGTACGTACCTGCCACTACCCGGATGACAACTTATGGTACGATTTATGTGACCAATATGGTATTTACGTCGTGGCCGAAGCCAATATAGAATCTCACGGTATGGGCTACGGCGACAAGACGCTGGCCAAGAACCCCTCTTATAAGAAAGCCCATCTGGAACGTAACCAGCGCAATGTACAACGCGGATTCAACCATCCGAGCATCATCTTCTGGTCATTGGGTAATGAAGCCGGTGACGGCCCCAACTTCGAACAATGCTATAAATGGATTAAAGCAGAAGACCCCAGCCGTGCCTGCCAATATGAACAAGCACGCCAGAAAGAACATACCGATATCTTCTGTCCGATGTACTATGATTATAACGGCATGGAAAAATATGGTCAACGTACCGATGCTACCAAACCATTGATTCAGTGTGAATATGCCCATGCAATGGGTAACTCGCAGGGTGGTTTCAAAGAATATTGGGATTTGATCCGTAAATATCCGAATCTGCAAGGTGGATTTATCTGGGATTTCGTTGACCAGTCCTGCCGCTGGAAAGGAAAAGACGGCGTGATGATCTATGCTTACGGAGGAGATTTCAACCGTTTTGACGCTTCTGACAATAACTTCTGTGACAATGGTTTGATCAGCCCCGACCGTGTTCCTAATCCGCACATGTATGAAGTAGGTCACTTTTACCAGAATATCTGGACTACTCCCGCCGATTTAAGCAAAGGGGAAGTAAATGTGTTCAATGAGAACTTCTTCCGTGACCTGTCCGCCTACTATATGGAATGGCAAGTACTGAAAGATGGAAAAGTAATCCGCACCGGACGCGTGGATGATTTAAAAGTCGCTCCTCAGGAAACAGCCAAGATTACGTTGAATATCGGCAAGACCTGCACCTGCAAGGAATGGTTGCTGAACGTTTTCTACAAACTGAAAAACCGCGAAGGTTTGCTGCCCGCAGGTTTCACCGTCGCCAAGAATCAGTTGACACTGAATGATTACAAAGCACCGTCTATGGATTTGAAGAACGTGGAAACGACCAATGTAGCCACCGTTGTTCCGCAAATCATCGACAACCAATATCATTATCTGATCGTAAAAGGCAATAACTTCGTAGCCGAGTTCAACAAACAGAACGGTTACTTAAGCAAATATGCAGTGGACGGAACGGAAATGCTGAAAGAAGGCGCAGCCCTGACCCCTAACTTCTGGCGTGCCCCGACAGACAATGATATGGGAGCCGGCCTGCAAAACAGATATGCCGCATGGAAAAACCCGGGATTGAAACTGGTTTCCTTGAATTCCAAGACAGAAAATGACCAGATAGTAGTGAATGCGGAATATGACATGAAGAATGTTTCCGCCAAATTATATCTGACTTATGTCATCAACAACGAAGGAGCCATCAAAGTGACCCAAAAGATGACAGCCGACAAGAATGCCAAAGTATCTCCGATGTTCCGCTTCGGTATGCAAATGCAGATGCCTAAATGTTTTGAAACCGTAGAATATTATGGTCGTGGTCCGGTAGAAAACTACAGTGACCGCAACCACAGCACCGACTTGGGTATTTATCGCCAGAGTGTGGATGAACAATTCTACTCCTATATCCGTCCGCAGGAAACAGGAACCAAGACCGATATCCGTTGGTGGAAGCAACTGAATGCCGGCGGTAACGGACTGAAGGTAGTAGGTGATGCTCCATTCTCTGCATCCGCTTTGCATTATACCATCTGTTCACTGGATGATGGCGAACAAAAAGACCAGCGTCACTCGCCCGAAGTACAGAAAGCAGACCTGACCAACCTGATCATCGACAAGGCTCAGATGGGATTAGGTTGTGTAAACAGCTGGGGAGCTCTGCCGTTGCCTCAATATATGTTGCCCTACGGTGATTATGAATTTACTTTCATCCTGACTCCGGTAAAACATAGCGTCGAGATAGAATAAAACACAGGTTAAACAATAAAAACAAGGTGGCTGAATTTGTTTTCAGCCACCTTGTTTTTATTCCCTCTGTTCTTCATAGCTACTGCCATCTACAATTTTCATAAAACAAGTATCACACAAGTATCTGCCCCAACCATCTCTTCAAAACACATTTTCCACCTTTTTTCCTTCAAATTCTTCATACGCGGACAATGTTTTGAACCTCAAGCCATTACAATGAACCATTCTTATTCCAATCCTTCATAAATTCTTCATAAAGTTATATCCGTTCCCTTCGCATGAACCAACCACGGGAATCCATTCCGACAACCCATCGAATCTTTTTCCTTATTTTACCGTACCCGATTACAAACCTCGGTTGTATTACTCATAAAGAACAATTAAACACTAGTAAAATGAGATCAGACGGCTATTTGAAAACAGCGTGGATCATGACCGTATTATTCAGCATCATCCTTCCGCTTCATTCACAAACACCCCGGCAATTCTCTATAGAATTAAAGGACAAACCACTTCCCGCCGCCCTTAAACTAATCGAAAAGGAAGGCGGAAAGAATATTATCTTCTCCTATAACGAAACAGAAAGCTACCGGGTTACAGCCTCCATCCGGCAAAAAACCGAACTTGAAGCCATCGGCACTGTCCTGAACGGCATTCCTTTCATTTGTAAAGAACGGGAAGAATACTTCGCCATACAGAAAAAGGGAAGAGACATACGCATTACCGAAATACGAGGACAAGTAACCAATGAAAAGAATGAACCGCTGCCCTACTCCAATGTACTCTTATTGACTCCCGGCGACTCCACCTTTGTAAACGGATGTGTCACCCGTGAAGACGGAAGTTTCCTGATGATAGCGGAAGAAGGGATACCTTACTTGATACGGGTTTCTTATATAGGCTATAAGACGGAAGTGCAACCTTGCCACCCTACTCTTACGTTTCACCTGCTTCCCGACACCCAACTGATGCAGGAAGTAACCATCAGCGCCCGACGCCCCATGATAGAAGTGGGTCCCAACGGACTAAAAGCCAACGTGGCAGGAACTTCCCTGGCCCGAATGGGGTCTGCCGCAGAAATGTTGCCCCATCTTCCTTTCGTCACCGGCCATAACGGCGAATACAATGTAATGGGATGCGGTTCTCCTGTAATCTATATAAATAATAAGAAAGTACGTGACATGACAGAACTGGACCGTATCCGGGCCAACGAAATCTTATCCGCAGAAGTCATCACCACTCCCGGAGCAGAATATGCCTCGGACGTAGCAGCCGTCATCCGCCTCCGCACCATCCGCCGGCGCGGACAAGGGTTGAGCGGCCACTTCAATACGACTTATTCACAAGGACATTCCGCCAACGCCAACGAATATATGGCATTAAATTATCGCACCGGCGGTCTGGATCTCTTTGTAAAGGGATATATGGCACAGCAAAACTCGTATGGAAAAACCACAAATATGAACCGCATCAAGGGTTCCGCCATTTGGCAAACCAACAAAAATGATGTGCAGACCCATAAGAGCCAACGTTTTTCCGGTGAGCTGGGATTCAATTATGAACCGGATGAACACCATTCTTTCGGTCTGCGCTATATGCCCGAAACCGGAATAGGGAATGCAGACAGAAATTCATCCGGTAAAACCGTCACCAGACGTAACGATGAAGAAACCGACCGGATAAACTTTACTACAGCAGAACAAATACATACAGGTTGGGATCACGCGGCAAACGCCTACTACGCAGGAGAACTGGGCAAATGGAATATTGACTTCAACGCCGATTACCTGTTCAAACGCTCGCATTCCGACCAGAACGCCATGAATAATGACGATGCAACCGTGCAAGCAGACAGTCGCATGCGCAGCTCCCTCTATGCCGCCAAGCTGGTAGTCAGTGCCCCTTTATGGAACGGACGTTTTTCATTCGGTACGGAAGAAACTTTTACCAACCGCCATGATATCTTTACCCAAAACGGTTTCTCTGCTGATGCCGACGACCACATCAAACAATCCGTATATGCCGCATTTGCTGACTATTCAAGATCCATCCGCCATTGGAAACTGAATATGGGAATACGTTATGAACATCAACAAACAGATTATTATGAAAAAGGGATAAGGATAGATGCACAAAGCCCTACCTATAATGATATTATTCCTGTATTGGCCGCCAGTTGGTCACACAATGGCAAAAGTTTCAGCCTCTCTTACCGGTTACGTAAAAATAACCCCGATTATAGCCTATTGACCAATTCCATCCGCTATCGCAGCAAATATGAGTATTCTCAAGGAAACCCTTTGCTGAAAACCCAAAAGACGCATCGCTTTTCGGCCGGCGCCTCTTGGAATTGGCTCTATTTCTCAGCCTATTTCAGCCGTATTCTCAATATGTATACCAATATAATTATGCCCTACAAGGAAGATACACATCCGGGCGTCCTCTTATTTGCCACACAGACCATTCCTACAACCCATAATTACGGCATTAGTTTCAATGCCTCTCCCAAACTGGGGTGTTGGGAACCACAACTCAATGTGAATATGGCTTTTTTGGACATGAATGCGAATAAAATAGGAATCACCGAACACCGGAACCAACCCCGTTTCTATATCAGTCTGGACAACAACTTCAACCTTCCCAAAGGCTGGTTCTTCAATATGGAAGGATATCTCTCCACCGCTTCCCGGCAAGGATTTTTTGTAACGCGCACGGAAGGACAAATCAATGCACGCCTTTCCAAATCCTTTTTAAAAGAGACACTCACCATAACATTCACCGCCAATGATATTCTTAGAACAGGGTATTTCCATTTTGATTTATACGGCATAGATGCCTATATGGAAAATCGGATTTACCGGGATTTCCAACGCTTCGGCCTCCAAGTATCCTATAAATTCAATGCCACCAAGAGCAAATATAAAGGAACCGGAGCCGGACAAAGCGAAAAGAATCGTCTGTAACCCCAGCGGAGAAAAGGAAATTTCCGTACCTTTGTTCACGGAAGACAAGGAAACATGCAGATTTTATTCAGGAGAAGAAACCATAAAGAAGAGCACTTCGAACGACTGTTCGCAGAAATGTACCCACGCCTCGTCCGCTTTGCTACCACCCTGATGAGCAATACGGAAGAAGCCAAGGACATAGTAAGCGAAACCATGGAACAAGCCTGGAAGGAGTTCGACCAACTAAAGGAAAACACCCGTAGCGCCTGGCTCTATGCCACCGTGCGTAACGGATGCCTCAACCGCTTGAAGCATTTGAATGTGGAACAGCAACACATAGACCGCCTCATCGAAGCCACCCGTGCGGAAATGAATCAGGGTTACCGCGCACACGAGGCACTGTTGCAGCAAGCGGAAAACATAGCCCGCAGTTTGCCCGAACCGACTTGCACCATCTTGCGAAGCTGCTATTGGGAGAAAAAAACATATCAACAGGTAGCCGACGAATTGGGAATCAGCCCCGACACCGTGAAAAAACATATATCAAAAGCATTGCGGACTCTGCGCGAAGCGATACTGAAAAAGGAGGATAAACAATGAAAAAGGAGTTTTCAACAAATGACCACATCCATCCGGACAACGGAAAGAATCCCCATAACCAAGACTCCCCCCAAAACGGAACTTGGAATGACCATCAATTGGAACAACTCTTTGGTGAAGCATTGGGGGATATTCCCACCGCAGACGAAACCCGGAAAGCCTGGCAGACATTCATCCGTCGTCACCGTATCAGACACCAATCTATCCGACGAATAACGATACCAGGTATAGCCGCCGCTGTCATCGCCTTGGTACTTGTATTCCAGCCTTTACTACAACCTGAGCCGCAGGAAGTGGAAGTCTTCACTTCACTGGAAGTTCCTGAGGAAATTACTTTTCGGGAAGAAGGGAAAAGGATAATTGTAAGCACCCCGCCCGCTACCATTACCTCCGTTCAATTAAGCGACGGAAGCAAGGTATTGCTCAGCGCAAACAGCCGTCTGGAGTATCTAAAGGAGTTTACAGATACCATTCGCAGTGTCAAACTAAGCGGAGAGGCCCGTTTTGAAGTAGCCAAAGACGCTTCCCGCCCCTTTATAGTATGCACCGAGCAACTACAAACACGAGTACTGGGAACGGTGTTCGATGTGAAAGCCTATCCCCGTTACTCGCCGGATGTCATCCTCTATCAAGGACGAGTGAATGTAAGTCATACCAAGCGCAATCAAAGTAAGGAAATGCACCCGGGGGAACAAATATCCTTGGATAAACAAGGAAAACTCCAATTGAAAAGAGTTGATACGGAGAAGAGAAAAGGATGGGCGGAGAATGAATTTTCTTTTGACAATACCGACTTGAGGCAAGTCATGCAAGATATAGGTTCATGGTATAACATCAGCATCGTATTCCGTTCACGTCCGTTACTGGACGAACGCATCTATTTCCATATCAACCGCCAACTCCCGGTGAATACCGTACTGGACGCCCTGAATGATTTGAAAATCGCACAGTTCACCATGAAAGAAGGAAAAATAATAGTGGAAACACCACAAGACAAGAAACGATAACATCAATGGGAGTTCAATAAACAAGCCTGTATTTTCACCTGGAGATTAACATATCAGCGTTCTTTTCATCTTCAGGTGAGAACCATTCAGTTTATCCCCCCTGTGCTAAAGAACTGACAGCACTATCTCTCTTTCCAGTTCCCTCGTGTGAAATCGGGAATCTCCACCGGTACACTGCCCTGCCGCACGGAACGCTCGCTCAGTTCCGTAATGCAGGACCATTCGGCGGCGTCATACACATCCTGATCCAACGGCAAACCGTTCCTCAAACAATGAATAAGCCGGTAGTCCATGATATAATTCATCTCATTCGGCATATTCTTCCGCCGCGCCTCCTCGCCGATAACTGCCGTAAAAGGATGTTTATACTGCTCCATCATCCGCTCAAACTGCTCACCGGACAAAGGTTCCTTGCCATATTCATCGAGCAGAAGACAGGGAACAGGATATTTCTGCATGAATCCCTTCGTGCCGCACACCGTCTGATGGCGGCTGTACGGGCGAGGAGTGGTCACATCATATTGCAACAAGATAGTTCTTCCTTTTGCGGTATGAATCAGCGTGGTATTCACATCCCCCATCTCATAACTCTGCGCCGCTTCTTCGGAGGATGCGCCAAACACCTGTCCGGCATAAGCAGACAGACCGGCCTGACGCGAGGACATGGAAACCAGATACTCCATACGGTCTCCCCGATGAATATTCATCCATTGGCAGACAGGACCCAAGCCGTGAGTAGGATAAGGATTCCCCGTATGCTGCTGGCTGTAAAGCTTTATCCAGTGATTGTGATACCCACCCGCTTTTTCGTCTGCAAAATAATGCTTGCGCAAGTCATGGATGTATGCCCCCTCGGCATGAGTAATTTCGCCCAACACCCCCTGCTGCACCATGTTCAATGTAGTCAGGGCAAATGCATCGTAACAACAGTTCTCCAGCATCATGCAGTGACGGCGGGTTTCTTCGGCTGTATCCACCAAACGCCAGCAATCGGCCACACTCATGGCGGCAGGAACCTCCAACGCCACGTGACGGCCCTGCTGCAAGGCATAAACGGCAATATCAGTATGAGTCAGCCAGTCCGTACAAATATAAATGAGGTCTATCTCCTTGCATTCGCACATCTTGCGCCACATCCCTTCTTCCGAATAGTTCTCGGCTTCGGGACGGCCGAACTCCCGTAAGATATGCTCTGCACGCTCTATATTCTCTTTCCGCAAATCACAAAGCGCTTTCACCTCAATGCCTTCCAGGTGCATATATCTCTCAAGTGCAAGAATGCCCCTGTTTCCTAATCCGACAAAACCGATCCGAACTACGGGGATGGCAGGGCAGGTTAAATTAAGTACGTTGGGTCGTTTCATGGACTGCTTTATTTTTCCGGCAAAGATAAAGAGAAAAATCGAGAGGCAGAGGACTGCCTGTGAATAATTTGCCGGTATACCGGTCTGATGTCTTTCCGTATCGGAACCTAACCTCTTTCAACAGCAAACATAAGCCTTTTTCTCCATACAACTAAGGTCTTTATTCCTATTATCTTCTATAGTCTTCCGATGCAGACCGTACAGTCCACTGTAGCAGACCGTACAGTCCATTACGGCAGACTCTACAGTCCATTGCAATGAACTGTAGAAGGTTTCAGTATAAAAGCCCTTAATCATCCGGAAGAAAACGCTTAGCCAAAGAGAAGACAGCACTTAAAAGCCGCTTTATAACCAGACAGTCCCCTTTCCCGGAAAAAGACAAAGAGGATGTGTCCGGACCGAAGTGACAGCCACAGGACACATCCTCTGTTTTCGAATGAGAACAGTACAAACGGTGCTTAAATAATAGAAGTACGTTTGGTAAATTCTATAATTTCGGGAATATAACCGAATGCCAGACCGGTCACCGTGTCGGCACAACCATAATAAACGGCCACCCGTCCCGTTGCCGGATCATGCAAAGCCGCACAAGGGAAGCATACATTGGGCACATCACCCATGCATTCGTAAGGTTCACGCGGAGAGATAAGATAAGGTCCCGAACGGAATTTCACCTTCCAGGGCTCGTCCAAGTCAAGCAATGCCGATCCAAAGGCATAGACATAACCGTTGCAGGAGCGAAGCACACCGTGATAGAACAGCAACCAGCCCTCACTGGTTTCGATGGGAATGGGGCCGGCGCCAATCTTCAGGCACTGCCATGCACTTACTTCAAAAGGCGCGGGTGACATGACGTGACGATGGTGTCCCCAAAACTCCAAGTCGGGCGACTCGCTATAATAAATATCTCCGAAAGGAGTATGCCCGTTGTCACTGGGACGGCTCAACATGGCAAACTTACCATTGATCTTGCGGGGAAACAGCACGCCATTACGGTTGAAAGGCAGGAAAGCATTCTCCACTTGATGGAATGTCTTGAAATCCGTAGTCCATGCCACGCCGATGGTGGGCTGGCCCTTATATCCGTTACACCAGGTCACATAGTAACGGTCGTCGATAAAGCAGACACGCGGGTCATAACCGTACACCCATTCACCAATCTCAGGAATATCACACTGGAACTGCAACTTCTCCGGATTGATGTCCCAATGAACGGCGTCCTTGCTGAATCCCACATGAAGCGCCATCCGGCGGTTTGTATCATCACAACGGAACACTCCGGCATACCCTTCGCCGAAAGGTACTACCGCACTATTGAATATACTATTGGATGTAGGCAGCAAATCACGGGGAATGATGGGATTCGCGCTACATCTCCACATTACATTTTTACAACCTTCGGGACGTTCCTCCCACGGCATACCGGGCAACGGATTGCCCGCAATCTTCAATTCACTCATATTCTCTTTTTTGTTAGGTTAATAGCTGTCTCTTATACACATCTCCGAGCCCACGAGACAAGAGG
>ENA-OXZZ01000620-OXZZ01000620.1-human-gut-metagenome-genome-assembly--contig:-NODE-620-length-10757-cov-3.840964_pt1 | contig 10757 bp, 8 predicted proteins | sample MGYA00244515_ERZ652815 | MGnify/ENA primary metagenome ERZ652815 (study PRJEB26926, sample SAMN06164594) | human gut metagenome | biome: ENVO:00009003; feature: ENVO:2100002; material: ENVO:00002003...
CGAGATTGCCTCTTGTCTCGTGGGCTCGGAGATGTGTATAAGAGACAGGTGTTCAAGACGCGCATTGAGCTGCGGCAGATTGGCGTCCGCGACGAAGCGAAGATGCTCGGCGGACTCGGCCCCTGCGGCCGCCCGATTTGCTGCGGCACGTTCCTTGGCGACTTCCAGCCCGTGTCCATCAAGATGGCGAAGGAACAGAATCTGTCGCTCAACCCCATCAAAATCAGCGGCGTCTGCGGTCGTCTCATGTGCTGCTTGAAGTACGAGCAGGATACTTACGAGGAAATCCGCAAGTCCATGCCCAAAGAGGGCAAGGAAGTCATGACGCCAGACGGCGTGGGCGTCGTGTGCGAATTGAAAATCATCACTGAATCGGTCAAGGTGCGCATCAAGAAGGGCGACAGCTTTGAAATCAAGGAGTACCCGGCGACTGACGTGCAGCGCTTGACCCCGCAGAATGCGCCGCGCCCGGAAGTACAGCGTGCGGAGAAGCCGGAGCAGAAGCAGGATGCCCCTGAAGCTGCGGAAATCAAGGAATGCCCCGCCTGCCCGGAACGTCCGCCGCGCGCAGAGCGTCCGATGCGTCCTGAAAAGCCGACGAAGGCGGAGAAGCAGCCGGAAGCCCCGAAGCCGGAAAAGCCTGCTGAAGCGCCCAAACCTGCCGTCAGCCCGTGGAAGATGGCGGTCGAGCAGGCGCTCCGCGCTGCGCAGAACAGTGTGGATACGGCGGATGAGGTCATTGAGCAGCCCGTGCAGGAAGCACCCGTAAGCGAGGAACCCGTCGCCATGCCGGAAGCGGCACCGGCGGCAGCGTGTGAAGCCGTAGAGACGGTCGTGGAAGAATCCGCAGAGGGTGCTGAAACGCCTCTTTCAGCAAGCACCGAAGCGGTGGAAGAAGCCGTCGAGGATGCCATGGAAATGCCTTTGATTCCGCTGGACGAGGATGACGACACCATCTAAATCCCACGAACGATTTTGCCCCAAAGGAAGCTGCTGGGGCTTGCAATTCGCGGCAATTCGTGATATGATATTGCCATCAACCAGTGCGTTGATAAACCAAGTATAAGATTCACAAGGAGGACATTCCGCATGGCTTACAAGATTTCTGATGCTTGCATCATGTGCGGCGCTTGCGCCGAGGGCTGCCCAGTGAACGCGATCTCCGAGGGCGACACCCAGTACCAGATTGATCCCGACGTGTGCGTGGAATGCGGTGCTTGCGCCGAAGTCTGCCCCGTTGGTGCGCCCGCACAGGCGTAATCCCCTGTCTGGATTGCTGATGCAGAAAAAGCGTTCTGATGCTTGGAAGAGTGTCGGGGCGCTTTTTTGTGTGCCGTACATGTTGCTATTTCCAGATTCACCTGCGCCATCTGCTTGCGCCCTTTCATCTGGAAATAGTATGACAATTCAGACGCAGAATGTCGGTTTTCAGACAAAATGTCTTGCATTGTGAAAAGTTCGGCGATATAATAGACTTATCAAGCAGGGAGGTTTGAGAAAATGATTGATTTTGATCATGTGGTGAAGCAATACGGCAAGAGCAATGTTCGCGCAGTGGATGACCTGACGCTGCACGTTGGCAAGGGGCAGCTGTTCGGCTTTATCGGGCCGAATGGGGCAGGCAAAACGACCACGATTCGTCTGCTGACGGGTATTTTGCAGCCCACGAGCGGCAGCGTGACCATCGGCGGCGTGTCGATGAAGGACGATCCGATTGCCGCTAAGCGGATGATTGGTTTCGTTCCGGACAGCCACGAACTGTATGACCGCCTGACGGGGATGGAGTACCTGAACTTTATGGCGGATGTTTACGGCGTTGGCGCGCAGGAGCGCAAGGCGCATATCGAGAAGTATCTGGCGCTGTTTGAGCTGGAAAACGCGGCGGGTGAGCAGATTAAGTCCTACTCGCGCGGCATGAAGCAGAAGCTGACGATTATCGGCGCTTTGGTGCATCAGCCGCCAGTCTGGGTGCTGGATGAGCCGATGGTGGGGCTTGACCCGCGCGCGGCGCACATCCTCAAGGAAGAAATGCGCAAGCACTGCGAGAAGGGCAACACGGTTTTCTTCTCCACGCATGTGCTGGAGGTGGCGGAAAAGCTCTGCGACGAGATTGCCATCATCGACAAGGGACGTCTGGTTGCGCAGGGGACGCTGGAGGCGCTGCGATCGGGCGAAAAGGGCGCGTCGCTGGAGCAGCTTTTCCTCGAACTGACCGAATCGGAGGAGAAACAGGCATGAAATCGTACTTTCTGCTGCTGCGCCTGAACCTGCGGAATCTGCTGGCCGGCTTCCGCGGCGCCATGCGCAAGCCAAACGGGAAAATCGACATTTCCCGGCTGATTCTCTATCCGCTGGCGCTGCTGGGGATGCTGACGCTGGCCGGCTTCGTGATTTTCATGGAGTTCAGCATGTTCAGTGCGTTTGAAATGCTGAATGCGCCCGAAATGCTGCCGGGGCTGGCGATTCTGCTGGCAATGGTGACAGCGCTGCTGTTCAGCGTCTTTCAAATGCTTGCTGCGCTGTACTTTTCGCGCGACACAGCGTCCATGGCGTATCTGCCGCTGACGAGCCGAACTGTGCTGGCGGCAAAGTGGACGGAAGTCTACGTCAGCGAACTGCTCTATTCGCTCCTGATTGCCGCGCCCGCCGTCGTCCTCTACGGGATTCACTACGCGGCGGATTGGACGTACTATCTGCGGATGGTGCCCGTGCTGCTGGCGGTCAACTGTATCCCGCTGACGATTTCGCTCCTGCTGGCAAGCATTCTGGGGCGCTTCACATCGCTGACCCGGCATAAGGAAGTCTGGGTCGTGCTGGGGACGGTGCTGATGCTCGTCGTCGTGCTGGGGCTGGAATGGTCGATTCTCCCCAAAATCCCGGAGGATGCGGATGCGGCGTTCTTCGCGCAGATGCTGACTGGCGTTCAGCCGATGCTGCGCGCCTTCATCCATGCGTTCCCGCCGGTTGCGTGGGCGGTGGATGGCATTGCGGGCGACTGGCTGCAATGGCTGGCGTTTCTGGCGGTGTCCATCGGCGGCGTGGCGCTGGCGATTGCGCTGGTCGGCGGCAGCTATCTGGATACGACGCTCCGGCAGAATGAGGGCAGCCGCAAGGCGCGGCGCATTCGCGTGACGGATAAGACGTTCCGCGCGCACAGCCCCTTCATGGCGATTTACCGCCGCGAATGGAACGAAATCCTCAAAGTCCCGGTCTATCTGCTCAATGGCGTTCTGGGCGCGATGATGCTGCCGATTATGCTCATCGGCATGAGCGTCGGCATGTCTTCCGAGCAGGACAGCGAAGTGTCGTGGAATTTCCTGCTGCGGCTGATGCAGGATTCGGTCAGCCCGATGGACGTCATGCTTATCCTGACGGCGCTGCTGATGTTCATCAGCTGGGTCAACCCGATTATCGCCACGGCGATTTCCCGCGAGGGCGGACGGATGCCGATTGCCAAGTACATCCCGGTTTCGCCGCGCACGCAGCTCTGGGCGAAGCTCTCCGTCAGCCTGACGATTAACGGCGCGGCGATTCTGCTGATGGGCATTGCCGTCGCCGCACTGCTGGGGACGCATTATCTGGGCGCTGTGCTGGGCGCGGTCGTGCTGGCGAACCTGTTCAGCCTCGCGACGGGCTGCATTGCGCTGACTATCGACGCATCGCGCCCGATTCTGCATTGGCAGACCGAGCAGCAGGTGATGAAGCAGAACATGAATCAGATGATTTGTATGCTCGTCGTGCTGCTGGTGGCGCTGATTCCGGTGGCAGGCGTGGTCGGCATGATGATCCTGTCCAGCGCCGCGCAGGACATGGAAGCCCCGTCGATGCTCATGCGCTTCGCCGCGGAACACGCGGTCGGGCTGCGCAGCGCGGTTGCGGCGCTGCTGATGGCGGCGGAAGCGGGCGTATCGATTCTAATTTTGCACAAGGTCGGTGAAAAGCGCTTCAGCGCCATCGAGCCGTAAAGAAAGCTAAAACTTCGCATCAAGCCTTGAAAAAACACGCTTCTTAGAGTACAATGGAAGCGTGACAGGCGGCTTGAAAACGGATGAGGTGATTTTTATGTGGAAGCGGGGAACAGCGCTTTTGACGGCACTGCTGATGCTCTTTTCCTGCGCACTGGCGGAAGATGTGTATCTCGACGAGCCGACGCCCGAAGCGGCGGAAGAGACGGCGGACGACACGTTGACTGCGCGTGATGACCTGATTAACCGCATTATCGCGCTGGGGCAGGAACTGTATATCAAGGCGAACGGCAAGAGCCAGCGCGCACACTACAAGGGCGATATTTACGTCTGCAAGAACTTCACAACGTACCTTTTCCGCCAGAATCGCGACGATTTCTGCATGGCGGAATACCCGGACGTTCAGCTGCTCGTGCCGAACAACCTGTCCGCGGCAAAGAGCAAGCCGTACAGCTATGGCATCGAGTGGGAGGATATTTCGCCGGAGAAGGGGAATCCGTTCTACATTGCGGCGCAGTTCAAGTACGACAAAAATCTGTCCGCAGAGGAGAATATGGCGCTGGCGTGCGACTTCATGCGGCAGGCGCAGCGTGGTGACTACTTTCAAATGTCCGCGAAGTACGAGTACGGTACGGGCGCACACAGCGCCATCATGCTCGGTTACGATCCGGAGACGGACGAAATCCACTGGATGGACAGCAACATGCGCGGCGGCAAGAAGAAAGGCATCCGTTACGGCTTGGTGCAGTTCGACGAGGTGAAGAGCGTAGAGTGGTGGGCGAGTACATTCTGCAAGAAAACACGCGGCGCGACGCTCTACCGTCTGCGTGATGACATTGTCTACCGTCCCGGTCATGAGCCGGAAAATACCACAGGTGAATAAATGAAATCCCCTCTGATGCCGAGATTGGCGCATCAGAGGGGATTTTTGCGCTTACCGCATCTCTTCCGCTGTCGGCATTGCCGGAATCGCCCCTGAACGGCTTGTCGTCCAGCTGGCGGCGCGGTTTGCGTAGCTCAGCATGTCCCGAAGTTGCGGAATCGTCAGGTTATCCAGCGTGAACGCCCGCATTCGGCTCAAAAACGCACCGAAGAACGTGTCGCCCGCGCCGTTTGTATCCGCGACAACGCACGGAACGCCATCGACGATACCCGTTTCGCCCCGGAAACGGTAGAAAGCGCCCTTCGCGCCGAGCGTCACCAGTACGAGCGGAATCCCGGCATCCGCCAGTGCTGCCGAACCGTCCTGCAAATTGTCCGTTCCAGTCAGCAGCGCCATTTCTTCGTCCGACACCTTCAGAATGTCCACCAGCGGCAGGGGACGCGCCAATTGCTTGAGGGCATCCGCGCGGCTGCCCCAGAGCGCCGGACGGTAGTTTGGGTCGTAGGTGACGCACGCGCCGAGATTTCGCGCGCGCCGGGCGGCATCCAGTACCGTATCGCGCGCAGGATTCGCTGTTAGGCTGACGCCGCCGAAATGGAAAAAGTGCGTGCTGCGCAGGGCCTCATCCGGCACATCGTCCGGCGAAAGCGCCAAATCCGCGCTATGCTGGCGATAGAAGGAGAACGACCGCTCACCGCGGCTGTCCAGCGAAACGACTGCCAGCGTCGTCGGGCGCTGCGCGTCGGTCAGCATTCGCGACACATCCACACCGTTTGCGCGGAGGCATTCGCGGAGCTGCGTCCCAAAGGCATCCGCCCCGACGCGCCCGATGAACGCGGTGGAAGCCCCCAGTTTCGCGGCGGCAACCGCCAAATTCGCTGGAGCGCCGCCGGGATTCGCGGCATATTCCGCCACACCGGACGCGGAAAGCCCAGTCTGCGTCAGATCAATCAGCGCTTCGCCGATGGCAGTGATATCGAACATGGTCAGCATCCTCCCAAAGTGGATTTGCTTGCATTATACCGCAGGAAAACCGAATTGACAAGGTTTTGTCATGCAAATTTAGCAAAAAAGTGCGCTGATTTCGCACGAATCTGTCAAAAACGATTGCATTTTGCGAAAATTGATAGTAAAATATACTTGACGCACTGCCGCAAAATCAGGCGGCTTTGCAAAGCAGAAGGAGGAGACATCCCCATGAAAATGACATTCCGCTGGTATGGCCGCGAGTCCGACCCGATTCCGCTGAAGTATGTGAAGCAGATTCCTGGCATGTCCGGTCTGATGGGTTTGCTGGATAAGCCCGCCGGTGTCGACTGGCCTGAAGAGGAGGTCAAGGCGCTGGTGGAGGAAGTCCACGCCGCCGGACTGGAGCTGGAAGTGGTCGAGTCCGTCAATGTCCACGAGGACATCAAGATGGGTCTGCCCACGCGCGACGAATATATTGCCAACTACATCTCGACCATCCGCACGCTGGCGAAGTACGGCGTCAAGGTCATCATCTACAACTTCATGCCCGTCTTTGACTGGCTGCGCACTGACTTGGCGCGTGTCATCCCGGAGGACGGCTCGAACTCCCTGTACTTCGACGAGAAGGATTTGGGCGAAATGGGCCCGATGGAAATTGTCCGCCGCACCGCCGCCGATTCGCAGGGCTTCACGCTGCCCGGCTGGGAGCCGGAGCGTCTGGCGCTGCTGGAAACGACCCTGCGCCAGTACGAAAAGCTCACGCCCGACGACCTGCGCGCGAACTACAAGTATTTCCTTGACGCTGTGATTCCTGTCTGCGAGGAAGTTGGCATCCGCATGGCGTGCCATCCCGATGACCCGGCATGGCCGATTTTCGGGCTGCCGCGCATTGCGCATAGCCAGGAGGATTTCGACAAGATTATCAAGCTCCATGACAGCCCCGCAAACACCGTCTGCCTCTGCACCGGCTCTCTGGGCTGCTCGCCGGACAACGACATTCCGTCCATCATCCGCCACTTTGGCGAGATGAACCGCATCGGCGCAATGCACGTCCGCAACATCAAGTTCCTGGGCTACCATCACTTCCGCGAAGCCGCGCACCTGTCCGAAGCGGGCGACCTGAACATGTTCGACATCATGGAAGCCATCTACGACACCTGCCCGGACACCTATATCCGCCCCGACCACGGCCGCATGATCTGGGACGAAAAGGGCCGCCCCGGCTACGGCCTGTATGACCGCGCGCTGGGCGCGACGTACCTGAACGGCCTGTGGGAAGCCATCTGCCGCATGAAGGGCGAAAAGAAGTGATACTATTTCCTGCATTCGCGGCGCATTCTCATTTGGAAATAGTATAATCAACGGATAACAAAGGGGAGAAGCAATATGAAACTGTCCTATCAGGGCATTCAGGACAAGCAGGGCTATGCCGCCGCGCAGGTGGCGCTGCCGCAGTACGACTGGGCGAAGATGGCGGAGAAGACCGCCGAGAAGCCCGTGTGGGTGCATTTCGGCGCGGGCAACATCTTCCGCGGCTTTATCGCGGGACTTCAGCAGCGTCTGCTGAACGCGGGGCTGGCGGAATCCGGCATCGTCGCGGCGGAAACGTTCGACTATGACATTATTGATAAGATTTATGTGCCGCATGACAGCATGACACTCATGGTGTCGCTCAAAGCCGACGGCTCGACGCAGAAGGAAGTCATCGCGTCGATTGCAAAGGGCATCAAGGCGAACTGTGCCGATGAAGCGCAGTGGCAGCAGCTGACGGACGTCTTCACCGCGCCGTCGCTGCAAATGGCATCCTTCACCATCACCGAGAAGGGCTATGCGCTGCGCAACATGAAGGGCGAACTGATGCCCGTGGTCGTGTCCGACATGGAAAACGGCCCGAAGCAGGCGCATCACGCGATGGCGGTCGTGGCGGCGATGCTCTACGCGCGCTATCAGGCGGGCGCTATGCCGATTGCTATGGTCAGCATGGACAACTGCTCCCACAACGGCGAGAAGCTGCGCGCGAGCGTGATGGAGATCGTCGCGGCGTGGGTGAAGAACGGGCTTGTTCCGGCGGATTTCGAGGCGTATGTGAACGACGAAGCGCGCGTCTCCTTCCCGTGGAGCATGATTGACAAGATTACCCCCCGTCCGGCGGAAATCATCGAGAAGCAGCTGATGGACGCGGGCTTTGAGGACATGCAGCCCGTCATCACCAGCCGCAATACCTACATTGCGCCGTTCGTCAATGCCGAGGTGCCGCAGTATCTTGTTGTGGAGGATCGCTTCCCGAACGGCCGTCCGGCGCTGGACAAGGCGGGCGTGTACCTCTGCGACCGCAAGACCGTCAACGACACCGAGCGCATGAAGGTGACGACCTGCCTGAACCCGCTGCATACCGCGCTGGCGGTGTACGGCTGCCTGCTGGGCTATACCTCCATTGCGGCGGAAATGAAGGATGCGGAACTGGTCAAGCTGGTCAAGGCGATTGGCTACAAGGAAGGTCTGCCCGTCGTGACTGACCCCGGCATCATCAGCCCGAAGGCATTCATCGACGAAGTGGTGGAGCAGCGTCTGCCGAACCCCTTCATCCCTGATACGCCCCAGCGCATCGCGACCGACACGTCCCAGAAGGTCGGCATCCGCTTCGGCGAAACCATCAAGAGCTACATGACGTCCGATACGCTCAATCCCGCTGACCTGACCGCAATTCCGCTGGCACTGGCAGGCTGGATTCGCTACCTCATCGGCGTGGATGACAACGGCGCGCCGATGAACGTCTCCTCCGACCCGATGCTTGCTACCTTGCAGGCGGCGCTGGCAGGCGTGACGCTCGGTCAACCGGATTCGGTGGACGGCAAGCTGGAGGGAATCCTCGGCAACGCAAGCATCTTCGGGGTCAGCCTGTATACGGCGGGTCTGGCGGACAAGGTGACGGCGGATGTCAAGGAACTGCTGGCGGGGCCGGGCGCTGTCCGCGCGACGCTGAAGAAGCATCTTGCATAATCAATTCCACATGAAAAGGGGAGGAAGTTTCGCGCTTCCTCCCCTGATTTTGTTGATTTACTCCACATCTTGCAGCGCGTCGTAGCCCTCTTCGCCCGTGCGCACCTTGATGACGTTCTCCACGTCGTACACGAAGATCTTGCCGTCGCCAATGTGCCCGGAGTACAGCACCTTCTTCGCCGTGTCGATAACCGTGCGAACCGGAATCTTGCACACCACGATGTCCACCTGCACCTTCGGCAAAAGGTTCATTTCCACCGCGACGCCGCGATAGTATTCCGGACGTCCCTTCTGCATCCCGCAGCCCAGCACCTGCGAAACGGTCATGCCGGTTACGCCGATTTCTTCCATCGCCGTTTTCAGCACCTCGAAGCTGCTCTGCTTGCAGAGGATGGAGACCTTCGTCATCTTCACGTCAGAAGCAGGCGCCTTGTCGCTGCGTACCACCACCGGCACAGCGTCATCCACCGAGACCTTTGGCGTTTCGACCGCAACGGTCGGCATAGCTTCCACCGACGTCAGCAGAGAGGTCGCGGGCATGAAGTCCGCATAGCCAGACGCAAGACCGTGCTCCATGATGTCCAGACCCGCGATTTCTTCCTCACGGCTCACACGCAGACCGAAAATCGCCTTGATGAGGAGGAACGCAAGCGTAATCGTGACCGCCGTCCATGCGCAGACGCTCAGCACACCCAGCAGTTGCAGCCCCAGCAGCTCGAAGCCGCCGCCGTAGAACAGGCCAGTCAGCATCCCTTCGGGATAATCAGGCGTTGTGCCCGTCGCCAGCAGACCAACCGCCAGCGTGCCCCAGATGCCGTTGAGGAAATGCACCGCAACCGCGCCGACCGGATCATCCACATGCAGCTTGTTGTCCAAGAACCACACGCCGAAGTTGACAATCAGACCGGAGACAACGCCGACGATGATAGCACCCGTGCAGTCCAGCACGTCGCAGCCCGCCGTGATGCCGACCAGACCCGCCAGAGAGGCGTTCAGGCACATCGACACATCCGGCTTGCCGTAATGCACCCAAGTGAAAATCATGCAAACAACTGTCGCCACGGACGGCGCAACCGTCGTCGTCAGGAAAATCGAGCCGAGGGATTCGATGCTCTTTGCCGCCGCGCCGTTGAAGCCGTACCAGCCGAGCCACAGGATGAACACGCCGAGGCAGCCCAGCGGAATGTTGTGGCCGGGGAACGCATTCACGCCGACAATCTTGCCGCTCTTGTCCTTGGAGAACTTGCCGATGCGCGGGCCAACCATCTTTGCGCCAATCAGCGCGCACAGACCGCCGACCATGTGAATCGCGCACGAACCGGCGTAGTCATGGAAGCCAAGCTGCGAAAGCCAGCCGCCGCCCCAGATCCAGTGCGCCTCAATGGGGTAAATCAGCGCGGAAATAATGGCGGAATACACGCAGTAGGAGAGGAACTTCGTGCGCTCTGCCATTGCGCCGGAGACGATGGTCGCCGTCGTCGCGCAGAAAACGAGGTTGAAGACGAAGTTCGAGAAATCGAAATTCGGGTACGCGGTGAAAATGTCAAAACCGGGCTTGCCGATAAAGCCCATCAGGTCTTCGCCCAGCAGAAGCGAGAAGCCAATCAGGATGAACATCACTGTGCCGATGCAGAAGTCCATCATGTTTTTCATCAGGATGTTGCCGGTGTTTTTGGCGCGGGTAAAGCCCGCCTCACACAGCGCAAAACCGGCCTGCATAAAGTAGACCAGGAATGCCGCAACCAGCACCCAACAGGTGTTTATGGAACTGAACATTATAATACCTCCCCGGTTTGTAATGCGCTCCCCGCACCGAATGTGCGCGGGAGCCTTGTTCAGGAGGCCCTCTATTCCTCCCGAGCAATATCCAGCGAAAACACAAAAGGCGCTGGCGGAATCACTTCCGTCAGCGCCTTTGCTTTCGATGGCAAGAGTATAGT
>ENA-OXZZ01000628-OXZZ01000628.1-human-gut-metagenome-genome-assembly--contig:-NODE-628-length-10634-cov-4.679932_pt1 | contig 10634 bp, 9 predicted proteins | sample MGYA00244515_ERZ652815 | MGnify/ENA primary metagenome ERZ652815 (study PRJEB26926, sample SAMN06164594) | human gut metagenome | biome: ENVO:00009003; feature: ENVO:2100002; material: ENVO:00002003...
CGTGGGCTCGGAGATGTGTATAAGAGACAGCACCGCAGGCGCGGGTTTTGTTCACATCGCGCACCAGCACCCGCTTGATGCGGATGGAGAGACTGTCGCGGTGAGCAATCTCGCGGGAAAAGCCTGTCAGCAGCGACCACACGCCCCCGCCAACATTGCCGCAGCCCAGAAATCCGATTACAACTTCCTTCATTTTGTCTGCTTCCTCCTGCTTTCAAATGCCTTCTTTTCTCGCTTAATCAGCCCTTGTTCCGCTCGTAGATAAGCCGCAGCCCTTTCAGCGTCAGCAGCCCATCCAGCTTGTCAATGACCTTGCTTTCCTCGGCAATCATCACTGCCATGCCACCCGTCGCGACGACGGTGGCTTCCTGCCCCAATTCCTGCTTAATTTTGCGGACGATGTTCTTCACCAAGCCGACATACCCATAATACATGCCGGATTGCAAGTTCGTCAGCGTCGTCCGCCCAATGACGTGCTCCGGCTTCGTCAGCTCAAAGCGCGGCAGTTTTGCCGTCCCGGTGACAAGGGCTTCGCTGGCGAGCTTCACGCCGGGGCAGATGCATCCGCCAAGGAACACGCCGCCCTCTCCGACCACGCCGAACGTCGTTGCCGTGCCGAAGTCGATGAAAATCGTCGGCGCGCCGTACTCCTCATACGCCGCCACTGCGTTCGCGATTCGGTCGCTGCCCAGTTCGCGCGGGTTCTCGTAGCGGATGTTGATGCCCGTTTTGATGCCCGGAACCACGAACAGCGGCGTCTGCCCGAAGTAGTTCTGGCACATGTGTTCAATGGTAAAATTGATAGTCGGCACGACGGAGGAAATCATGATACCCTCGACTTCTTCCGGGCGAACGCCGACATGCTGAAAGAGGTTCACCAGCACGATGCCGTATTCGTCGGACGACTTCTGGATGTTCGTGGACATCCGCCAGTAATAGCGCATTTCCTTGCCGTCAAAGAGGGCAGTTTTGATGTTGGTATTGCCAATGTCGAGGGTGAGGATCATCCTCCATACCTCCTTATAGAATCGCTGATGGCCGACGTTTCAGCCATCAGCGGGAATCGTTCACTTGCCGTACAGACCAGTTCAATTGCGCGAGGGGGCAAGCCCCCCCTTGTTACGCCGTCTTCTTGTGCATTGCCTTGCGCAGCGCCAGCACAATCGGGGGTGTAATCAGCGCCGCAGCAACGGCTTCCAGCGGGCCAGCGCCGCCAGCAGTTGCGCCAATCGCCGTCAGCACCGCCGTATTGTCAATGCCGCAGATCATGTAGAAAATCAACATCAAGCCGAGATACAAAATCGTGTTCGTCAGGCTGCCGCAGGCCGCCGCAACCGCCAGACCCGTCTTTTCCAGCTTATGCGCCATTGCCTTGTGGACGAAGTGAATCACCACCGGCACCATCAAACGCGGCAGGAAGGTCATCACAATCACCATCGGCAGCGACGCCCCCATCAGCGTGCCGACCAGCGTAGATGGACGAAGCAGCGCCGACACAAAGCTTGTTGCACCGAAGGTCAAGCCCAGCAGCACGCCGTATTTCAGCCCCATGAACAGCGTCCCGACCGCGACCGGAATCACCAGCAGCGTCACGTTGCAAAATCCAAGCGGAATCAGCCCCAGCGGTGTCTGTCCCATCAGGAAAATCAGCGCCATCAGCAGCGCCAGCGTCACGAGATTGACCAGATTGCCATTGCGAGTATTCATTTTTTCCTCCGTTCGAGTCTCTTTTCGAGTACCCTACGATAATTATTTCCGCACCAGCTGCATTTTCGTCTGATGCTTTCGCTCTCAGCGGCATCATTGGCGCGGATGCTCTCATTATACCGAAAAAAACGCCGCTTGTAAAGGTTGAAAAAGTATTTGAACAGCGCATTATTGCAAGCTATTTATATGAAAGCAGTTCACCCTGCGCAGGTTTCCTTCTCCATACGCTCCGGATTGCTTTTTCCGCCGGATTCTGGTATGATACAGACAAATTCGCAGGAGAAGCCGCGCTGCTTTTCCCGTCAGGCGGAGGCAAGGAACATGAAGTTGTTGATTTTAGGCGGCAGCGGGTTTGTCAGCGGACGTCTGGCGCAGATAGCGACAGCGCAGGGGCACGAGGTCTGGTGCGTTACACGCGGCAATCGCCCGATTCCCGAAGACGTTCACGCGCTGACGTGCGACGCGCACGACCCGGCTGCCCTTCGCGCCGCGCTCGCCAGCGCGCAGCTGCAATGGGACGCTGCGCTGGACTGCATCTGCCGCGACGCGGCCTCCGCATCAGTCGATTTGTCGGTGCTGCCCGCCTTCACGAATCGCCTGCTGGTGATTTCCACCGATTCCGTGTACCACCCCGCCTACAAGCGCGTTCCGCAGGACGAAACCGGCGTTTATCTGCACGACGGCGGCTACGGGAGCAGCAAGCGGCAGATGGAGGAGGTTTTTCTGGACGCGGCGGCGCATTCGGAATCTCCTTTCGCGTGGACAATTTTCCGTCCGGGGCATATTTTCGGCGCGGGTTCACAGGTCGGCTGTTTCCCGGAGCATTCCCGGCAGCCGGATCTGATTGCCCATATGAAGCGTTGCGAACCGCTGCGGCTTGTTGGCGGCGGCAAATTCCTGATTCACCCCATCTATGTGGATGACCTGTGCCGCGTCCTGCTGGAAAGCATCCCCGTCTCCACAGCCTTCAACGAGATTTTCTGTATCGGCGGACCGGATATTGTTTCCAACGCTGCCTATTACCTTTTGCTCGGAGAAATTTTGAACGTTCCGGTGACTATTGAAGAAATTCCGTTAGCCGGCTATCTGGAAGCGCATCCCCAATTCAGCGGGCATTTGTGCCATCGCGCGTATTCGCTGGAAAAGCTGCGCCGCACGGGGATTGCTTTGCCCGGCACCCCCCTGCGCGCAGGGCTGCAGAAGCAGGTCGAATGGCTCCTTTCCCTTGCGCGGTAAAGCCCCGAATCGGCGAATGTCTCTTGCGGCATTCGCCGATTCAGGCATAAGAAAAAGAGCCGATTTTTCAATCAGCTCTTTGCGAGGTGCCATCCAGATTTGAACTGGAGAATGAAGGTTTTGCAGACCTTTGCCTTACCACTTGGCTATGGCACCATAATAAGAAATGGAGCGGTAGACGGGGCTCGGACCCGCGACCTCCACCTTGGCAAGGTGGCGCTCTACCAACTGAGCTACTACCGCATAATATGTGTGCCTTGGGGCGGAATCGAACCACCGACACGCAGATTTTCAGTCTGCTGCTCTACCGACTGAGCTACCAAGGCGAAAGATGGCGACCCGGAAGGGGCTCGAACCCTCGACCTCCAACGTGACAGGCTGGCGCTCTAACCAACTGAGCTACCGGGCCACTTGAATGATGGTGGGAACAACAGGGCTCGAACCTGTGACCCTCTGCTTGTAAGGCAGATGCTCTCCCAGCTGAGCTATGCTCCCAAGTCCTGTACTGCTCCCGATGCACAGAGCCTTTCGCCAGCTCAGTGACCTTTGCACCACAGCCAAGTGGTGTCTGCGCGGGGTTCTTCGGTCGAACCGCGGCGACATGGATTATTATATCATCCTTTGGCGGCGCTGTCAAGAGGGAAAATGCAAAAAATTTGGGTTTTTCGCAAGCGAAACGCCGTCTCCGCAGTCAAAATGTAAATTCCGCTGTTTTTCGTGGACTTTCGCGCGTGGGTATGGTATGATAGGAAGTGCAAACCTGAAGGAGGTTATTACAATGAAGCGAATCATTGCGCTGCTTCTTGCCGCGCTGCTGATGGTCTCCTGTGCGCTGGCAGATGTGGCCCTGCGCGGCTACGACGCCAAATCCGGCTATGTCTATGTCACGCTGGGGCAGTGCCCGCAGGATGCGGACGGCGGCATCGAGCCGATTGTCTGGCGCGTGCTGAGCGTTGAGGACGGCAGAGCGTATCTGCTGAGCGAATATGTGCTGGAGGCGCGCCCCATCCACAGCGATTATCAGGAGTACGCCAACAAGCCCACCAACAAGAAGAAGCCCGGCTTCAACGGTGACTTCACCCAAACCGAAATGAGCCGCTACCTCTGCGGTGATTTCGCCCAGAACTGCTTCACGGACGATGAGCGTGCCATGCTGACCCCAGATGACACGTTCGGGTTGTTTTTCCTCGCCAGCGACGCGGATTTGAAGAACAAGGCGTACGGCTTCACCAGCAATGAAAGCCGCAAGGCGTGGGGCACACCCTACGCGCTGGCGAACGGGCTGTTCAAGTACGGCAGCCAGCGCGGCGGCCATTCCCCCTACTGGACGCGCTCCCAGTCCTCCTCCGACGCCCGCCACGCACGGTGCATCAAGTCCAAGGGCGAGTTAGGGCGCATCAACGTCATCACGCTGGACGAGGGAATGCGGCCCGCGTGCTATCTGTCTTTGAGCGCGAGCGAGATTTCCGGCGGCACGGGCACGCTGGATGATCCCTACACTTTCGCCCTTATCCCGCCGACGGTGATGGAGGATTAACATGCGGAAGATAACCTGCCTGCTGCTGCTTCTCTGTCTTCTCCCCTCTTTCGCGCTGGCGGAGAAGACCATCACCCTCACCTTCACCGGCGACATCACCCTTGGCGGCGAGGATTACCTGCGCACCGCCGAGGACAGCTTCTTTGCCGTCTATGAGCGCGAAGGTGCGGGGTACTTCCTCAAAAACTTCGCGGATTTTTTTGCCGAGGATGATCTGACCGTCGTCAATTTGGAGGGCGTGCTGACCGACAACAACGCCCTTTACCCGCGTGACAAGGGCAAAGGCGACGATGGCTACTGGTTCCGTGGGCCGACGGAGTACGCCAAGGTGCTTTCCTCCGCGAGCGTGGAAGTCGCGTCGTTGGCAAACAACCATGCGTTCGACTACGGCACACAGGGCTTCCGCGATACGATTGCCGCCGTCGAAGCAGAAGGTCTCGGCTGGTTTGGCACATACAACAAGAACCGCGACCCCGAAACGGAAAAGTTCTACTTCTACACCAAGGACGGCGTGACCATCTGCCTGATGAGCCTGCTCTGGGACGACTACAACCCGCAAGACCCCAATGGCAACGGCGCGTATCTCCGCCAGCAGATTACGGAAATCAAGCAGTCCGGTCAGGCGGACGCGGTCATTGCTATCCTCCACGGCGGGCAGGAGTACGGCCGCCACCGCACTAAGCCGCAGACCATCTTCACCAAAATGGCGATTTCCGCTGGGGCGGATTTGGTCATCTGCCACCATGCTCACGTCGTCATGGGCATGGATGTCATCAACAGCCGCAGCGCGTTCTACTCGCTGGGCAATTTCTGCTTTGGCGGCAACCGCAAGGCGTATCAGGAGAACAAGAACCGCACCCCCGCCGTGCAGGACGCTGCGCCCGCGCTGATGCTCCGCGCCGTGCTGACGTTTGATGATGACGGCACTTACAAGGGGCAGCAAATCACCCTCTATCCCGTACAGACCACCGGCATTGACCGCGCGGCGGGCGACACCGTGCAGGTGAACAACTATCAGCCGAAGTTCATCACCGGGCCTTTGGCGGCGCATGTGCTGCACCTGATGCAGATTGACATGAACTACGATGCCAGCAAAACGCCGAAGTACAGCAATGCCGAGTCCATCAACAAGGCGCTTCGGGCGCTGGTGATAGCGCGCGAAGAGGAACTTGCGGCGATGGATTCCTCCGAGGGCATGGAGGCGCTGACGCTCCCGTTCCTGCCGGCGGAAGCGGAATAAAGCCGCTCAACCCGCGGTAGAGTTCCGCGAAATCGCGATTTCGGGCATATCAACCGCTGGTTCGTGTGCAAAGCCTCTTTCCGTGATAGAATGACAGCCAGAAGGGAGATGCTTCCGCATGAATCAGGAGAAAATCGGGAAGTTCATTGCGTCCTGCCGAAAAGAGCAGGGCTTCACCCAAACTGTTCTTGCAGAAAAGTTAGGTATCACAGACCGCGCGGTATCCAAATGGGAAACCGGGCGAAATCTGCCGGATGCAGCCATTATGCCCGAATTATGCGATCTGCTGAACATTCAGCTGAGCGAGCTTTTTCGCGGGGAGCGAATGACGATGGAAGCGCATCAGAAGGCTTTCGATGTATTGCTTCTGGAAATGAAGCAGCGGGAAGAAGCTGCGAATCGGCGGATTCTTCAGCTGGAAAAAGTGCTTGTCTGCATGACGATTGCGGTATCGCTCACGATGATTCTTGGCGGATGCTATCTGGCGAAAGACCATCTTGCCCTCGGAATCGCCTTATTGACATTCGGCGCTGCGGTTGTTTTTGCCATCTGCTTTGTCGGCGTGAAAATCGAGCATGACACCGGCTATTACGAATGCCCCGAATGTGGAAAACGCTATGTGCCGACCATGAAAGCCGTCGTGATGGCACTGCATCGCGGCACAGCCCGCAAGATGACGTGTCCGTTCTGCGGAAAATGCGCCTATCATCAGAAGGTGCTTGCAAAATAATGCGGCTTCTTTCAAAAAGCACCATCATACAACGAAAACGCCCGGTGCGTGAACCTACCTTCACGCATCGGGCGTTTCTATATCATTCTTCCGGCAGCGGCGCAATCAGTTCGCGGTCGCACTTGCGGTAGAGCAGCAGGCAAATCGTCAGCGAGACGATTTCCGCAATCGGGAACGCCCACCAGATGGCGTTCGGGCCGATAAGGGACAGCGCCCACGTCGCGGGCAGCAGCACAATCAGTTGGCGGCACAGGCTCATAATCAGGCTGTATGTTCCGCGGCCGACCGCCTGGAAAACCGTGCTGAGCGTAATGCCCGCCGCCGCAATCAGGAAGTGCGAGCAGATAATCCGCAGGGCGATGCAGCCTTCCGCCGTCAGCGCCTTGTCCGCCGAGGAGTCGAACGGCATCATCAGCAGGTTCGGCACAGCAAGGAACAGCAGCGCGCCAACCGCCATAATCACCAGCGCATACACCAGACACACGCGGACGCACTCGTAGACGCGCTTTTTCTTCTGCGCGCCGAAGTTGTAGCCCACAATCGGCACCATGCCGTTGCACAGCCCGAACACCGGCATAAAGACAAACGACTGGAGCTTGAAATATACGCCCAGAACGTTCACATAAATATCGCCAAAGCCTGCCAGAATCATGTTCATCAGCGTCGTGCAGACGGAGGAAATCGCCTGCATGATGGTGGACGGAATGCCAACGACGAGGATATTCTGCACCGTCTTCCAGTCGAAACGGAAGCCCTCATGCGTCAGGCGCAGTTCCCGATTTTTCCACTGATTCAGGACGAACCCAACGGTGCAGCTCACGACCTGACCGATAACCGTCGCAATCGCCGCGCCGGCGATACCCATTTGGCAGCTGAAAATCAGAATCGGGTCAAGGATGATGTTCGTCACCGCGCCGGACAGCTGGGTAATCATCGACAGCGTTGTGTTGCCCGTCGCCTGCATCATGCGTTCAAAGCAGATGGACATGAACTGTCCCAAACTGAGCGTGCAGACGATGCGCAGGTACAGTGTGCCCATTTCCAGCACTTCCGCCTTCGGGTTCGTCATGCCAATATACATGCGGGCGAAGAACAGCCCGACGATAACGAACAGCAGCCAGCCGACAACCTCAATCAGGATGCCGTGGCGGGCGGCGTCGCGCGCCTCATGCGGGCGCTTTTCGCCGAGCCGGCGTGAAATCAAGCTGTTGATGCCCGTACCCATGCCGGTCGAAACGGCAATCATCAGCATCTGCATCGGCATAGCGAGGTTGACCGCCGTCAGCGCATCCGGCGAATACTGCCCGACGAAAATCCCATCGACGATATTATACAGTGCCTGCACCAGCATCGACACCATAATCGGCACGGACACCGTCGGCACGAGCTTGCGCATCTCCATCGTGCCCAGCATCCGGCTGCGTTCCGTGTTCTGCTGTTCCTGTTTTTCTGACATGTTGTTTTCCTTTCCGTATTCATACTATTTCCGGATGAAAAGGCGCAAGCAAATGGCGCAGGTGAATCCAGAAATAGTATCACTCCCCTAAGAAGCCGAGAGGAAAATGCCCCTCAGTCAAAGGTCTATTGTAGCAAAATTCGCCCTGTCCGTCAAGGGAAAATCCGCATTTTCCACCGCTTTTGCAAAAAAGAAAATTTCCTTTGCCCCATCGTGATTTCGTGTTATAATAGCTGATGAAAGCAGTTGTTTTTCCGCTTGAAGGGAGGAATCCGCATGAGCGTCAAAATGCCCAAACCCGTCAGCAAAACAGAACTCTCGCGCCTATACACACGGCTTGCCATCGACACCCATCATCGACTTGACAACAGCACCGCAGAAGGGCAAGCGCGTCTTGGCCTCCTCCACCGTTTCTTTGATGCCTGTGCCAATCTTTATGGGGCGATGACACTCTGGCACGCATGGGAGCTTTTTCAGCATGTTGAGCCGGAATTGACTGCCAAGAAAAAGATTCTCCGCAAGGATTTCTTTTCCTTTGCGGAAATTGTGCGCGTTGAAAAGCATGCCTATGCCATCATGCTGCTGCCTGACCTGTACGAAGAGGAGACGTCCATCAGCATTCAGGATGCCGAGCTGGTTCATAGAATGCTGATTTACCCGAACGTTTGGGGCTTGAATGAGTATTACAAGCTGTTGAGCTATCAGGACGATAAGCCCTGTGTCGTTCCCGCACACGATGTGTTCTATGCGTATGCCGACCCGAATTATTTCTGGGAAACGCCAGAAGCGCGTTCTCTCCGCTTCTTTCTGGCAAACCTCCATGTCGCTCCGAACGCCAAAACCACTGCGCCCGACGGCACGCCTCTGCGCGGCAAGGCGTTGTCAGAGGTTGTATTCTGGACAAAAGATGACCACTGGGATTATGACGATTATAAGGCGGCGTGGCGCAAAAAAGCGGTTGCCGAAGAAGCAAACAGGCCATATTTGCAGCGCATCATGGAAAAAATCCAGCGCGGGATTCTGCTGTCGTTTGTCTGCGATCAATTTTCTTACTATGTGGAGTTGCTTGAAGAAGCCGGCATTCAGTTTACCAAGCCGCAGTTTGAAACATTCGCGAACCGCCTCTGTGAATTGAACAATCACAGTCATCTTTGGTCAAACTGCGGCGGTCAGCCTGCTGAAATGTACGATGGGCTTGACAATGCGGAACTGGATGCGGCGGCGATTATGAAAACCATGCAGCTTGACCCCGATGGTTATTATCGCAATCCAGTCTTATCGCGCATCACGCCGAAGAAAAATGAGGATGGACAGGACTGAACAATCCGGAAACAGTATGCGGTATCGGCGAATTTTCTCCATGACAAACGCAGGAAAGTATGCTACAATAGACGCGGTAAACACACCAATTCACTCGACAAAGGAGGTACGCCCCATGCCGCGTACCCTATCCCCTGCTGCACGCATCGAGCGCAGCATCCTCTCCGATTTCCGCAAACCGCTCTGGCGGCCGTTCGTCCGCGGCATCAAGCAGTACAAAATGATTGCTCCCGGCGACCACATCGCTGTGTGCATCTCCGGCGGCAAGGACTCCATGCTGCTGGCGAAAATGATGCAACTGCTGCAGCGCCACACCGACATTCCCTTCGAGACGGAGTTTCTCGTCATGGATCCCGGCTACAATGCTGAAAACCGCCAGCGTATCATCGACAATGCCGCCCTGATGGAAATCCCCATCCGCATTTTTGACAGCAGCATTTTCGAGACAACGAAAATCGCCGAGCGAAATCCCTGCTACCTCTGCGCCCGGATGCGCCGCGGTTTCCTTTACGACCGTGCGCAGGAAATGGGCTGCAATAAAATCGCACTTGGGCATCACTTCAACGATGTTGTGGAGACGACCGTTATGGGGATGTTCTACGGTGCCCAGCTGCAAGCCATGCTGCCAAAGCTGCACAGCCGCAATTTCCCCGGCATGGAGCTGATTCGCCCAATGTACTGCATCCATGAGGAGGACATCTGCGCTTGGCGCGATTTCAACGCCCTGCACTTTATCGCCTGCGCCTGCCGCCTAACCGAAGAGCGCGACAAAAGCGGCGATGGCATCGGCAACTCGAAGCGCGCGGAAATCAAGCAGCTGCTGAAAACGCTTCGGGAGACGAACCCCGATGTAGAGAAGAACGTCTTCAGCGCGATTCACGCCGTCAGTCTGGACACCATGCCGGGCTGGAAAATTGGCGAAAAGGAATACAGTTTCCTGGATGACTATGACAATTGGGAAGCAACGCACCGTCCGGCGGATAAGTAAACGAATGCGGGTCAAGGGAAGCACATTCCCCTGACCCGTTTTTATATAATACGACAAATGTACAGGTTTCCGTTTTTAGACAAAAATTCAGCTCCCCAATGAAGCAGATTTTTGCTGCCATCAGGGAGCTGTTTGCTTATTCCGTTTTTTCCGGCGGATTCGTTACTTCCGGCACATCCGTCGGCTTCGGCACATCCGTCGGCTTCGGCATGTCCGTCGCTTCCGGCATGTCCGTCGGCTTCGGCACGTCCGTTGCTTCCGGCGCGTCCGTTGCTTCCGGCACATCCGTCGGCTTCGGCACGTCCGTTGCTTCCGGCACGTCCGTCGGCTTCGGCACGTCCGTCGCTTCCGGCACGTCCGTCGGCTTCGGCACGTCCGTCGGCTTCGGCACGTCCGTCGGCTTCGGCGGATTCGTCGGCT
>ENA-OXZZ01000648-OXZZ01000648.1-human-gut-metagenome-genome-assembly--contig:-NODE-648-length-10379-cov-11.391612_pt1 | contig 10379 bp, 8 predicted proteins | sample MGYA00244515_ERZ652815 | MGnify/ENA primary metagenome ERZ652815 (study PRJEB26926, sample SAMN06164594) | human gut metagenome | biome: ENVO:00009003; feature: ENVO:2100002; material: ENVO:00002003...
CATCTTTACAATTAATAATCACAAATAAAGTCTGATAATAATTTGGCTTAACTCCAAATTACATATCAGACTTTATTTTCACAACAATCACTAATTCATCTCGACTTCATCTACTATTTCGTATTTGTTATCCGTATCTTCTTTTCTTATAATAAACAGCACATCCGTAGTCATCTCGTTTTGCTCTTTTGCGGTCACTATATAACGGTTACCCCCATCCTGCTTCCATATTTTGATGGAGTCTTCATCAATGCCCCAGGCGAAACCATCCGCTTCCGCACGATACAATTTGTCATCCACTTCGGCGTATAAATTTCCCAGGTAGCAAGGGGTAAAAACTTCCTGTATATAAATATCATCATAGATATCTTCAGCCTTTTGTTCATAATACTCCCAAGAATCCGCCACCTTCACACGGTACATTACCGTCTCCCGGCCATCTGGCAGACTTACGGAAATGCTGTCCTTGCTGTCTACCGTGAAATCCCACGCACTTAATAACTCGTTCAGCAAATCATATCTTTCATTTAATAACTGAGTGATATCACTGTAGACAGCACTCTCGCTCTCTCTGTCTAACAGCGTTCCCCGAATTATCAAATCATTACTTTCTACATTTTCAATGCTTTCCGATACCGTTGCATTCTCCGGCTCCCATTCACGGATCTGGCAGCTGGCAACCATCTGTGAGATAATCTTTTTATATTTTTTATAATCCTTTTGTGACATAGAGATGGTAATGTTATAGAATCCCTGACCGGTAAAATCCCCTTTAAAAACATAGGATTCGCTTACCCCTTCACCGCTTGTTTCGATTCCATGAAGGGCCGTGAGTTCCTCATTCACTTCCACGGTCTCCAGATCATTTTCATTCCCTGCATAATAGGGAGAAAGGCTGTTGCAAAAATAGATGCTGCTCTCCTGGCTGTCATCCGGAAAAAGCCGGATTCCCTCGTCCGGGCTGGCTTCCTCTGTCTCGGTCGCAGGCCACCCTTCCTGAAGCTTCGCTGTCCATTCTACCGGTCTGTCTATGCTTAAGGTAAATCCTGCTGCCTCATTTGTGTATTCGCAGCGGATCATCTCCTGCTTTCCACAACCGGTCATTGCCCATAATGCTGCTAAAATCATCAGACCCACAATCCATTTTTTACCCATAAGCACCTCCGCCATTCTACTCTGCTGTTGCTATCTTTACACCCTGGGCAATATCTTCTGCCATCAGATCAATGCTCCTGATATATCCGGCACTATTTACGGTCCGTTTTATCAACCGGTCCCCATAAGTAGCCGCCTAATATTCCGGTCAGAATAAATACCATAAAATAGAGTCCCGGAACACCTGCGACAAAAGCATAAAACGCTATCTGGAAGCTCCAGATGGGGATTAACAGATTAAGCGCTGCCACACAGGCAACGCCAAAAGCAACATATTCCGCACCTTTTGCTTTGTCCCGTCTGGTCCTTGTCGCCAGCAGGAATCCCCATGCCGTATAGAGCAGCATACGTACCACCGCCCGGACTCCGCTCATTTCGTCAAAAGAAGTTTTGTAATCCTCCTTTAGTGCCACCAGGACAATCAGGATCACAACAGACAAAATAATTTTGTAGTAATTTGAAAAAATCTTCTTCATAGCTGCTCCTTTCATTCTACATTCAGGAATGTATATCCCCAGTCCGGATCATCGATATATCTTGTGCCTATCTGCTGATATACAGGTTCTCTTTCTACATGATGTTTTTGCTCCTTAATTGTACTTGATAATGATATCATTATACAATTGAGCAATCGGAAAAGCAATTGAGCGAGTGGAAACCTTCCTCTTCATTAACCATAACGAAAGATTTTGCACTATTTGTTACAAATCCGTTGAAGATTTATACTTAAGTTTATACTTATTTGCATTTTCAGAATAGCATATTTCAAAAAACGAGACATCCCTTCCGAACCGAAAAGCAAAAACTAGGGCAAAAATGGGTGAAAACGACATTCTATTTTGGGTTTTCTTATTATATAATGATGCCAGGGTCAAAAGGTCTTTCACCCACATGAGCTTGCTCATATGTGGGTGAAAGACCTTAGGACCCGCCCCGATATGAGCATAAAAGTGGGATGACAATCCCACGATATGCGAATATAGGGTAGGGTGCTATGTGCCAGTGGCACATGTTCAGCACGGACCGAAGCGGAGCGGAGAAGTGGGAGTGCGTAGCACGAAACAATCCGTAGGCATCAATGAATGGAGTGTGTAAGATGCGTATTCTTATTTGCGATGACGATTTACTGATCGTAGAAAAACTGCAAAAATATCTGAAAAGCTATTTCAGTCATCTGCACCTGAGCTGTCCGGAGATCGTCTGCTTTTCAGACGGGGAGTCCCTGCTTGCGGATCCGGGAGACAAGGATATCCTTTTTCTCGATATCGAGATGCCGGGGCTTGACGGAATCTATGTAGGAAACGAACTGAAAAAGAAAGATAAAGATATTATCATTTTTATTATTACTTCTTATTCCGAATATCTGGATGAAGCCATGCGGTTCCATGTATTCCGTTATCTGTCCAAGCCCATAGACAGGCAGCGTCTGTTCCGGAATCTGAAGGACGCTCTGGATCTGTATCATTCCAGACTGGTGAAGGTGCCTATTGAGACCAGGCAGGGCGTACACGTTCTTCCGGTCTCTTCTATCATTATGGTGGAGGCACAGGGGAAAAAAGTGATCGTCCACACCACGACGCAGGACTTTGAAGCCATCCATACCATGCCATACTGGCTGGAGCTGCTGCCTTCCAACCGCTTTTTTCAGACGCACCGGAGTTTTATTGTCAACTATGAGCACATTACCGACTTCGACCGTATGCTGGTGCATCTGGCGAACGGTCAGTTCGACGCTTATCTGACGAAACGGAAATACAGCGCCTTTAAGAAAGCTTATCTTCTCTATTTAGAAAGTACGAGGTAAGTTATGGAAAGTATTTTTTCTATTATTTTTGCATTTCTGGTGGAAGCCATCATTCTCCTGCAATATGCCAGCCGACTATTTTCTCCGAAACGCCCCCTGTCCGACAGGCTTGTCGTGCTGAGCCTTTTGTATACCTGCCTGTGTGCCGTAACCTTTTTTAACATCAAATGGCTGAATATGCTTTTGTATCTGTTTACTAATTTTCTGTTTCTGGTCACACAATACGATGTCAAATGGCGCGCAGCTGCCTTCCATTCCACATTGCTCGCTGCTGTCATGGGGATGTGCGAGCTGATCGTATATAGTATCATCGCCCGGACCGCTCCCCATTTTTATATGCAGATGGATTCGCTTCACAATACGATTCTTTTTATCCTGTGCAGCAAGATCTCCTTTTTTGCAGTCATTTATCTGCTTACGCATTTGTTCAAAAGTCTGCAGGAAACAACGGATCCCTACGATAACTCTGTTTTGCTGCTGATGATCATTCCCGTCACATCGGTATTCATCATGCTTACTTTTGTGGGAATAGGTGATCAGTATACATTGACCCCCGGGACGAACCGGATGATCTCTCTCAGTGCCTTTTTCCTGTTACTTATGAATCTGCTGGTATTTGGAATCAATCAGTACAATCGGGAAAAAAATAGGAAATATACAGAGGTGCATCTGTTACTGCAGAAGGAAACAGATTTTACGGAATATTATAAGATGCTGCTTTCGCAGAGCGAAAACCAGGCAATTCTCATTCATGATATTAAGAAGCATTTGCAATCCATTGCATCTCTGAACGAGCAGAATGCCCCGGACAAAGTCAACGCCTATATTAACGAACTGCTTCTCTCTTCGGATTTCAAAGAGTCCGCCCGCATCTGCGACAACGAACTTCTGAACGCCATTATGGCAAGGTACAGGCGGCAGTGTACTGAACAGGGAATCAGTTTTACCGCTGACATCCGCAGTGGTGTACTGCATTTTCTGCCGGACAGTGACCTTACTTCTCTTTTTTGCAATTTGCTGGATAATGCCATGGAAGCTGCCGGGAAAGTTCCCGACGCTTATATCGAAGTTAATGGCAGCAAGCGGGAAAATACACCTTTTGTTCTGATCACAGTGGTCAATTCCTGCCGCGTAAACCCTTTTAAAAATGATGTGGCAGATCCAGCCACTACCAAAGCGGATAAGCGTTCTCACGGCTTCGGGCTGAAAAGCATCCGCAAGATCTGCGAAAAATACCACGGGGATATCCAAATGTACTATAACGATGCTACTCTGACCTTCCACACGGTGATAACGCTCCGGGGATAGGTTCCGTTATTCCCACATTCCCGTCACAAAGCACATCAGCGCCGCCCAGGTATATAAGGGATAAAACAATCCCTGGTCATCCACACCGGCTTTTAGGATTTTCTGTGCTTCTTCTTGGGTCACCAATAAAAAGCCGTCAAAGCATTCCGTACCTACGGCACCTTCCTGGCTTACCTTCGGCATTTCTTCCCTGTTCAGAGTGATCTGCACCAGTGCATTGCTCTCGTCCGTCATGCCCGGGGTGCTGAATACCAGGGGATTCACCAGCCGGATGCTGTCACTCTCTTCCAGTGCAATACCGGTCTCCTCACGAAGTTCCCTGATTGCCGCATGGAATACGGGATTTTCTTCCTTCGCATCCTCCGGATCTAACAGTCCTGCCGGAACGCTTAACAGGAACTGTCCCGCCGGATAGCGATACTCACGGCTCAGGCAAAGTCTCGGCTCTTGATCCTTAACATTCAGGATCACGACACAGCTTACCGCATCCGGCAGCATCTGTTTAAATTCTTCGTCATTCTTTACTGCCGCCAGATTCTCAACGCTTCTTCTGGTGGCATCAAAATAATGTTTTCCCGGCTCATATTGCAGATCAAAGACCTTGATGAATCTGCTGTCATAGACGGTCTCTACCTGTTCTTTTTTTATGATCGGTCTGTTCTCCATTTTCATTTCCTCTTTCCCGTCTGCAGAGGACCTGTTCATAACGTCTCTCCGCCTTTTTCCAGTGGATCAGCTTATGCCACCCCACTACATAATCCGGTCTGCGGTTCCGGTACTGTAAATAATAGGCATGTTCCCACACATCTATCAGCAATATCGGTGTATACAATCTCAGATCCGGCACATCCTGGTTCGCTGTGGTCAGGATCATAAGGGTACCGTCCTGATCACTTACAAGCCACGCCCATCCGGAACCGAATACTCCTATGGCACTCTGCGACATCTGCTCTTTCCATTGTCTCACGGATCCGAAATCACGGATCAGTGCCTCCGCCAGCGCTCCACAAGGCTCCTGCCCCACAGGGCTTCGCATGCTGTCAAAATACAGCTGATGGTTGTATACGCCGCCACCGTTATTGTGAATACTTTCCCGGGCTTCCTCCTGCAAGGATGCAAGTTTATTATCCTCCGAAGTGAGCAGTTCCGTCAAGGTCATTTGCTGTAACTGAGGATAATCCGCGAGAATTGTATTCAACTTGTCCACATAGGTCTGATAATGCTTATCATGGTGAAAATGCAGTGTCTCCTCATCCAGTACCGGAAGCAGGGCATCATATTCGTAGGGCAGGGGCTGTGCTACAAAAGGATAATGTTCTTCTAACATGAGACTCCAATCCGCCTGTGGGATACAGGCTTGCGATCATACAATATTTACCATACGCCTATTATATGCCGCACTTACGGATTTTATTTTCGGATTTGCACTTTTGCAGTCAGCGTTCTTCTCTTTTTGACATAAATTAAGCAGGAGAGAAAATTTTTTAAATATTCCCTCCTGCTCAATTTCATTTTTTATATTTTTACAGCTGTGCAATATCCACCAGTGTCAGTTGCTTACAGTCGTTCATATGCTCCATGCTGGTCACGAGAGCATTGGCGGTGTCCATTGCGGTGATGCAGTAGATACCGGTCTCGATAGCGGTACGGCGGATCAGGAAGCCGTCTCTGGTCTTGTCGCGGCCCTGGGTAGGGGTATCGATGACAAGGTCGATCTTGTGTCCCAGGATCAGATCCATAACAGTCGGGGATTCCTGAGAGATCTTGTTGACCTTTCTCGCCTTCACACCTGCCTCATTCAGAGCAGCTGCGGTACTTCTGGTAGCATAAATGGTGTATCCCAGCTTTTCGAAGCGTCTTCCGACTTCAATGGCTTCACCCTTATCCGCATCCTTCACGGTGATGATCATGTTCTTATACTTGGGCAGTTCTACGCCTGCTCCCAGGAATGCCTTGTACAGTGCCTCGTTGAAGGTCTTGGCGATACCCAGACACTCACCGGTAGACTTCATCTCCGGTCCTAAGCTGATCTCGGCACCACGGATCTTCTCGAAGGAGAACACGGGCATCTTGATGGCAAAATACTCTGCCTCAGGCTGTAAGCCGGGCTTGTAGCCAAGCTCACGGATGGTCTTGCCGATGATCACTTCGGTAGCCAGATCCACGATAGGAATACCGGTTACCTTGCTGATATAAGGTACGGTACGGGAAGAGCGGGGGTTAACCTCAATGACATATACTTCGTCACCGATAGCAATGAACTGGATATTGATCAGTCCCTTGACATGCAGTGCCTTTGCCAGTCTTCTGGTGTACTCTGCGATCTTCTCTTTTACTACTTTATCAATGGTCGGAGCCGGGTATACGGAGATACTGTCTCCGGAGTGGATACCGGTTCTTTCGATATGCTCCATGATACCGGGAATCAGAATATCGGTACCATCGCATACAGCATCGACCTCGATCTCCTTACCCTGTAAATACTTATCTACCAGGATCGGGTGATCCTGTGCGATACGGTTGATGATCTCCATGAATTCTTCGATCTCTTCATCGGAGATAGCGATCTGCATGCCCTGTCCGCCCAATACATAGGAAGGACGCACCAGTACGGGATAGCCCAGTCTGTTAGCAACCGCCTTAGCTTCCTCTGCGGTGTATACGGTACCGCCGGCTGCACGGGGGATCTCGGTCTCTTCCAGAATCTTGTCGAACAGTTCTCTATCCTCAGCGGCATCTACATCCTCCGCCTTGGTGCCCAGGATGGGCACGCCCATCTTCATCAGGCTCTCGGTAAGCTTGATAGCGGTCTGTCCGCCGAACTGTACCACAGCACCATCGGGATGCTCAATATTTACGATAGATTCCACATCTTCCGGAGTCAAAGGCTCGAAATACAGCTTGTCCGCAATATCGAAGTCGGTACTTACAGTCTCCGGGTTGTTGTTGATGATAATGGTCTCATAGCCTGCCTTGGAAAATGCCCAGGTAGCATGTACGGAACAATAGTCGAACTCGATACCCTGTCCGATACGGATAGGACCGGAACCCAGTACCAGGACTTTCTTGCGTCCGGTGGTCTCCTTGGCTTCGCACTCGCCGCCGAATACGGAGTAATAATAAGGAGTGGAAGCTGCGAACTCTGCGGCACAGGTGTCTACCATCTTGTAAACAGCCTTAATGCCGTTGTCATAACGCATCTTCTTGATCTCTTCCTCGGTCTTGCCGGTCAGTCTTGCGATGACGTTATCCGGGAACTCGATTCTCTTGGCTTCCTTCAGCAGATCCACTGTCAGGGGCTGTGTCTCCAGTGCATGCTCCATCTCGGTCAGAATGGCGATCTTGTCAATGAACCACAGGTCGATCTTTGTAATGTCGTGGATCTGTTCATAACTGATACCCTTACGGATTGCTTCAGCGATCACATAGATTCTCTGGTCATCCACGATCTTCAGACGCTCTAACAGTTCCTCCACAGACAAAGTGCTGAAATCATAGCTGCGCAGGCAGTCCACATGCTGCTCCAGGGAACGGATGGCCTTCATCAGTGCTCCCTCGAAGTTATTGCAGATACTCATAACCTCACCGGTTGCCTTCATCTGTGTGGTCAGAGTACGCTTTGCAGTGATAAATTTATCGAAAGGCAGTCTGGGGATCTTTACTACACAGTAATCCAGTGTCGGCTCGAAGCTGGCATAGGTCTTGTGGGTAATGGCATTTTTGATTTCATCCAGAGTAAAGCCCAGTGCGATCTTCGCTGCTACCTTCGCAATGGGGTAACCGGTCGCCTTACTTGCCAGTGCGGAAGAACGGCTGACACGGGGATTTACCTCGATAACACAATATTCAAAGCTGGTGGGATGCAGTGCAAACTGTACGTTACATCCACCGGTGATCTGCAGTTCGTTGATGATCTTCAGAGCGGAAGTACGTAACATCTGGTACTCCTTGTCGCTCAGGGTCTGGGAAGGTGCTACTACGATACTGTCTCCGGTATGCACGCCGACGGGATCGATGTTCTCCATGTTACATACGGTGATGCAGTTGCCTGCGCTGTCACGCATTACTTCGTACTCGATCTCTTTCCAGCCAGCGATACAACGCTCTACCAGTACCTGTCCTACACGGGACAGACGTAAACCGTTCTCCAGGATCTCTTCTAACTCTACCTGATTGTGTGCGATACCGCCGCCGGAACCGCCCAGGGTATAAGCGGGACGCAGTACAACAGGATAGCCGATGGTGTTGGTGAATTCCACACCGTCTTCCACGTTCTCAACGACCTTGGATGCTGCACAGGGCTCGCCGATACGCTCCATCAGATCCTTGAACTCCTGACGACCTTCCGCATTACGAATGGTAGCTGCAGTAGTACCTAACAGCTTTACATTGTGAGCTGCCAGGAACCCGGACTCCTCCAGCTCCATGCCGAGGTTCAGACCAGCCTGTCCTCCCAGGGTGGGGAGAATGCTGTCGGGCTTTTCCTTTTCAATGATCTGCTCCAGAACCTTTACGTTCAAGGGCTCAATATATACCTTATCTGCGATATCTTTATCAGTCATGATGGTCGCAGGGTTGGAGTTCACCAGGATTACCTCTACTCCCTCTTCCTTCAGGGAACGGCAGGCCTGGGTACCTGCATAGTCGAATTCCGCTGCCTGTCCGATGACAATAGGACCGGAGCCGATTACCATTACTCGTTTTACATTAGGATTCTTGGGCATCTTAGTTCTCTCCTCTCATCATATGAATGAACCGGTCAAACAGGTAACCGGAGTCCTGGGGTCCCGGACATGCTTCCGGATGGAACTGTACGGTGAAAATGTTCTTGCCGGTGTAGGACAGACCCTCGTTGGTACCGTCGTTGACATTGATGAATGCGGGAACCGCTACGGACGGATCCAGCTTATCGGTATCTACCACATAGCCGTGGTTCTGAGAGGAAATATATACTCTTCCGGTCATCAGATCCTTTACCGGATGGTTGCCTCCTCTGTGTCCGTATTTCATTTTGTGGGTATCTGCGCCGGTAGCCAGAGCCATCAGCTGATGTCCCAGACAGATTGCGAAAATAGGGATCTCGGTATCGTATAACTTTTTGATCTCGGCGATCACACCGGTACACTCCTTGGGGTCCCCCGGTCCGTTACTTAACATGATACCGTCTGGATTATCATCAATGATCTCCTGTGCGGGAGTTCCAGCGGGGTATACGGTCACCTCACAGCCTCTCTCTGCCAGGGATCTGGCGATATTTCTCTTGGCTCCCAGATCTAACAGAGCTACCTTCAGTCCCTGTCCGGACAGCTCCGTTACCAGTGCGGGCTTGGGCTCTCTGACACCCTTTTCATAAGCTTCTTTATCAAAACGCGCTGCACCGGAGAGAGGTCCGTTCTGTGCCAGCTCCGTGGTAGGCGCTACCACATATTTTTCCTTGCAGGTCACCTTTTCCACGACCTTGCCTGTGGTATACTCCTTCAGCTTCGGAAGTACTTCGTTCAGGTCATAGGCTTCGTTGGTGGTGATCATGCCGTTCATGGTACCCTTCTCACGCAGGATCTTGGTCAACGCACGGGTATCGATACCGGCGATACCGGGCACACCGTTCTCCTCTAAGTATTCCTGTATTGTGCAGTCACAACGGAAGTTGCTGGGAATACGTGAAAGCTCTCTGACGATGAATCCATCCGGCCAGGGTCTCTCCGACTCGCAGTCATCCCTGCATATGCCATAGTTACCGATCAGGGGGTAAGTCATGCATACAGCCTGTCCTGCATAGGACGGATCCGTCAGGACCTCCAGATATCCGGCCATGGATGTGTTAAATACGATTTCACTGATGATCTCTTTGTCTGCACCGATGTGCGTTCCTTCGAACACCGTTCCATCTTCCAAAATCAAAAATGCCTTCATTCTTTCCTCACATTCTGCCGCTTTTGCGACGTTTGTATTTCTCTCAGTAGCCTACGATACCTGCGAATTGCTCCGCTAAGTATCTGCATTGTCTACGATACCTACGAATTGCTCCGCTGGGTATCTGCAATATCTACGATACCCACGAATTGCTCCGCTGGGTATCTGCAATATCTACGATACCCACGAATTGCTCCGC